>Ga0209809_1002537_pt1 | contig 12723 bp, 10 predicted proteins | sample YNPMSTMetaG_FD_186172 | JGI IMG/M metagenome (GOLD analysis project Ga0209809, IMG submission 186172) | Anoxygenic and chlorotrophic microbial mat microbial communities from Yellowstone National Park, USA - YNP MS-T MetaG (SPAdes) (version 2) ... | reverse complement strand
GTTCGGTAAATTGCTGAGCGGTCTGGGTAAGGCCGTGGGCAGGTTTCTAGGCGGCCCATGGGGCCAGCTCGCCTTGACTGTAGCACCTGCTCTGTTCGGTCGACGTGGTGGTGGTGGCGGACAGGCGAGTGCAGCAGAGCAAGCTGCCCAAGCACAAGCTGCAGAGCAACAGGAAGCCGCTCGGCGAATGATGGAGCTGGCAAACCAAATCCAGATTCCGCCGGCATTAGCCCCAACCGTGTTCGCCAAACTCCAGGCGCAGGCTCTCAGTACCCAACCGCAACTGCCTGCTGGTATAACGGTGCCGGGGCTGAAGGAACTGGTGCAGGCGAAGGGACTAGCCTTGGCGCAACAGGCAGGGGCGCAGCAACAGTTAGAAGACTACAACGCCCAAATGCGGGCACTTGCTCAGCGAGCGCAGCTGATATCCGGCGCAGCTGGCTTGGCAGGTGGTGCCGGTGGCGCATACCAGCAGCTCGCTCAGATGTACAGACAGCAACAGGCAGGGCAGCTTGCTGGGTGGGCGCAGTTGATGCCCCAGATTGCGCAACTGTTCCGCCGACAACAGCCGACCCAACTGGATGTTGCCAGGTCGTTAGGGAAGTTCTTCAGGGGATGGTAGTGGGTGGTAGAGATGATGGACTGGATCTCTCAGCGAATGGCGAACACGCAGCGCCGCGCAATTGGCAACGTTCAGCTGCTCGAACCCTGGGCACTGCAGCCGCAGCTGGGGTTGGATGTGTTTGGCAACCCGCTCCCCCACGTGGACTTGAGCAAGGACGACGTGGTTGCGCAGGAACTCAACCGGCTTCTGGCTCCTGTTCCGGCTGTGGCTGCCGCCTTGGGTTGGGGCGCACAGCAAATGGCTCAGCAGCAGACACAAGCGCAAGCACAGGGACAGCCCGCACCACCACAGCAGGTCCAACCGCCATCCATCCCGGCGTTCACACCACCACCACAGCTGAAGGATCTGCCGCTACCCCCAGCACCGCAGCTGCCCGAACCGCCCAAGTCGTTGGTAGAGACGCTGACTCCATATCCCCAGCTACCGCCATTTGAAGCTCCGCGCCGCGAGTGGCAGGATGTGGCCGCGCAGGTACTGGCTGGAATCATCAATCCCGATATATTGCCATTCGCCACACAGGCATTTGAGAAGGCGTATCAGGAGCGCGTTGCCGAAGCCAGGGATAGATATGAGAGAGCTGCAGCGAACGCATTGCAGGCTTGGCAGGCGCGGCGACAGGCAGAGTTGGCTGATGCTCAGGCACAACAGCAGTACCAACAGCAGCTTGCACAGATCCAGAACCAGTACCAGCAAGCGCAGTACCAGGCGCAGCTGGCAAACATCCAAGCGCAAAACGAACAGGCACTGCGCGACTGGCAGGCGCAGCAGGCTTACAACCAATGGGCATACGAACAGCAATGGCGGGCGTTTGACCGAGAAGAGCAACGGCGTTTGCAGGAAGCTCAGAAGCAGGCAGACCGTGAGCTGCGACAGGAGCTGCAGCGCAATCAGATGGGTTTATCCATGTACAACTCGCTGATGTCGTACGCCCAGAAGCCCGCGCTGACAGCAGCCGAACGCCAGACAGCGCTGGCTGCCATCCCTGCGCTGAAGTCGGTGCTGCCGAAGGAGTTCCACAGCTATCTGGATGCAATCGGACAGACTATTAAGGCGAAACCGAGCGTGCCGGAGCTGAAGCTGGATGTCGACCGCAAGAAGGTAGAAGCTGCCATTCAACAGGGCTGGGCGAAGATTAAGCAGGGCGAGCAGCGACTGGCTCTGGCTCGGCAGAAGGCGCAACAGGGCAACAACAAGGATGCATGGACCGCGCTCAAGGAAGTGCGGTTGCAGGCCGAGCAGGCACGGGATAACATCCGCCAAATCAATGAATCACTAGGGCGCACGATTGACAACATTTACACAGGTAGACGGGAGCCCGCTATTCAAGGGCAGGAACGAGAGAACCTGATCCGTCAGCGGTCGCAACTGGAACAGCGACTACAGAAGCTGGAACAGCAACAGGAGATGCTGGAACGCGAGCTGCTATTCGGACAACCAGCTCCACAGCCGCAACCACAAGCTCAGCCAAAACAACAGCAACAGCAACCGAAGCAACAGCAAGGCGGTTGGCAACAATTACCAGGCGGAGTTCAGTTCAGGATCAAGTAGGTGATGGATGATGCCAGTAACCGTTGAAGTCAAACTGCCAGATGGCCGCCTGCTGGAAATCCAGTTCCCCAACAAGCCGACGCCACAGGATGTCCAGCGCGTTGTTGAGCAGATACTGGCGCAACAACCACAACCCACAGCACCGGCTAAACCACAACCCACTCAAGCCCAACAACTGGCCGGGGCACTGCGGGGCACACTCCAGCGCGGATGGAACTGGCTGCGCTCTAAGCTCGGCATCCAGACTCCACAGGAGCGCGTCTCAGAGATATTCAACCCAGAAGCACTGGCTCGCCATCCTGAACTGGCGCAGGAAGCCATGCGCATTGAACAGGCAAGACGGCAGGCTTCGTCCGTGTCTGCCATGATTAGGGATGCTGCGATTGCTCCCCAGAACTTGGCAGCTGAGAAACGCTACGGCTCGGCACTACGCACCCAGAAGGCGCAGGTATCAACAGGAAGGCAAATGGAACAAGTCGGCGTTGTCGGGCAGCTTGGTAATTTGCTTGGTCTACCGCAACGCGGTGCGGTTGCTTGGGTCAAACAGGTGGCGACCCGGCATGGCGTACCGGGAAGCAAGTATGCCGATGCCGGTGATGCATTCCAAGATGCTGCCGAGTGGGGCGCGTTGCTCGAAGATCTGGCTCCACAGCTGCCGCGGCCGGTACGGCAGGCGATGGCGGTGCCGATGGATATTTTATTGGACCCGCTAATCTTGGTTCCACCCGCGAAGGTGGCTGGCGTACTGGCGCCAATAGCAAGCAAGCTGCCTGGGGCTGCGAAGGCTACGGAACTGGGGAGTAAGATTCAATTTCAAGCACTAAAATGGCTACATCCAACTATAGCATCAACATTGGAGCAGTACGCTACGAAATGGGTAGGCCCAGACACCCCAATTATCCCACCAGCATCTCAACTGGTACAACGGCTCCGACAAGCTCTCCAACTGGTATCAGAGATGTCAAACCGAAGCATTGGAGACTTGGTACAAGAGATGCCGATAGTGGTACCATCGAATGACCCAATGGCTGCGGCTGTTAAGCTGTCGGCTTTTATGTCTCGCCTGCGTAATCAGCTCACCTGGCCCCAGAGAAACATGCCCCTGACCCAACGGCAAGCTGAACGAATCCTATCAAACATAGACGAAGAGCTGTTACAGATGCTGCAAGCACAATCGCCCGAAGATTTCGCCCGCGCCCAACAAGCAATAGAGACGAAGCTTCGATCTGCCGGAGTGCCTGACGAGATTGCCCAGATGGTTAGTCAGCTAGCCAAGGCAGTTCGTGTGGTTGGTGAGTTTGAAGCCGAAGCTGCCCCCGAACGAGCCGCTGCTATAGCCGAAGCTGTCAGGCGGAAGATGGTGGATGCTTCAGATCCAGGTCTGTGGCAGAGAATGCTCGGTTGGTGGAAGAGATCCGTAACCAGCCTGAACTTACCGGCCGGAGCGGTGCGGAACTTCGTAGGCAACTTCTTGGCTCAGTATTTGGCGAACGAGCCATTGAAGCTGTCACCGCGCCCATTCACAGAACTGCTCCGAGAAGCATTTGGCACCACCAAGTTCACACGCGCGGGCGACATCGGAGCCGATGTGTTGAGCCGCGGGGAACCACCGAAGCAAGCCATGGCGCGAGCCGCCAAGACCGTTGCCGACAAGGCAGGCGAAATCTATTCCGGCGCAGACAAGCTGGCTGCCGCGGTGCTGGCGAAGGTGACTGATAAACCTGTAGAGCATTTCTTGATATCAGAGAACTTCAGGCTCCCAGAACGAATAGAATGGCTGAGCCGAACAGGAATCATTCCGTTCGCGTCCTGGCCAACGTTCATTGCTCCGCGATTAGCGAAGGGCTTCATGGAGAACCCTGCACGGTGGCATCGCGTCGGGATGGCTCTGCGAGCTATTGGCGCTGAAGAGAAGGACAACAACCTGTACATTCCGCTTAAGGACAATAAGGCGCTGAACCTAGAGCCGTTCTTGCCGTTGTCACCGTACATGTTGAGCACAGCCGAAGGCGACCTACCCGAACTGCTGGCTCGGTGGCCTGCAGTGGCGTTTGCCCGCGACGTCTCCGACACGCTGGCAGGGGCACCACCGAAACCTGCTGCGCTTGCAACGGAGAGCATCCCGCTCAACACCGCCATTACCGTAGCTAACTACGCACTGCCACCCACATTCTGGAATGCATTGCGGCTCGCCAAACCCGAATGGTTTGCGGACATTCCCAGAAGCCCACTAACACAGCAGGACTACGTATGGCGGCTGCTTGGTGCTGGGATCGTTCGGGACCCTGAGCAGTACGCTGCCATCAGACGGCGCAGAGAGCTGGAGAAACTCCGACGATTGATGCGCCGGGTCGGGGTCAGGGAGAGCCAGATGCAATCCGAACAATAAACTTAACCAAACTACTGATGTGGTGCGCCGCTTGTTACGCGGCGCATTTGGTTTGTTGGGGCTATACCTATTATATATATATGTATTGCTGTTGGTTAGAGCTTGACAACTCCTGCAGTCGGTTGTATAATATAGCTCAAACAAACCGACTGCTGGTGTTGGGCGCGAAACATTGAAATCTCAAGATGTGGATGGCGGCGACAGCTTGACAGCACTACATGCGGTAGTCTGGATGAATGCCTAGGTTCGTGCTTGCCATGCAGAAGGTCGCGGGTTCGAATCCCGTCTCCCGCTCCAGAACCACTACATGTCGTGTGCAAACCCACACCAAAACACCACATCTTGTGTCCACAACACCGGCAGACGAGTCTCCAGGGGGTGCCGAAATGACCGACTGCTGGACCGCATTCCGAGAGTGGCTCACAGACTGCGAAGCTGCTGGGCTTAGCATCAAGACCACTCGCGCATACCACGACCGTGTACGCCGCTTCCTACTGAAGATGAAACCGCAGACCCTTGACGACATCAGCCCATCAATGGTGGCAGAGTTCCTTGCCGGGTTGAGACAGCGTGGGCTGAGCTCGGAGACGGTGTACGACCACTTCAAGGATTTAAGGATATGGCTCAACTGGTGCTGCAAACAGGAGATGCTAGACAGAAATCCCCTTAATCGGATGCGCCCGCCCAAACGAGAACACAAGATCAAGCCCGTGCCTTCGGTTGAAGAGCTTCAACGGTTGATAGAAGCCGCGGCCATAGACGACTCGTGGGTGTCCAAACGGAACAGAGCACTGATAGCAACGCTCATCGGCACGGGGATGCGAATCGGTGAAGCCGCACAGATGCGGATAGTGGATGTGGAGAACGGATTTAGCGTCATCTCAGGCAAGGGCGGACTTGGACGCATGGTGCCGCTCCCGCTGGATCTACGTAGAGAACTCAGACGATACATCCGCGCCATTCCACACCCCGTGCGCCGAGACGAACCGCTGTGGCTGCAACAGGACGGGAGAACGCCATTGTCTGCGGCTGGGTTGATAGAATTGGTTCGGCGGTGCAGCCAACGCGCGGGGCTGTCGTACAGACCGCACGCGCTCCGACGGGCATACGCTTCGTTCGCTCTAGCTGCCGGCATGGACTCTGAAGTGCTATCGCGGCTGCTCGGGCATACCACCGGCAGGATGCTCCGCCAATACGCTAGACTGGAGATCGATGCGTTAGCCGAAGCGATGGCTAGGTATAGCCCGCTGCGCAAGCTCAAGCTGTAGACCGTGGGCGGGAGCTAATCCCGCCCAAACAGCTCGGCTTCGGCAACGCCCAGCGCGTCGGCGATGCGTCGGCGGGTGTCGGCTCGCTTCGGCATGTATCCATTCCGAATCAATTGAATGGTGCTGCCGCTAACGCCTGCCTGTGCCTGTAGGATGACGTAAGCGGGCTTGCCATGACGCTCCCGCGCCAATCGCTCAATCCGCTCCCAAATCTCCGAATACTTCGCCATCGTCTCTACCCCCATTATCTTCTTCACTAAAAATTATACCACAAGACTTGACAAACGCGCAAGTGGCGTGGTATAATATTGGTGAAGACGAAGACGACGAAGAACACGGTACTATACTACATGGGGGTGATAAGCATGAGATCAATAACCAAGGATGAGTTCGAAGAGATGCGAACTCAGTGCGACGAGATTCTGGGGCACGACCCGTTTCTCCTTCGCTTCGGGGACTCGATCAACGTCGTGCGGCTCCGGCAATATCCAGCGTGGGATTGCTCGGTGGAAACAATCAGCCTGGCCGAGTTCCAAACAGACCCATTTAAGTGGGCGTGGCTTGGAAGGCTGACACTTCGCGGCGAGTGGATGATTCGCGACTTAATGATCAGAAGAGCGAAGCAGGAAGGTATACGAGAACCGTTCCTGTATTATACCATCGACTGGAAGATCGGATGGCTGGATTTCGCCGGCGTAGAATTTATCCACGGCGAGCTGACTCAGTCGGACATTGAACGCTACGTTGTCCGGCTAGGCGATAAGTTCATCGCATATTCCTTCGGGCATCTGTGGTTGGATGGCGTGCGAGATCCATGGTCGATCCCGATGTTCAAGGGAGAAGGCAATGGGTTTGAACCAATGCCAAAATGCTTCTACGAGATCCAGGGCATCTCGACCCTGGAGAACGGGTTCTGCACCCGACACTTCAGGTCCGTGAAGTTTCTGAGCGCTCAGCATTTCCCCGAGAATTTGGTAAAACGGAACAATTCAGCCGGGATCACGATGATTCCGATCATCGAATACAATGAAATCTGGATATGGCGCAGACCATTGTACCCGGAAGGTGGCGATTACTTCAACAGCGACGTCGTGCATCCAGACGAGATCATCGCTGCAACAGATTTCATCCAGGCGCCGGAGAAGTGGGTGGATCCGAGCGAGATCGATGAATCGTCCTTGCGGTGGCTCAAGGGCTGGATCAAGTAGCGATGCCGGGGGCTGCCACGGATGGCGGCCCCACTACGCAACATTTTTGGAAAAACATGGTACTTATTAGAGTGGATGGGTTGTCATCGAGAGTGTTGTTTCGTGCCGATTGATCGGCGCCATCTCCTTCTGTCTGGTAGAAGATCTGGGGGCAGCCCCCACTGCCCCCGAATTCCTTCTGCCAGATGGAGATGGGCAAACCAATTCAGACAGAAGGAGACAAGCCTACTATGAACGAACTATCCAAATCGATTATGCCACAGAACGCGCCTGGAGTCAAGGCCGCTGCGGCAGAACCATTCCAAGCCGCCCATCGCTACGCCCAGCTGGGCTACCCCGTATTCCCGGTCCGCCCCGACAGGAAGGACCCTGCGACCGAACACGGGCTGCGCGACGCCACCACAGACCCCAACACAATAGACCAATGGCTGCGGCGGACCCCCGGCTACAACATCGGGATGTCCGCTGATGACGTGCTGGTGCTGGACGTGGACGTGCGCATGCCTGAAGACGCGCCCGAAGACGAACGGGCAGCCGCACAGGAAGAGTTCGTGGCTCTGGTGCAGGAGCTGTTCGGAGATGCTTACGTCCCTGCAGGCATGCCCGTGGTTCGTACGCCCAACAACGGCTTCCACATCTACATGCGCTGCGACCGAGATTGGGCAGCTGAATGGGGCGTCGGTAACACGTCGATAACGCTCGGTTCCAGGTTCGCGCACATCAAACAGCTGGACTTGAAGGGTTGCGGTCGTGGCTACACGCTGCTGCCACCGAGTCTGGTCGACGGCGTCCAGTATCGGTTCGTCGGCGCATCCACATGGCTGCCGCCGCGAAACGAGCTGCCGATGATGCCCGCAACCTGTGGAGCAGCGCTGGAGAAGCTCATTTCGGCGGCACGGCCTAAGCGGAGCAACCGCAACGGGAATCGGAAACACCCAACACAACCACAAGAACCACCATCCAACGAGCTGACAGTAGATCAAATTAACCAAATCGTAGAAGCAGCGGCGGCTATCTGGAATGAAGGACGGAGACAGGACCTTGCGCTGGCACTGGCTGGAATCTTGCGCAAGCAGGGCGTTTCACTGGAGCAGGCAATGGATGTGGTAGCCGGAGTCGTTGCCGCAACAGCGGACGAAGAGCCAGGCAAGCGCCTGACTGCGGTACATGACACCTACTCCACCGACATTGACTCTATTGCGGGCTGGACGCTGTTAACCAACGAAGAGCAGGCGGCGCTAGAGCCAGTTCTGGGTCGTACGAAGCCCGACCCAGCGAACCACTCCACGCCGACCCAGACGCCAAGCACCAGCTCGTGGCGCAGCAGAGTGCAGCGAATCGCCGAGATCCAGGCTTCGGATTATCCGGAGATGGAATGGCTCGTAGACGGGGTGCTTCCGGCACGCGGACTGGTGGTGCTCGCAGGTCGCCCTAAATCCGGCAAGAGCTGGCTGGCTCTGGATTTGGCACTGTCTGTAGCTGCCGGCGCCGACTGCTTGGGGCGTCCGACCGGCACTACTGGCGCGACAATCTACCTAGCACTCGAAGATTCACCAGCACGAATCAAGGAGCGATCCGACATAATTGGCCTATCATCGGACAACGCCTACATAGCAACATCGTGGTGGGCTGCCGACCAAGGCGGATTCGAAGAGCTCCAGGAGATGGTTCGTGAGCTCCGCCCAAAACTGATAATCATTGACACCTTGTCGGCATTCAAGGCTGGGTCAGCTGTGGTGCGTAAGCCACAGTTTGAAATTGATTATGAGCAGGCTCGAAAGCTCAAGACCATAGCCGATGAAAATAGCTGCTGCGTGCTCGTAGTGCACCACACACGCAAGGCTGACGCGGACGATGTTTTTGACACCGTCAGCGGCACGCTGGGATTGAACGCGGTTGCCGATACGATAGCGATTCTGCAGCACTCCCGTGGCAGCGACTCAGGGAAGCTGCACGTCACCGGTCGGGACGTCTCCGACGAACAGTTCGCTCTGTCCTTCCGCGAAGGGCGGTGGACCATTGTTGACGCCGTAGCGCACTCCGATGCGCCGTCGACACGAGACAAGGTGCTGCGAGCCATTCGGCTATGGGGACCGGCGAAACCCAGAGAGCTGCGCGACATCGCTGCTCAGGAAGGTATTGGCTACGACGCGCTGCGGCAGATGCTCCGAACGCTGGTCTCCGAAGGCGTGCTCGCCCGGGATGAGTTTGGTCAGTACTACTGCCCTGCTGCTGGTGCCACACCCACAGACGATTATTGTAATCACAGATCACAAAATCACAAAATCACAAAATCACAAGATCACAATTTTGTGATCTGTGATCTTGTGATCCCAGAACAAAAAGCGCAGGAGAAACCTGCGGGCAGCTGGGACCACAAGCACGCAGCGCGGGTTCTCGGAGCGCTGCAGCACGGCCCCAAATCGATCCGCGAGTTGAGCGATCAGCTGGCACTGGAACACTGGCAGGTGCGCCGCGGGCTTCAGCTCCTACAGACACAGGGCCAAGTCGAGCCCCTGCCGGACGGGCGGTGGCAGGCAGTGGCAGCAGAGACAGAAGGAGCGGCAGAAGGCATGACTATAGAGATTGGAATCCCGGAATCGGCGGAACCCTGGATTCAGCAGTCTGCGCGGCGCACCCGGGATTGGATGCTGGAGCAGTTGGCCAAGGCGCCGCGCGATAGGAAATGGCTGCTGCGCCAAGCACCGGCCGATGATGAGTATCCTGCAGTATTTGTGTTTGATGCGCTCGTGCGGGCTGGGGCAGTCGTTGTGTCCCGGGCGGGAGCTGCTCGGCTATCCCAGGCAGGGCACGAGCTGTGGGCTCGCATTCAGGCAAGCCGAGCAGGCTGATCCACCAGCAGTAGAGCCGCCGGCCGTTGTTGGCTGGCGGCTGCCCACACCAACACCAGCATCTGAATGACATCCATTAGGAGAGCCATTATGACGAACCCCGAAGATCTTGACATACTTGATCTGCACCAATTGACAGCCACGGAAATCCACGAGTGGCGCAAACGCCAGCTTAAGTTCACCTACCCAATATCGCTAGCAGCTGAAATGGGCGTAGGAACAGCCGCAGCTCTCTACTACGTGCTCTGCGGCATCGCACGCTGCACTACCATCATCAACGATTCTGACATCTGCGACGCAACAGGCTGCAGCCCAGCCGACATCGCCGCAGCACGAGCCTACGGGCAGCAGTGCGGGTTTCTGGTCGCAACACAACTCTGCGGCAATACATGGAAATACGAATTACAGCTATTGGAATTCTCGAAATGGGCCGAGCAGCAGCGGCAGAAGAAATAGCCCCCGGCAGGGTCCGGGGGCGACTATGTAGGCCAGCAGCATGCCTGTTTGACCAAGGTCGTTAGAGCAGATACATCAGTGCATATTATACCCCAACTACCTGGCTCTTGTCAAGGCCCGATTCAACCGTCTATTTCCTGGAAAATGGCGGTACTACTTATAGTGGAATACCATACCAAATGAAGGAGAGCGATTTCATTGCGCACACAATCCCATCCCCGAAGGCATTTGATGTCCCGACACGATCGAATTCTGGCAACTGTAACTAATGAGTTCCAGCGGCTTGGGTTTGACGTCATACGCTCTGGATACGAAGCTGGTGGGCAACCCTATGACCCAGACCTATTCGTCCGACAACCGGCAGGCGGTATCGGCTTCTACATTGAAGTTAAGACCCCCATCGCACCGAACATCGCCATTGATTTAGATGAGTGGCTACGGTTCCGTGTTCTCCGCGACGTGTTGGTGCTTGCTGTATTTGGCGATAGCAGGTTCGCCGTGCTTAATCTGGACAGCGACTGCCCGGCGTTCTGGGGCGCGGCAGCAGACGATTGCATTCCCGTGCTAGCCGCGGATCAGCTCCGCGTGCTGGATGTGCCGTTGAGGCTGTTTAAGCGCGGAACCCCCGACACCACCAGTAACAAGCCGTTCGTGGTGTTCAAACCCACCCAGCAGTTGGATTCGCTTCAGGATGCAATTGAGTTTATCCTATCAAGCCAAGAAGGCAGCAGGGAGTGAGGTATGAGTGGCAGACAATTACGAGTTGTTCATGGAGTTGGAACAGTGGGCTCGGCGATTAGCATCATCCATTGCAAGGCGCACAGGTCTCTCCAGGTGGTTAGAAGACATCGAGCAAGATATCTTGGTTGCTCTATGGGAAGCAGTATGTTCAGCCGATGGACGCGGAGACACGATTGCATTCGTCAAGCAGCGAGTCCAGCATAGAGCGAAGGACGTCGTACGACGGTATGGCAGGTGGGACGAACGCGAGTTGACCGGGCTGCTTGACTCATTGATAGACACAGAATAGTGTGTTGCAGCGATACTATACTTATGGAAGGGGAGAAGGCGTGTCGTCGGCAGGCCCAGTATGAACGCGCCTTGACACAATATATGCCGAGACTGAATCCGCATTGGAAGACAACATTTCTTGATGCGCTTAGGGCAGGGCACACGGTAGGATACGCAGCCAGGTTGGCAGGCGTCAGCCGGCAGGCTGCGTATCAGCACCGGGATAGATCCCCCCAATTTGCCCGACAGTGGGACGAAGCGCTACAGGAAGGACTAGATAATTTACTGGAGCTAATCCGCGCCAGAGCGGTCGATATCAGTGACAAGGCATCCGCCCAGTTACTAATGTTCTTGGTTAAGGTTAGGTTGTCGGCCTTATCCCACTCTGAAGATAATGTAGATATTGTATGAAGTTCACGGAACGAGATTACTGGCAATCCATCGGCGACCCCCATCCCCGTCAGTCGGAGTTGCTGGATCTGGTTCGTGTCAGCCGAAGAGTAGCCGCGACGGCAGGTCGTCGGTTCGGCAAGTCGTGGTTGCTGAGCGCATGGACGCTGTGGCGGACGCTCAAGGGCGAGCAAGTCTGGTGGGTTGCACCATCGCACCAGTTGGCACGGGTTGGATTTGAGTATGTATTGAGCCATGCGCGTCAGCTGCCTGCACCAATCCGGAAGCAGCTGAGCATCAAACGCAGTTCGCCGTATGAGATTGGGTTCCGTGCTGGTTTGTGCCAGTTCTTAAGCAGCGACAACGAGTGGCAGCTGCAGGGGCGCGGGTTGGATCTCATCGTTATAGACGAAGCCGGTGAAGTAGACAATCTTCTATACATTCATGACCAGTACTTAAGCCCGTGTTTATTGGACCGCGGTGGTTCGTTAATTGCCATCGGCACACCGCGCGGACGTCACACCGATTACTACCAGTTGTGCGGTAGACCGGAGTTCGTGCGATTTGTAGGTAGTTCGTTTGATAATCCGCACATCTCTCAGGACGAGCTGGAGCGGTTGTCTGCCGAGCTGCCGGAGCAGTTGAAGTTGCAGGAGTTACAGGGCGAGTTTGTGGATGTTCAGGGCAGGGCGTTCCCAGACATTGCGATTGACTTGTTGGACGTTGACAATGTGGAACGGGCAGCGGTTGGCATCGACTGGGGTATCTGGAGCCCGGCAGCTGCTGTGTTGGTAATACGGCTGAAGGACGGCAGGTACTACGCGGCTGACGAGCGGTACGCAACCGACACCAACGCCCACCAGTTCGCCGACCTAATCAAGGACATGGCGCAGGATGTTGGTCGGTGCGACTTCATCATCGACTCAAGCACGTTCAATCGTACTGACGGTTTGGTTAGCGTGGCGGAGCGGTTCCG
>Ga0209809_1002535_pt1 | contig 12731 bp, 14 predicted proteins | sample YNPMSTMetaG_FD_186172 | JGI IMG/M metagenome (GOLD analysis project Ga0209809, IMG submission 186172) | Anoxygenic and chlorotrophic microbial mat microbial communities from Yellowstone National Park, USA - YNP MS-T MetaG (SPAdes) (version 2) ... | reverse complement strand
GTGGAGTTCCACAGGCTGGGGCTTGTGGTGGTGGATGAGCAGCACAAGTTCGGCGTCAGGCAGCGCGGCGCGCTTCGCGAAAAGGGGGAGTGCCCGGACATGCTGGTCATGACCGCCACTCCCATCCCCCGCACGCTGACGATGACGGTCTACGGAGACCTGGACGTCTCCATCATCGACGAGATGCCTCCGGGGCGCAAGCCCGTGAAGACCCACTGCAAGCCCATGAGCGAGGCGCCGCGGGTCTACGAGGGGGTGCGCCAGCTGCTCCAGAAGGGCGGGAGGGCCTATGTCGTATGTCCCCTTGTAGGGGAGTCCGAGAAGCTTCAGGCAAAGGCCGCCACCGAGCTGGCTGAGGAACTGGCTCGCGATGTATTCCCGGAGTACCCGGTGGGGCTGCTGCACGGGCAGATGAAGCGGGAGGAGAAGCAGGCGGCCATCTCCGACTTCCGGGAGGGGCGGACCCGGGTGCTGGTGTCCACCACGGTCATCGAGGTGGGCGTGGACGTGCCGGAGGCGAACGTCATCGTCGTTGTGAATGCGGAACGCTACGGGCTGGCCCAGCTCCACCAGCTCAGAGGGAGGGTGGGGAGGTCGGATGCGCAGTCGTTCTGCGTGCTCCTTGCGGATGCTTCCACCGATGAGGCCCGCCGCCGGATGGAGGTGATGGAGTCCACCACGGACGGGTTCCGCATCGCGGAGGAGGATCTTGCGCTGCGGGGACCGGGCGAGTTCTTCGGCACGCGCCAGTCGGGAATGCCCGCCTTCAAGATCGCCGATGTCATCCGGGACGTGGGCATTCTGGAGGTTGCCCGCCGGGAGGCTCAGCGGATCGTGGCTGCCGACCCGGAGCTGACGCTTCCAGAGCACCGGGCCATTGGAAAGATCGTCGCGGAAAAGTACCGGAGGCGATTGCTGGAAACGGTGGCGTAGGGTAAGCTAAGGGGAGGGTCGCGCCGCGGGGGCGGCAGGTTCGCGCCCGGTCTATCGGGGGAGGCAGGGCGGAGCGCACGAGGCGCGCCGGATTCTTCAGGGAGGACGGACAGCACCGGCAAAATGGCCGTTGCCATCTATCCGGGCAGCTTCGACCCGGTCACAAGCGGCCATATGGACATCATCGAACGGGCGTCCAGCCTGTTCGACCTCGTCGTGGTGGCTGTGGCCCCCAATCCGCTGAAGCAGCCTCTCTTCACGGTCGAAGAGAGGGTGGAGATGCTGAAAGTGGTCTGCGCTCCGCTTCAGGGTGTGGAGGTGGACTCCTTCGAGGGGCTTCTCGTGGAGTTCTGCCGCCGCAAGGGGGCAACGGTCATCCTCAAGGGGCTCCGCGCCGTGTCGGACTTTGAGTTCGAGCTTCAGATGGCCCAGATGAACCGCCGTCTGGCGCCGGAGATACACACCCTTTTCCTGATGACCACAACGGAACAGTCGTACCTGAGCTCCAGCATTGTCAAGGAGATCGCACGGCTGGGTGGGAGCATCGAAGGTCTTGTGCCGCCGCCGGTGGAAGGTTATTTGCGGGCCCGGCTGGCGGAGTGCGGGAGATGAGATGCGGGACGGGCGTCCGGCCCGGAAAACAGGGGTTTTAGCAGGTCCAGGGAGATGAGAGGATGATTGATCGGCAGACCGTTACACGCAGCGTCTCGACGTTCACCCGTGAGCAGGCCAGCACGGTGGACATCATCAAAGAGCTGGACAAGCTCGAGGAGCTGGTGGAGGACAGCCCGCAGATCGGGGGGAGGGCTCTGTGGGTCAACGCCGACAGGTTTTTCGTCTGCACCAACAGGATCCGCGCCTTTCTGCCGGAGGAGATGAAGCGGGCCAGCAGGCTGTCCCGCGACAGTGAGAAGATGCTGCAGGAGGCGCAGGACGAGGTGCAGCAGACGCTCGAGTCCGCGCGGCGCGAGGCCGAGAGGATCATCGAGCAGGCCCGCGCCAGAGCCGCCGAACTGACGGCGGCCGACGCCGTCCGTCTCAAGGCGCAGGAGGAAGCTGCCAGAATAATCGCTGAGGCCAGGGAGGAGGCGCTTCAGATCCGCCGCGGCGCCGACCAGTACGCGAAGGAGGTCCTGGCGGGTCTGGACGCCTTCCTCGGGCGGATTCTGGGAACGGTTCAGAGGGGACGGGCGAAGCTGGAACAGCAGGAGGCGGAATCCTCCGTCAGATGAATCTCATCGAAAACCTTTACGAGCGCGCCCGCCTCGCGGACAAACGCATCATCCTGGCCGAAGGCGGCGACAGACGCATCGCGCAGGCGGCCGTGGAGGCCGCAAGGCTGGGGCTGGCCCGGATCATCATTCTCGGGGATGTGGAGACGGTCTGCGGTCAGATCCGGGAGGCGGGAGGCGACCCGGGCGGATTCGAGATCATAGACCCGGCCTCGAGCCCGAAACGAACGGAGTATGCGGCCCTGCTGCACTCCCTCCGCCGGCATAAGGGGATGACCGAAGAACAGGCTTACGAGCTGGCGGGAGGGAACCTTTACTATCCGGTTCTCGCCATCAGCGCCGGAGACGCAGACGGACTGGTCTCCGGCGCTACTCATTCCACCAGCGACACGGTGCGTCCCGCGCTGCAGGTGCTGAAGACCGCTCCCGGCTACTCCATCGTCTCCAGCTGTTTCGTGATGGTCCTGCCGCGCCAGGAGTTCGGCGAGGACGGTGTGCTGGTGTATGCGGACTGCGGTCTGGTGATCGACCCGAACGCCCAGGAACTGGCGGAGATCGCGCTCGCCTCTGCGAAATCGTTCCGCCAGCTTGTGGGAGGCGAGCCGCGCATCGCGATGCTAAGCTTCAGCACGAAGGGCAGCGCGAAGCACCCCATGGCCGACAAGGTCATCCAGGCCACGGAGCTTGTGCTTCAGCGGGATCCCGCTCTGACCGTGGACGGTGAGCTTCAGGCGGATGCGGCGCTTGTGGACTGGGTGGCGGAGAAGAAGGCGCCGGGAAGCCCTGTGGGAGGACGCGCGAACGTGCTGATCTTCCCGGATCTGGGAGCGGGGAACATCGCGTACAAGCTTACGGAGCGTCTGGCCGGGGCCACCGCTCTGGGGCCGATCCTGCAGGGCGTGGCCCGGCCGGTCAACGATCTTTCACGCGGCTGCAGCGCCGGCGACATCGTCAAGATGGTGGCCATCACCGCCTGTCAGGCGGTCTCCTGACTCCGGCCGAAATCCGCGGCCGCGCCCCGTCCTGCGTCGGCCGGATGTGCTCGCGGCCTGAGCCGGCCGGAGCCATCCGTCAGCAACCGTAACCTGTCCGGGGGGTTTGCCAATGAAAGTTCTGGTCGTCAACAGCGGCTCCTCTTCGCTGAAGTATCAGCTGATCGATACGGCCTCGGAAGCCGTGCTGGCCCGCGGGCTGGCCGAGCGTATCGGGATGGCTTCGGGGCGCCTGAAGCACACTTCGGAGGGGCGCCCGGAGCTGGTGCTGGAGCAGCCCGTTCCGGACCACGTGACCGCCACGGACCTCGCGTTCTCGGCTCTCGTGGATCCGCAGCACGGGGCTGTCGGGTCTCTGGACGAGATCGATGCGGTGGGTCACCGGGTCGTTCACGGCGGCGAAAAGCTGACGAGGGCGGTGCGGATCGACGAAGAGGTGATCCGGGCCATCGAGGAGATGAGCGCGCTCGCGCCCCTGCACAATCCGCCGAACCTGATGGGCATCCGCGCCTGTATGGAGCGGATGCCGCGCACTCCGCAGGTGGCTGTGTTCGATACCGCGTTCCACTCCACCATGCCGCCGTACGCGTTCATGTACGCCCTGCCGTACGAACTCTACTCGGAGCTGGGCATCCGGCGCTACGGGTTCCACGGTTCGTCGCACAAATACGTCTCCGCCCGCGCCGAAGCGATGCTCCGGCAGATGGGGCACGAGGGGGATACGCGGATCGTCACCTGTCACCTGGGCAACGGCTGCAGCGCCACCGCCGTGGTGAACGGCAGGGCCGTGGACACCAGCATGGGAATGACTCCGGCGGAGGGTCTGGTGATGGGGACCCGGGGAGGCGACATCGACCCCGCCATCCTCCCCTTCCTGATCAAGAAGTACGGCTGGTCTGCGGACGAGCTGGAGACGCTGATCAACAAGAAAGGCGGGCTGCTGGGCCTGTCGGGCGCCTCGAACGACATGCGGGATGTGGAGGAGCGTGCCGCTGCCGGCGACTCCCGGTCCCGGCTGGCGCTCGAAGTCTTCTGCTACCGGGTGCGGAAATACATCGGGGCGTATGCTGCCGCGATGGGCGGGCTGGACGCGGTGGTCTTCACGGGCGGTATCGGCGAGAACAGTCCCACGGTCCGGGAGATGGCCTGTCAGGGACTCGAGGCCCTGGGCGTGGTCCTGGACCCGGCTCTGAACGAGGCGTCCGGCCGCGGGGAGCGCTGCGTCAGCCGCGGTGACTCCCGGGTGCGGGTTCTGGTGATTCCCACCAACGAGGAGCTGGAGATCGCCCGCGAGACTGTCGAGATTGCTTCCGCCCTGCAAGTGGGCTAGAATAAAGTATTGCCATTTTGCAGAGAAGGCCTCTCCGGGTTGCGGAGGAGCGCTTCGGGGAGCCTGGCTTGAAGCTGGACCTCAGCGAAATAGCGCATTCCATCGGAATGCATTATACTTACGAGGTTGACGAGGACGACTCGGAGCTGGAGTCCTGCGGGATCTCGCTTCAGGAGCACGTCCGGGGCAGCCTCGAGTTCTCGAATACGGGGCAGCTCCTGCTGGCCAGGGGCACGCTGAGAGCCACCGTCCTCCTGGAGTGCGTCCGCTGTCTGAGCAGCTTCCCTTCGCTGCAGGAGTTCGCCGTCGAGGAGCAGTTCGCTCTGCATCCAGAGAGGATGGCGGGAGGGACGCAGGACGAAGAGGATTCCTTCCTCCCGGACGACATGGAAGGGCCGGAGTGCCTGTATCAGGAAGGAATCCTGGACCTGACGGAGCTGATCCGTCAGAACCTGCTGGTGAGCATCCCGTTTGCGCCGCTGTGCAGTGAGGGCTGCGCGGGACTGTGTCCGCGGTGCGGGAAGAACCTCAACGAAGGTCCCTGCGGGTGCCCGGAAGAGGAGCCAGACCGGCGTCTCTCCCCGCTGGGGGAGCTGCTTGCGCTGCTCGAAGACGAAGAGGCCGAGAGGCAGGGGTAGCCAGCTCTGCGGCCCGGTTTCCGGGATATGCGGTGTCCCGTCTGGCCGCTTCCTTGAATCCTGTTCAGGAGAACGACGTTGCCACTACCCAAGAGAAGGCATTCGAAGAGTCGCCGCGACAAAAGGCGCACCCACTACAGGCTGGTCGCTCCGACCATCGTCGCGTGTCCCGCTTGCGGGGCCCCGATGGTCCCCCACAGGGCGTGCAGGTCGTGCGGGCAGTACCGCAACCGGCTGGTGATCCCTGAGGGCAAGCGCGCAAAGAAAGACTGACCCGCGTGGCGGCAACTCGACCGGTCACCGTCGCCATCGATGCGATGGGCGGTGACTACGCTCCCAAGGAGATCATCAAGGGAGCCCTCGCGGCGGCCAGGAAGAGCAGCCACCGGCTGATCGTCGTCGGAGACGAAGCGCGCATCCGCCGTTATCTGCGCAGGGCGACCGTCCCGGCGAATCTGGAGCTGCTTCACGCCGCCGAGACCATCGAAATGGGCGAGAACCCGGCGGCGGCCATCCGGCGAAAGCCGGACTCGTCCCTGGTCGTGGCTGCCCGGCTGGTGCGGGAAGGCAGGGCGGATGCCATGGTGAGCGCCGGGAGCACCGGAGCCAGCATGGCGGTGGCCTCGCTCATCCTCGGCCGCGCCCCGGGCATCGACCGGCCCGCCATCGCCACCATCGTCCCCACCGTCAACGGTCAGTGCGTCCTGCTGGACGTCGGCGCAAACGTGAACTCGACGGTGGAGAACCTGATGCAGTTCGCCGTGATGGGGATGGTGTATTCGCGGGACGTGCTGGGCGTCAAGAACCCGCGAATCGGGCTGCTCTCCATCGGAGCGGAGCCGGGAAAAGGGGACGATCTGGTCCGGGCGGCCCATAAGGCTCTCAGGGAGAGCGGGCTCAACTTCATCGGGAACGTGGAGGGCGGGCCGCTCTTCGAGGGCGTGGCGGATGTGGTGGTGTGCGACGGCTTCGTCGGGAATGTCGCCCTCAAGGTGGCCGAGGGGGTCGTCAGGCTGCTTTTCCGCAAGATGCGCGACCGGCTCTGGGGGCACCCCTGGTACCGCCTGATGCTGCTGGGGCTGGCGCCGGGCATCCGCAGGATGCAGAAGGAGATCGATGCCGCGGAGTACGGCGGGGCGCCCCTGCTGGGGGTGAACGGCGTGTGCATCATCTGCCACGGGAGCAGTGAGGCCAGGGCCATCAGCAACGCCATCAACGTGGCCATCCGCGCTCACCAGAACGACATCATCGGCCGCATAAGCCGGAGCCTGACGATCGTGGAAGCGCCCCCGGAGCCCGTGCCGCTTTCCGGCTGAGCGGCGCGCAAGAAGCCGGCCTGACCTCACGGAGTGCCGGATGTACTGTTATAATGCCCCGGGCGGGAGGGCGGCGCCCGTCAGCCCTCCGGTGACCTCTCCGCCCCAAACCACAAGGATGACTGGCACTTGAGATCAGCTGGAATCGTTGGCCTGGGGATGGCCGTTCCGCAGCGGGTGCTCACCAACGCGGACCTGGAGAAGATGGTGGACACGTCCGACCAGTGGATCCTGGAGCGGACGGGCATCAGGGAAAGGAGGGTCGCCGCCGAGGACGAGACGTCCAGCACGCTGGGCGCGGCCGCCGGGCGCGAGGCGCTGGAATCGGCAGGGCTGGACCCGCTGGATGTGGATCTGGTCGTCTGCGCCACCACCAGCCCCGACATGCTGTTTCCCTCCACCGCCTGCCTGGTGCAGCATCAGCTGGGATGCGCGCGGGCCGCGGCGTTCGATCTCAGCGCCGCGTGCTCCGGGTTCGCCTACGGGCTGGCGGTCACGTCTCAGCTGGTGGCCTGCGGAGCCTTCCGCAACGCGCTGCTGGTGGGGGTGGATGTCCTGACGAAGTTTCTGGACTGGTCGGACCGCTCCACCTGTGTGCTGTTCGGGGATGGCGCGGGGGCGGTGGTGCTGGCCCCGGTGGAGGGCGGGCGCGGGCTGCTGGGGTTCGATCTGGGGGCGGACGGGTCCGGTGCCGATCTGCTGACCATTCCCGGAGGAGCCGGAAAGCACCCCGTCAGCGAGGAGGCCGTGCGGGAGAGGCTGCGCTACATCCGGATGGACGGGCAGCAGGTGTTCCGGTTCGCAGTCCGGGTGATGGGCGAGTCCGCCGCCAGGGCGGTCGAGAAGTGCGGCCTCACCCCGGAGGACGTGGACTGGTTCGTGCCGCATCAGGCCAATATCCGCATCATCGACAGCGCCACCCGGCGGCTGGGAATTGATCCCGCCCGGGTGTATGTCAACGTGGACCGTTACGGCAACACCTCCGCCGCTTCCATCCCGATCGCGCTCTATGAGGCTTATCACTCCGGCTGTCTGAAGGAGGATGACACCGTCGTGACGGTGGGGTTCGGGGCGGGGCTGACCTGGGCGTCGTGCGTGCTGGTGTGGACAATGCCGCCCGCCGGAAGGCAGAATCCGCAGAGCTCTGCCGCGGCCGAAGGCGTGGGCGTCGGGTGAGCGCGGCGGAAAGGGGAGACGGTCTGATGCTGGCGTTCGTGTTTCCCGGTCAGGGTTCGCAGCGCCCCGGGATGGGTCTGGGGCTGTACAGGGAGTTCGACGAGGCCAGAAAGGTCTGGGACCGGGCGGACTCGATTCTGGGGTTCTCCATCTCGGATCTGGCGTTCAACGGGCCGGAGGATGAGCTGAAGGCCACCCGCAACGCCCAGCTTGCCCTTTTCGTGGCCGGGGTGGCGGCCCTGCGCTGCCTGCAGAGCGCGGGAGTGCGTCCCGGAATCTGTGCCGGGCACAGCATCGGCGAATACGCGGCGCTGGTGGCGGCCGGAGCGCTGGACTGGGAAGAGGGTCTGGGGCTCGTTCGTCTCAGGGCCGCGGCAATGGACCGGGCAGCGCGGGAGAGGCCGGGGGCCATGGCGGCGGTCATCGGTCTTCCGCCCGGGCGGGTGGCCGAGTGCGTCGAGGCTGCCGCAGGCTCTGGCGTCGTGTGCGTGGCGAACTGCAACGCGGCGGAGCAGGTGGTCATCTCCGGAGAGAAAGAGGCCGTGGACGCGGCCTGCGCGGCAGCCTCGGCGGCAGGCGCGAAGCGCGTGGTGCCCCTTGCGGTCAGCGGGGGCTTTCACAGCCCGCTGATGGCGGGAGCGGCGGAAGAGCTGGGGCAGGCGCTCGCAGGCGCTAGACTGGCGGTTCCGCAGGTTCCTGTGATAATGAACGTCACGGCCCGGCCGGCGGGCGGGCCCGAGGAGATCCGTCGGCTTCTGAAAGAGCAGGTGGTGGGGCAGGTCCGCTGGCATGAGTGCGCGGAGGCCATCCTTGCGGCGGGTCCGCGGGCGGTCATCGAGGCGGGACCGGGCAGGGTCCTCTCCGGCCTGATGCGGCGGATGCCCGGAGCCCCGCCGGTGCTTGCCGTGGAGGAGCCCGGGGACGTCAGGGCGGCAGCCGCGGAGTTCGGCGCCGGCAAGCTTTGAGGACACGGAGGTATCGCGTTTGAGTCTCAAAGGACAGGTCGCGTTCGTCACCGGAGCCGGGCGGGCCGGAAAGGGCATCGGAAGGGCCATCTGCCTGGCGCTCGCATCCGAGGGGGCGGACATCGCCATCGCGGATTTCGTCGGCGAGGCTGCGGAGGCAGTGGCTGAGGAGTGCCGCCGGCAGGGAGTGCGCGCGCTGGCGCTTCAGGGGAGCGTCTCGGACTCCGCCGACGTGGCAAGGATGGTGAACCGGACCGTGGAAGAGTTCGGGCGGATCGACATCCTGGTGAACAATGCGGGCATCACCCGCGACGGGCTGCTGGTACGGATGTCGGACGAGGACTGGCAGGCTGTCCTGCAGACCAACCTCACTGGGGCGTTCCTGTGCACGCGCGAGGTGGCAAAAGTGATGATGCGCCAGAGGTCCGGGCGCATTGTCAACATCGCCAGCGTGATGGGCGTGACCGGCAACGCCGGGCAGGCCAACTACTCCGCGTCGAAGGCGGGAATGATCGCCCTCACCAAGACGACCGCGAAGGAACTGGGCAGGCGGGGGATTAACGTTAACGCGGTCGCGCCGGGCTTCATCCAGACGGTGATGACGGAAGAGATGCCGGAGGGGGCGAAGGCAAAAGTTTCGGAACAGATACCGCTGGAGCGTCTGGGGACGCCCGAAGACGTGGCGAACGTGGTTCTGTTCCTTGTGGGAGATCTGTCCAGCTACGTGACCGGTCAGGTGGTGCACGTGGATGGCGGAATGGTGATGTAAGTCGAAGAGGAGCATAGATGTCGACGTTTGAGCGCGTGAAGAAGGTTGTTGTCGAGCGGCTGAAGGTCTCTGAGGATCAGGTGACAGAGAACGCTTCGTTCGAGCACGACCTGAAGGCGGACTCGCTGGACGAGGTGGAGCTGGTGATGGGGCTCGAGGAAGAGTTCGAGATCCAGATCCCGGACGAGGACGCCGAGAAGATCACTACGGTCGCAGAGGCCGTCCGGTACATCGAGCAGAAGACGAAGGGTTGATGCGGGGGCGCCCGGCGCGCCGTTTCCGGAGCGGTGTCGCGGCGCCCTTTGCCGCATCCGGCGAGCGGCGGATGGATCTCCCGCTGGAGCGGGAGTATCCGGCGGTTGAGGTTTGAATGAGCAACAACTCCAGGCGTAGAGTGGTGGTGACCGGAATGGGTGCGGTCACCCCGGTCGGATGCACCGTGGAGGCCATGTGGGACGCGCTCGTCCACGGACGGTCCGGGGTGGGCCCGGTCACGCATTTCGACGCTTCGCGGCATTCCAGCAGGATCGCGGCGGAAGTGAAAGACTTCGACCCGCTGCAGTATCTCTCGGAGAAAGAGGTGGACCGCAACGACCCGTTCGTGCAGTTCGCCGTTGGAGCCGCGCTTGATGCTGTGAAAGATGCGGGACTCGTGATTGACGAGTCGAACGCTGACCGGGTGGGTGTTCTGGTCGGATCCGGAATCGGCGGCACGAAGACCTGGGAAGAGCAGAACGCCATCCTGGTGGAGCGGGGGCCGTCCCGGGTGAGCCCGTTTTTCGTGCCCATGCTCATCGCGGACATGGCGAGCGGTCAGGTCTCCATCCTGACGGGGGCTCGCGGGCCTAATCTGGCCGTTGTGACGGCGTGCGCCACGGGCAGTCACGCCATCGGGGACGCCGCGGAGATCATACGCCGGGGCGACGCGGACGTCATGATCGCCGGGGGAACGGAGGCCGCGGTCAGGCCGCTCGCGATGGCGGGCTTCTGCTCCATGCGTGCCCTTTCCACCCGCAACGACGAGCCGGAGCGGGCCAGCCGCCCCTTTGACAGGGAACGCGACGGGTTCGTCATCGGCGAGGGCGCCGGATGCGTGGTGCTGGAGGAGTACGAGCACGCCCGGAGCCGGGGAGCCCGGATCTACGGTGAGGTGCTGGGTTACGGCCTGTCGGGCGATGCCTATCATATCACGCAGCCCGCTCCCGGCGGTCACGGTGCACAGAAGTGCATGCGGATGGCGCTCGAGGACGCGGGCCTGCCGCCGGACGCGGTGAACTACATCAATGCGCACGGCACGTCCACGCCGCCGAACGACCGCATCGAGACCGAGGCGATCAAGGCGGTGTTCGGCGGGGATCTGGCCTACCGCATCCCGGTCAGCTCGACCAAGTCGATGACGGGACACCTGCTCGGGGCGGCCGGGGCCGTGGAGGCCATCGTCTGCCTGAAGGCTATCGAGACCGGCATCCTGCCGCCCACCATCAACTATGAGTTCCCCGACCCGGACTGCGACCTGGACTATGTGCCCAACGAGGCGCGGGAGGCGAAGGTGTCGGTCGCGCTGTCCAACTCGTTCGGGTTCGGCGGACACAACGCCACCCTGGTGTTCGGCAAGGTTTAGTCTGCGAGGGTCGCATTTCAGCCGGGGGCGACGGTGTCTGCCGGGGCCGCCGCCCCGGGGCGGTCGAAAGGGAGTCTGAAATCAATGGCCATCTCGGAACGGGCGCGCAGGGCGAGCCCCTCGCCCACGCTGGGGATCACCGCAAAGGCGAATCAGCTAAAGGCGCAGGGTGTGGACCTGATCGGGTTCGCCGCAGGCGAGCCGGATTTCGACACACCGCAGCACATAAAGGACGCGGCCGCAGCCGCGCTTGCCGCGGGGGTCACGAAGTACACCCCTTCCACGGGCACTCCGGAGCTCAAGAAGGCCATCGTCGAGAAGCTGGAGCGCGACAACGGCCTGCGCTACGACGTGAGCCAGATCGCCGTCTCCTGCGGAGCGAAGCATAGCATCTACAACGCTTTTCAGGCCGTGCTGGACCCGGGCGACGAGGTCATCATCCCCTCGCCCTACTGGGTTTCGTATCCGGAGCAGGTCCTGCTGGCGGAGGGCAAGCCGGTCATCGTCCGGACGGATGAGTCCACCGGGTTCCGGATGAGCGCCGCGCAGTTCGAGGAAGCCTGCACGCCCCGGACGAAGATGCTGGTCCTGAACAGTCCCTCCAACCCCACCGGCGGGGTCTACAGCCGCCGGGACCTGGAGGAGATCGCGGATGTGGCCGTGAGGAAGGGGGTGATGGTCCTCTCGGACGAGATCTACGAAAAGATCATCTACGGGGAGGAGCATGTCTCCATCGCCTCGCTCGGCAGGGAGATCTATGACCTGACCATCACGGTGAACGGCTTCTCCAAGTCGTATTCCATGACCGGCTGGCGTCTGGGCTACATGGCTGCTTCGAAGGACATTATCGACGCCGTCGGCAAGATCCAGGATCAGAGCACGTCCAACCCCACGAGCTTTGCCCAGAAGGGCGCCGTGGCGGCTCTCACGGGTCCCCAGGAGTGTGTCGAGGAGATGCGGCGGGAGTTCGAGCGGCGGCGCGACCGCATCGTGGAGCTGCTGAACGCCTGCCCGGGAGTCGATTGCCTGACACCGGGAGGCGCGTTCTACGTGTTCCCGAACGTCTCCGGCGCGCTCGAGATGGCCGGGAGGAGGTTCGCGGATTCGGACGGGCTCGCTGAATGGCTGCTGGGGGCGGCGAAGGTGGCCATAGTTCCCGGATCCGGCTTCGGAGCGCCCGGAAACGTCCGTCTGAGCTATGCCACCTCCATGCAGGCCATCGAAGAGGGACTGGCGCGGATGCGGTCGGCTCTGGAGGGACTCCGGGGCTGAGGGGCCGTGGAAGACCGACAGCCCGCCGGCGTCCCGCTCGAGGCTCTGCAGGCGCTGCAGCGGCGCCTGGGGGTGGAGATAGGCGACCTTGAGCTCCTCCGGCAGGCCCTGACGCACCGTTCGTATCTGGGGGAGACGACCGGTTTCCAGAGCAACGAGCGTCTGGAGTTCCTGGGCGACTCCGTTCTGGGGCTGGTGATCGCGGAGCATCTTTACCACCGTCTGCAGGACCGGCCGGAAGGGGACCTCTCCCGGGCGCGGGCTGCGGCTGTCAGCGAGCCCACTCTTGCCGATGCGGCCCGGAGCCTGGACCTCCAGAGCGCCATGCAGGTCTCAACGGGCGAGCGCCTGTCCGGCGGGCTCGACCGCGATTCCATCCTTTCCGACACCTACGAGGCGGTGGTGGCGGTCATCTACCTGGACCGGGGGCTGGAGGCGGCCAGGGAGTTCGTGCTCCGGACTCTCCGCGGCGTTCTGGAGCGCATCG
>Ga0209809_1002531_pt1 | contig 12750 bp, 10 predicted proteins | sample YNPMSTMetaG_FD_186172 | JGI IMG/M metagenome (GOLD analysis project Ga0209809, IMG submission 186172) | Anoxygenic and chlorotrophic microbial mat microbial communities from Yellowstone National Park, USA - YNP MS-T MetaG (SPAdes) (version 2) ... | reverse complement strand
CGCAAGCCGTCCCCGTTGTAGCCGGCAGTGAGGATGTTCCCATAAGCGGTCATCCGGTTCTCGGGGTCAAACGACAGGTTCACGCCCTTATACAGCACCGGGTTGCCGTCACGCGTACACTAGTACTCTAGGCGTTGCTGTCGGTTGGCAAACCAGTGAAGTATAGATAACGCGCTCTCGATATGAATCGGGAACCACCCTTGGCTATTTAGCCAATTACGGATATCCTCTATGAATAGACTGGCGTCAATAATTTCCTTAACTTCGCCCTGTAAAAGTCGTCTTCTCACCTTGTTCAGATTGAGCCGTACAACATCACGAATAAAGTGATCGGCATTTGCTTTGTCTCGTCTTAATAGAACCGAGCTAGGGACTAATCGCTGCGCTGCTCTTCTCAACACGTACTTTGTCGTGCTGCCCCGTAGCCTGATATTGGGCGGAGCTTTTGCTACCCATTCGACGATCCGTCTATCTAATAATGGACAACGAACTATCACATTATATTGCATTCCTATATCCTGAAATATGCGATAACCCACCCGAGTCCATTCAGAGTGAATCGCTTCCAAAAGCACCTGAATGTTACCATTTCTGCTGAAGAACGGAACACTTACAAATTCTTCACATAATGACTGAGCGGTCGCGGGATCGATTTTTATCCATTTTGGCAGATTTAATGCATTAGAGGTGGTTGTTATTTTGCTTACGGCAATCCGCACGTGGCCATCTAAATCCTTCACGTCTGGGAAGCCTGTGAACATCTCATCCCCGCCATGTCCGCAGATGACCGAGCGGACACCTAGTTTCTGCATGACCTCAAACAGATCCCTGTACGGTCCAACCAAGAGTGGATTTCGTGGCTCGGGGAATCTCCACTCAACCCAGCTGGATGACGCATTCGCCCATGTCACGTACCATGGTATACCCAAGTAGCGCACGACGTCGTCACGGTATGCGGCATCGGTGTCATACTCTAAGGCACCGTGTCCTATAGAGAATGCCGTCATCTGGCGGCCTTGCCCCAATTCACGTAATACGCGACAGGCTAGAGACGTAACGGACGAAGAATCGATACCACCGCTTAGCAAAGAGGCAGAGGCAACAGGTGGGTATAGGACATGGTCTGCAATAACCGTGTATAACAAATCGCGGAGAGAATCGACATAGGCCTTTACACTTGCAAGGTGTGTGACTTCCCAATCGCTGGGCGGCCAGTACCTGTGCACCGCAACGCCGTTTTCCGAGCACGTAACTTTGCACCCATACTGCGGCCTCTTCAATGCGCTGTATGGCGTCTGCTCTGTGGACAAGGGTCCTATGATGAGATAAGCTCTCAAGAATCGGTCATTGATCTCCTTCGGTATCGCAGGGTGCCTTAAAAGCAGCTTGACGGAGTTTGATAGTATTAGAGACCCACCAGCAGAGGCGTAGAACAATTCACCTAATCCAACGCGGTCTACCCAAGCTTTCAACATCTGTCTACGAGTATCCCAGTAAACGATGGTAAACTGTCCGCATAATTGTTCAATGAAAGCATCCGGGACTTTTTCTCGCTGAGAACCCGCATCTGCCATCTGTTCCGCGAGCGTAACAGCTGGGTCTCCGGCACGCGACAGACGGAACAATTCTCCGCAAACCAGAACCCCAACCTCCCCACGCACGACTAGGGGTCCGGTACTTGCTACGGCAATGCTGCGATTGGAAAAAGAATGGATGTGAGTCTGCGTATCCAAACACTTAAGGAGTACCTCCTTGTGCTGACGAGACAGTGTTCCCGCTGGGCTGAACTCTGCAATGAACTGCATATTCTCCTCCTCCCCGCAGTCAGAATCCGTGCCAAGATGTCTGAGCCTGATACATTTGGTAATAAAGCCCCTTTGTTCTCAAGAGTGACTGGTGTGTTCCCGTTTCGGCAACCTTCCCGCGATCAAGCACGATAACGCGGTCAGCGAGGCTGGCTGCGTGCAACCGGTGTGAGATGAGTAGTATCGTGCGTTCACTATTATTGTCAAGGAACAGACTATACAATGCAAACTCGCTTGGGGGATCAAGGGAGGCAGCTGGTTCGTCCAGAACAACGAAGTCCGCATCGGCGAATATTGCGCGAGCGATTCCCACCCTCTGCCACTGCCCCTCCGACAGTTCGCAGCCATTCTCGTCATATTCTTTTCCTAGAAGCGTGTCATACTGGTTAGGCAAGTTGATCACGAACTCATGAGCATGCGCCTTCTGAGCTGCCGATAGTATAGCAGACGTGTCTGACATGCGTTCTACACAGCCGAACCCGATGTTCTCACGCACACTGACCGCGTATCTTTGAAAGTCCTGAAACACCGCTGCACATCTGGGACGCCACCAGCATGATGGTTCGTCCAAGCGTTTTCCCCATACATACACAACACCTTGAGAGGGAAAATATAACCCAAGCAGAACTTTTGCTAACGTAGTCTTGCCCGAACCGTTCGGCCCAACTAATGCTACCTTCTCACCTTTAGCCAACACAACGTTTATACCTGTTAACGCAGGAGCCTTCGTGTTGGGATACATAAAGGACACATTCTCTGCCCGGATAAAACAGGACCCTCTCTCTTCCCAAAACCCGCAGCTTCCTTTGCCAACAGAAGCAGAACATGATTGCCCTGCGGTAGCAGGCGTATTCAGCCTCTTTGGCTTGGCTGCGCCGCTCAGGTAGGCTTCAGCATCCATGAAGTATCGCAGGTCATGATTAAGCTGCGTCCATGACATCAGCACGTCGGATAACGTGTCCAGCAGACGACGAACTGCCTCGAGGTAAGATGCGTATAACCCTACCGATATCACGCCAGAAGCACATTGATGCGTTAAAAATGCTAGGGTGCCAGTGACTGTTAGCAGATAAGGTATATTCAGGACACTTTGACGTCCAAAGTGGGCTTTTTGCAGTGAAGCATGAAGTTGTAGTAAAGACGCATACAATTTCAACAAACAGCTAAGTATGAAATCAGCAGCTGCATACACCTTGAATTCAGATTGCGCATTGCGGTCCAGCAAGAGTGCTTCGAAATATTGCTTTCGGCGTTCTATAGGTGTCAGATGTCTTTCATGCCAGTAATATTCGCGAAAGTAAATTGTCCGTGCCCAGACTGCAGGTACGGTACCAATCGGTATAATTACGGAAAGCCAGATGTTCTCCCTTGCGAGATAGATAATTAAACCAGCTAAAGCGACGACGTTGGTCGGAATCGAGATACACATTTCTAAAACCGTGCGCAAACGGAATCGCAGGCTGTCCGTCAAGAACTGTACCTCGTTCTGGTGTTGGGGCGTCTCAAAACGTTCGAGGGGGATTTCGTATGCTTTGGACATCAATTCGGCAATCACCGACGCTTGTAGTTTACCATCAGCCTGTGCGCCCCAATAGTATCCCCACCACGTTACTATTGTATTGGCGAAGCCAATACACGCCAAAAGCCCAATCCAGCCGATAGGGTACCATGATGTTCCCTGACCACGAACAACGCCAACTATGGCATCCACAAACTGTCCGAAAGCCCATGCTGCCACGACTGGCAATATGCCTCCTAACAGCGAGGGCGCAGCGATGAAAAGAACCCAGCTGCCGCCTAAGCGCCAAATCAGGCGTATGGCAACCCGTAAGCGGTGGAGGTACTCTCGTAAAGAACCCACTTGTTGACCCCTGTCTCTCTGCTATCTCGGTCTATCCTGTTCTGCACCGCCGCTCGTGTTCGGCATATAGCTGAGCGTACATGCCGTTCCTGGCGAGTAGTTCGCGGTGGGAACCCTGCTCGACGATGGCCCCTTGGTGCAAGACGATGATACGGTCTGCAAGCGCCGCGGGAGCTATCCGGTGTGAAATCAGGATGATTGTTTTATTGGGGTATGCCCACTGTTGAAAGTAGCGGTAGACCTCGAACTCCTCGAAAGCATCCTGCCAAGAGGTCGGTTCATCCAAGATAAGGATATCCGCTTCAGGCCGGCATAGAGCTCGCGCTAGCGCTACGCGCTGCCACTCTCCCATGGAAAGGTCACGTCCTCCGTCAAACTCTCGTCCCAGAACGGTGTCCATTCCGCCCGGCAGCATTTTAGCCAGTTCATCCAGTCCCGTTCGATGCAGAACGTCGCGCAGCAGGGTCTGCTCAGGGATACCCTCTCTGTCACTTAAGGTGATATTTTCACGCAGGGTAAGTGCATAGCGCACGAAGTCTTGAAACACCACGGCAACTTTACTGCGCCATGCATCTGCCGGTAGTCGGGAAATGTCTTGACCATCCACGGTGATCCGTCCTTCGGTTGGGTGGTATAAGCCAGCAAGCAGCTTGATGAGCGTGGTTTTGCCGGACCCGTTTTCTCCAATGAGAGCAATGCGCTCACCTGGGCGGAACACCAAGTTAATGTCCCGAAGAGCGTAGGTATCGCTACGCGGATATCGGAAGAATACGTTATCAAAGCGCAGTTCCTTATGAAAAGTGAGTTTTGATGTGCCGTTCTGTTGTTTTTCCTCCTCATGATTGAGAAGGTCGGAGTACGAAGACAGGTTCGTTATCTGCTCACCAAGTGACACAAAGTGCCAAATAAGTGCCGAGACGCTCGTCCGATACTCTCCGATGGCAACTGCCAGCGCGACCAAAGTTCCAATGCTGATTCGATGTTGCACGGCAGAAACAGTGAGCAAGGTTAACGCCGCGATGTAAGGAAGAGACAAGAAGAGCATCGTGGGAAGAATTAGATACTGAATTACATTTTTCTCACATCGCGCCTGTTCGCGTAGCCGCTCTGCAGAAAGCGCCGCCCAGCGCATCTCGACGTGTTTACCTAATCGGTACAGACGCAACTCTGCGCCTGCGTAAGCGTCAAATCCCAACCCCATCCAGTACAATCGTTTTCTTTCCAGACGGGTGTACCCGTAAGCGGCTTCACCTAACCGACGGGTTACGTGCAGCGTGGTCCAGCCAGTAGGCAATGTGGCAAGAAGCAAAATCACCGCAACGAGAGGCGAGGCATTCCACAACATGACGAGGATGAGCAGGTTTCCCCCGATATTACCAAGGAGGTTTTTCAGCAGGGAGGACCAAATGAGATACACTCCGTCAGTAGCAGCCAAAGCCCGATACATCATGTCGAGTTTTTGCGAATCCTCGAAAGCACTCAACGGCATCCGCGAAACCTTCTGCCAGAGCGCTGTGGACATCTCGCCCTTTTGCCGTTCGCGCATCGAAACATCCAGCCAGGGCTCCAGCGAACCCATGAGTTGCATGGCGGCAAAAGTAAACAGCAATAACCACAAAGGAACCATCCAATGACCTGGCGACAGCCCGTTTGCGCTGCCAGCAACGAGAACATCTACCAGACGCTGTGTTGCAGTAATCTGGATGTACGGTAATGCTGCCATAACACCGCCGAACACTGCAGAAATGATAATCAGATGTCTCACTCCCGCAGATGTTCGCCACAACATAACTAAACCTTTTCGGGATTTGCGTAGTGTGCTCGTGATCATCGTCGTATCAACACACCAAGTCTTACCAGCTTCCGTAAAAAACATCGGAGGTCTTTCTTGACCTGCTCGGCTTCTATGTCCTCGAAGTGCATCTCCAATGTGCGGAGCATTTGTGGGAACTGCTGCTCATGTATGATTGCTTCAAAAAATACGGTGCCAATCTCATCCAGCCCATAATACTCGCCCGTGTTAGAGTCAAAGACCACCATACGATTATCGCTGGTTCTTGCAAAGTAGACTCCGTCCCTCAGACGATACCCTGGTTTTGGTGACCTCACCTTAATCCACCTCCCCGACACCAATGACCCCCGTGTTCAGCAGAAGGCGACATGCTTCCAGTATCTGTTGCGCAGGCAGTTTAGTATCAACACCTAACTGCCGAACAGGGACTGCATTAGGACTACCTGATATACGCTGAATTATGCTCCCAGCCGCCTTCCAAGCGGGTGTGCCTAGCCCTACCTTATCCCTAATTCCCACCAGATATTCGGACAATTCCTCGCGGGGTGCCAGGCCGTATACCCTACTATCAAGGAATAATTCGACCTGTTCAGCAGACATCTGACAATACGCTCCGGCTATCAAACGGTATAAAGATCCAAAATGCTTGCGCATCTGTTCGACACTCTCAGAATCCGCGCGCATGTGGAACCTATTACACGCCAGAAGATGTAGGTTGTAACGTACGACATCTGGCAAGAAACGCATTACTACCGGCTCATTTGCGTTACCTTGAGACCTTCGCACAATCTGTTCGCAAAGCCTCTCTAACCGGCGACTAAACTTGTCTAGCGAATATTGGCTACGTACCATGGCGCCCGCTCTGTATTGCACTTGTGTTAACAACTTACTATCGCCCAAGAGATTGACTATGTGCCGAACTGCATCTCGCCAAAATACACGCACTCCCCCTTCGGTTAGCACAGTTCTCACCGTAAAGCCTGTTTCCCCTTCTAATACAGTATCCTTTAATCCACCCCATGCAGAAGCCACCACCGGCAAGCCACATGCCATCGCCTCAACAGGTGCGAAACCAAAATTCTCGTCAGGATGCGTTGTCATCGTAACGAATATGTCCGCGGTTGAGTATAGCTTCCTTAATTCGTACGTAGGCAGCACACCCATCCATCGCACTGCATGAGTGATCCCTACCTCATCCGATAAAGTGCGCAAGTTTTGGAAATAACCTCGCTCAGAGGTCGGACCGCACAAACAGAGTACGACATCCTCGCCAGTGTGCCTTCGAACTGAGTGCAGCACATGTAGGAGAAGATGCACGTTCTTCGTGGGAATAATTCTACCAGCGTAAACCAGCACCTTTTGCTTCTCCCCCAGTCCAAAAAGCGACCTGGCGTACGCACCACGGCTACTCTCGCCAACGTTCCAGAACTGTGTATCGATTGCAAACGGAACCACGCGTAGATGTAGACGCGGCGGCTGTACTAACCGTTTGTAAATCTCGGCGTCAGCATTACACGAAACAATAATAGCATCTGCGCTACGGAAAGCACCCGCTTGTATAACATAATACCCAGCACCGAGCGCCAACTCGCCCATATCCAGGCTGATCACAGGTGTCTTAAGGTCTAGAGACCGCCTAAGTTGAACAGGGACATCCAATACCAAGTCACAGGTTCTCATTCTCCTTCTCAGCAGATTTTGGAGCTTCTTTGAAGCCTTATCGGTCTGATAATGCGCTAACGGTGAAGCGCATGGCAAAACTATCCCTTCCAGTCGTCGGGACCTGCTCACTCCTTCATATACGCACGCAGCTACAGAAGGAACCCCCATTGCTTGAGATTGGACGGAGGTTGCTATGCCCAACCCAATACGTAGCATATATCCACCCCGCCTTTCCCTTAAAAGGTGGAGCAACTGTGACAGCCGCTCCACCCCCTGGGACGCCTCACTGTACTGGTCCTATTGGCACTGCCGCCACGTAGCGCCCGGATGGCTGGGTGTCAACCTGGCCTTGGGACTTGCCTGAGTACACGCGCTGCCCGCCTGACTCGACCACTCCCTGTCCCTTGACCGCCGAAACCACGGCAGTGAGGCGAGCAATCTTGGGGCTAGTGTAGCGCATCCCTTTTCACCTCCCTCTTATCTGTTTGGGTCCTGAACCGTTGATGACGTTGACGCTTGTGTGCGCAGTCGGCTTGATTGATGCAGCTTTATGCGCGACAAAACAACGGGTGTGTAAGTTCTGTAACCTGCACTCGTTACCTCACAAAACAAGCGGTTAAGGTTGGTGGAAACGTCCTTCTGGAGGCTCAGGCTAACGAGGGCATAAGGCACGGCGAAGGGAGCTGTACCCCCCCCGTTGCTGGGAGACGCACATGAACACGATTGCTATGGCGATTGATGCTTTCATGCTCACTCTCCCCCGATACGGTTTGTTCTATTATAACACAAGATTTGTAACACTGCAAGCCTTTTTGCGGGGTGCGCGCGAAAAAATCGTGCAGGGTTCGCCCGCGCGAGGCCTACCCCTCCACCACCCCCACGGCGTCGCGGATGGTGTATGTGCCGTCCAGAGTAATCTCCATTCCGCGTGCCCGCAGTAGTTTGGCGTCGCGCCGCGCCAGCAATACCCGCGAGAAGCCCAGACGTGCTGCCTCGCGCACACGCTGTTCGGTGTGAATTACCGAACGTACCTCGCCCGCCAGTCTCACCTCGCCGAACACTACCATGTCAGGTGGCAATGGTTTATCCTTGAGACTTAGGAGTTAGGCAGTTGCGATGAACACGCAGCAGGTCATACTTTTCATCAAATACAGAGACAATTTTCTGTCATGCCAAGGCAATCGAAGCATCTCAGAACCTCAAAAGAGATTCTTCGCTCCGGTCAGAATGACAGAAGATGTCGTTTTATATCGCAAACTTACGGACAGTCTTTCAACTGCATAGCTCCTTTTCATAAAATTTTTGCTACCATCGCCAGACAGAGATATTTGTTTCGCAGATCCTGCCTCCCCCTAAAGGGGAAACCTGCCCACGCCACGAACAGAGACTCGTTGCCTGAACTCTGATGGAAACAGGAGCAAGCCATGAACACCGAAGCATTCCGAAAACCCGACAGCATCTTGCGTCCTGCGCCTTTCTGGGCGATTAACGACCGGCTGGAGCCCAACGAGGTCGCCCGGCAGATGGCGGATATGATCCGCGTCGGCTTGTCGGGTGGCTTTTTTCACTCGCGGCACGGTCTCATCACCGACTATCTGGGCGAGGAGTGGTTTGCCTCTATGCGCGCCGCCCTGCAGGCAGCGAAGGAGCACGACGGCTACCTGTGGCTGTATGACGAGGACCTCTGGCCCAGCGGCAACGCGGGTGGGCAGGTCGCGGGCATGAAGGACGAATACCGCGCCGCCACGCTAAACGCCATCCTCGTCGCGCCCGACGAGCCAGAACCCACCCTGCACGAAGACCAGGCACTGCGCGCCTGCTACGCCATCAAAAAGCGCGACCGCCTGACCCTGCTGGAAGCCGAGCAGGTGCCGCTAGACAGGCTGGAATCGGCGCGCCCGTACGAGAGGCTGTTCCTGGTGCGTACCTATCAGCCCAAAACCGGCTGGTGGGGCGGCGAGTCCTACGCCAACCTGCTGCATCCTGAAGCCATGCGCGAGTTCATCCGCCTCACCCACGAACGTTACTACCGCGAGCTGGGCGAAGAGTTCGGCAAGCGCATCCCCGGTATCTTCACCGACGAACCGCAGGTGCCCTCCGCCTCCAACGGCTTCGCGTGGTACGAGGGACTGCCGGAACGCTATCGCGAATGGACGGGGCGCGACTTCTGGCGAGACCTGCCCTATATGTTCTTCGACGGCGCGGAGGCGCGCAAAATCCGTCTGCTGATGCACCGCACCATCCTGCGCCAATTTCTGGAGGCGTACAGCAAGCCCATCTACGAATGGTGCGAACAACACGGACTGGAACACACCGGACACTATAACGCCGAGGATACCTTCCACGGGCAGATTGTCTGCCATTACGGCGGGATTATGGCGCACTATCGCTACCAACAGGCACCCGGCATCGACCACCTCTGCCGTGTGGCGCACAACCACCTGTTCACCGTCAAACAGGTCTCCTCTGCCGCTAGGCAGCTGGGCAGGAAGCGCGTGCTGACCGAAATCTTCGGCGTCAGCCGCCACACCAACACCTTCGAGGACTTCAAGTGGCTGGGTGACTACGACCTGGTGCTGGGAGCCAACTTCTTCTGCCCCCACCTCACGTGGTACTCTGGAAAGGGGCGGCGCAAGCGCGACTACCCACCCAACTGGAACTACCAGCAGACCTACTGGGACGAGCTGAAACCCCTCAACGATTACTTCACCCGCGTGGCATACGCCTTGACGCGCGGCAAGGCGTCGGTGGACATCCTGCTGCTGCACTCCATCGAAAGCGCAACCGCCGCCCGACGATTCGGAGTGGAGGTGCAGGGACAGGTGCAGGAAAACGCACGGCGCACCCCGCTGGACGTTCCCACTGCCGACCTGCGTGCGGCAGACGAACTGGACGCGCTGATGCGCAAGACGCTGGACGCCATCCTCAACGCCGGCTATGACTGCGACCTCGGCGACGAAGGCTACATCGAGGACATGGGGCGTGTGGAAGGCGACCGCTTCATCATCGGTGAGATGGGCTATCAGATAGTTGTGGTACCGCCCGCCACGACGTGGAGACCGAAGAGCTACGAGCTGCTGAAACAGTTTGCACACAACGGTGGCAAGGTCATCCTGCTGGGTGAACTGCCGACCGAGCTGGACTGCGAGCCTGCCCGCGAGAAGTGGCTGGAGCTCGCCAACCATCCCAACGTGCGCTCCCTGCCCTGCGCCGTGGAAGCCATCCAGAACGCCATCGACGAAATCGCCCCGGGTGACTTCACCCTCAAGGGGTCGGACGGCAAGGCGGTACCCATGACCTACCTGCAGCACCGCATCGACGGGGAGGAACACATCTTCTTCATCGTCAACTCCGACCGCAACGCGGGCAGGGACTACGTGCTGACGCTCAAAGGCGCGGCGGGCAAGCCGTTACTGAAGTGGGATGCCGTGCAGGCGACCTGCCAGCGAGCCGATGTGCGCCAAGTCGGCAACGACCTGCGCTACGAGTTCAGCCTGCCGCCGTGCGGGTCGCTGCTGTTGACGGTAGGCGCGGATGTGCCCAACGCACAGGTGGAGGAACGTCTGCCCGACCTGAGACAGGGCGAGGTCATTCCCCTCCCTCAGGAGTTCGACTTCACCCGCACCGACTGGAACGTGCTGGTGATGGATCGAATGAGCGTCTCGTTCGACGACGGCAAGACCTTCGGGCTAGAGGATTACGAATGGCGCGTGCGCCATGCGCTGGCACAGCGGTTCGGCACGGAGGAGACCCTACAGTGGCAGCCCTGGGTGGCGATTCGCAAACGGCTGTTCGAGGGCAAGGGTGGCGACATCGTGCTGCGCTACCGCTTCCTCAGCGACCTCGAGCAGCCGAAGAGCTATGTGGTCATCGAAGACCTCTACAAGGGCAGACTGACCGTGAACGGACACCCCATCCGCTGGGACAGACCGGAAGACCTCGGCTGGTACTGGGATAAAGGGTTCCAGATGGCGGAGATTACCTCGTTGGTGCAGCGAGGCGAGAATATCGTGGACTTCGCCGTGCATTATGACTTCCTTACGGAGGTGGAAACCGCCTACGTGGTGGGCGATTTCGGCGTGGCAATGGTCGACCCCTTCCGCGCCAAACTGGTGGAGGAGCCGAAACGCCTGAAGGTCGGCTCGTGGAGCAGGCAGGGCTATCCTTTCTACACAGGCCGGATGGTGTATCGAGCGGAGTTCGCCGCGCCAACTGGCAAACGGTTGTTCCTACGCCTGATGCGTCCGTCGGGCACGCTGTTTAAGGTGCGCCTCAACGGCAAGGAAGCAGGCAGCATCCTGTGGCGACCGTACCTGTTGGAGCTCACCCCGCTGGTACAGCCCGATCAGAACCGGCTGGAGATCGAGGTGGTCTCCTCGCTGCAGAATGCGTGGGGACCGCTGCACGAGAAGAACGGTGACGATAACCTTTGGGCGGGACCCAACGCCTTCCAGGAGGAATGGTTCCTGCGCGAGGAGCTGAACAGCTTCAACTACGGTCTGCTGGGAGGCGCGGAGCTGGTGGCAATTTGACCTCACCCCCGACCCCTCTCCTGCAAGGAGAGGGGTGTTTTGGCTCCCCCTTCCCTCGCAGGGAAGGGGGATGGGGGGTTAGGTTAGAACAGAAAAGTGAGGCATTCATCATGGATTTACCACCCCGCTTCTACGATGCCATGTCCTTGCTCAACGCAGGCGATTACTTCGAGTGCCACGAGGTGCTGGAGGAGCTGTGGCGCGAAGAGCCGACCTCGCTACGGCTGTTCTATCAGGGCATCCTGCAGGTGGCGGTAGGTTGCTACCACCTCACTGTCCAGCACAACCGCCGCGGCGCGCTGAGCAAACTGCAGGCGGGGCTGGACAGGCTCAGGCAGTTTCCCGCGATGATGCACCTGCTGGATGTGGAAGACCTGCGTCAGCAAGTAGAGACACTGGTGGAGCAAGTAAAAGCCATGACCGACGAGGAGATAGCTGCCGTCGAGAGGACGCCTTTGCTGACGGTACGGTATCTAACCTAGCCGCGTCAAAGCACCAGCCGCCCTGATGGGGCGGCTGGCTTCAGGGTTAGGAGGGTGTGGATTACCGCAGCAGCGCAAGCACCGATTGGGGCACTGCATTTGCTTGTGCGAGGACTGCCATACCTGCCTGCTGCAGAATCTGCAGCTTGGTGTAGTTCATCACTTCCTCGGCAATGTCGGTGTCGCGGATTGCGCTCTCCGACGCCGCTAGGTTCTCGCGAGCGATGTTCAACGAACGGATGGTGCTTTCCAGAACCTGTTTCTGGAACGCGCCGATATTGCCGCGCAACTGGCTAATCTGCGAGATGGCTTCGTCGATGATGCGGATGGCATCTTGCGCGCCCTGCTGAGAGGTGACGTCGATGTCTTGTAGGGATTTGTTCGGTACCGCAGTGGTGCCGAGCCGACTGGCTCGAGTGTCGCCGAGCGACAAGCGAGTAACCTGCCCCGCGTTCGCACCAATCTGGAACACTAGGCTCTGCGCGGTGACCACCGCCACTCTATATGATTGGTTGTTGTTGCTCACGTTGCCAGCTTCAGTGAGCAGCAACGTGTTTCCATAAGCGTCCTTCACCTTCAAACCGCTGTCGCCTGGTGAACGACCACCGGTGAAGGT
>Ga0209809_1002529_pt1 | contig 12751 bp, 10 predicted proteins | sample YNPMSTMetaG_FD_186172 | JGI IMG/M metagenome (GOLD analysis project Ga0209809, IMG submission 186172) | Anoxygenic and chlorotrophic microbial mat microbial communities from Yellowstone National Park, USA - YNP MS-T MetaG (SPAdes) (version 2) ... | reverse complement strand
TAGAGGCGGCTCCTGGGGTCCAAGGCATCCCGAAGGCCATCCCCCACGAAGTTAAAGGCCAAGACGGTGATGAAGATCATGAACCCAGGGGGCAGGGCCAGCCAGGGGGCCATGAAGATATACTCCTGGGCATTGGCCAGCATGTTCCCCCAGGTGGCCACCGGGGGCTGGATACCAAAGCCCAGGAAGGAAAGCGCAGACTCCACCAGGATGGCGTAACCCACCTGCAGGGTGGCCAAGACGATCAAGGGCGCCAGGGCGTTGGGGATGAGGTGCCGGAAGAGGATGCGGCTGTCCGAAGCCCCCAGGGCCTGGGCGGCGGTGGTGTAGTCCTGTTCCCTAAGGGAGAGAATGGTCCCGCGGACGATACGGGCCGGGGTGAGCCAGCCAAAGAGGAGGAGGATGGCGATGATGATGAAAACGCTGGCTGCATCCCCTAAAACCCCTTGAGCCCACTGTCCCACGGGCACCCTGGGGTCCCGCAGGAAAGCGGAGAGGACGAGGAGCAGGGGGAGGGTGGGAATGGTCAGCATGAAGTCAATCAGGCGGCTTATAGCCGTGTCCAGGTCCAAGCGGATCTCTCCCCTAAGCCCCCAGAGAGCGGCGAAGAGGAGAAAAGCCATGGAGATCCAAAAGAAGACCTGGGCCCCCAAGGACCCCGCCTCCCGGCCCATTTCGGTCACCCCCACGAACATCTGGGAGAGGAGGAAGAGGACCCCATAGTAAAGGAACCAGGAGAAGACCCGCCAAAGGGCGAAGGTCCAGGGGTAGAACCCCTCCTTGGCCTGGCGCAGGGGCCCCAGGTAGAAGCGCAGGGGCCGCCCGGCGAAATACCCCGCCAAGGACCCCATAAGGAGCCCCACCAGAATGCTGGAAGTGGCCACGGAAAACCCTACCAGGAGGGAGATCCGGGCGCCATACATGAGGCGGGAGAGGACGTCCCGCCCCAGGTCATCCGTGCCCAGGGGGTGCTCCCGGCTGGGGGGGGAAAAGATCCTCTCCCCAAAATCCTCCCCCCGGGGCTGGGCAAAGGGGTCGTAAGGGGCTATCCAGGGAGCCAGGAGGGCCACCAGGAGGAGGAGCAGGATCACCACCAAACTGGCCATGGCCAGCCGGTGCCGGCGGAAGCGACGCCAGAAAACTTTCCAAAAGGTCCTCTGCTCGGAAAGGGGAACCATTGCCTGCTGCATGTGCCTCCTCCTAGCTGTAGCGGATCCTGGGGTCCACCAGGGCGTAGGCCAGGTCCGCCAAAAGGTTGAAGAGGGCCACCATCAGGGCCAAGAAGGCCAGGGCCGCCATGGCCACGCTGTAGTCCTTCTCCACCAAAGCGTCAAAAATGGCCCGCCCCATCCCGGGGTAGCTGAAGATGGTCTCGGTGAGGACCGCCCCGCTCATCACCACAGGGATGGCCAGGCCCACCAGGGTGACGATGGGGATGAGGGCGTTCCTGAGGGCGTGCTTGTAGAGCACCACCCGCTCGGCGAGGCCCTTGGCCCGGGCGGTGCGGATGTAGTCCTGGGAGAGAACCTCAAGAAGGGAGGCCCGCATGAACCGGGTCCACTCCGCCATGGAGGAGGTGGACAGGACCACCACCGGGAGGATCAGGTGCCAGGCCCAAAGCCCCAAGAAGGTCCCCAGGCTCACCAACCCCCGGCGCACCTCCTCAAAGAGAAAGGGGGGAACCCCGCCTGTGGGGAACTGCGGGAAACCAGGGATGAGCTCCGGCAGGCGCACGGCGAAGAGGTAAAGAAGGAGGATGCCCAGGAAGAAGTTGGGGATGGAAAGGCCGATGAAGGCGAGGAAGGTGATGGTGTAGTCCGCCAGGGTGTACTGGCGCACCGCCGAGAAGACCCCCACGGGAATGGAGACCAGCAGGGCCAGAAGGAGGGCCAGTCCCGAGAGGAGGAGGGTACGGGGAAGGCGCTGCTCAAAGATGTACTCCGCCGCGGGGATGCCGTAGGTGCGGCTGTAGCCCAAATCCCCCTGGAGGGCCCGGGTGAGCCACTTGGCGTAGCGGATGTGGATGGGGTCGTCCAGGCCGTAGGCCTTGCGCAAAGCCGCAAGCTGCTCGGCGGTGATGCGGGGGTTTTGCATCCGCACCTCGTCCAAGGGGTCCCCCGGCTGGAGGGCCAAAAGGGCGAAGATGACAAAAGAGGCCGCCAGGAGCAAAGGGATCATCTGAAAAAGCCTTCGTACCACGTAAGCGAACATGCCACCTCCTTTTTCCGTCGGCAAAAAGCCTGCTGGGGAAACCCCCAGCAGGCCTGACTATACCACGCCTAGCGGATGGTGAGGGCGTACTTGGCCTGGTCCCAGCGCTTCTCCGCCCCCCGCTGCGTCCAGCCGATGGTCCAGGGCTCCCAGTTGGGGTAGTTGCTGCCGCCGGAGTAAGCGGCGCTCACGTAGTTCACCAGGCCCTTGCGCACGATCAAGGGGTCGGCGCGGAAGTAGAGGGGCAGGGAGGCCACCTCCTCCGCCCAGATCTCCTGCATCCGGTCAAAGAGGGCCTTGCGCTTCGCGGGGTCAAACTCCACCACCGCCTGGTCCCGGAGGCGGTCGTACTCCTCGTTGCACCAGCCGCCCACGTTCTGGCCCTGGTAGTTGTTCTCCCGGGTGGGGCGGAAGCGGCAGGAGAAGAGGTTCCCCTCTTCCTTCGGGTCGGAGATCCAGGCAAACATGAACATCCCCGTCCAGCGGCCTTCGGAAGCCCGCTGGATGAAGTCGTCGGCGAAGACCACGGCGCTGGGGGCGTTGTTGATCCGGACGGCGATGCCGATCTTGCGGAAGTCCTCGGCCACGAACTGCTGGAAGCGCTCGCGGACCACGTTGCCGGCGGTGGTCACCCACTCGATCTCAAAGCGCACGGTGCGGCCGTCCACGGTGCGCTGGAGGATGCCATCCGGCCCCGGCCGCCAGCCCATCTCCGCCAGGAGGGCCCGGGCCCGGTCCAGGTTGTACTCGTACTTCCGCACGTTGGGGTTGTGGAGGGGGTTGACCGGGGCGATCCAGGTGTGGGAGACGGGCTGGAGGCCCTGGAAGACGGTGCGCACGAAGCCCTCGCGGTTGATGGCGTGGAGGAGGGCCTGGCGGGTGCGCTTGTCGTTCAGGCCCAGCTCCCGCACCCTGGGGACAGTGTCATACTGGTTCACGTCGATGTGCTCCCAGATGGCCCCGGGCACGAACCAGATGTCAAAGTTCCCCCGAGCCCGCTGCACCAGCTGGGGCGCCCGCGCCTGGTCAAAGGTGAGGCCCACCCGGGAGAGGGCGTCAATACTCCCACCCATGATGGCCACCTGGAGGGAGCTGGTGTTCTGGATGAAGCGGTAGACCACCCTCTGGACGTACTTGTCGGCCCCGCCCGGAGGGGTGATGGGGAACTGCGGGTTGCGGACCATCTCCACCGTGCTCCCGGGCACCCAGCGCCGGAGGACAAAGGGCCCGGAGTAGACCATCTTGCCCTGGTTCAGGTAGGCGGGGGTGGAGAAGTCGGTGAAGAACTTGCGGTAGATCTCCGCCAACCGGGCGGCATCCCTCGTGGGGTCCAGGCCCGCGGTCTGGCGCTTCACCTGCTCCCAGGCCGCGCCCATGATGTGCTTGGGGGCGTAGCCGATGGGGCTCCCGATGAGGTCGGTGGCGTAGGCGGGCTCAAAGATCACGGTGAAGTTGCGGGCGTCCCGCACCCGGAGGTTCACCCGCTCCCAGTAGTCGGGGTCGAGGACGGGCATGCCCTTGGCCTTGCCCACCTCAAAGTAGAACTGGACGTCCTCGGTGGTGATGGGGCGGCCGTCGGACCAGCGGGCGTCGGGCCGGATGGTGATGTCGATCTCCAGGCGCCTACGCCCCTGGCCGATGTCGGCAAAGCGGACCCGGCCGTTCTGGATGGTGGGCACCTCCGTGGCCAGGACAGCGGTGTTCTGCCCGTCCAGGTTCAGGGTGATGAAGGGGACAAAGAGGTAGTTTTGTATCTCCGCCTTGATGGACTGGTTGGAGATGACGGAGAGGAAGTCCCCCGCCAGGACCCTGGGCTCCTGGGAAGCCCCCACGATGAGGCTGTTGTCCGCAGGCCCCGCCAGGGCCAGGCCCAGGACCGTTATACCGAGTACAGCCAGCTTGCTTGCTTTTCTCATGCGGCCTCCTTTCCTGTTTGCGGCACTCCCTTAAGTGGCCAAGGGTATTATACGCCAGCTGCGCTGAGGGTCAATGGGGAAAAGGTTAAAGGGACCTGAAGCCAGGTCCCCAAAAGCCTAGTGGCCGCAGGTGCGGGCCTCCCCCTCCTGGTCCTTGGTGCGGAAGGAGTGGCCGCAGCCGCAGGTGCTTATGGCGTTGGGGTTGTGGACGGTGAAGCCACCCCCCATGAGGCTTTCCACCCAGTCTATCTCCGAGCCCTCCAGGTAGGGGAGGGACCTCTGGTCCACCACCAGGCGCACCCCGTGCATCACCACCTGGGTGTCCCCCTCCAGCTCCCGCTCGTCCACGGCCATGCCGTACTGGAAACCCGAGCAGCCCCCAGACTTGATGTAGACCCGGATGGCCGCGTGCTCCTTGCCGTAGCGGGCCAGGATCTCCTTGGCCTTTTCCGCCGCCAAAGGGGTGATGCGGATGACCGCCTCCTGGGCTTCTACCATGCCTCAACCTCCCTATCCGTAAGGCTAGCACGGCGGGGGTGAGGAAAGGTGAGGCAGGTTCCAAGGGATTAGGATGGGGGCATGGACGTGTCCCGCGTGCAGGCGGTGCTAAGGGAAGAGGGGTTTGATGGCTGGCTCCTCTACTCCTTTGGGCGGAGCAACCCCGTGGCCCTTCAGGTTTTGGGCCTGGCCCACCTTCACCTCACCCGCCGCCTGGCCTACTTCCTCCCCCGGGAGGGGGAGCCCACCCTCCTCTGCCACGCCATTGAGGCGAGCCTCCTCCCCCCCCTTCCCGGGAAGCGGCGCACCTACCACACCTGGCAGGGCTTCCTGGAGGGGCTTGCCCAGGCCCTCGAGGGCTCCTGGCGCATCGCCTTGGAGTACGTGCCCGGGGGGCGGATCCCCTACCTCTCCCAGGTGGACGGAGGGACCTTGGACCTCCTCAGGGGGATGGGCCTCGAGGTCGCCTCCTCCTGGCCCCTCCTCCTCCTCTTCCAGACCTGGGACGAGGAGAAGCTAAAGGGCCACAGACGGGCGGCCTCCGGCCTGGTCCAGGCCAAAGACGCGGGCCTGGCCCTCCTCCGGGAAAACCCCAGGGCCACGGAAAAGGAAGTCCAGGCGCGGATGGCCCAGGTCCTGGAGGGGCTTGGCCTCACCTTTGACCACCCCCCCATGGTGGCCTTTGGGAAGAACAGCGCCAACCCCCACCACGCGCCCACGGAAAAGGCCCTGGAGGAAGGAGAGGTGGCCCTGCTGGACCTGTGGGCCAAGGAGCCTGGTGGGGTCTACGCCGATATCACCTGGATGGCGGGGCTCGGGGTGGGCGAGGCCGCCCACCGGGCCTTCCAGGCGGTGCGGGAAGCCCGGGACCGGGCCCTCGCCTTCGTGGAAAAGGCCTACCGGGAAGGGCGCCACCCCCGGGGGTACGAGGTGGACCGGGTGGCCCGGGGGATTCTGGAAGCCTTGGGATACGGCCCTTACGTGCGCCACCGTACCGGCCACCACCTGGGGGAGGAGGTCCACGGCTCGGGGCCCCACCTGGACGACCTGGAGACCCACGACTTCCGCCCCCTGGTCCCGGGGCTGGCCTTCACCGTGGAGCCGGGGGTATACCTGGATGGCTTCGGCGTGCGCACGGAGGTGGATGTCTACCTTCACCCTCAGGGACCAGAGGTGACCACCCCCCTCCAGGAGGCCATCACCCCCCTCTAACCACCCCACCGCGGCTCTCCCCCGATTCGGGGGCATGGTATTTTGGGGGGCGGCATGGACCGCCCCTTGCTGATCTTTTCCGGTCAGTCCAACCGGCCCCTGGCCCAGGCCATCGCCGAGGCCCTGGGCATACCCTTGGGCAGGAGCACCACCCAGCGCTTCGCCAACGACAACCTCTTCGTCCGTTTTGAGGAGAGCCTCCGGGAAGGGGACGTCTTCATCGTCCAGTCCTTCACCCCTCCGGTGCAGGACCACCTCATGGAGCTCCTCATGATGGTGGACGCCGCCAAGGGGGCCAGCGCCGCCCGGGTCACCGCCGTCATCCCCTACTTCTCCTACGCCAGGAGCGACAAGAAGGACTCCCCCCGCATCTCCATCGCCGCCAGGCTCATCGCCGACCTCCTGCAGACCGCCGGGGCGGACCGGGTCCTCACCATGACCCTCCACTCCCCCCAGGTGCACGGCTTCTTCAAGATCCCCGTGGACCACCTTTCCGCCGAACCCGTAATCGCCAACCACTTCGCCACCAGGGTGGACCTGGAAAACGCTGTGGTGGTGGCCCCGGACGCCGGGGACCTGAAAAGGGCCAGCTCCCTGGCGAGAAGGCTTGGCCTGCCCCTGGCCTTCATAGACAAGGAGCGGGTCTCCGACACCGAGGTGCGGGTGCGGATGCTGGTGGGGGAGGTCAAGGGGAAGACGGCCCTGATCGTGGACGACGAGATCTCCACCGCGGGAAGCCTGGTGGAGGCGGTGGAGGCCCTGATGCAGGCCGGAGCCCAAGAGGTCTACGCCGCCGCCACCCACGGGGTCTACGTGGGGCCGGCCCTGGAGCGCATCGCCAAGAGCCCGGTGAAGGAGGTGGCCGCCACCGACACCTGCCCCCCGAAAGAAGGTCCCAAGCTGAAGACCCTCGCCGTGGCCCCCCTCTTCGCCGAGGCCATCTGGCGCATCCACCGGGGCGAGTCCGTCTCCAGCCTCTTCACCTAGCATGGAAAGGCGCCTCGTCCTCGCCGGCCTTCCCGTCCTCGCCCGGATTCCCGAGAGCCCCAAGGCTCTCCTCCTCGCCCTCCACGGCCTCCAGGGCTCCAAGGAGCTCATCCTCTCCCTGCTTCCAGGCTACAAGGAGGCGGGCTTCCTCCTCCTGGCCCCCGATGCCCCCAGGCACGGGGAGCGGGGCAGGCCCCCCTCCGCCAAGAGCGAGCACTACGTGGAGGAGGTTTACCAGGTGGCCCTGGCCTTCGCCGAGGAGGCGAAAGGAGTGGCGGAGGAGGCCCAAAGCCGCTACCCCCTTCCCCTTTTCCTGGCGGGGGGGAGCCTGGGGGCCTTCGTGGTCCACCTCCTCCTCTCCCAGGGCTTCCGCCCCCAGGCGGCCCTGGCCTTCATCGGGAGCGGCTTCCCCATGAAGCTCCCCCAGGGACAAAGGCTAGAGGACCCAAGGGTGGCCGCCCTCTACGGGACTCCCCCGGCCCTCAAGGGGGAGACCTACGGGGGCGTGCCCCTTCTCCACCTCCACGGCACCAAGGACCTGATCGTACCCCTGGAAAGGATGGAAAGGACGGTGGAAGCCCTGAGGCCCCATTACCCCGAAGGGCGTTTGGCCCGCTTCGTGGAGGAGGGAGCGGGGCACACCATCACCCCCCTGATGGCCCGGGTAGGGCGGGCTTTCCTGGAGGCATGGCTCTGAAACCACCCGGCAAGATCAAAGTGGGGCTCCAGGGCTATCGGGGCTTTCCCGGGGGGTTCAAGGCCTACCGGGAAAGGTTCGCCACGGTGGAGCTTCCTTGGTGGCACCGGGTGCCCGATCCCGGAACCCTGAGCCGCCTACGGGCCCTGGCCCCGGAAGGGTTTCGCTTCAGCGTCATGGGCCACAAGCACCTCACCTACAGGCCCACGGGGGAGGAAAGGCGAACCCTGAGGCGCCTCCTGAGGCGTTTCCGGCTTTTCGGCGAAAAGCGGGGAGCGGTGCGCCTCCTGGTGCCCGAGAGCGTGGAGGAAGCGGGCTTTGTCCCGTGGCTGGGCCTCCTGGAGGAGGTCATGGGGGAGGTAGGCCCGGTACCCCTTTTCTTCCAGGCCCCCGAGGCCCTAAGGCCCTTTCTGCGGGAAAGGGGTTACGCCCTGGTGAACGAGGAAGGCCCCCTCCTCTACCTCCTGGACCCCCCAAGCCTAAAGGAGGGAGAGGGCTTCGCCTACTTTTCCTCTTCCCAAGCCCTGGCCCAGGCCCTACACTCATAGCGGAGGTTGAACCGGATTGAAGACGGCCAAGCGCTTTCCCCCCAAAGAAGCCGAGGAGATCTACCTGGTGCCCTACTGGGGCATGGGGTTTTTCCGCGTGGGCGAGGACGGGGAGCTGGAGGTAACCCCCTTGGGCCCCAAGGGGCCTTCCGCCTCCCTTTTGGAGATCGTGGAGACCCTTAGGGACGAGGGGCGGCCCTTGCCACTGGTCCTCCGTTTTCCCCAGATCCTCGAGGCCCGGGTGAAAGAGCTGAACGAGGCCTTCCTCAAGGCCATGGAGAAGTACGGCTACCGGGGGGGCTACCGGGGGGTCTACCCGGTGAAGGTCAACCAGCGCCGCCTGGTCCTAGAAACCGTGGCCAGGGCGGGAAGGCCGTACCACTACGGCCTCGAGGCGGGCAGCAAGCCGGAGCTGGCCCTGATCCTGGCCCAGGACCTCTCCAAAGAAGCTCTCATCACCATCAACGGCTTCAAGGACGACGACTTCATCCGCCTGGCCCTCATGGGCAAGAAGCTGGGCCGCAACGTGGTCATCACCCTGGAGAAGTTCGCCGAGCTCCCCCGGGTCATCCGCCTCTCCCAAGAGCTCGGGGTACGGCCCAGCCTGGGCATCCGCTACAAGCTCAAGGCCAAGGGGGCGGGGCAGTGGGAGGCCTCGGGGGGGGAGAACGCCAAGTTCGGCCTCACCACCCCGGAGATCGTCCGGGCGGTGGAGATCCTCAAGGAAGAGGGCCTCCTGGACACCCTGGTCATGCTCCACGCCCACATCGGCAGCCAGGTCACGGACATCCGCCGCATCAAAGCCGCCGTGCGGGAAGCGGCCCAGACCTACGTGCAGCTCAGGAAGCTTTCGGCTCCCCTCCGCTACCTGAACCTGGGCGGAGGGCTGGCCGTGGACTACGACGGCTCCAAGACCAACTTCTACGCCTCCGCCAACTACACGCTTCAGGAGTACGCCGAGGACCTGGTCTACGTGACCAAGGAGATAGTGGAGGCCCACGGAGAGCCCCACCCCATCCTGGTGACGGAGTCGGGGCGGGCGGTGACCGCCTACCACGAGGTCCTGGTCCTGGAGGTCATTGACGTCATCACGCCTCCCGGGGAGAAAAGGCCCGCGCCCCCCCCTGAGGAGGCCCACCCCCTGGTCAAGGAACTCTGGGAAAGCCTGGAAAGCCTCTCGGCTAAGAACTTCCGCGAGGTCTACCACGACGCCTTCGCCGACAAGGAAACCTTGCAAACCCTCTACGACCTGGGCCTGGTGTCCCTGAAGGACCGGGCCCTGGCGGAGGAGATCTTCTACCACATCGCCCGGCGGGTCTACGCCATCGCCCAGAGCCTCCCCTACGCCCCCGACGAGCTGGAGGACCTGGAGAAGCTCCTGGCCGAAAAGCTGGTGTGCAACTTCTCCATCTTCCAAAGCCTCCCCGACGCCTGGGCCATCCACCAGCTCTTCCCCATCGTCCCCTTGGGCCGCCTTTCCGAGCCCCCTACCCGCAGGGCCACCCTGGTGGACATTTCCTGCGACTCCGACGGGAAGATTGACCGCTTCATTGACCTCCACGACGTGCGCCACACCCTTCCCGTCCACCCCGTGCGCCCGGGGGAGCCCTACTACCTGGGGGTTTTCCTGATAGGGGCCTACCAGGACGTCTTGGGCAGCAACCACAACCTCTTCGGCCAGGTGGGGGAGGCCCATGTGGAGGTGGACGAGGAGGGCTTCGCCATAGAGCGCTTCGTCCCGGGAGAGACGGCGGAGAAGGTCATTGAGAAGATGGGCTTCACCGCCCGGGAGCTGATGCTCGGGGTGGAGCGCCTGGTGCGGCAAAGCCGGCTCTCCCCTGCAGAAAAAGGGGCCTTCCTGGAACGCTACGCCCGGGAGCTCCAGGGGTACACCTACCTGGAGGACTAGGCGCCGTTAAGGCTCCGTTAAGGGGGGTGGGCCATGATGGGGGTGTGGGCTCGGCTAGGCCGTACAATGAGCGCAGTTTGAATCCCACCCTCGAGCTCCTGGACCCCCTGAACCCCGTGCGGCGGCGGATGGCCCTCTGGCTTCTGCCCCTGGGGAGCCTCCTGGCCCTGGTGGCCCTTCTGGCCTCAGGGAAGGGCGTGGACCCCGTGGACCGGGTCTTCCTGCCCCTGATGGCGGCGGGCTTTCTCCTTCTGGCCCTGGCCCTGAGGCGCAACCCCGCCTCCGCCCGCTGGGCCATCCCCAGCGCCCACACCGCCATCGCCCTCTACCTCCTCTCCACCCTCACCTACCAGCTCCTCTTCGTCCCCAACCCCCAGGGCCTCTCCCCCGCCGCCTACTGGGTGCCCTTCTTTTACTTCTCCAGCTACCTCTTCTTCCCCACCCACCAGGCCCTGCGCCTCGCCCTCCTCTACCTCCTCGCCCTCTTCCTCCTGGCCCTCTTAGGGGGCCTTCGCCACCACTACACCCCCGTCCACCTGAACGCCCTGGCCCAGTTCCTGGGGTCCAACCTGGCCTACGTGGGCCTCCTCTCCCTCCTGGTGCGCCTCAAGGATAACTACCTGGAGGCCCGGCTGGACGCCCACACCGACTTCCTCACCGGCCTGAGAAACCGGCGCTACCTGGAGCTAATCCTGGAACAGGAGCTCTTCCGCGTGGCCCGCTACGGCCGGCCCCTTTCCCTCATCATCTTGGACCTGGACGGGTTCAAGGCGGTGAACGACACCCACGGCCACGAGGTGGGAGACCGGGTCCTAAAGGCCCTCGCCCGGTGCCTGAAGGAGCACCTCCGCCAGAGCGACCGGGCCGTGCGCCTGGGGGGGGAGGAGTTCGCCGTGCTCCTGCCTGAGACCGGCCTACCCCAGGCCCTGCGCCTGGCCGAGCGCCTGCGCCGGGCGGTGGCCGCCCTCAAGGTGCCCCCGGTGGAAGGCCTCTCTGCCAGCTTCGGCGTGGCCCAGGCGGGCCCCACCGACTCCCCGCTCTCCCTCCTCCGCCGGGCAGACGAGGCCCTCTACCGGGCCAAGCGCGCGGGGAAAAACCGGGTGGAAACAGCCTAACCCAGAGAACTAGGCTCCGGTACGCCCTTTTGGGGCCCCCGCCGTGGCTCTTGCCACGGCGGGGTACTTTAAAGCCCCGCTTCCCGCCTCAAGGCCTCCACCCGGTCCGTCTCCTCCCAGGGGAAACCGGGCCGGCCGAAGTGGCCGTAGGCGCTGGTGGGGGTGTAGATGGGCCTTAGGAGGTCCAGCTCCTCAATGATGGCCAGGGGCCTGGGGTCAAAGACCTTAGCGGCCATCTCCGTGAGCTTCTCGTCGGGCAGGACCCCGGTGCCGAAGGTCTCCACCCGCAAGGACACGGGCCGCGCCTTGCCGATGGCGTAGGCGAGCTCCACCAGGGCCCGCTTCGCAAGCCCCGCCGCCACCAGGTTCTTGGCCATGTAGCGGGCGTAGTAGCTGGCGGAGCGGTCCACCTTGGTGGGGTCCTTGCCGCTGAAGGCCCCGCCCCCGTGGGGCACCGCCCCTCCGTAGGTGTCCACGATGATCTTCCGGCCCGTCAAGCCGGTGTCGGCGTGGGGGCCTCCCAGGATGAAGCGGCCCGAGGGGTTGATGAGGTACTCCGTCTCCCCCTCCTTGAGGTACTCCGCCAGGATGGCCTGGCGGACCACCTCCCGGATCAGGTCCTCCCTAAGCTGCTCCTGCTCCACCTCGGGGGAGTGCTGGGCGGAGACCACCACGGTCTTCACGTAAAGGGGCCGGTCCCCCTCGTAGACCACGGTCACCTGGGCCTTGCCGTCGGGGCGCAGGTAGGGCAGGAGGCCCGTCTTGCGCACCTCGGCCAGGCGCATGGTGAGGCGGTGGGCCAGGGTGATGGGGAGGGGCATGAGCTCCGGGGTTTCGTCCGTGGCGTAGCCGAACATGAGGCCCTGGTCCCCCGCTCCTACGCGGTCTAAGGGATCGGTGGACTTGAGAACCCGCCACTCGTAGGCCAGGTTCACGCCTCCGGCGATGTCCGGGGACTGCTCGTCTATGGCGGTGAGGACGGCGCAGGTGTCGGCGTCAAAGCCGTACTTGGCCCGGGTGTAGCCCACCTCCCGCACCGTCTTGCGCACCAGGCCCGGGATGTCCACGTACCCCTCGGTGGTGATCTCCCCCGCCACGAAGACGAGCCCCGTGGTGACCAGGGTCTCCGCCGCCACCCGGGCCTTCTTGTCCTGGGCGATGAGGGCGTCCAGGATGGCGTCGGAGATCCGGTCCGCCAGCTTGTCCGGGTGCCCTTCCGTGACCGATTCAGACGTGACCAGCCGCAACTTGCGCACCTCCTTAGGGATCTGCCCCCCTGGGGCAACCCCGATAGTATAGCACCCCCCTTGGCCGTCCAGTATGCTTGGCCCCCGTGAGGAACCCCAAGGCCCCCATCGGCGTCTTTGACTCGGGCGTGGGCGGGCTCACCGTACTGACCGCCCTGAAGAAGGCCCTTCCCCAGGAGGACTTCCTCTCCTTCGGCGACACGGCCCGGGTGCCCTATGGGGGCAAGCCCCTCTCCATGGTGCGGCGCTTCGCCTGGGAGATCGCGGGCTTTCTCCTCCGGGAAGGGGTGAAGGCCATCGTGGTGGCCTGCAACACGGCGAGCTCCGCCGCCCTCCCCGACCTGGCGGAAGACCTTTCCGTGCCCGTCTTCGGGGTCCTGGAGCCGGCGGCCCAGGTGGCCCGGGGCTACC
>Ga0209809_1002528_pt1 | contig 12752 bp, 14 predicted proteins | sample YNPMSTMetaG_FD_186172 | JGI IMG/M metagenome (GOLD analysis project Ga0209809, IMG submission 186172) | Anoxygenic and chlorotrophic microbial mat microbial communities from Yellowstone National Park, USA - YNP MS-T MetaG (SPAdes) (version 2) ... | reverse complement strand
GGGGTGGTGTGCCTTGGCGGGGTGGTTTGGGGCGTGGGAAGCGGGAGTTGAGGCGGGCGGAGGCTTGCCTCGGGCCGATGGAGGCGCTCTGCCGAGCCTTCCCAAGGGGTCAAAACCTCCAACCGATCAGCAGCAGCGACCATTTCCCGGCCCGGAAGAGGCTCCAACCAAAGTCGGTAAGGATTCAGGCGGCCATCACCCGCAACCCAAGTGCGCCTGTCCAAGGCAAATCGCCGTAACAATCCTTCTACGTGACCCAGCTTGCTGCCCCTCGCCAAAGTCCACCCCAACTGGCTGCTGAGGCACGCTCCTGGATGACTTGCTCATGCGCCTCGGGGCGCAGCGACTCGGTGCCTACCTCATGCCTGTCATTGTCCCCCTTGTTCCAAGGCATCATCAGCGCGTTCATGCCAGTGCACAATCGGCGATTCGCCGCAGCGGCACTGCTTATGACTGACCGGCTCCTGACTCAAGGCCTGCTCGCCGCCGCGTCGCCCTTTGGGGCCACACCTCTTGTCACCCTGTTAAAAAAAAAGGTTCTCTGAGCAGAGTGCCCCCCAGGGAGGTTGAGGTTTGGGGCGATTGTGTCGGGTCTGAGCCGAAAGTGGGCGAAATGGCCCTGGTTCCGCGGGCCCCGGAGCCCTCCGCAGGGCGAGTCTCAACCCGCGGCGGCACTGGCCCGCTCACCGCGGGCGTTTAACCCGGCGGCCGCCAGACTCAACCGCGCCATCCGTCGCACATTGTAAGCAGCCACCGCAAAATCGCCCCACGCTTCCGCCCGCGGCCGCCCTCGATCCCGGCCCCATCTCCAGCCTCCCACCGTCTGGATCCAGCCCAAAATCTCCCCCACACGCTTGCGGAGCTTCTGACGGAAACGATAGCCCGACCGAGCCGTCGTGCGCCGGTCCCAACCCGCCACGCGCAGCCTGTGCTTGCAGGCCACCTGTGGCGCAACCCCGACTGCCGGCAACCCGCCACAAACGCTTACGGGGCTAGGCCTCGTCGCCCCCGCAGTTCTGCCCCGCACCCCTGAGGGCAACGCTTCCACTCTAGCCGCTGGCTGCAGGGCCACCTCAGGTTCAGGCTCGGCCATCGGATCCAGGATCCTGAACTCCACACCCAGACCGCGTCGGTTGTCCCTGAGCACCGGTCTGCCCAAACCTAGTCGGGCTTCTTCGCCGGGGGCCTTCCGGTACCACCCACTGTCCGGATCGGCCCTGCGCCGGTGGGTGGCGTGGCTGCGCGTTTGCCCACCAAAGTTCAGCGTGGGATGGCCGGGATCCTCTTCCTTGGCTGCCTGCAGCTTGTGGGCCTTGTGGCCGTGCTGGCGCACGAAGCTCTCGAGGCTGGCCCACGATTCAACCCGCGCACCATCGGCACCGAAGTGCTCGTCGCCGGTCCAGCCGTGCGGACGCGCCCGCGCATCGACCTCCGCCAAGAAGAGTCGGATCCCCTCGGCCGAAAGGACGCGCACGGAGTTCGGGGCCAAGACACTGGGGTGGAAGCGGCCTGGGCGGAATGGGCGGTCCAGAAACCAGAGCCCAAGCGGGTTGTCGCCGAGCGGTACCCAGAAAAGCCGCTGGCTGCGGACACTGGAAAGCGCCTCCACGCGCGGGCCTTGAGCCGTAGCTCGGGCGGAACGCTGGGGCGGCCGAGTTCTTCCTACAGCTCGTCCAAGAGGGACGACAGTTTCCGCAGCACCGCATCGATTTGCCGCTGCATGGCGAGGAGCGGAGGGTGGGCCGGGACGGCGGCATTGAGGTTCAACCAGGTCAGAAACTCCGGTTGGGCTTGAGGGGGCCCACGCTTGCCGGTGAGACGCTACTCCGACCATGATTGGTCAAATGTCCGTACGACTTTTTCAACAACCTGTTGGGCTTATTCAGCCTTTCCCGTTTCCATCCTTGCAAAACGATGACCGCACTGCAGGTAACAGACCCGAGGGACCTCAATAGGCCGCGTAGTGAAGGGTCGAGTAAGCGTTGCGAAGCAGAAAAGATCGACCAGCTTCGGGCTGTATCCATCAAAGGGCGCTCCACACTCCGCCGAGGAGGAGTTTGCAGCCGCATCCTCCGCACGCCTCGAGGTGAAGGTGTTTCTATAGACTGCGGTCTGCGTGCTCTGAAGCACCACGAGGTGGTCGTGTACAGACAGGTTCCGGAGCGTGCCCCACGTGAGCCAGCCGTGAGACTGGACAAAAAGTGGCGGTGGGCCCGCTTCACTGAGGTAGATCCCAGGATCATTCGGCGCCGGCCTTGTGGGAAGGTCACAGCCGGCCGGGATGGTCGTTCTCCTGCCCCCTGTCGCGCGGTGGCGCGGGGTGACATGGCCGCGTCGCCGAGGCGGGAATTCCTGCGTGAGGTGTCTGGACCCGGCGGTAAAGGTGTGCATGGCGCTGTGTGGGGGAACTTAGGGGCTGGCGTCTGCGGGTCCGGGGGTATCACACCAGGACGTGATCGGCTGCCGGGTCGGTAGCTGCGTGCGAGGCCGGGCCGGCGGAGCTGGCGGTGTCGGCATCCTGCCGCGCTTGGTACCTGCGGCGGAAACGGGCCGCGGCAACAGTCATGTTTGGCGATCCGAGCAAGGCATGCGGGGTGGAAACAGATGCGCGGAATTCTGAGTGACGCTGCTGTGGTTCGGATCTCAAGCGGGCAAAACTTTCTGCGTCTGCCTGGTCCAGTTCTGCGGATCGGGGGGCGTTTTCCAGTCGTCTCCCCCGGAACGGAGGGCCCGGCGTGGGGGTGGTTCCGCTGGATGCGGCTAAGGCCAGCCGCGGATTGGCTGGTTTGCGGCCGGTGACACGGCGGGGCCGGGCTGCGGCCGGCTCTATACAGACTTGACCGAGCTGGCGGAGTTGCGTCAGCGTGCCTGCGGAACGGAGCGTGATGGACCATGGAAAACCTCGACCGACTCCGCGATGCCATCCTCAACGGGGATGCTGACGCCGCCCGAACCCTTACCGAACAAGCCCTGGCCGCTGGCGTGGATCCGATGAGGCTGGTCAATGAGTACATGATCCCGGCTATGGCAGAGACGGGGCGGCGCTTCGAGTGCAACGAGTTTTTCGTGCCCGAGTTGCTGATTGCGGCGCGGGCTATGAAGGCGGCGCTGAGTCTGGTCCGACCGTTGTTGGCCGCCAGCGGGATTCCGCCGGTGGCCCGCGTGGTGCTGGGCACCGTGCGGGGAGACTTGCATGACATCGGCAAAAACCTCGTCGGCGCCATGCTCGAGGGCAACGGTTTCGAGGTGATCGACCTGGGGGTAAACGTGCCCCCGGAGCGGTTTGTGGAGACAGCTCGGGAAAAGGGGGCTCGGATCGTTGCCATGTCAGCACTGCTGACGACCACCATGCCCGCCATGCGCACCACGATCGAATTGCTGGAAGCGTCCGGCCTGCGTCCGGCAGTGAAGGTCCTGGTGGGGGGCGCCCCCGTGACCCAGCGATTTGCCACGGAAATCGGGGCTGACGGCTACAACGACAACGCCGTAGGTGCAGTGGCCGAGGCACGGCGGGTGCTGGCGGCTTGAAACCTTGTGCCGGCCCCATGACCCTCCATCCCCAGCTGGCTGCTCTGCTCCAGAAAGGGCCCGTTTTGACCGACGGTGCCTGGGGCACCGAACTGCAAAAACGGGGCTTGGCACCGGGCCAACCGCCGGAGGCTTGGAATCTGACTCATCCGGACGAGGTGTTGGCCGTGGGCCGGGCCTATGTGGAGGCCGGCAGTCGGATTCTGCTCACCAACACCTTTGGCGCCAACCGCATTCGACTGGCCGAGGCGGGACTGGCTGATCAGGTCCAAATCCTGAACCGGCGGGGTGTGGAACTAAGCCGCAAGGCCGCAGGGGCAGGAGTGGCCGTGTTCGCCTCGATTGGCCCCACCGGCAAACTCTTGGTGGCCGGGGAAGTTACGCCAGAGCAGGTCCGTTCGGCGTTCGAGGAACAGGCCGCGGCCCTGGCCGAGGCGGGTGCGGACGGCCTGGTGGTGGAGACCATGACCAATTTGGAGGAGGCCCGCCTGGCCCTGTCGGCGGCCAAATCGACCGGGCTTCCGGTGGTGGTTTGCATGGTGTTCGATTCGGGTCGGGCTCGGGATCGCACGTTGATGGGCGAAACGCCCGAAACGGTGGCCCGGGCTTTGGAAGCGGCCGGAGCAGATGTTCTGGGCGCCAACTGCGGTCAGGGGATCGAAGGATTCGTCGATCTTTGCCGGCGTTTCCGCGTCGTTACGAGTCTGCCTTTGTGGATGAAACTCAACGCCGGCCTGCCCGAGTGGGTGGACGGGCGGCCCTGCTACACCACTGCGCCGGAGGCGTTTGCCACTCATGCCCTGGAGCTGCGAGCTGCGGGAGCCGATTTCCTTGGCGGCTGCTGTGGCACCAATCCCGAATTCATCCGTGCCCTGGGACGCGCCCTAGGCCTGAGCTGACCTCTTGGCCCGGGGCGGCCCACCCTCTGACGCTGGGTCGGTGGGGGACCCGGCTCAGGCCATGGCTGACCGGATCCGCGCGAGCAATTCGCCGTAGGTTTCGACAGCGGGGAATTGGGGGAACTGTCGGCGCACGTTTTCCGGTGCACGGAACAAAAAGCCCACGTGCGCTTCCGTCAGCATGGCTGTGTCATTGAACGAGTCGCCCGCTGCAATGACGTGGTAGTTCAACAGCTTGAAGGCCGCCACCGCCCGCTGTTTCTGCTCCGGGATCCGCAACTGATAGTCCACAATGCGGTCGTCTTGTACCACCAGCCGGTGACAGAGCAGCGTGGGCCAGCCCAGTTGGCGCAACAGCGGGGTGGCGAACTGCTCGAAAGTGTCGGAAAGAATGATCACTTGGACGAACGAGCGCAGCTCGTCCAGGAACTCGCGGGCCCCTGGCAAGGGCGTCAGGCTGCCGATGACCTGTTGGATGTCGGAAAGCTTCAGGCCGTGTTGGTTCAGCAGGGCCAGCCGACCCCGCATCAGCTTGTCGTAATCCGGTTCGTCCCGCGTGGTCCGGCGCAAGTCCGGGATGCCGGTCTTTTCCGCGACCGCAATCCAGATCTCCGGGGTCAGCACCCCTTCCAAGTCCAGCGTTACCAACGACTGTTTCACAACGGCCCAGTCTTCCCAAAGCGCGAGGGGCCTGTCCAGCACGCGCCTTGGCCGGGAGAACCATTTGTGCCACGGGTTGTTGTCGAGGCTATTGGGGCAGCCTGCGGCTTGGAGTGCCACACAGAGTTCAGTGCGCGGAGGCATGGGCCGGGGTAGGACCTGGCCCATCACAAGTGCCGTACGCCCCCAGCCTCGCGAGATCGGAGGCGCCGTGCGGACATGGAGGGACGCGTTCCACCGCCTCCCTTGGCCCGGGTGGAACCGGGCCCTCCATCGAATCGTTACCCTCGGGCCGGGGTGGAACCGGGCCCTCCACTGGACAATGTCCTCGGGCGAGCAACCCATCCGGTCGTTTGTGGAAGGCCGGAGTGGGGTGGCAGGGCTCCGGGCAGTGTGTCGCTATCCGACAGCGCCAGCAAGCTGGCGCACTCCAAACGCTTCGCGAGTTCGGAGGCGCCGTTGCGGAGTCGCGGCAGCGAGGTGTTACTCGTCCAGCTTGTGGCCCAGGGATTCGCCCAGGCTGCAGGTCGGGGGCTCGCCCACACCTTTCGGATCGTACTCACCCCCGGCCGGGCATTGAGGCCAACGCGATTGCCAGAAGTATTGGGCCAGATCTTCCCTCGTGGGGGGATCTGAGGTCTGCGTCTTGTGATGCTCCAAAGCCCATTGTTGCTTGATGCAATCGATTTCCCGGAGGTGACTGATACAGATGTTCCTCTGGGTCTGTACGCGCGCCCGGGCGAAGTTCGGGATCGCAATTGCCGCTAGGAGGCCCACAATGGCCACCACGATCATAATCTCCACCAGCGTGAAGCCGGCGGTACCAGGTCGTGCTCTCATGTTCCATCCTCGCTCCTGTTGAGCTATTCAGCGTGGCATCGACCTGGCGGTTGGGCCGAACAAGTATTTTCATTGGATAAGGACAGTTCCCATCGATCCCGCCCGCCAAGGCTGCCTAATCATCCACAGCAGCAACATATGGACCAGACGTCCATACCCGCAGGTTTCTCAGGCTTGGGAAGAGAAATGGTTTCGCTTCACCCGTGAAACCCAGCCAGGTGGCCAGCGTGGACTTGCTCGCAAGGACCACGCAAGCGTGTAAACCCGACGATCGCAGCCGGTGCGGAACCAGACCCCGAACCTTGGTGATGAAGACCCTTAGAACCAGAAGCCTATTATAAGCGTCGGCGCAATCTGAAGAAGGACGAAGCAGCAACTGAGCAACGGCTTTTTAATTGCTTGGCGACTGATCGAAGCCAAGCGATCCCTTACTGAATTGTTTGGAGCGCACATTGCCCGGCGGCGAACAAGTACATTGTCATAAAAATGACACCCGAGCAGCTCAGACCCGGGTGCGTCAGCTAATGTTTAAGTTGAGTTTATGGGAGCACGTGTCTGTTGGGTTGGACATTGCACGTTGGGTTTGCCGATACAGTAGTAAGGCCGTAGTCACTTTGGAAGCCCGAACCTCCGGCGGGACACCTGGGCGGCGATTTGAGGTAACCGACCACATCCCCATGCGTGACTTCTGCGTTAGGCCCCTGATTATTTTCCAGAGCCCACTGTTGGATGGCAGCATCAATCTGCCGCAGGTTGTTGATGCAAGCCTGGGTCTGCGACTGCGTGCGTGCCCGGACGAAGTTGGGGATGGCGATGGCGGCCAACAGGCCGATGATGGCCACCACGATCATGATTTCCACCAGCGTGAAGGCGCTGGTCCGACGGTAGGTGTGCAGTTTCATAGCTGTGCTTTCCTTTCTATGTTGTGCGGCGCGAACAGCACGACCGGCGGGTTGCTATACCACAAGGACGGTTCTGTTCGCTTTATTGCCGGTCGCAACCGCACTACCACAAACAGCAGACCCGATGCCAGTCCGCTGAGGCCATCGGCCCATTCACCGGCTCGCCCGGTAAAGGCTGGTTTCAACGGGTTAGAACCGTCCGTTCCGGGCAAGAACTGGCGCAGTCCAGCCCTTGCCCGTCCAACGTTCCTGGACACGCTTGTCCCATTCTAGGACACCGCCCGGCTAATTCGGGGCCCAGCACGGGGTGGCGCTGGATCGGCTCCAGACCGAAGGCCATTCGTGTTGGTGGGCCGGCTTGTGATGCGGCGCAGGTCCCACAGCGGCGGCAAGCCGCCGCACTCCATGCGCTGCCGCGTCCTCGCACGGCGCCTTCGAACTCACGAAGCGTTTGGAGTGCGCCCGCTTGCTGGCGCTTTCCAGCAGCGACACTGCGCCCGGAGCCCTGCTACCCCACTCCGGCCTTCCACAAACGACCGGATGGGTTCCTCGCCCGAGGACATTTGCCCGGTCGAGGGCCCGGTTCCAGCCGGGCCAAGGGACGCGGTGGAACGCATGCCTCCAATCGGACACGGTGGAAGGCGTCCGTCCATCGGACGCGGTGGAACGCGTCCCTCCAGCTTTGCCTTGGGACGGACCGTTTCGCGTTCGGTTGAGTCGCTGTGGCTTTATCGGTTATCCGTACCGCCAGGGCGGCGACAGGGGGAAGCTGTTCGGAAGATGGCGGATTTCGCGCACGTGTCCTTCCTCCAGCAAGACCTCGACGATGTCGAACCGGATTTTGACCCGGGGTTGGCCGATTCGGCGCAGGTACCAGAGGGCGGCACGGGAAAGGCGCCGTTGTTTTCGGGTGTCTACGGCCGTGGCTGGTCGGGTCCAGTCTTCGGAGGAACGGGTTTTGACCTCTACGAAAATCAGGCAGTCGCCGTCTCGAAAAACCAGGTCCAGTTCTCCTCGCGGGGTGCGGTAGTTGGCCACAAGGAATTTCAGTCCGGCCTTTTCCAGGTAGCGCCGTGCTGCCTGTTCGCCCAACCTGGCGCGCCGCAAGTGCTCGTGCCGGGAGCGACGTCGAGGGCGGCAAAGGTCCCGCCAGGTCTGCCACAGGCGTTGCAGTGCGTTCAGAACTGCCATTCCAACTGTCGTTCGCGAACGGGTGCGAAGCTGCGCCGGTGCGCGGGGCAGGGCCCCCACTGGGCCAGGGCTGCCAGGTGCCTCGGGGTGGGATAGCCTTTGTGCTCGGCGAATCCGTAGAGAGGGTATTTGCGATCCAGGTCCCTCATGAAGCGGTCTCGAGTGACCTTGGCCAGGATGCTGGCGGCGGCAATCGAGTAACTGCGAGCGTCGCCTCGCACCAGGGCCGTGTGCGGCACAGACAGACCCGGTAGGGGTCGGCCATCCACCAGCACATGGTCCGGAGGCGGCTGCAGTGCAGCGATGGCCCTTTGCATGGCCCGGTGCGTGGCGCGGAGGATGTTGAGCCGATCGATCTCTTCTGCCTCGGCCCAGCCCAGCGCGAACCGGATCTCCGGGTGGTTCACGAGGCGCTCGAAAAATGCTTCGCGGGCAGCAGCGTTCAGTTGCTTGGAATCGTTCAGGTCCGCAAATTCCGGGTCCGGGGCCCCCGTCTCAGACCATCGGACGGGCAGGATCACCGCCGCGGCCACAACCGGCCCGGCCAACGGGCCGCGCCCGGCTTCGTCCACACCGGCCACCGAGCGGACGCCTTTTGCCCACAGACGCCGTTCCCAGTGGAGTCGATCGGCCTCGGAAGCTTTCATGACGCGGACACGCCGCTTGTGTTTTTGCTCTTATGCCGCGGGTGGTTGCCGAGGGCAAGTACAGCCATTGCCCGCTGGGGACTGGCGGTTTGTCCGATCAGGGCCGGGCGGAGATTTCCAGCATGCGCTCGATGGGCCGGCGTGCGCGTTCCAAAAGCTCGCGCGGCAGTTCGATTCGCGGTTGGAGGTGGCGCATGCAGTCGCGCAGTTTTTCCAACGTGTTGAGCTTCATGTACTTGCACTCGCTGCACCGGCAGGCGTCCGTGGGCAAGCGCATGGCGTCAAAAGTCGGCGCACAATAGAAGGTCTTGTCTGGGCACTCCCGGCGCAGCCGGTGCAGGATGCCTGACTCGGTGACGATGATAAATTCGCGGTCCGGGCTGGCCTTGCACCATTGGATCATTTTCTCGGTGGAGCAGATCACGTCGGCCAACTCCCGCACCTCTCGCAGCGACTCCGGGTGCACCACCACCCGGGCCGCCGGGTATTGGGCTTTCAGGCGCAACAGACTTTCCCGGCGGAACTCCACGTGTGCGTAGCAGTGGCCCCGCCAGAGGGTCATGGGCCGACCGGTCTGTTCCATGACCCATTGGCCCAGGTTCTCGTCCGGCACGAACAGCAAATCGCGGTCGGCTGGTGCGGCGCGCACGATTTTTTCGGCGTTGCCGCTGGTGCAGATGACATCGCTGAGGGCTTTGACCGCGGCACTGCAGTTGATGTAAGCGATGGTGTAGAAGTTGGGGTTCGTTTGTTGCAAGGCGGCCAGTTGATCAGCGGGACAACTTTCCTCCAACGAGCAGCCCGCCTCCTTGTCCGGCAGCAGCACCAACTTGTCCGGGTTGAGGATCTTGGCCGTCTCGGCCATGAAATGCACCCCGCAGAAAACAATCACATCTGCCTGCGTGCGAGCCGCCTGTTGGGACAGCCCCAGAGAATCCCCCACAAAATCGGCCAGATCCTGGATCTCCGGCACCTGGTAATTGTGGGCCAGGATGACTGCGTTCAGCCGCTTTTTGAGCTGGAGGATCTCGCGAACCAACGCCTCCCGTTGCGCCTGAGCCGACGCAGCCACGGCCGGCCCGGCAGGGCTCGTCAAAGCCGGGGATGCTACTGCTACCGTCATCGCCACAAGCTAGACCGCCCTTCCCAGCCCGTCAACGCAGCGGGAGATTCACAGCGATTCGAATCTCAAGGGGGCCGGTGAACCAACTGGACCGCCCTTTGGGGAACCCCCGCTGGCGCATGAATCGATGGCCTGAGCCAATCCCCAATTCGCACCGCCCCCATCCGACGCCATTCACAGGAGAGCTACTACTGAGTCTTGGTGCGGATTCCCCGCGTCGCCCGGAGTCTCCATAAAGGCGCGACGGGGTAACGGCGGGCGAACACGGGTGTGTGCGGGGGAGCGGCTTTCGGACCCGATGCGGTGCCTTTTGGGATCGCAGCGCCCGACGCCTACACAGCCTACTGGGGGCGTCCCAGCACACGGGTACTTTCGGCATGACGACCGACCTGAAGGCAGCGGTGTGGAGCAACGGCGCGGAAAAGACGGATAAGCGGATCGGACCTTTGCGAAGCACCGCTGCGAGGCCGAGGGCGCAGTAGCCGGTCCAAGCCTACCGACTCTGGCCCCGCTTCGCGGGTCCGCGGCGATTCATCCGTGCCTCTGGGTTTGGGGAGCTGTAGATCCGCCAAGGTCAGACCGGAAGGATGGAATGGCAAAGGCGGGCGCACCTTGAGGGGATCCTCATGCGGTGCCAGTGCCAGGGGACCGGGCAGGTTTTCCAGCCACCGGTCCGGGGATTTCGCCTCAGAAAGGCCTGGGTTGGTGGGCCGGGTGGGAAGCGACGGAGACGTCACCTCCACGGGTGGCGGGAGTGGCGCGGGGTTGGATGCCTGAGATCTGTCCGCCTTGGAGTCTGCGCTTCAGTGGCTTGGCCGAGATGGCGCCGGTGAGAACGGCGCATCGGTAAAGTGCAACGAGCCAGTGGGATTCGGCAGATTGGTGAGCGCGCCCCATGCTTGCAGATTGGTCGAAACGAGGATTTCGATATTGGCACCAGGCGCGCCAGTGACGCTGAGCCGGAAACGCCCGTTCGCCAAGGGCGCGATCTCGGTAAATCGTAGCGGCACGTTTGGGCTGGCTGCCGTGTCCAAAAGGAAGGCTTCGTTACGCGCTGTGGCAGCGTTGTAGCCCTGCCCCACAATGAAACGGCCATTTGCGGACAGCGCCGACGCGGATTTCAATATCGAGCCGTTCGAGAGGAGGTAGGAGTAGGTCTGGTTCAGGTCCTCCACTTGCGAGGTTGCAGTGCTGACCCGCCAGCGCACGGCGCGGTCCTGGCCCCCGGACGTGCGGCACGACCCCACGAGTACATCGCCGCGAATGCTGGCAGCGCTACCTCTACTGCCTCCAAGGTTCGCCAGCAATTCCGGTTGCCAGTTGTTCGTAGCGCACCACATCACAGGGGAATAGGTGCTACTGCCCCACGGGTCGCCGGAAATACCGATCGCAACAGTTCCATCGCCCGAAAGATCGTAAGGAACGCAGCCGTAGTGCCCCGAAGCCGGCATGAGAAAAAACCACCAATCAATGCTGCCATCACTTGCGAGGTGGAAAACAACGCCCCGATACCCCCAACCAGAACCGTGTCCAAACGCAACAATCGTCCGCCCATCATCCGAAATCCCGTAAGCTTCACCATGGTACATTCCCGGACCAGCCGCGTAGGTGGCGTAGCTGGGAGGATTCTGGGTCAGATTCCAAAGGGCCGGCAGTTTATCCCCTGAGATCGGGGCTGCGGCTTTGCCAACCGCGTATGCGCCAGAAGGGGTGATGTCGGCGGCCCAGGAGAACTGGCTCGGCGCAGGCGGAAGCCACTGGAATCCGGACTGGGCTGTCCACATCATAGCGCTCTGGGAAGGATAATTCCCCGCAAATCCAACTGCGCGCGAACCTGAAGCGTCGCAATCCACCAAAATCGAGTCCCCGCTATACACTTGCGTAACCGTGTTGGACGCAAGGTACCAAACGACCGCCTTGCTTTCAGCTTGGCCGACGATGATGGTACCGTCGTCGGACACACCGGACGCCGAACTGTCCCCGGTGCCCGGGGTGCCCAACCAGGTCAACGATTGGGCTCCGCTGATGGTCGCTGTGAGCCACAGAACGCTTGCGCTGAAAAGCGCGCCAATCGGGTTTGGTTGTTTTTTCATGGCCTTGAACTCCTCATTTGGAACTCTCCAAAGCGGCTGCCTCGCCCTCCGCCCCCATTGAAAAGGCCGCCGGGCGCCCCGCGGTGTTGCACGCGCTCCGGCAACGGATCGGCCACAAAAAGGCGTTTTGGGCCTGCGGCGATAACAAACGTCCATTTGGGGCTTCGCGGTGCGTTTAGCTTACCGAGTCACGGTGAGCCGTCAACCCGCGGAGCGCATCGCGCGGGGGTCTCCCCGGCCAAAACCCGCTTGCCATGCCCCTGCCCGAATTTAAGCTGCCGCGCATGTCTCAGGGCGAGGTGACATCCGCTTTTGCCGACGCATTCGAGCCGTCCGACCGATTCGTGCGCCGCCACATCGGCCCGGATGCGGTCGAGACGGCGGCCATGCTCCGGGTGGTCGGCTTCGAGTCGCTCGACGCGCTGGTGGACGCGGCGATTCCGGCCGACATCCGGTTGCCGCATCCGTTGCGTCTGCCCCCGGCGCGGAGCGAGTTCGAGGCGTTGCGCGAGTTGAAGGCCATCGCCGCGCAGAACCAGGTGTTCCGGTCGTTTATCGGCATGGGGTTTTACGATTGCGTGACGCCGGCGGTGATTCAGCGAAACGTCCTGGAAAATCCGGGTTGGTTCACGCAATACACGCCGTATCAGGCCGAGATTTCCCAGGGCCGGCTCGAGGCGTTGCTCGCGTTCCAGACGATGGTGAGCGACCTGACGGCGCTTGAAATTGCCAATGCGTCGCTGTTGGACGAGGCGACCGCATGCGCGGAAGCGATGATGATGGCGCACCGGCTCAAGGGCACAGAGGGGCGCAACGTGTTTTTCGTGTCCGAAACGTGTCACCCGCAGAACGTCGCCGTCGTCCAGACG
>Ga0209809_1002523_pt1 | contig 12767 bp, 11 predicted proteins | sample YNPMSTMetaG_FD_186172 | JGI IMG/M metagenome (GOLD analysis project Ga0209809, IMG submission 186172) | Anoxygenic and chlorotrophic microbial mat microbial communities from Yellowstone National Park, USA - YNP MS-T MetaG (SPAdes) (version 2) ... | reverse complement strand
GAACATCCTCGGCGGGACTCCCCTCGGGCAGATTCTCAACCTGGGAGGGGGAGGAAGCATCATCGACCGTGTTCTGGGGAGTATCTTCGGGTCGGCACCGGCCACCGCCTCGGTGAAGGTCATGGACTCCCTCCCGGGAGGTTTTGAGGCCCCGGACGGGATCATCCTCTCCGAGAAGCACATCCGGATCAAGATAACCTTAAAGAAAGGAGAGAAGAAATAGGATGGGGTATAGGGAAGACTTCATCAACTACCTGAAGCCGTATGCCCAGGCCATGGAGGCCAAGTACGGCATTGACTGGAGGATTCCGGTAGCTCAGGCCATCCTGGAGACCGGATGGGGACGGTACAACCGTCACTGGAACCTGTGGGGAATGCGTTATGAGGGACCGGCAGGAAGGGATGCCGAGGGCTATGCCCTCTTTCACGACCAGTGGGAGGCCATTGAGGCCTACATCTACAACGTCCGCAAGCACCATCAGACCGCCTGGGAAGTCCGTAATGACCCACAGAAGTTCTTCCAAGAGATCCAAAGCCAACGAAAACCCAACACCGGCGCCTGGGCCGAAGACCCCCAGTACACCCAGAAGCTGAACCGCATATTCCAGCAATATCTCTCCGGAGAGACCACCGCCGTCGACCCCACCCAGCCACCACAGGAGAACCTGGACACCCTCCCCATCTATTTTCCAAAAACCGACCAGAAGATCAAACCATTACAGAAGGACTACAAAGGAGCCCTCACCCAGCAGAAGCGCTACTATGTGAAGCTCCAGCATGTGGATGCCGACGAGGAGCCCCAGGGAGCCCTCACCATCAAGATCTCTCCCGACTCCCAGTTCCTGGTGGTTCGAGAGAAGCTTGCTCCCCTAGAGGAGCAGAAAGAAGAGGGGAACAACAACTCGGAAGGAAACCAGGGGAATAATCAGCAGACCCAAGTTCCCCAGGAGTTGAGCCAGGTGAGCAAGGACTTCCAGGTGGTGGAGTCCGGTTCCTTCCAGCTCCAGGTGGATGGGGTGCTCCTTGATTACCACAATAGCGGGGGGGAGAAGAAGAAAGAGGTCCAGAAGGTCACCAATCAGATCCAACTGCGGGCCGACTACCTGGGGATCACCCGCATTAAGGAAGGGAAGAAGAAGAAGTCCGACAGCATCATCCTGGGTGATGACCTGGTGCAGATAGAAGTCAACAATGAGGAGAGTAAGAGCCGCATCGAGGTGAATCCCCGCCGTCTCCTCTTCAAGGCCTCGAAGGGGAAGGGATCCAACGCAGAGAACGATTACATCCGCATCGAAGAGGACACCATCCAGGCAAAGAATAAGAGTAAGAGCCAGATCTTCATGAAGGAGGATCTGCTCGTTGCCGAGAACAAGACCGGGAGCAAGTTGTACATCCGGGGAGACCTGGTGCGGGCGGAGTGCAAGTCGGGAAGCTATGTCCGGGTCTTCGATGATGCCATCGAGGCTAAGAATAAGAGCGGTAGCTATGTGGAGGTAATTGGGGATACCATTCTCATTGAGAACAAATCCGGATCCCACATCACCGTAAGTGGAGGAACGATCACCATTAAAGCCCCCCTCATCGTCATTGACGGTGGAGTGGTGGATGTCAAAGGTAGCCCCATCAAACTCAACAGCTAGGAGGGAAACCATGCCGGGAGCAGCTTTTGTTGGCTGTCAGACTTTATGTTGGGAAGAAGTGGAGGATGAGAACGGAAACAAAGAGTGCCGTTCCATGATGAACACCATCTCCTCCGGTTCCCCTAACGTCCTGGTCAACGGTGCTCCAGCGGCCAGGATAGGTAGTGGAACCACCCACCCCTGCAATGTGGTGAGCGGTTCGGCCACCGTCCTGGTCAATGGGGTGGGGTTTGCCCGTTTGGGAGACCTCCTCTCCTGCCAATGTCAGAATAACCAGGGAAATATCGCCACCGGATCCACGGATGTCTTAGTAGGGTAGAAAATAGCTTCTACCATTTTGCCAATTTTTCCTCCACCTAAGATATTCTACATGAGAAAAGATAGGGAGGGCTAAATTGGCCGAAGTCAAAAAGCTGGAATTTTTCATTGTCGACGAAAATGATGCCATAAAAGCCGGACCCTACAGATTTCTCCTCAACCCCCAAGAATACTCCCTCAGCCATCCCATCCGTATCCGCCCCACCCAAACCAAGGGTGGGGTCTTCATCGATGACTTTGGACCAGGGGTGGGGACGATGAGCATAAAGGGCATCGTCAAGAATGAGTTCAAAGAGGAAAGGGATGGAGCAGTCACCAACCTGGCCCTGCAGAGATTCCAGGAGCTCCGGGATATGGTCATCAAGAACATCTTTGAGGGTAGACTTCCCGGGACTCCACCCAACCGCTTTCTAAGAGTTAACAACTACACAGATAGAGATTTCTTCATCACCCTCCCGACCAACTTCTCTCTACAGAGGAGTTCTGGTAAACCCCTCTTCTACTACTACAACATCGACCTCATCGTCCTCAGGAGAGTGGGAGAAATCCAGGAGAAGAGGTTGGGAAATCTTCATGGTGGGATTGGAAGTGGACTTCCCATTACGGGAATGGTGAACATTGGCGGTCCGATCAAATAAAGGTATGGTGAAGAGGGATAACGGTGCATTGTAAGGTCATTAACGTCAATCCCATCGAAGAGGGAAAGGGGATCTTCTCCACCCTTTGGGCCTCCTATGATATTGGAGAACACTACCCTCTACGAACCCTATTCCGGAGTGAGGATCGGTATTTCCTCCTCACCAAAGTCGATATGTCCATTCCTCCAGCCACGGTAAAGACGTTTGACTACCAGGCACCACCTCCCTACTTCGAAGAGGTGGACGTAGATACCAACACTCCAATTTGGGTGCGGATCCTCTATTATGCTTTTCCCAACCAAAAGATATTTCACGATTTGACCAGAATCCATCAAATAAGTAATCTTCTACGAAGAAATGAGATCCAACGTGCTTTCACCCAGACTACTCCCATTCCTCCAATTATGACAGGAATGTCGAGCTCGGTGAGTGGTAGTCCTATCCCTTTCGGGATAAGGCAAGACTCCTCAGCCATCAGCAACGCCAGTCTCATCGATACTCTCAAACAAGAGACAGATATCTCCAATTTGGAAGACACTCTCTGGTTTACCATCAACAACTACCAGAACCTCATCACGATTCTGTGTGGAAACAAGGAGAGAACCATCCTCCTCGACGAAATGTTTCTCTACTACCTCTACGGGAAATTAAAGGGGTATCAGATGTCCATCGAGAATATTGGGCCAGATCAGCTCCTCCAAAACTACCTGAAGAACCTCCTCTACATGGAGAAGGTGATACCATTAGAAGCCTCTCAGAAGGAGTGGGAGTCGTTCCTCCAAGAGCTAGAGGAGAGACGCCTCCTGGGTGAAAGCGAGGTAGAATATGGACTGGTATATGCGACCCACCGATTGCTCGTCCTCCTCTGGAAGCTATTGTGGATCGGAAGCCCATGAACTATTCTCTCCATTACGGTATCTACACCATCAAACGTTACGATACCATCCAGAAGATTGCTGCCAAGCTTAACCCTCCAGTTGACTGGAAAAATCTCGTGAACATAAATAATCTGGAGTATCCCTACATCGTCCCTCCAGACTTCCAAAGAGAGGGCTACGCCCAGGGAACCATTGGGGTAAAACGGAAAGATGGCGTTGCTGGGAACATTTTCATCCCCAAAAACACAACGGTGATTGGCGTCAACAATAATACCGAATTAACCTTCCACACCCAAAGTGACATCTCGGTGCCGGACATCGGATCGGTGGTCGTAACCGTCAATGCTGCTGGATATGGGAGAACCTACAACCTTCCAGCTCACACCCCACTGCGATTTGCTGAGGATTCTCTGAACCGCTTGGTAATCGCTACCAATCCCGAACCGTTCACAGGAGGGTTCTTCTACCAAGTAAGAAAGTGGGGAGAAACCATCTATGTCCCTCTCACCCAAGATGGCAACACCACACCAGCAATAGACCTCATCCGGGCCTATGGAGTCGACTTCGGAACCGAAGAGAAGCAAGTCTCCTTAGGCTCAAACTCCGATCTAGCTCTTGTGGCTGGAGTCAGCAATCTCGTCCAAGCCCTGAACCGGGTAGTTACCACCCAAAAGGGAAGCTACCTCCCACACCCGTTCTACGGATCCAACCTCCACCACTACATCGGTGAACCACTGAGTGAGGAACTATTCAACATCCTCGAGGTAGAACTCAAAGAGGCCCTCTTGCAGGATGTCCGTGTCAAATCGGTAGATAATGTCTCCGTATCGGTGTTCAAAGACCAGATTACCATCGATTGCCAAGTAATCACCAGGACTGACTTAGTCTTTCCCCTCCAGGTGGTCATAGACCCCACGCCTAAAGGCGGGGGCTTGCGGGGAAACCTGCAGGCCTGACTATGACCAGCCTCAGCTCCTGACCAGAAGGACAAGGGAATGAAGGTGCTACGTTGGCAACAGGTTTGAAAGACCCACTCCGGGGTGCTCCTCCAGCTCCGAACCCTGGAAGTCCCGGCTGCAGACAACCTTCGGGGTGTGGGCGAAACGGGCCGGGGCGATTGCTAGTTGCCAACATTGGCGAGGAGGGCGCTGGGGAGAGTCCGCTTCAGCGCGTCACCAGCCCCGTAAGGGGCCTCCGACGAGGGGGAGATAGAATAGAAGTGGTTTTCGTTTTGGATAGGAAGAAAAAACCGTTAATGCCTTGTTCTGAAAAGCATGCAAGGAAACTCTTACGGGAGGGGCGGGCGACAATCCACCGCTTGGTCCCGTTTGTCATCCGACTGAAGGATCGGGTGCAGGGAGAATCATCCCTCCAGCAGCTCAAGCTCAAAATTGACCCAGGGTACGAAGTTACCGGGGTTTCTGTGGTGCGGGTGGCAGAGGGAAAGGAAACGGTTATCTTCTTTGTAGAAGTGCATCACCGTATGGATATATCAGATGCCATCAAGGCGAGAAGCACCTACCGCAGGAGCCGCCGGAACCGCAAAACTAGGTACCGAGCTCCCAAGTTCGACAACCGGAAGAGACCGGAAGGTTGGCTCCTGCCCAGCGCGGAAGCCCGTATCCGACAGGTTTTGAGTGTGGTGGAAAAACTTTGCCGCTGGTTGCCAATCGTGGAGATCGTGGTGGAGTCGGTCAAGTTCGACACCCAGAAGCTCCAGAACCCGGAGATTTCTGGTATTGAGTACCAGCAGGGGACGCTCTTCGGTTACGAGGTGCGGGAGTACCTTTTGGAAAAGTTCGGCCGGAAGTGTGCTTACTGCGGCAGAGAGGGGATACCGCTAGAGGTAGATCACGTTGTTCCTAAATCCCGGGGAGGTACCGACCGAGTGTCCAACCTCACTTTGGCCTGCCGGGAGTGCAACCAAGCTAAAGGAAATAGACTACCGCAAGAGTGGCTGAGGGAACTTGAGCAATCTAAACGGGCGGTGGATAAGAAACGTGCGGGAAACTTGTCGCAGGTACTGGCTGAACTAAAAGAGCCCCTCAAGCCAACGGCATTCATGAACACCTCCCGCTACGCTTTGGTAGGGAAGCTGGAGAGGCTGGGGTTGCACGTTTATACCGCGACTGCCACCCAAACCAAGTACAACCGTACTAAGTTCAGCCTCCCCAAGACCCACTATTACGACGCGTGTTGCGTGGGGGAAGTATCTGGAGAGCTGAAAATCGCTACAGAGTATGTACTACACTTTCGGGCCGTCGGACGGGGGAAGAGGCGAATGTGCAACCCCGACAAAAACGGCTTCCCCAAGGGCCACCGTTCGGGGAAGAAGTTCCATTTCGGCTTTATGACCGGCGACTTGGTGGTTGCCGAGGTACCGGGCGGGAGGTACGCAGGGAGGCATGTTGGGTTTGTGGCCGTGCGGGCGACAGGTCGTTTTGACCTGAAAGACTTATCAGGCAAACGGGTATGCCAAGGTGTTTCTTGGCACTATTTTAAGCTTCTTCAGCGTTTCGACGGTTGGCGTTACGAAAAGTCCAAAATTGCGGAACTTTCCTCCCCCTGCTTAAAAGCATGGGCCTCCAGTGCCGCTTGAGGATGGTGATCAAAAATACCTAGAACTGTTGAGGAAATCCTTACCAGAATGGTTGCTTGGTTTTCATCGCTGACCGAGAAGGTCACCGACTTCAGCATCGGCTCGACCATACGGGCCATCTTTGAGGCCATCGCTATGGAGATCGAAGAACTCTACATCTTCGTGGAAGAGGAACTCCAGAAAGCCATACGGGATAGTGCCTACTCTCTGTTTGGATTTACCCGGAATGAGGCCGTTCCTGCCCGGGTAGAACTGCAATTCACCACCACCTCCAACCACATTGGGTTTACCATACCGAAAGGTTTCCAAGCTTCAACCTTAGACGGGCTGGTGTATGCCACCACCGTCGATACCTTTGTGCCCATGAACACCACCTCCGTTCGTATCCCAGCAATTTGTCTCACCAGAGGATTTATCGGAAACGTCCCGGCCAACACTATTACCAAGTTGGTTTCTTCTCTCCCTGAAGTACTCGGTGTAACCAATCCGAATTCTGCCACCGGAGGGGTGGACGAAGAATCGGAAACCAAGAGGAGGGAGCGGTTTAATAAGTATGTCATTTCTCTAGGTAAGGGAACCAAAGACGCCATTCTCTATCAACTCTCTTCCATCCCAGAAATCAGTTATATCAGCATCAAAGATGAGTTTCCGGGGATAGCTTCGGTTTACGTTTCCACACCGAGTGGCACCATCTCCGAAGAATTGTTCGAGAGGATCAAAAATGCCTTAGAAGGGATCCGGGCAGCAGGGATCATGATCGAGGTCTTGGGAGTTGCCAAAAGAACCGTAGACTTGACCATCAACGTAGAGGTGGTCAAGTCCGCCGATCGGGAGCTAATCAAAAACCAGGTCAGAAACATTGTCGAGAATTACCTCAATTCACGCGGGGTCGGAGAGGATTTCTTCCCCAATCACCTGGTAGGTATCATCATTGCCTATGACCCCACCATTATTCGAAACGTGACCGTCAATCCCAATCGAAAAATCGTGGTGGCCAAAAATCAAATCCTGCGACCGGGGAATATCACGGTTCAGGTCTCGGTGGTCGTTGATGAGTAGGGACCTTGCACCCAAGAAAGTCATCCGTTTCTTAGCCCCCTTCTTGGATAAACAGGAGGATAACTCCGACCACGGTGCCCTCCTAACCACATTCCGTCAGGTCATTGAAGCAGTTGGGAATGGGGTTTCCAACATCCTCAAGAACCGAGACTTCCCGGTGGCCACCGGGAAGTACCTCGACAAGTGGGGACGGTTTTACGGTATTCCACGTTACCAAGACGAAAGTGATGAACAGTATCGGAAGAGGATCATCCTTGAGATCACTTCAGCCAAACTAACCGTAGCCAGCATGATAAAAACCGTCGCTCTCTTCTCTCCTGATCTGGATGAGAACGAAATCTCCATCTTCGAACCGTTCAGAGAGCTCCTCCCACTCAACAACGGCTTTACCACCAATAACAGTATCTTTCCAGGGTATACCTACTGGACATGGGGCATTGTAGACGTCCAGACCCAGAAACCGATCAGTGAAAGAGCCAAGCAGAAACTGGAAGAGTACAAAGCTGCAGGAGTTATGATTACCTACTCAACTTTCTTTCCCCACATCTCCACGGTCAGAAGATGGACTCCCCAGATCCACCACTTTGGGATTTCCACCCATAACAGCCTAAATAGGTGTCTCCAGGATTATGTGCTGAGTGGAGAATCGGGGTTACTGAACGGCGGAGGCCAGGTGATCTAAACCGTGACGAGACATGCCAGTAAGACCAAGATCCATGTATTCAGTATGGTTCAGCTCTTCAAGCGCAGTGCCAGTATCATTAATTCCATTCCTGGATATGGCCTGGCCCCCTATGGGTTGCTGCCATATGGATCACCCCAACACCAATTCACCACCATCAGTCAAATCCAACTCTGGGGACAGATTCTCCGGCCAACCTCTCCAGGTGCAGATAAATACCTGGTCATCTCTAGCCTCTCCAACTTCCTTTCACGCGTCCAGCTCCTCAACTATGAGCTGTGGAGAATAAGGTATTCAGAATACCAGACCATTTACTCCATCCACCTCCAGTTCCAGACCTACGAGAAACAACTCCAGGTTGAACATTCCCACAGTCGACCCCAAAGGGGGAGCCTTGAGGAGTTCCTCAGCCACACTGAAATGGAGGGAAACGTTCCTCGGCCACTGATCCGTAAGGTCTTTAGTTACCTTGTTACAGGTGGATATGGGGAGGTTGGATATGGAACTGATGGATATGGTGGTGTAACGTTAATCCTCAATATCATAACCCAACCATAAGGATAAGGATAAGGAAGGTGTCTGTGCATGCCTAACTCCGTAGCCCTACCGCTTATCGGGAATACTTCCCGAGGTGTAGACTTCATCTCCACACCATTGTGGATTTGTATCGGGCGTACCACGCCCTGGTCGGACGAGAATAATCCTCCCATCGCGGACCCGAACACCACCAACATCACCGAACCGATCATCTACAAACGTTGTGAAGTCCAGAGTTTTGTGGTGGAGGATCCCCAGGGAGAGTACATTGTGAGTGGAGTGAGATACCGACCGATCACCATTGTACAAGCCAGGTCGGGCCTGGCCACCACCATCCTCATCAAAGCCACAATTCTAGATAACGATGTGGGAGATGAGGTCACGTTCCGCCAGGTAGGACTGTACAGTAAACTGCTTCCTACATCAGGGAACGAATCCAAGACCAAACTCTTCCCCAACGAAGTCCAAGATCCGGGATACCTGGAGTGGTTTGCCAACCGAGAGCCAATCCACGTCCAACCCAACCAGCACGAAATTTTCTACATCGTGCTCAACTTTTAAGGTGAGACTCCTATGACCATCGACCTCTCTGCATTTCCCTATCTTGACAGGACGGAAGAGGAACGCACCAAAGGGTACACCACCATGGTTGGTGTCCCAGACCGATACCTCCAAGCTCGGGAATTAACACAACTCAACCGGCTCCTCCAATACCAGATCCGTGACATTGGCAACATCCTCTTCAACCAGGGTGCCGTGTTGGAGGGGTGTCAGCTGACCATCACCGGAAACCAGGCGACCGTTACGGCAGGAAAGATTTATTATAATGGGTTCGTGCTCCCGATTCCAGAGACCACCCTAACCATCACCAAACAAGGAACCGAGAGCATCGGTGTGAAAATCACAGAGAGCATCGTTACCGAGGAGGAGGACAGCTCCCTCCGAGACCCCTACCCAGCCGGGAGAGGCTACAACCGACCTGGCATGCACAGGATAAAGATAACCACTGAGGTGGTACTCAGTGATCAGGCACAACTGAAACTCTACGAGCTAGCAGATGGAGTTCCCAGACAGACCAGAAAACCTACAGAATTTTCGGAAATCATCAACATCTTGGCAAGAAGGACTTATGATGAGTCGGAAAACTATCTGGTACGTGGGCTCGAAGTCTCTTGCCTGCCGAGAGAAGATGGGAAGGCTGACATTGCCGTCAGTCCAGGAAAAGCCTACGTTTTAGGATATGAGGTAGAACTCCCTTCTCCACACATCCACACCGTTAACCCTTCCACCGACTACACCATTGTCACCGATGAGATGTATCCTTACAACAGTAACGTTACCACCTACAAAATATACCAGCAGCCAGTCAGCTCGGTTATCAGCGTGCAGGCTAACGTCCGAGTAGAAAATTTCGTTATCTACCACTCGGCTGCAATGGGGGGAGCTGACACCATACCCTTCCCCAACGTGCTCAACGTTATTGAGGTTCGGCAAGGGAGTACCGTGTACGTGAGGGGTACCGACTATAACATCATCAACCAGAACATCATCGACTGGTCTCCCCAAGGAAACGAACCGGCTCCAGGAAGTGCCTACACCGTCACCTTCGTCTATCACAAAGTATTAACCAGTCTTGACTATGAAGTCATTACCGATTCACAAGGTGAGAAGTCCATTCATTTCCTTCCTACCCACGATAACATTGTGGACGGAAGTTACTTTGAAGTCGACTACACATACTATTTGTCCAGAATAGATATTCTGTACCTCGATAGTGATGGGAATACTTTCTTCCTCCATGGTATTCCTGAGAAAGCAGGGAACGCCAAGCGTCCCATAGTACCCTACAACGTTCTCCCTCTTGCCGAAATCTACTTCCCTCCCAACTCAAACCAGCTCCAGATTAAAAACTATCAGCTGAAAAGGGTCACCATGTACCAGTTAAATGAAATCATAGAACGTCTGAAGCAGTTGGAGTACAACTTAGCTGTCACCCAACTCGACGATCCCGGACAGCGAGGCGCATCACCATCAGAAGTAGTGGGGACCTTCTCGGAAGGATTCGTCGGTTTCTCCCGAGCTTCCGTCCACCATCCTGCTTTCTCGGGAATCATCGTCCCTAACCTTCGAATCTTCATCCCCGACTACGATGTGATCACTCCAGTGTCTTTCACTGTGCAGACATCCACTGCGCAAAAGGCCGGAAACGTCTATGTCCTTCCTTATACCAATACCGTATATATCCAACAACCAATGGCCTCGAAGACGGTGAACGTCAACAAATATGCAGTCTTCCAACGGATACCTATAATTAGTGTTGACCCCCCATCACATACCTTCTATGAGAAGGTCTATGTTTCTGAGTCCAACCAAATCAATATAGTGTCCGTCTCTACTAGAACCATCGATGATTGGCAGAGAGCTGGAACGGTCATGGTTAAAGACACCTTACTATCCAGCTGGTTCAACGATAAACTCCTGGCTAAAGAAGTGATGGAGTATATCCCCAGTTTCTCCCTCAGCGTTACTGGGACAAACTTCTATCCCAATCAAGATAACCTTACAGTATACTTCGATGGGGTGAAGATGATAGCAACTCCAACCAACAATACCCCACTGGGAACCGAAGCAGGAACGGTAAAGTCCAAAGCTGATGGAACCTTGAGCCTGACCTTCAACATCCCTGCCAACCGCTTCTACACCGGAATGAAGAAGGTAGAGGTGAAGAACCAGTTCGGTGGCGCCGAGACTTCTTTCTATGCCACCGGAATCCGAGAACTCTACGAGAAGGTCAGGGTTCAGAACTTCAGTAGAAATGTAACTGTCTACACCCGTCCTCGCCCTGTGGAGCCCTTGGCCCAATCGTTCTTTGTCCCCCAAAACTGTTTCCTCACGGCGGTTGGCCTCTACTTCAAGACCAAGGATCCTACAGTACCGCTTATTGTTGAGCTCCGAGAACTGGTCAACGGATTCCCAGGACCGAGAGTCTTGGCCAGAAAGGTCGTCTCTCCTGCAAATATTACCACTTCCAACAACTCCTCCGTAGAAACGGTGGTCACCTTTGACACCCCTGCCTATGTTGAAGGGGGAAATATGTACTGCGTAGTACTCACCTCAGACTCCAACAACTACGAAGTCTTCTGTGCCGAAATGGGTCAAACCGATATCCTGACTGGAGCCCCCATCAACAAACAGGCCTACGATTTCGGGAATATGTTCTCCTCGTCAGACGCCCAAAGCTGGAATGTGCACCAGATCGAAGACCTCAAATTCAGACTCTACCGGGCCAGATTCCAAACGAGCGAACCAAAAGAGGTGGTCACCAACAATGCCTCAGCCAGTTTCACAAGCTTCCTTCCCAACCTGACTGCCGTAGTCCCAGATGGAACCAGAGTTGTCTTCTACTACTCCACCAACAATGGAGACACCTGGAGTCCGATGGAGAATCTAGCCACCAATGCGCTGAATTCGTTGGGTACCCAAATCAGGTATAAGGCAGTTCTTTCCTCGACCAGTGAGTTCCTCTCACCACTCTTATCGGAAGAAATTCAAGGGGTACACTTCAGGCCCAAAACGACTGCGACCTACATCTCCAGACAGGTAACCACCCGCACTAACTTCACCAATGTCGAAGTTTGGGTCGACATCTACCGACCAGTTACTACACTCTGTAACGCCACCGTGAGCTACTCCATAGACTCAGGACAGACTTGGGTAGAGATGACCTACAACCAGAACGAAATCACTGCCCCTGCTTACAACTGGGAGAGACGGAAGTACACTGCTACCGTAAGCGGGGGTGCAAACAGAATCGTTGTGCGGGTAGACCTCACCACCACTGATGTCCTCTACCAACCAGCTTGCTCCAATCTCATTGTCCTCCTGAGGTGATGAGAGGTGCCGAACACCTACACTCCCAACTACCACTTAGCCAAACCTTCTCAAGGAGATGTCAACTGGGATGACGAAATAAACGGTAATTTCGATATCATCGACCAAGTTCTCACTCAGGTCACCACCTCTTTGGAAAGCCATGCTATCAACACCGATAACCCACATAACACAACCTACGCCCAAGTTGGTGCCGCTCCCACCTCCCACACCCACCAAGGATCGGACATCCTCGGACAGGTATCCTACGCTGCCAATGCCGATCGGACAGACAACATCCACCTCAAGACAGAGAACAACCTCCTCTACTTTTCTACCGACAACATCAACTGGACTGTAACTGGAGAGATGACCAAGGCAGTCTACGACACCAACAACGACGGTATTGTAGACAATGCCGACAGAATAGACGGGTATGATGCCTCAGATTTCTTCCTCCTCGGTAACACCAACCAGAGCATCAATCTTTTCCGAGCACTCAACCAGCAGATCGATACCCGCAATCTTGAGCTCGTCTATGACACA
>Ga0209809_1002514_pt1 | contig 12812 bp, 8 predicted proteins | sample YNPMSTMetaG_FD_186172 | JGI IMG/M metagenome (GOLD analysis project Ga0209809, IMG submission 186172) | Anoxygenic and chlorotrophic microbial mat microbial communities from Yellowstone National Park, USA - YNP MS-T MetaG (SPAdes) (version 2) ... | reverse complement strand
TGTGAACCTCGGCGGCGGCAGCGACTTCGCTCCGGCCCAGGTGCCCGAGCCGAGCACCATCGCCCTGCTAGGCATGGCGGGCCTGGCGGCTGCTGGTTGGCTGTGGCGTCGTCGCCGCGGCTAAATCGGGGTCGGCCACCGGCGGTTCGGTAGGATCGCCGGCGTTAACAACTCGCTGTAAATGATAAAAGCCGAGCGGTTGGGTTGGACTCAGCCGCTCGGCTTGGTTTTTGCGCGGCGGGTTATTCGGCGGTTCGTGCCGCTACGTTGGCGCAGTGGTAGCTTGTTGTGGTTAGACTGCGGGTGGTGGGTGCGCGGCCCGCTGTTGCTTTGCGGGTTTCAGGCCGGCCATCACGCCTGCTTGGCGGCTGTCAGGGCGGCCATCACGCCGCGGACGTAGCCGACCGATTCGGCCAGCCCCGGCAGCGGGTCGTCCGGGTCTTTTTCGTACTCGAACGACACCACACCGGCGAAGCGGATTTCGATCAGGGTCTTCAGCAGTGCGGGAATGTCGATCACACCGCGGCCGACTTCCAGCTCTTTGCCTTTCGGGTCGGCGGCGGTGACGTCCTTGATGTGCAGGTCCAGCAGGCGGTCGGCGAAGCGTCGGGCGTCGGCCACCGGGTCGGCCCCGATGCGCAGCGTGTGGCCCACGTCGATGCACAGGCCGATGCGTCGATCGAGCTGTTTGATTTTCTCCATCACGCTTTCGGGCGTGGGATAGACTTTGTCGCCGGGGCCGTGATTGTGGATGGCCACTGCAATGTTGTGCTTTTTGACATGTTCCTCGACCAGCGGCAACATTGCCACGGCCGGTGAGGCGACGATCATTTTCATCCCGGCGGCCGCGGCGTAGGAAAACGCCTGCTGCACGTCCTCAGGCTTGCCGAGGCTGATCACCCCGCCGGCATAAAGCTCCACGCCCGAGTCTTTGATTTGCCGCACGGCCGCGGCGATCTGCTCCGCTGTGGCATCCAGCGGAAGATGGAAGGATTTCAGACATAGATACTTCAAGTCCACCCGCCTGGTCATGGCGATCGCCTGTGCAAGCGGAAACTTGCGGAGCGAGTACGAGGCCAGCCCGAGCCGCAGCGGGTACTTTTCACCGCGCTGGGCGGGCTGAGATGTGTCGGCGGCGTGCAGAACCGACGGTGCGCCGCCGGCCAGCACTGCTGCGCCGGCTGCGGCGCAGCACAGGAAGTCGCGGCGGCTGGGCGTACATGGCCGCGTGCGATACGGGGAAACGTTGCGAGTCATGGCATGAGTCCTCCTGAAATGGGGCGTTACTGTAAGAAAGAAAACATCGGGAACTCACGTGGAATCCTGAGAGTCGTCCGGCTGGTGCCAGCATGGCGGTCGGCGACGCCGCCGCCATGGTAGCCGCCGGGAGCAGTCCTTCAGCCGCTATTGTAGTTGACGGCACGAGGGTTTTCCGCCCTGTGGCGACTGAGCAGCTTTAGCGTACCGTAAACGCTGGGCAGCGCAGCGAAATCTTCAAAAGCGTACTTCGCTTTTCGGCGCCAGTTGGGCCGCTCGGTGAAAGTGCCGGGGGTGTTCTGCGGCTGGGTTTCCAGCCACAGGTCTTCCAGGTTTACTAGCATCACGGGGGCACGGCTGCGGGCCAACATGGCCAGCGCGGCTTCCAGCACCTGCCGCTCATCCGCAGCGTTGGCCGAGAGCATTCCGGCAGATTGGAAATGCCGTAGAAGCGCTTGCCGCAGACGATCGCGCTGGTCGCTTTGGCTGGCGGCTTCCCAGCGACGGATCAGTCCCAGGTCGAGCCGCCACTGGATGTCCGCGCCATTCCACCAGGCGGCAAACGGCGGCATGTCGTGGGTGTTCAGGGCGGCCACCTCGTCGTCTCTGGGACGGCGGAGCGGGGGATGCTGCTCAGGCTGGCACTCGTATTGCAGCACGTACATGCCCAGGATGCCGCTGCGGCGCATGGCAGCGTTGACGACCGCGGGCACGGTTCCCAGGTTCTCGCCTACGATCGCCGCGCGATGCCGGTGCGACTCAAGCGCAAGAATGGCGCACAGCTCGGTGCAGGGATAGCGCACGTACACACCCTCGGTGGCTTCATGCCCTTGCGGTATCCAATACAGCCGATATACGCCCATGAAATGGTCGATTCGGAGCAGACGGGCCAATTCCAGATGCCGGCGCAGCACTTCGATAAAGTATTGGTGTCCGGTGCGACGTGTGGCGGCAGGCAACAGCGGCGGAAAGCCCCAATTCTGTCCTTTGGTGAAGAATACGTCGGGCGGAGCGCCGCCGGCGGCGTTGTCAGCAAAGCACTGGCGATAGCGCCACACGTCGTAGCTTTCCGGCGCTGCGCCCAGCGGCAGATCGAGATACCAGGTCATGTTTTTCGAGTCGGCCCGAGCGGCCAAAGCTCGCAACTGCTCGTCGAGCTGCCATTGCACGTACAGGTGATACCGGAACGCGGCCTGATCGTAACTGCCAGGTGGAATTGTCCCGTCGTACAGTGGGGTCGGCCAGCGGCGCCAATCCAGTCCGTGGCGCTGGCCGGCGGCGCGGAAGCGGGCGTAGTCTTCGGCCTCGGGGCGGCGGCGGAGAAAGGCTTGCAGGTCGTCACCGCGGCAGCCCGGTGCGGCAAAAAAGCATTCGGCCAGCGCCTCCAGCACACGGCGTTTGACCCCTAGCAGCCGTTGATAGTCGACCAGCGGACTCTGCCGGAGCATAGCTGCTTCTGCCTGGAATTCGGCCGAAGCGAGCATTTCTTGGGCGGCCGGGCAGCGTGCCAGTTCGGGCAAGGAGGACAAGTCCAGATACATCTCGTTCCAGAACATTCGGCTGGCGGGCTTGTACGGGCTTGGGTCTTCGCACTGGGAAGCGAAGGTAGCCAGCAGCGGCAGGGTTGCGACCAGTCGGCCACCCAGTTGCGCCAGCCAGTCGATAAGCCCGGACAAGTCGGCAAAATCGCCGGCTCCTAGGCTACGGCGGCTATGCAGGGCATACAATGGGATGAATAATCCCCATAGCCGCTCGTCGAGGCAACCGCTGTATGCTTGCGGTGGGGCCGCTATCAGCAGCGACTGGGCCTGCCGTCCGTCCGTTGACTGGCCGCCTGGCAGTTCCAGATGCAACTGATGGTAGCCGTAGGGCAACTCGCCCGGCAGGGGAAAAATCGCCGATACGTAGCGCCGGCCCTCGACCGTTGCTTGCTTGCGCACCGAAAGCTGCTGGCCAGCAATTTGGAAACTCCGCTGCGAACCGTCCTCAAATACCAGCACGCAACCAATAGGTTGCCCCAGGGCTTGCACTGGCAGCCGGACCGCGATGTGCTGCGGGCGCCGGGGCTGGATTACGCAAACCGGCTCGATCACTTGTTGCCATATTTCTTCGCGTCGTTGCCGCAGGGCGGAAGGCAGGTCGTCCAGCCGCGCCACTGGCGCGCCCAGCGTGGCCAGCACGTGCAGCATGGCCTCGGCAGAGGCCGCTTGTGTCTGGCCTCGGGCGTCGACATAGCATGGCTGTATGCCATACATGCGTGCCACGCGGCGCAACAAGGTTATCGACTGCGACTGCTGCATGCAGTTGGTTCCTCCGAATGCAGTTGCCAAAGCTGGTGCTCGATAGCGGCCGGCGCAGTGGCACACCGTGCCAGTGTCTATCTTGCCGGCGACGCATCCTGCCAGCGGTCAACAGTGGCAGCATACCATCTGCCGTCAGCCTACCCGCCTTCAGGTCCACATGCGGTCAGTCCATTGCGGTGCTGCCATGGGCACTTGCGGGCGGCTAATCGTCCGGAAAGGCAAGGCCGGCGATGACGTGCACGCCCGAGCTTCGCATCTGGTCGATTGCGGCGGCTACGTCGCCACGGCGGAGTTCTACGCCCCGGCAAGCATCGGCGCACAAGTTGGTGCGAAAGCCCAATTCTACGGCGTCCAGGGCGGTGAACTTGACACAGTAATCGGTAGCCAGCCCGCAGATGTACAGCTCCGCGGCGCCCTGTTGCCGCAGATACTCGGCCAGACCGGTGGCCTTGCGGCGGCCATTGTCGAAAAAGCCGCTGTAACTGTCCACTCGGGGATCGGCGCCTTTGCGGAACAGACGGGCTATGCGGGTGGTATCTAGCGCCGGATGCAGCTCGGCGCCGGGCGTGTTCTGCACGCAATGCACCGGCCAGAGTATTTGTTGCAGTCCGTCGATTTCGATGACATCGCCCACACGGCGCCCCGGATGATTTGCTGCGAAACTGCAATGATCTGCCGGGTGCCAGTCCACGGTGGCGACGACCAGCTCGAATTGCCGCTGAAGCTTGTTGATGACGGGAACTACCTGGTCGCCTTCGGGGACTGGCAGTGCCCCGCCAGGGCAAAAGTCGTTCTGTACGTCGACGATGATCAAGGCTTTCATGCTCGTGCGGGGCCAAGCGGCTTTGTGCTTGCGTTATCGCTGCCAGGTGACTCGTGTATCGCCTCATTATACTGGCAATCGGGAAGGAAAAGACAGCCGCGTGCGTGCTACCACTGGACGGGTCGGCCAGTTTCTGCAACAATGATGATAGGCGGTGCGGGCCTGGGGCAAGCGGCGGGTGTTGACTGGGGAGACTCGTTCATGAAGCGGATCGAGCGGAAAGCCTTTACGCTGGTCGAGTTGTTGGTGGTCATTACCATCATCGGAATGCTGATGGCGTTGCTGATGCCAGCGGTGCAAGCGGCACGCGAGTCGGCACGCAACTCGCAGTGCAAGAACAATCTCAGCCAATTGGCGCTGGCCGTGCTCAACAACGAAGGGCGCAACGGCAGATTCATCGGGTACAGGAACTACTTTCCGCTGAAGAGTAGCAGCACCGGCCCGATCGTCAGTTGGGTGCCCATGCTCTTCCCCGACTTGGAACGGTACGATCTGTTCGAACAGTGGCAAAGAGGGGGCACCGCGATTCAGGGTACTTTGTTGCGGGTGACGATTTGCCCCAGCAATCCGCCCGAAGCCGCGGCAGCCACCGACACCCCGCTGGCCTACGTGGTCAATTGCGGCCGTTCGGGCACGCCCAAGCGCATCTCCGACGGATTGTTCTTCGACCAGACCGTTGCCAACCAGTTACAGATGTCGCTGAGCCTGATAAAAGACGGGGCCTCGCAGACGTTGATGATTTCTGAATGCCTCTGGTCAGGCCCGTGGTTCAACTCTGCCGGCACGTTCAACGAAACCACCGTACCCGGCCAGTTGGGCCAGTTCGGCGTAGGTTGCGTGTGGTTGCAGGGGACCACATCCAGAGTGGTCAACCACATCTCCTCGCGCCACGGTGGCGGCGTGAACACAGCATTCTGCGACCGCTCGGTAAGGTTCATCCGCGAGGATATCGACTACGCCACTTATCAGCACTTGATGACGCCCGACAGCGCTGCGGCAGGTCTGACCGGAGCGTTGAGCGAAGGGGCGTTCTAGCATCAGTTCGTGATTGGCCGGGCGGCGCGGGGATTGCGCGGCTTTTGTCTCTATGCCCTGCTGAGTTGCGCCGTCTGACAGTGCGACCGCAGGGGGCGCTGTCCAGTCTCAGGTGCGTTGCACTGGACGCAGGGGATAAAAGCGTTCCTCCGGCAGCACGATGGAGGTGATTCGCAACCCGAATTTGTCGCCGATCTTTACTGCCTCGCCCTCGGCTATCACCCGATCGGCTACTGCCAGCTCCAGCATTTCCTCGCAGGACTTATCGAACTGGATGATCGCGCCCGGCGCGATGTCGATGATGCGATGGATCGGCTGCCGCTCGGCGGCCAGTGTGACTACCACCGGCACACGCACGCGCAACAGGCTGCGGGTGTAAGAGGGAAGGTCCGCCAGCGAACAGCGGCGGCGCGAGTGAGTTGGCAGACTGTGCGGGGCGGTGCTTCGCAGTGGGGACGAAACGGCCGGCTGCGGCGCGGCGCTGGACGCGGCGGTAGTCGGTTTGGGCGGGCTGGTTCCGGATGGGGTTTGCGCGAGCAACTGGTCCGGGCTGGGAATCGGCCATAGCAGGAAAGCCCTTGGACGCTTTCCCACGAACTCTAGCGGTACAGAGGCAACCTCGCCGGTGACGCCCGCCTTAGCCAATGCGTCGCCCAGGTCGGCCGCGTAGCCCGCCTTGAAATCCTCCGGCATGAAGTCTTCGGGCAACAGCAGCATTCCCAATTCTTGTGCCAAGGTGGAGAGTTTGCTTTGTCCCGTGGCATCGGGCGAAGCGCACCAATCGGGAAGCAGGCCCGTGGACTCCGGTAGTATCACCGCGGCTGCCTGCGGGCCGGAGCGAAACACCAGCACCAGGCCAGCGCCGGCAAAGCCTTCGGGCCAACGGTCAGGGGCCAGTGTGCTCGGCTCGCCTATGGCGATGTCGGCTTCTACTGCCAGGGCGCGGCGGAACGCGGCTGTTGCCTCGGCAGCACCCGCCCGACAGGCGCTGGCGACTTGTGCGGCGGTAAGCGTCGATAGCTCGGCCATCGTGCAGGGGCTGAAAGCGTATCTGGAGAATACGGATATTCTGGCTTCAACTTCAGCGCGGGCGGTCGCTCGGGACAATGAGCACCTGTTGCGCACGAAGTGCTATCGAGACTATGAGCACCGCTAGCGCACGAAGTCCTATCATATATCGGCCCGATAACCGGTAAACTTTGCCCACAGCGCGCATTTTACGAGGCGGCAGACAAGGGTTTCTTTATCGGTACTGGAGCCAAGGCTGAGCCGACAGCCGAAAACGGCGGCCTGTCGGCCCAGTGTTTTTCAGTCGGCTTCCTGGCCGGCGTTGATGAAATCGATCAACTGCCGAAGCCGTCCGAAGTTGCGCCGGTGGAAATGGAATATCAGCCGGGGTAGTGCCGCAAGCTCAGGCTCGTCTTCTTCCTCCGGCAGGGCGCCGCCGAGCACAAAACACCCGGAAAGCAGCATATCGGCGAACTGCTCGTTGATGCGATCCAGCAGTTGCTCGCTGATGGGTGTGTTAAGCCTGAGGACCAGATTCTGGCCTACATAGCGCATGCTGTGGTAAACGCGGAAGAAGCCGAGGATTTCGGCCACGGCCTCCTCGACCGAGTCGGTCAGTTTCAGCAGCGAGAGGTCCTCCGGGTCGATCATTCCGCGGCGGAGCAGATACTTTTCCACGAAGTCCATGAAGGCCTTCCAATAGTCGCCGCCCGGTGCGTCCAGGAACACCACCGGCACCATGTCGCGCTTGCCGGTCTGAAGCAGCGTGAGCACCTCCAGCCCTTCGTCGAGGGTGCCGAATCCGCCCGGCAGCAGGCACACGGCGTTGCATTCCTTGACGAACATCAGCTTGCGGTTGAAGAAGTACTTCATGTACACAAGCTTGTGATCGCCGGCGATTATCGGATTGCTGGCCTGCTCGAACGGCAACAGGATGTTCAGCCCCATCGAGTACTCGCGTCCGGCGCCGACGTGGCCGGCCTCCATGATGCCGCTGGCCGCACCGGTGATCACAAACCAATCGTGTGATGCCATCGCTCGGCCGAAGGCCACGGCCTGCTGATACGCGGGATCCTCCGGCGGCGTGCGTGCCGAACCGAACATCACTACTTTGCGGCGGCGACGATATGGTTTGAAGACTTTGAAGGCGTAGCGCAACTCCTGGAGAGTACGGGCAATGATCTTCAGATCGCCGCGGCTGGTGTGATCGCGGGCCAGATTGTCCACCGACTTCTTGATTCGCTCGATCAATTCGGCGATTGGCGACGCAGCGCTCTCGGTCGGCTGGCTGTTCAAGACGCCGCCGTGTGTTGACCCAGCTTGCTCGGGCGCGGAGTCTTCAGAGCGCAGCGGATTCGGCGGCACTGGGCGAGGAAACGATGGTTCGTTCACGGTTGGCGTCCCCAACAGTCGTCAAGATAATCTAGCTCCAACATGAAGCAAGTCGCAAGTCCATTGCTTGATAGCCACTTGCCGGGCGCCACTGCCGGCTTGTCAGCAGTGCAAGCTGGCAATTTGAGCCTAGTAACGTACAACACGCCGTTGGCGCACCACCAAGACACAAAGACACTCAGATCGACTTTAGGATACTACAAAAATCACGTCAAAAAGGCATTCAAGCAGGCCGCCGGGCAGCCACTGTATGCTGCCAATCGATAGAGCGTCAATGCGCCGCTGACACGGAACGAGGAGGCGGTTGCGATGTAAAAGGATTCCGGAAACAGTGGCACAAAGGTCGCGTTGCTGATCAAAGCTGTGGCAAGACAACACAGGTTTACACCGCGGCCAGTCAACGCTCACACCTCCGGCAAAGCGTTACTTCACCGGCGTGTTCGGCACACCAACGTTTGCCCCGAAGGAGCGGCCGTCAATAGCCAGGGGTGTAATCCCTGGCACCGTAGTGCCAACAGACAAGCAAGCTCCGAAGGGGCGGCCGTAGTGCTGCCTGCTGTTGGTGGCGCCGCTGTGCGTGGTGTCTGGCTTTCGGCGGCGCCGTCTGTCGCCCCTTCAGGGCTTTCGCTGGGGGTGACGGGCCTTTTTTCCCCTGGGGCTAGCGCCCCTGACTATTGACGCTGCGCCGCTGTGCGGCGGGAAGCGCCGATGGAGTGTCTTCCTCCAGGTTGCCGAAGCCGATAGGCGTGCCGGCAGAATCGCACTGCCGGCAAGCCAGCATTGACACCGAGAAACTGTAGTGGCACCGAGAAACTGTACTTCTTGGCCGGAAAATGGGTAACCCTCCTCCCGGAAGCTCACTTAGCCTAGTTATCTACCTACAAACAAGACGCACACACCGCCACTCGAGGAGCGGGCAGCTTTACTGCGCCGCCTTCTCGTGATAAATTTACTCTTCGGAATGATGTCCGGCGCGCGGCGCGACCTTACACGCGGGCCCTACAGGCAATTGGCAGCTTTGCGCAACAGCTCTGGATTGCCCGGTCGGCGCGCTTTACTGGCTGTGCTCCGGCTTTGCAGGCACATTGGCTCCTTGTCCGGCCGACCGTCACGGCCAGCGTGCTGCTAGTCGTGCAGCGTGCCGGGGAAAACGCGGAACTTGGCATTCTAGAGTAAGACTAGGCGTCTTATACCACTGGCGGGCACGAATTGCACGTTTTCGCTCCCGAAAACCCGTCAATTCACCCCGCGAGAACCGTATACACATAGAGGCCGCACTACTGCTGGGCGCATGAACTTTAACATAAGATATTTCCGGTTAATACAAGAGCGGCAAGTTGCCATTTCGCAACGACCGGTTGTGGTGCCGTGGGTGCTTTCACCCCAAGATATCGTGGTTTTCTCGACACCTAGCGCTGTCGTATTAACCACTTTGGCGGCGTAGCTCAGTCGGTTAGAGCAGCGGAATCATAATCCGTGTGTCGGGGGTTCGAGTCCCTCCGCCGCTAGTTGTCACAAGTTCGGCCGCAGTTGTAGCAAACCACGGTGTGACAACCACTTGCGACAACGCTGTCTGGTACCGGGTTGGTAGTTGCTTCTGCAAGCATATTTGAGAAAACGTTGGTGCCGGTGGGCGGTGTGGTGGACGGCTGCCGGACGTGAGCCTACTAGCATTCGCAATACGTGGGGACACCGAGGAGTAGGATATACCGTTTCGCATAGATCAATAAGCTTGAACGCGCCGTCTCGGCTGTAGGCTCTTCACGTACGGGTGTGTGCATCAGGTTGTTAGCTTCGGGCAGTAGCATTACCCAGTTTCCGGTACCCCGGAACCGCCAGTGAAGAAACCCTGCCATGGCCGCAAGGTCGCCGTCACGCCTTGTCCTGCCAATCTACGCATCTGATCGCTGGCACAAATGCTGCCTACAACTTTGACACAAACACGATTGCCGCGCGCACTGTAATTCTCCACCTACACTCGCACTGTGATTTTCCACCTACCATCGGGCAGCAAAGGAGCGTCGTTGCGAGGAAAACGTCTGGATTCATCCCGCGCGGAATATAGTGTCATCCTGCGCGAACTATGGTGACCGGCTGATGCAGCGTCTGTGTATATCGGTGTGTGCCTGGACGTATGGCGACCGTGGATAGCTCGGCTAGGGCGGGCCGGCTTTATACCCTGCGCGGGCAGGAATGCAGCTTTTTCGGTGCAAAGACATATCGTTTTGCCCTGCGCCAAGCATATTACGTTGACCCCTGCGAGAAGCGTATTACGTCGACCTATTCGACCGCTGCGGTGGCCAGACTCATAGCGATTTTGCACGCCATACGAAATTTCTCCAGGTTTAGCCGCTCGCCGGCGGTGTGAGCGTTTTCCTGTCCGCAACCTATGCTGACCGTGGGAATGCCGTGTGCTGTAAGCCAGTTGGCGTCCAGGCCGCCATCGGAGATCGCCCGTTGCGGCTGGCCCCCGGCGTGCCGGATTGCCGCTTCGGCGGCCAGAATGGCGGGTTCGTCGTCGGCCAGTCGGAAGGATTCATAATCGAGCTGGCCTTTGATGGTAACCAGACCAGCAGCGCCTGTGCTGCTTCGTACTGCATCGGCCGCCTCGCGAAAGTACTGGTGGTAGCGGCCAATGATCTGCTGTCGGAACTCAGGGTCGTGGCTACGGGCTTCTGCGCGAAGTTCTACCAGAGGCGTGACCACATTTGTGGCATCGCCGCCGCGGATTACACCCACATTGCTGGTACCCAATCGACCATCTTTTTCCACCCGGCCGTGCCAGCCGTCGGCATGCAATCGGAAAATGGCCTGCGCGGCGATCACGATGGCGTTGACGCCGGCCTCGGGAGCGTTGCCGGCGTGGCTGGCTTTGCCGTGGACAGTTATGTGCATGCGATATCCGCCTGTAGCGCCGATCGTTACCTTTTCCGGCGAGGAACCGTCGAAGTTGAATGCCCAGCGGGGCTTTCCCAGCCGGCCGATTGCTACGTTCCGTGCGCCGTAAAGTCCCACTTCTTCCTGGACTGTCCACAGGAAAACCAGCGGCGGATGCGGCAAGCGGCGTTTGACGATTTCCAGTGCGGTGGCCAGCAGCACGGCGGCGCCCGCTCGATCGTCGGCACCCAAAGCCGTCCGACTGTCAGCCGGCACGATCCACCCGCCGCGCCGTACTGGTCGGGCTGTCTGGCACAGCGGTACGGTATCCACATGGGCCACGAACATCCGGCGAGGAGCTTTGATGCTTCCCGGCAGGCGCAGGATGAGGTTGCCGATCTGGCCTCCGTACGGGCTGCGGCGGTGAGCGCTGTCGAAGCACATCGCCTGCTGCGGCACGCCGGCCTGGCGCAACCGCCGCGTGATGAAATCCATCACTTGTTTTTCCTCACCGCTTTTGCCGGGCAAGGCGAGCAACTGCATCAACAGCCGCTCGGCACCTGATAGGAACTCATCTGCAACCGGTTTGGATTGCCTCATAGCTTTTTAACCCCTTACGGCGGAAATTGTGTGTATCTGACGCGGTGTTTTCAAGCTCTCTGGAAGGCCGCGCACCGTAGTGGCCGTGAACCCCGCACAAGCAGACTTGACCGCAGGGCGTCCCTCCATCTTACAGCACTGTGCTCAACCATTAACACCGATCGGTTTCGGCCCCGGATCGCCTCCAGGCATTTGAGCCGAAGAGTGCGTTGCCAAACAACTGAGCGGTCAAGGCTCGCTCAAGCGCGCTGCTGCAACTGTGCAACATCAATGCGGCACATAGCGCTGGGCGAGGGAAGCGTGTGAGCATTGGCAATCCATCGTTGCGGCAGCGTCTGCCGGATGGAGAGTTGCAGCGGCCGCCGGCTGCGCACCGCGACGGCGATCTGGTAGGCGGTTGCTCCGCTGGGCGAGCCAGCGCCCTCCAGTCGCACTTCGGCCAGTTGCCACTCTGCCGGATCGCCCAGCGTGGGATCATGCAGCGAAACCAGCGCCGCGCGGTCGTCCGAAAGGCTGAAGCGCGCGCAATCCAGCGGCAAGCTCAACCCGCGGCCACACGCCTTCAATAAGGCTTCTTTGAGCGTCCACAGCCGGATGAAGGTCTCGGCTTGCTTGTCGGCCGGCAGGCTGTGCACCATCTGGGCTTCCTGTGGGGCGAAGAAGCGTTCGGCGATTCTGGTGTACTGTGCGTGGCGGTCCATGGCCTCGACATCCACACCCACATCGTGGTCGATTGTGATGGCGCAAACGGTCACATCGCGGCTGTGCGAGAGGTTCAGTTCCAAGCCGAGGCCTTCGGGACTTTGGATGTATGGTTTTCCCAGCACAGTGGCGGCGAAGTGCCACTCGGCCGGTTCTATCTGCCGGTACTGCGACAGCGCCCAGCGCATCAGCACCCGGCCCACAATCGCCCGCAGCCGATCGGCCTGGCTGCGAAAACGCTCGGCCTGCTCAAGCTCTTGTGGAGAAAGCAACCGGCAGTACTGGGCCAGCAGCGCCGGGGTGATCGACTCGTCCAGATGGACGCACCACAGATCCACCGACAGGGCTTGTTGCGGCTGCTGGTGAGCGTGTTTTTCCATGCTGCTCATAGGCTGCCGGCGGAGTGCCGAATTGCATCGGAAGCTACGCTTGTCCGTCGCGGTACGGGCGCTTCGGGAAACGTTGCGTGGGCATGGCTGGCGTTGCTTGCAGTCGGTTCCCTATACAATAGTATTCCCAGCGAGCCGCGGCGGTGCGTTATGTGTAACCCAATTTGCTCCAGCGCAGCAAATCGACCAGACTGGGCTTTTCCGCGACGGTCTTCGACTGCTTGCTCAAGTAGGCTCCATAGGCTTCCATGTCGCACAGGCCATGGCCGCTGAGGCAGAAAACAATGCACTCAGAGGATTGTTGTTTGCGGCAGCGGACGGCCTCGTTTATAGCAGCCCGGACCGCATAGGCGCTTTCCGGAGCGGCGATTATACCCTCGGTAGCAGCCAGCATTTGTGCGGCTTTCAGCGCGGCAGGCTCAGAAA
>Ga0209809_1002512_pt1 | contig 12825 bp, 9 predicted proteins | sample YNPMSTMetaG_FD_186172 | JGI IMG/M metagenome (GOLD analysis project Ga0209809, IMG submission 186172) | Anoxygenic and chlorotrophic microbial mat microbial communities from Yellowstone National Park, USA - YNP MS-T MetaG (SPAdes) (version 2) ... | reverse complement strand
GATCATCATAACCCCACCTGCCCGACCTTCCCGACTAAGGGTGTCAATCGGTAAGCCAGCAGCCTGCCGCAAAATCAACTCTTCCAGCGTTGCATCGGTACCAAAGCGTAACGTGCGCGAACATAGCCCACCGATGCTCCGGTTCGCCAACTCGATCATCCACGGCCCACGTTCATTTATGCGAAGCTCGGCGTGGAGTGGGCCACGCTCTAAGCCAATCGCCTGCGCCGCCGATGCAGTAACCGCGCGAATAGCGGCTTGGGTCGCTTCAGGTAAGCGTGAAGGTGTAACGTAGATAGTCTCTTCAAAAAATGGCCCGTCTAGCGGATCGGGCTTGTCGAAAAGTGCCAACACCTGCACTTCACCGTTATTAATCAACCCTTCCAATGCAACCTCAAAGCCCGGTATAAAGTCTTCGACCAGAAATTCATGCTTACCTATGCCTTCAATCCGATCCAGCAGCGCATTCAGACGGCGTACCGCTGCCACAAACTGGCGCGGATTGTCAGCCCGGATAACACCACGACTGCCGTTGAGGCGTAGTGGCTTTACGACACAGGGAAACCTGACTGTCTGGGACAAAGCCATGAGATCATCGGTCGTAGAGCAGAGACGAAAGGCGGGCGACGGTACACCAGCGCGGGCAAAGAGTTGCCGCATGAGGTGCTTGTCACGGGCGGCTGCGGCTGCTGCAGGACGATTAAACGCTAATCCCAGTTCGGCGCATACGATAGCGGCCAGCTCAACCCCACTATCATCAACTGGTACAATCGCAGTTAACGGTTTCACCGCATGCAGATCGCGAATTGCCTGTAAAGCTGCTTCCCGATCACGAAAGTCGATCAATAGGCGTGTCGGCAGGGGGCGGATCAACTCTGAAGGGGTGTCTTCCGCTACCGTTACCTGAACATCAATCCGCCTGGCCGCGTTTAGAAAGGCCGGTAGGCGGTATGAAGATGGAGTTGTCAGCAACAAGAGATGGGGCTGCATAACACCCTCCCCACTAGGAGCCGGTCACCGTATGGCAAACTGTTTTGACTATAGGTACAATACGCTCTGCTACAAAAAGGTTGTAAGCAATTGGTTACCAGATGGCTCGGCACAGCAATACCACGGTTCACTCAAGCGTGGTACCGGCATTTGAACTGGCAACACGGCTGGACGTTCACCTGGGCCAATAATCTGATCGCAGAGATCAAGCAAGCGTTGGTAAAAGCTGCTGCGTGCCTCACCGCACTGTTCGCTCCATTGCGCCAACTCCATCACCTGATGCTGCAATTCATCCATTGCTGGATCGGGATGTTGCCAGGGGTAAGCTAGAGCGACGGGATCGAATTGCCCGACCAACGCCTGCACGTCGGGCAATTCGAGTAACCGCGAGCCTGCCGGTATGAGCAAACGCAGGCCATACTGCACCGGTGCGACGCTTTCAATCAGACCCAGCTCTGCGATACCGATCAGCAACTCTCGGTAACGTTGTCGGGTCGTCCATGGGGTAAAAGCAACGAACGTGGCATTCAGGGCAATATCATTGGCGCGCAGCAATTCAACGGCACGAACAATATCAGCTCGTGTATGACGTTTGGCAAAACGCGCCAAGATTTCATCATCGAGCGCCTCAAGCGCACTTACCACCATAATGCAGCCGGTTGCCCGCAGTTCTGGCAAAAGATGGGCGTAACGCAAAATATGCTCTACTTTGATTGTTACATCATACGTAACATCGGGAAACTCAGCGTGCAAAGCCCTAACAATCGGTAACACATGACTAGGACCATTCAGAAAATCCGGATCGCCAAAGGTGATATGGCGAGCGCCGGCTGCGACCTGAGCGCGAATGTCGGCGAGAACCGTTGATCGAGGGACGACCCGGAAACGACCATTGTAGACCGGAACAACCGGACAGTGACGGCAAAGATGCTTGCAGCCACGAGTTGTTTCCGTATAACCGGCATAGCGCATTTCGGTGGCCGTGACTAGGGTTGCATAGCGGTTAAGGGGCGGCAGGTCACTCCGATCAGGTGGAATCAGATCAAGGCGATGCAGCGCTATCGTATCGATGGCTGGTGGACGCTCACCAGCAGCGAGGCGTTGCCAGATAGCGGTCAGTACTGCTTCAACTTCACCACCAAGACAGCAATCGGCGCCGGCTGCGCGAAGTGTACTTGCGTTGAGCGGTGCATACAAACCGTAACAGACGATAAACGATTCTGGTGCAGCAGCGCGCAAGCGTGGTAAGAGAGATAACGCCAAACGAGTGGCCGTGTGCATCGGAACCGAGATACCGATAAGACCAGCATCGGCGATCATCGCTTCGGTCAACGGTGTGACACTGACGTCCACACACGTTACCCTGGCTCCTGCCCGGCGTAACCAGGCTGCTGGTGACGCCAGGCTCAGTGGTTGGTGACCAAGTTCGTAGGTTGAGATAAGTAAAACGTTCATAGAGATTATTGTACCGTAAGATTAGAAACCCATTATCTTGAGAAAGTCTCTCCTCACCACGGAGAGTTTAGGAGTGTGTTTGAGTATTGTCTATCTGGCAGTGATGATGAAGTGTAGGAACGCACGACCTGGAGTGCGACGGGTTTTATCCTCTCACCTCAAGACATGGGCTAACGGCCCGCACTCTTCGGGCAATCAGGAGCATTTTTCAGACACGCCCTAACAGGACTCTATTGTTGCTGTTGCTGTTGATCCATCAATTCGGCTCGAACACTTGCTGTTGTTACCTGTGGCAATACTTCACTTTCATCAATATGGACGGCAGAGGAGAGAACTTTCACACCAACTTCAAGTTGGCTGGTAGCCTGACCACGGTATATGCCACGAGTTGGCGGTACATCGGCATAGTCGCGACCAACTGCGACACGAATATGGCGTTCACCGGCGATTAAATTGTTGGTTGGATCAAACCCCACCCAACCCAACTCGGGTAAAAATGCCTCCACCCAGGCATGAGTCGCATCCTCCTCCGAACGGTCGTGATCCTCAGTTCGGTGGAAGAGGTAGCCACTCACGTAACGACAAGGGATGCCAATGCGTCGTACCAACGCAATCATAATGTGAGCAAAATCCTGACAAACTCCCCGACGCGCCAATAGTGCCTCGTCGATTGGTGAATCGACGCGCGTGGTTTGTGGCGCATACACAAACGAATCCGCGATTTGACTTGTCAGTTCACGTAGCAGACTCAATGGATCAGTACGACGTTCTACTCCCAATTCGCGGGCCAGATCGAGCAAGGCAGGAGTAGCCTGAATAAAATGACTGGGCATGCGAAAATCCCAGTACTCTCCCTGCTCAGCTAGAAGGTCGAGTGCACGCCACACCGTATAATCCAGTTGATCAGGAAGCTGGGGTGGGGCAGTAATCTGTACGATTGCTTCGGCGATAATCAATACCTGCCGGTGGGCTGCCGCTATGTCAAAATGGTAAACCTCGTTACCAAGCCAGTCACGATAGTGTTGAATGTGGGCGAAAGGCGCCGTAGTTAATTGGAATTCGAGAAGACGCTGGTTTCCTTCACTCCGCGGGCACATTCGAACTTCGGTCTGGCTTTCGGTTACGGGTGCGCTATAGCGGAAACGAGTCTTATGGAGGATCGAATAGAACATACGTCGATGTTTGTCAAACGCCTCATCAAAGGGCACTACTGAGGCAGTGCCTGATCGATCGGATAACTGATATATGCCTGGTAAATTGCATCATGGATTGCACTACACTGCTGGCGAATCTGGCTGAGAAACAGGAGTAGATCCTGGCTGATAATCTCATCAACCTGACCGTAATCGAGTTGAGCGCGAAGTCTTCCGGCCAGGCGCTCGGCACGTGCCGCATGGCGAGTGCCTGCAAACTGGCCAATTTGATCGAGACTTGTCTGCACCTGATCGGCAGCGAATCTGATTGAACGCGGACTTTCGGCATTAAGCAGAAGAAATTCGGCCACTCGCGCTGGCTGTACATCAGCAGTATAAACCTTGCAGTAGGCTTCGAACGCCGTACAGCATTTGAGAAGTGCGACCCAGTCGATGGCATCGATGACACCTTCATTGCATGTGAGGTAGGGTCGAAAGAAGACTTCGAGCAGAAGCGTGGTTGCCCAGATTCGTTCAAGGTAACGTCCCACCTGAATAAAGTGCCACCCTTCTCCGTGGTTCATCGTCGCATCGGTTATGCCCTGGATCAGGTGTAGTCGTTCTTTGATCATTTGATAAAACTCAACCGGCTCATCTTGCCAGATCTGCTCGATACTGGTCGAACGTACATTCAGATAAAGCTGATTGATATGCTCCCACATTTCCGAACTGATCTGTTCGCGTACCTGTCGGGCATTCTCGCGTGCTAATGTCATACAGGCAATGATCGAAGCCGGGTTGGTAGCATCGGTGGTAAGCAAACGAGTAATGATTTGCGGATCGTTTAAACTGTCGCCTGGCGGCTCGACATGCAAGGCAGCCAGCAGACGTCGCCAGCGTGGTGCGATGGCTTGAGGTGTCTGATCGAGAATTTGCGTTAGCCCTACCCCAATGACACGGGCAGTATGCTCGGTTCGTTCGAGGTAGCGACTCATCCAGAAGAGGCTGTCGGCAACCCTTGAAAGCATAGGTAGCACCTGTTAATATCTTTTTGCCCGACGTGGAAGAATCGGCGCTCGTTAGCTCATAGTGATGCGATTGTCACGTCAATATAAAACCCAGGTATCTTTACTCCCACCGCCTTGTGATGAATTGACGACCAGGGAACCACGTCGTAGAGCAACTCGGGTTAACCCACCTGGTACAATCGTTGTTCGCTCACCATCAAATAACACAAATGGCCGCAAATCAACGTGACGTGGTTCAATCACACCATTGACAAAACATGGTGCTCGTGAGAGTTGCAATGTCGGTTGCGCGATGTAGTTCCGGGGATTGGCACGAATCCGTTCGGCAAACTGTGCCTGTTCCTCACGAGTGCTGTGTGGCCCTATCAACATATTGTAACCACCCGACTCACCAACTGCCTTGACGACCAGTTCGTCAAGGTGTTCGAGCACATACGCTCGTTCATCAGGCCGATCACACAAGTAGGTTGGTACGTTCGGCAAGATCGGATCTTCGCCGAGATAGTAGCGAATAATAGCCGGCACGTAGGAATAGATAGCTTTATCATCAGCAACTCCGGTACCGATTGCATTTGCCAATACCACATTGCCGGCTCGATAGGCATTGAAGAGACCAGGTACCCCAAGAACCGAATCGGGGCGAAAGGTCATTGGATCGAGAAAGTCGTCATCGATCCGCCGATAGATAACATCTACTCGTCGGAGTCCCTTTGTCGTGCGCATGTAAATGATGTTATTATGCGCCAGCAAATCACGTCCTTCCACTAATTCAATGCCCATCTGCCGGGCGAGAAACGTATGCTCAAAGTACGCCGAATTGAACACTCCTGGGGTCAACAACACTATCGTCGGTTCAGGACGATGAGCGGGTGCTAGAGCACGCAACGTGGCAAGCAATACCTGGCCGTAGTGATCTATTGGCCGGACACCATACGCACTGAACAAGAGCGGAAGCGCTCGCTTCATTACGGTACGATTAGTCAGCATGTAGCTGACTCCACTTGGCACGCGCAGATTATCTTCGAGAACTACAAACTGACCATCGGGTAGCCGTACCAAATCGGTGCCAACAATTGCTGTATAAGCGCCACGTGGCACCGTCAAGCCGCGCATTTCTCGTCGATAATGGCGACAACTATACACCAGATGGCGGGGGATGATCCCATCACGCAAAATATATTCGTTATGGTACAAATCACGCAGAAATTCATTTAACGCGACGATACGCTGATGGAGACCACTTTCTATCTGTTGCCACTCAGTGGTGGTGAGAATCCTGGGCAGCAGATCGTATGGAAAGATCCGCTCAACACCTGCTTCATTGCTGTAAACTGTAAAGGTGATCCCTTGATTGAGAAAGGTCAGATCGGCGTACCGTTGCCGTTGTTGTAATTCATCTGGGCTGAGGCTGCACAGACGACGAGCCAGCTCAATGTATGCCGGTCGGATACTACCATCCGGGGCAAACATCTCGTCATAGGCGTTGGTGAGCGTATAGTTTTCAAACGGAGGTTGACCAATAACCGGATCCGTGGCTTCAGGCATAGTCGTCGCATCCACAATCATAACCTAACTGATGAGCGTTTACGCCCGGCGAGCCGTGGGCGACGTTGCCCGGTCGTCTTCTCTTGCCAGCGTGCATATTATGATAATGGTAACGCTTACCTCGATCTTCGTCAAACAGGCCAAAGTGATAACAGTCTACTATCGGCCACTTCACGCGACTGAAATACCTTCTTTCAGTGAAAAGGGTTGTTCGCCAATAGTTAATAAACAATCGAACCGAGGGAATAACGTTGCTCCCTCGGTCGCCTATCGACAGCTCTGTATGTTCAACCAGGACTAATCACCCATCACTTCTTGCAAGGTTGACGCAATCTGGCGCTTCTGCATATCTTCGGGCTTGACACGATGCACATTCCAAACTAACCCTAACTTTTCTAGACCGCGAATGATGTAGGCCGAAATATCAATCTGCCACCAGCGCAACCCGTGGAACGCTGAACGTGGAAAAGCGTGATGATTATTATGCCATCCCTCACCGAAGGCGAGCAGACCGACGATGAAGTTGTTACGACTGGCATCTCGTGTGTTGTAATCACGGCGGCCAAAGGTGTGGCAGATCGAATTAACACTCCAGGTAATGTGGTGAGTCAGGAAGATACGAACAAGTCCACCCCAAATCAGACCACTCCAACCGGCAATGAGAGTCGGGATCAAGATACTGAGGGCTGCCCAGATGTACCAGGTTTTTGTTACCCAGACAATAGTTGGGTCTTTGGTAAGCCATTTACCGTACATTTCAATGTTGTGCTTGTGCGAGAAGAGCCAGCCGATATGCGAATGCCAGAGACCTTCGAGGGGGCTGTGCGGATCATCTTCATCATCAGAGTGAGCGTGATGCTGAATATGGGTGGAAGCCCAAGAGGTCGGATCACCTTCGAGCGCCATACAACCCATGATTAAAAATAGTGCCTTGAGTGGTGGACTGGTCTCGAAACTCTTGTGGGTAAGCATCCGGTGAAAACCGATGGTAATGCCTAAACCGGATATAACGTAGAATACAATCATCAATGTTACATCGAGCCAATCAACGTATTGTTGCCAGAGCATTACCATCGCGTAGATTGTGCCTAGGAAGGGAAGCACAACAATCAGCAAGACAACAAATTTTTCGAGCGGCGACTTTTCCAGTTTTGGTTCGGTGGCAGGAACGGTGCGAGCCATAGGTTATTTACTCCTTGAACGAAATTAGTTCTGTCTGTCACAAGAATAGGAGAAGGACATCAGAAAGAGAAGTAGCGAACGGCTAAACCTGAGTCACGATCTGGCGCGAGAGGGGATGACTGGAGTAATGGGTCTGGCATGGTGATGAGATAGCGAAGACTGACGGCAGACGGTCTTCGTTTCGACCATAACAGCTTCAGAGAGGTAAGCGCCATCGTGCCATGCTTGCGCCGCATCACCCCGCCGAGACGAGTAGGGACACGGCGGCGCCGTACATGAGTACGTGACGTTCGTCGGAGGCACTCCGTTCTTGAGCGGCTTAGTCATTGAATACGAGCAGAAACAGAAAACTTAGAAAAGTTCCTACGCCTACGTGATCCGATTTGCAATCTTTTTCAACCTATGGTATACTCCCAACGTGTTGAGCGGGTTGGCCCCATCGTCTAGCGGCCCAGGACGCCACCCTCTCAAGGTGGAAATCGCGGGTTCGAATCCCGCTGGGGTCACCAGGGCCCGTCGTCTAGCGGTTAGGATGCCACCCTGTCAAGGTGGAGGTCGCGGGTTCGAATCCCGTCGGGCCCGCCAAATGAGGCGGAAGCAAAGACAGCCAGAATGTTCTGGCTGTCTTTGTGTTTATGGTGTAGGAATGCGGCAGGTCGTGCCTCTAAGAACCTGATCAGAAACCCGGCTTGTTGTCAGGCGCTCAGAGTTTATACGCCTAACGACACAACGCATCGCTATCAAACAATAGTGTAGGACGACGCATGTATCACCCCTACTCGATGGTTCCCTACGCATGACCTGAGCCGGTAGGTTTTCGATCAAACCCAAGGAAAGAGAGAAGAAGAGTGAGCGGAAAAGGCAGAATTCTAATCCATCCGTAGCTTCCCATTCCGACGCTAGTCTACGGCACCCTTGTTGGCTCGCCGATCATACGTCACCGTATTGTAAGAGCCTGATCAAAAAACGTTTCATTAGACACGTACCGTTCCCGTGCGGCCATTGCGTGAGGGGGTTCCAGTATTCTTTCTCTCAGCCCCACCTTCCCCCTTCCGCTCCTCGTGGAGGAGAGGAAAGGGGCCGGGGGGCAGGTGAGGGCCACCGAGTATGCACCGCAGCACCGACGCTGCAACCGGTGCAACCCTGTTCTAGCGTGTCGCGGAGACGTATGCTCTGCCTACCAGCGTTTCCCTGAACATTATGGTGATGTTACGGTCGCGCCTGATCAACAGCCCGGGTTGTTGATCAGGCGCTTAACGTGATCGCGCAGGAGGAGAGATGGCGCTTTCGGAGCGCACACCGAAGAGGTTAACCTTTAATGACTTTCATCTCACAAAACAGTTTTTTTCGGATAGGTTCTTAACGTCTTTAATCTGCCGTAGTTTAGCAGCCTTCGACAGATACCATTAACGTTCGTGGAATACAGCGATGGCAGCCAACAATTGCACATCACCGACGTTCGCCAGTTCGGCTGCACTCAGATTACGAACTTCAGATGGCGATATAACAGGCGCTTCGAGGGGTTGCACGACGACGCGGTCTGGCGTAATTCCCTTCCCCCGAATCTGACGGCCAGTTGGGGTACGCCACTCTTGCGTACCAAGCAAGAGTTGAGCGCCGTTCGCAAGGCGGAAGGGCGTTAGAACGGTACCGGTACCGACCGTCGTTTCACCAACCAACACTGCCCGACCAGCATCTTGCAAAGCTCCGGCGAGAATCTCGGCTGCACTGGCCGAACCACTGTTGATCAACACGACCAGCGGCATATCCTGGGCGATCCCGGCAGTCCGAGTCGTGTTGACGCGCTGACTGCCGTCTCGACTCCGTTCGATCAGCACCGGTGTCTCCGCCGGTAAGAACTCACCGGCAACCTTCAGTAAGACGCTGAGTAAACCACCGGGGTTATTCCGCAGGTCAAGTATCAGCCGCTCGGCACCTGCTGCTTTCGCCTCTGCGAGGGCGGTGCGTAAGCCATCAACAGCCTGTTCGTCGAACGACGTGATCCGGATCAATGCAATCTGATCAGGCAGTAATGCCCAACTGACACTCGGCACCGTAATTTTGGCGCGGGTGATGGTAAAGCGTAACAATCCGGCATCACGTCGATTCACCTCAAGAGTAACTGATGTGCCAGCAGGGCCACGTACACGTGCAACCAGATCGTCAATCGACCACCCCTCAACCGGATGCCCATCGACAGTGATAATGCGGTCACCCGCTTGCAGGCCAGACAACGCTGCCGGTGAACCCTCAATCAGCGCCAGCACCAACAGCATGCCATCGCGTTTGCCGATGTAGATACCGATACCCTCAAAAGCACCACTCAGCGACTCTTGCCAGATTTTGGCCTCGGTCGCGCTCAAAAAGCGGGTATGACCCTCATCGCCGAGCGTAGCTAACATGCCATCAATCGCGCCTTCGATCATCCGATCTGGATCGGCGGCGGTAGAATCGACGTAACGCTCACGGGCTAATTGCCACACTTCCCAAAAGACGGCAAATTGGTCACAAATCTCGGTTGTTTCAGGGCAGGCAACGGTCGTTTTTGGATTGCTTAACCAGACTCCCAACCAGACGCCGCTGCTGATTCCGCCGATCAAGGTCACGAGGAAGAGGGGCACGGTAAGCCAGATGGGAATACGAATTTGCAGCACACGAATCACGCCATACATAGCCTTCTTATGCCTCTTTCTGCAAGCGTCGCACTGTCTCGCCATCGAGACGCCGAACCAGCGCCAACAATAGTTGTACCGTCTGCTCAATATCGCGACGATGGACGATGGCTGAGGTTGAGTGGATATAACGTACTGGCGGCCCGATAACCACAGTTGGTACCCCACTCCCGAAAATATGCATCCGTCCACCATCAGTACCGCCCCCTGGCATCAGATCGAATTGCAGCGGAATACCCTCTTCGGCGGCAACGTCAATAACCAGATGGCGCAGAGCGGTGTGGGCAATTAATGATCCGTCAATGAGCAGGATGGCCGGTCCCTGACCGAGTCGGCTCATCGCATCATCAGCCCCCACACCGGGCATATCGCCAGCAATCGCCGTATCGATAGCAAAGCCAATATCAGGCTTGACCAGATACGTTGTTGTAGCCGCGCCACGCAGACCGACTTCTTCTTGAACATTACCGATCCCGTAGACAATGTTGGGGTGGCGTTCATTGACCAGGCGACGAATGGTTTCAACCACGATAGCGCAGCCAACGCGATTGTCTAATGCCTTTGCCATGAAGAGATCGGGATTGCGCATCGGCAGGAATGGACCGACCGGTACCACTGAATCGCCCGGTCGCACTCCCCATGCCATAGCTTCCTCACGACTAGAGGCACCAATATCGATGTACATTGACTTTTTGTCAACGAGGCGATTCCGTTCATCGTTGCTTAAGATATGCGGAGGTTTTGCGCCGATCACACCGATAATCGATCCCTGGCGGGTCATAACTTCCACTCGTGTACCCAACAACACGTGATCCCACCAGCCACCAAGCGGCTGAAACTTGAGAAAGCCATCGTCGGTAATACGGGTCACGAGCAATCCGATCTCATCAAGATGCGCTGCCAGCGCGATCCGTGGCCCATCGGGTACGCCGATCCGACGAGCAATAATACTTCCCAGATTGTCACCTTCGATCTCACTTACCGGCTCAAGGTAGCGCCGCATAAGAGTGCGAACCGGTCCTTCATAACCAGAGGCACCATGAGCCTCGGTGAGTTCCTTCAAAAGTTGCATCATTGCATCCACAGATTTTTCCTCGCTCAACTATTCAGGAATCGACCAATTGTTGACGTACCCACTGTTCAGCCGTTGCGCGATCAGTGATCAGACCATCGAGCGTCGCTGCCCGCAGACGCCGTAACAGTTGTCCTAATTGCGGCCCTGGCGGTACCCCCAACTGACGCAAGTCATCACCGTTGAGCGGTGGGCGCAGCAGCCGCCATTCGTGCAGATAGCGGGCGATGTTCTGCTGAATTAGCTCATCTGTCGCGTAGTGTAGCACAGCAATCGCGGCTACGCTATAGGGCTGTAACAGGGCATCAAGACGACTCGGGCTGGATGCCGAGGCGATGGTTGGTAGCCGGACGCGCAGTGCAATCAGGTCGTTGAGCATTCGACGCACCGGGGTAGGTAGGTGGTAACGGCGCAGAAACATCATCAGCTCAGCATCACTGACATCGTAGAGCAACAGTCCGGCGATAACCAGATCAGTCGGCGCGACGGCTGCCACATGCGCCGGATCGCGCTGATAGCGGGCTAATCGCTCGGTCATAGCCGGTGTCCAGTGTAAACCGGGCACAATCTGGTACGTGACCCCCCATCGGTCGGCCAGCGCCACAACCGCTGCCGGATCGGGTTCACTCAATGTCAGGCAGAGTTCAGTCTGTACTCGTTCAGGGGTGAGGAGCGCCAGATACTGAGCTGCGATAGCTTCCTGAAACTGCGCCCTGGTCGCTGCATCAGGAGTAAGATCAAGACGAGCGGCCAGGCGCAGACCACGTAACAGGCGGGTAGGATCATCGCGCAAACTCTGCTCGTGCAAAAGCCGTAAGCGGCGAGCTGCCAGATCGGTAGCCCCCCCCAGCGGATCGAAGAGGGGCATCGGCAACAAGTCGTTGCCCTGCGCGACCAGTTGAATCGCCATCGCATTGATGCTGAAGTCACGGCGGAAAAGATCAAGGGCCAACGGCGCCGGTTGCACTTCGGGTAAGACAGCCGGTCGTGGGTAGCGTTCGGTGCGCGTCTGGGCCAAATCGATCAGCCAATTGCCGACGGTTATTGAAGCTGTGCCAAATGATGGATGCTGCGCCACGATGTCGCCACCCCAGACATTTGCGAGCAGGGGAACAATCCGATGAACGTCGCCTTCGACGGCCAGATCAATATCACGTCCAATGGGTACACCGAGCCACAGATCACGAACGACACCGCCAACCAGCCATAACGTTGCCTGAACCGACGATGCCAGATCAACGGCACGTGCAAGCAGACGCCGCAGTTCTGGTTCAAGTCTGGTGATAAGATTGTCCATGTGCGCTTGACAGAGCAGGCATTCAATGATAGGATAGAGTTCGTACGGGCGATTAGCTCAGTTGGTTAGAGCGCCACGTTGACATCGTGGAGGTCAGTGGTTCGAATCCACTATCGCCCACCACACGTATTGTAACACGCCTCATGAAATATCCTCGTTACCGTCTTATTACGATCCTTTTTATTGCTCTCTTGCTGGCCGGTTTTGTATCTGTCGCTACGCAACAGATTCACGCCCAACCGGAGGCTCTATCGTGTCCGCGAAATCAGACGATTACCCTCCGTGGCGATCAGGCCCCGCCGTTCAAGGGCCTGATCGTACTCTTTGCCGGTCTGCCAGTCGGTGGTGGGTTCAGCGATGCTGCCGGGCGCTGGCAAGTACCGCTGCGTGTGAACGAACCTCCCGGTATCTATCCGGTTGAGGTACGAGTACGGGATAGCCAACAGTTGCT
>Ga0209809_1002511_pt1 | contig 12828 bp, 13 predicted proteins | sample YNPMSTMetaG_FD_186172 | JGI IMG/M metagenome (GOLD analysis project Ga0209809, IMG submission 186172) | Anoxygenic and chlorotrophic microbial mat microbial communities from Yellowstone National Park, USA - YNP MS-T MetaG (SPAdes) (version 2) ... | reverse complement strand
ATCATTGCATGGTTAATCTCGCACCGTCCTGAGGACAAAAGCCTAGCAGCCTGTGGATAAAGTCCCAAAAAACATCTTGAACTCAAAATGTTTTGGAGCGATAATTGGGCATGGCGCTTGGCAAACGCAAACCGAAACAGGCCTCCCTTTGGGTCGACACCAGCCATCTGCGGGCTCACGGCTCTCACCCCTTCTACCGCCGCCTGAACGAGATCTTGGAACGGGCCAACTTCGACGCCTACGCCGAGCGCATCTGCCGCAAGTACTACGCCCCCAGCATGGGCCGCCCGTCCATCGCGCCGGGGGTCTACTTCCGCTGCTTTCTGGTCGGTTACTTCGAGGGGATCGACTCGGAGCGCGGCATCGCCTACCGGGTCTCGGACTCGCTCAGCCTGCGGGAGTTCTTGGGCTTGAGTCTGGAGGAGCGGACGCCGGACCACTCGACGCTGTCCAAGACGCGGCGGCGGCTGAGCCTGGGCACGCACAAGGCGGTGTTCCGCTGGGTGTTGCAGCAACTGGCGCGGGAGGGGTTGCTGAGCGGCAAGAACCTGGGGGTGGACGCGACCACGCTGGAAGCCAACGCGGCGCTGAAAACGATCGTGCGGCGGGACAACGGGGCCGGCTATGACGACTACGTGCGGCAACTGATGCAGAGCGAGGGCGTCGAGGAGCCGACGCCGGCCCAGCGACAGGGTTTTGACCGCAAGCGGAAGAAGTCGCTGTCGAACCGGGAGTGGGTGAATCCGCACGATCCGGAAGCGCGGATCACCAAGATGAAAGACGGGCGGACGCACCTGGCCTACAAGGCCGAGCACGCGGTGGATCTGGACACGGGGGCGGTGGTGGCGCTGACGGTGCAGCCCGCCGACCGCGGCGATACGGAGAGCCTGAGGGTGACGTTGGGGGAAGCCGGCAGCGTGGTGACGGGGATGGCGGGGCAGGCGGCGCGCGCGGAGGCGGTCGGGCCGGTGAAGAAGGTGAGCGAAGTGGGCGTAGAGCGGGTGGTGGCCGACAAGGGGTACCACAGCAAACCGGTATTGCAGGAGCTGGCCGAGGTGGGCGTGCGCACTCGGATCGCCGAGCCGGAACGCAGGTGGCAACGTTGAGCGGAACAGAGGGCGGCGGAGGCGGCAGTGTATGCCAACCGGCGACGGCTGAAGACCGAGAGTGGCATCGCGCGGATGAGACGGCGCGGCACCCCAATCCAGAGAACCTTCACCCATCGGTACGACACGGGCAGCCTGCACCGGGTGCACTTGCGCGGCCCGGACACCATCGCCCAGCGGTTGCTGATTCACGCTGCGGCCTACCATCTGATCCTGATCCTGCGCCCACGGCTGGGGGTGGGCACGGCGCGGCAGGCGGCGGACTTGCTTACCGCGCTTTGCTTTTAGGTCTTCCGCCTGCTGTAGGCCGCAACCCGCGGGGCGCTGGTGGTTGCATCTCACGGGCTCACCCAGCAAACATCGCACCCGCCGCGCTGCCCCAATCCGTCGGCGTACCGTCAACACCTTGCTTTACGCACGGGCTGCTATAGGTTCCCAGTGGCCGAAAGGAGCCGTTTTCTCGTCGGCGCGCGCCGGCAGGCCCGCCTTGGCGGGAGCCCGGATCCTAGGCGACTGCCGCCCGCGGGGCAACCCGGAGGCCGGGGCAGGCTTTGAGGGGGGCCTCCATCCCCAGCATCCGCAGTGCAATCGCTGGTTGGTTGATCCGGCAGCTCCCATGCTGCCCGTTTTGTCGCGTAAGACGTTTATGACCGGGTAGTATTAAAACAACAACCTCACACCCAACTGAACGACTCGTTCCCCTGAAGCGGACCGGATCTCCCCGAAAGTACCAGAGTTGAAATTGCTGTCCGGATTAGGAAAGATCGCAGTGTTGGTCAGATTGAAGAACTCCGTCCGAAACTCGACTTTTGTTCGCTCGCGAATTCCGAAGTGTTTGAATACGGAGAAATTGTAAGTCCTCATGCCTGGTCCCCGCACGGTGTTGCGTCCTGCTGTTCCCCAGCGGTTTGGTCCAGGCTGGCCGAAGGCAGTCACGTCAAACCACTTTTCACCTGGGCCTATGCCGCCCAGGATCCTACACTGGGATCTCTCACTGTTCAAGACGATACGCGTGAGCGAGCGCGTGCGGGTTCAGTTGCGAGCTGAAGCGCAAGACGCTTTTAACCACGCCATGTTCGCTGCCCCCAACACTACGCCCACCAGCACCCTGTTCGGACAGGTCAGCTCGATCGTGGGCACTGAGCAGCGGCGCGTGCAGGTGGGCGCCAAGCTGAGCCGGTAGGTATTTCCGATTAGCCCGCGGCGAAGAGCCTGCGGGCAGCGGCGCCCATCAGGCCTTTTTCTTGCGGGCCCTTCGAGCGCGCGCCGGGTTGCTGCCAGCGGGGCGGCGAGAGTTGCTGGTTCCAGGCCTCCCAGTCCTCGAGCAGCTCTTTCAGCTTCGCCGCCTGTGCGGACGCCAAATCGCGGCTCTCGCCAATATCTTCCGCCAAATTATAGAGCTGAGGCTGTCCGTCGGCCAGGCGAACCACTTTCCATGGCCCCTTGCGAATCGCCGCTTGCGTACCGAAGCGCCAATACAGGGCCTGATGAGGCGCACCCTTGACTTGCCCGGTAACGTAAGGCAGCAGGTTGACTCCGTCCAGCGGCTTGGCAGGCAAAGAGGCGCCTGCGGCAGCTAGTACCGTCGGAACGACGTCCAGCGCGATCACGGGCTCTCGATAGACGAGACCTTTGGGCAGACGCGCCTTCCATTGCATCAGGAAAGGCACCCGGATACCGCCCTCCAGCACCTGCCCTTTGTAACCCCGAAGCGGATCATTGCGCGACGAAGTATTATTTGTCGGACCGCCATTGTCGCTGATGAAGGCAATCAGCGTGTTATCTTCGAGCTTGTATTCGCTCAGCCGCTGGAGCAATCGGCCGACGGCATCGTCCATGGCGGACAGCATCGCCGCGAACGTTCGGCGGCGCTGGTCTTGGATCTGGGAAAAACGCGCCAGATAGTTCTCCGTGGCCTGCAGAGGAGCGTGCACGGCATTGAAGTTCAGGTACAAGAAGAAAGGCTGCTGCCGGTGACGCTCGATGAAGGCCAGAGCTTCCCGTGCGAAGGCATCGGTCAGGTATTCGCGCTCCTCCACCGGCTCGGTCCCACGGAGGATCGGGTCAGCCCCCGAGGTCGGCAGGTACGGATGGGCCCCACCCAAGAACCCGAAGAACTCATCGAACCCGCGCTTTTGCGGATGGAACTCGGGCCGGTAACCCAAGTGCCACTTGCCGATAATGCCGGTGGCGTAGCCGGCAGCCTTGAGCTGGTTTGCCAAAGTGACCTCGCTCAAGGGCAGGCCAAAGTTCGCGTCAGCTTGCTGCGCGGGGCCGGGATTGAACTCGTGCCCGAAGCGCTGCTGGTAACGGCCCGTGAGCCAGCTGGCGCGGGTGGGGCTGCAAACCGGACAGGAGACGTAGCCATCCGTAAAACGTACCCCGCTGGTCGCGATCGAGTCAATGTTCGGAGTGGGCACGTCACGGCAACCCTGGACGCCCAGCTCGGCGTAGCCTAGGTCGTCGGCAGCGATGAACACGATGTTCGGTCTGGCCGGCGCCGCCAGAGCAGGGCTGCACGCCCACAAAGCCGTAGCCTTGAGAAAATCCCTTCGACGCATCGCTTCCGCGTTGCTCATGAGAGGTTCCTCCCTCGCAGATCTATGTTACCGGTTGCGGGTACGGCCCGCAGCCCGTCTCAGCGCTCAACCTGATACTGGTAAACGACCCTGCCGTGCACGTCGTGATGGCGGAACACCAGCGTCTTGCGTGATCCCGAGCGCTGGAAGCTCACCGACAAAAACCCGCCCGCTACGCGATGGAAGCGATGATACTTGGGATCATATCCTGGCGAGCCGCCAGCATGTTCGTCGCTTACTGCCCCGCAGGCGAATTCGTGCAATCCTGTTTCCGGATGCACGGAATGATACTGCCAGTGACGGTCTCCGCAAATCACGAAAAAATCCTCGGGCAAGTACCGACGAACCCAGCGACGAAACTCATGGCCTTCATAGGCAAAGGCCTGGTTGGCATGATTGTCAGCCTTCTTGGGACGGTCCGGGCCCACCAGCGGCGTGGGGCTTATCAGGATCTTGAAATCGGCGTCGCTGGCGAGCAGCGTTTCCATCAACCATTTCTTTTGTTCGGCGCCCCAGATGGTCTTGTTCGGCCCGTCCGGCGCGTCATTGGGCGAGCGGAAATCACGACCTTCCGTAAGCCAGATTTCCAGGCCTCTGCCCCAGCGGAAGCGCCGGTACCTCTTGTCGCCCATGGGCACTTGCTGGAGAAAAATACGCTGCCCGTCCGCGAACGTCATCGGCGACATCCGGCAATCTTTCGTCGGGTAGCAGTCATCGCAGAGGGTGTCGTGATCGTCTTTCTGCCAGTAAGCCGGGAAGCGCAACAGGAACGCCACGTGCCGCGGCAAGCTCCACATCCGCTCCCAGTGGTAACGCGCCAGGACTACCGTGACTGCGCGTGGGTCCTCGTTGTCGTAATAGACGTTGTCCCCCGTGATCGCGACGAAGCGCGGGTTGATCGCAGCCATTGCCTCGTAAATGTTAAAGCCATCAGGATGATCCAAGCGCTGGTACATGTGGCAAGTAACGACGGTGAACAGCAGGTCCGCATAGCGATCCGCCGGCGGCGCCGTCCGGAACTGCCCGCGCAATGGAGTGTGTACCGGAGAGCCGCCCGGCCCCGCGGTTTCCGCCGAATAATAGTAGATCGTGTCCGCTTTGAGCCCGCGCAGAACGAATTGATGCGAGTAATCCCGCTCCGCCGTGACCTCGACCCAAGGCGTGGCTCTGGCGTTGCGCAAATCGGGGCTAGTCCCATAACGCAGGCGGACCCTCCCGGGCGCGCCCGGGCATGCGCCCTCAAGTTGATCGGTCGGAAGGTCCCCGGGAAGCGGCGGGCCGACGGGGCCTTTACGCACGATTCCATGGCGGTTCCGCATCGTGTGCGCGGTCAGACGCATCCAAACGATGGCAGAATCCGACGTCACCTCGCCCACGCGCACACCGGTAGCCTGCCGCGATCCTTCCGGCAAAACCTGACTACCGAGCACGATCGCAAGAAAAGTCCACATAGGCGCGATCCTTTCAACCTCGTCTTACCAGAGCAATTTCAACCCGGCGAAAATGCGGCGTTCCTCCTGGCCAGTCTGAGTCGCGGTGACGCGGCCGAACAGAGTGCTGGTGGGCGTAGTGTTGGGCGCAGCAAAGTTCGGCGTATTCGTTGCGCCTTCGGCCTCGCCGCGCAGTTGAAGAGTCAACTTCTCAGCCAGTTTAAAATTCTTGTGCGCGGAGAGATCCCAGATATTCATGCCGTCGGCCCGAACGCAGGCGAAGCGGCTCGGGAGGTAACGGATATTGTAAGCAAGCTGGCGCCTGGGGTCGCGCTCGAAGCCGTCCGTATTGAACCAGCGGTCTATGTTTCGAACGTCCGAGGGTAGCTTGAGATCGCGGTAGCGCCCCGTGTAGATCACGTTGCCGAAGGTAAGTCCGGGTCCGCTCTGCGCCTGATAAATCGCGTTGACTTGCCAGCCGCCGATCACCTGGTTGAGCCATCCCGGAACCTGGCCGCCGAAGCGCTTGCCTTTGCCGAAAGGAAGCTCGTAAATGGCCGAAACGGTCAGGCGGTGCGGGCGATCCAGGTTGCTCACCACGTGTTCGGGGATCGGGTCGGTGTCATTCAGATAGCTTACCGCCTCCATGGTCTTCGACCACGTGTAGTTCGATTGCACTTGCAACCCACCGGCCAACCTTCGCTCGAAGCGGACAGTCAGAGCATGATACCAACTGCTGCCCGCCGGCAGACCGGTTCCCAGGCCGCTGGTGAAGTGCGGGTAGGGAAGCAGAAGCTGCGCGCGCGTCGTGTTGGCGCCGGCGTAAAAATCGGTGCCCTCGAACCCGGAAATGCCGCGGAACGGGTTCCGCACGTTTGCGGAAAGAAAGTCAATCGTAGCCTGGTCGCGCACCGGCAACGTGCTGAGGTATTGACGAGGAATCGGGTTCATCGCAGTCGAGGCACGCAGGCGGGTCCCGCGCGACCCGATATATCCCAACTCAAAGACCGACCGTGCCATAGGCTCGAACTGGATCGTGTAGCTCCACCGCTGGGTGTAGGGTCGGCGCCCGTCGGAAGCGAAGAAGCCGGGCGCTCGACCCAGGAAGGTCCTCATGCCGCCCGCAGCCCCCTTCGGCTTCTCCAGCCCGTTGGGGAACGGGTTGGAAATGGAAGCGAGATAGGTTTGCCCGTTGTCGAGGCTCGCCACCAGGTTGGTCCGCTGGTTGAAGCCAGGCTGCGAGGCGTCGGTGTAATCGGCGCCCAACAACCCGAAGAAAATACCGTAGCCTCCCCGCAACACAATCCGATTGCCGAGCTGGTAGGCGAAGCCGAATCGGGGCATGAAGGCCCGGTAGAAAGGATCCCGGTAGCTCCGCGGATTGCCCCCCACGCCCACAAAGGTAAGGCCGCCGATCGTCCGGAAATCCGCGGGGGCTATCTCCGGAATCGGCGCCCTGGCGTAGTTCGCCTGAGCTTCCTCTTGGATAGGATTGACCGTTTCGAAATCGAAGTCGCGCGACGACCGGTTGAACCGTTCCGTAGGTGGCCCCTCGAACTCCCAGCGCAAGCCGAAGTTCAGAGTGAGCTTCTTTGCCGCGCGCCAATCGTCCTGCACGAACAGCGCCACGAAGCGAGACGATTCGGCCCGGGAATCGTTGATGTCAATGCCGCCACCGGTGGGGATCCCAAAAAGCAGGCTGGCCAGGCTCTGGCCCGCGCCCGGCGCCCCGGGCGAATTGTCCAGCGGCCCGCGGGTGTAAGTGTTCTCGAAGTTGTACGAGGGAGAAACGTTGCCGTAATTCTTGGAGTTATCCATCATGACCCGGCCGTCGAAGCCCCACTTCACTCCGTGGGCGCCCTTGGTCCAGTTGGTCACAGCCAGCAAAGAGTGCGTGTAGTACTTTTGCGAAAAACCGCCGTCGTTACCTAACTGAAGAACAGTGCTCACGTTGATCACAGGAAAGCTGATGCCACGCGGATCGAGTTGATGGATCAGCCAATCGAGCAGGCCGAACTCCTTGAGGTTCCAGCCCATGTTATCGAAAGACTGGTATTCCTGGAACCACGTAAACCCGTACCGTGCGTCGAGCACCATCTGCGGGCTGAGAACCACTACGTTATCCAACGCCACTCCCCGGTGCGGCCGGCGCCGCCTGCGTCCCCGCACATTGCTGCCCGGGATGAGCTGATCGAAATGCCCGTAAAAGTTTGAGTGGGAGTAACGGCCGAACATGCGATACTTCTCGCTGAAATTGTGGTCTACGCGGGCCACGGGCTGGTAAAGATCCTGGCTATCCTGGCGCGTGCGGGCGTAGTTATTGAGGAAGTCCGCGGTGCCCGCCTGATTGGGGGCCGGGTAGTACTTGAGGATGTTCCGCGCTGAGGGATCAATTCTGCTCGAGGGAATGATGTTGCCCGGCAAGGGGTCACGCTGGAAACGCCCGCCGGGCGCCGGCCGGGTGGTAAAGGGATCGTAGATCTGGTATTGCGGGCCCAGCCTCAATAGCGCCGAGAAATCCCCTCTGGCCTGCTCGGGGGTAGGAACCGTATGCACGGTGGCGTTGGGCCTGCGCCGGTTGTGCGTCTGGTAGCCGAACTGCCAGAAGGTCTTGTTGCGGCCGTCATAAAGCTTGGGGATATAAACCGGCCCGCCCACGGAGGCGCTGTAGCGCAACCACCGCGTAGAGGGTGTGTTGGCCTTGATTTTCTCGGGCGTGACGGGACCGGTGGTGGGGTCGAAAATGAATCGGTTCGTGAAGAAGTTCCGCGTCATCATCGGGCCGGAGGAAACGAACGCGCCCAGCGTGCCGCGGAAGGCGTTGGTTCCTGACTTGAGGCTCACATTCACCGAAGCCCCGGCCGCATGCCCGATGGCCGCGTCGTAGGCAGCCGTATCCACGCGCACTTCCGCCACCATGTCCGGCGGGGGCACGAATGCGGTGCCGCCGCCGTAAGAGTTGTTGCTGACGCCGTCCACGGTGAATTCCATCCCCTGGCCGCGCGGCGTGCCTGCGATGGCGATATTCGAGGACTGATCAATGTTCCAGGGGCCGTCGTATGGCAGTGAGGTCCACACCGTAGCCGGCGACATCGAGTACAGCCAGGCAATGCTGCCCGAGCGCATGGGCAGGCTGGCGAAGCTCCTGCTGTCGAGCACCTGGCCGACATGGCCGGTGGTGGTCTCCAGCACCGGCGCCTGCGCCACCACTTCCACGCTCTCGGCCACGTTGCCCACTTCGAGCTGGATATCCCCGCGCAGCCGGTCGCCGATGCGCAGCTCCACAGGAGGCCGCGTCCACATCTTGAAGCCCGCTTTTTCCGCACTCACGCGGTAGGTTCCCGTCGGCAGATAGTGGGCTTCATAATTGCCCTGGTCGTTGCTGAGGGCAGTGAACGTGACGTTGGTTTCGACGTGCGTCAGGCGGATGGTGACGCCGGGAACCACGGCGCCAGTGGGATCGGTAACCTGACCCACGATGCTGCCGCGAGGATCCTGCGCCAGCGCGGTAGCCCAAATCAGCAAACTCGCAAACACAAGCCTCATGGCGTGACCCCCTCCGTCCAGCGAGGAATGCATAGCACGCCCCGCTGCACCCGGACCTTTCGGCCCAAGTTACCCCGAATGTCCGACCCGAGCGGGTCTCGCGTCGGACCAGCCTGGCAAAAGCTCCATCCATGCGCCCGACTCATTACCTCTCAACGCGCGGGCGGCGTAGGTTTCTCGGCCCCGGTCAAACCCCAACCCGGCCACGATGGATCATGAGCCGGATTGCGCTCGGGGAGCACCGCTCCCGTGCTTTTCAGCCACCGGTGCAAGCGCGCTGCCAGCCGCCGGGCCACCGCCGGTTCGCGCTCGACGAGATTTACCTGTTCTGCCGGATCCTTGCCCAAGTGATACAGCTCCCGTCGCGGCCGGTCGTAGAACTCGATCAGCTTCCACGGCCCCAGACGGATCGCGCTGGCCGGCTCCCCACCCTGGTTGGAGTAGTGCGGATAGTGCCAGAACAGGGCTCGCTCCGGCAGGCGGCGACCTCGGAACACCGGCATCAGACTGACGCCATCTACGCCTTGAACGGGAATGCCAGCCCAATCACAGAAGGTCGGCAACAGATCAATACTCGACACGGGTATCGAAATCACCGTGCCCGGCTTGACCACGCCCGGCGCCCGTACCAGCAAGGCCACGCGAATGCCGCCCTCATAGAGATGACCCTTGCCCGCACGCCAGGGCGAGTTGTCCGTAACCTGCTCCTTGCTCGTCCCCTCGTAATGGAGGCCGCCGTTGTCCGAAGTAACCACCACCATGGTGCGATCCGCCAGGCCGGCTTCCTCGATGGTTCGCAGGATCTCGCCCACAGACTCATCCAGACTTTCCACCATAGCGGCATACACCGGGTTATAGCGTCCCGCAGCTTTGGCCCGGTGACGCTCGATATCGGCCTGGCGCGCAGCCAGCTCTTGAAAGCGCCGGTGCAACTGGACTCCGCGCCGGGCTTGCTCGGCCAGGGCGGCCGGCAGGCGGATCAGGCGCGGCTTGCCCTCGACGACCAGCGACAGGTTCCACTGCGGGTGCCGGTCCTCGAGTCGGCCCGAGGCGGAGCGGCGATCGGACCGGCCACAGGCGCAGCGGCGCTCGATGAAGGCGCCGGGCAGCACGTCGCGCAGGGTGAGCGGGGCGTGCACCAGCCGACCGGCGAGATGGAGTTCGGGGTCGTGGGCCGCGGCATCATACCAAAACAACGGTTCCAACCAAGCCCCAGATTGAAGCTCACTCAGATTGACAAAAATGACCTCCGAGCTCGCCGCCGGGCCGGCGGGCCGGGGAAACTACGACTTACGCCCGCAGCCCAGAGGGGTTTCGGAAATGGCTGACGCCAGAGGCAACCGTTTCGGTACTTTTGGAGGTGAACGGATCGCGGAGCCGCGAAACGTTGGCTTCGGAGGTCCGTTTCCGGCCATCAGGCAGACGGGAGCATCTTCCGACAGGGGCATGCATATTGGGATTGCAGGGGCTGTGAGGATAGCAACGAACATTGAGAACAACAAAGCCGCAGCCGCCCGGCCGGACGGTTAATACTACTGGGTCATCAAATTAATATTTCTAGGATTGTCTCGTGCGAACCGCCGATTGTCCCGTGCGAACCGCCCATCCGGGGCCAAGCCCGCTGGAGAGGCGCTTGGCGGCTTATTGGAGGGCTTGGCCAAGGCCGCGGGGCATCGGGACCGACAGGAACCCCTTAAAGACTACTGCCGTGGCTTGCGGCTGCCCGGCGAGCGCAAGTCCATTGAACCCATCGCCGCCCGCCAGCACCCGGAGCGCCTGCAGGCCGCCCGGCAGTCCTTGCATCACTTGATGGCCAAGGCTCCTTGGAGCGAGGAGGCCGTGCCAGCGGCGGTGGCGCCCAAGTGCTGCCCGCCATGACGCACCGGCAACCGATGGTGGCCTGGATCGTGGATGATACGGGCATCCCTCAAAAAAGGCCGGCATTCGGTCGGGGTGGCGCGGCAGTCCTGCGGGCCGTTGGGCAAGCAGGAGAACTGTCAGGTGGCGGTGACGCTGTCGGCAGCCACCTGGCGGGCCAGCCTGCCGGTGGCGTATCGGTTGTACCTGCCGCGGGAGCGGGCCGAGGACGGGGCGCGGTGAAAAAAGGCCGGCGTGCCCGAGGAGGTGAAGTTCCAGACCGAGCCCGAGATCGCGCTGGATGAAATCCGCCGGGCGGTGGCGGCGGAGCTGCCCCGCGGGGTGGTGTGGGCGGAGTCCGGCTATGGGATGGACACCCGCTTTCGCGAAGGCTCGAGCGAGCTGGGCTTGCCCTACGTGGTGGGCCTGCTGAGCACGACCAGCGTGTGGCGGCCCGGTCAGGGGCCACTGCCCGCGAAAGCTCGCCGGCGCACGGGCTGCCCGCCCAAGCGGCTGCCGCGCAGCCGGGATCACCGCCGAGTTTCGGTGCGTGAGCTGGTGGTCGAGATGGCTGAGAAAGCCCTGCGGCGGTTGAGCCGGCGAGAGGGAATCAAACAACAAGTTGCCATCGCGTTTTGTGGCAGTGCGGGTGCGACCCGCCCATCGGGACTACGGGCGCGCGGAGCCGCACCCGGAGCTGTGGCTGCTGGCCGAATGGCCGCCCAGGGCAGCCGAGCCGACCAAGTACTGGCTCTCGAGCCTGCCGCCGCAGACCGAGCTCAAGGAGCCGGTGCGGTGGGCCAAGCACCGTTGGATCCTGGAGCGGGACTATTTGGAGCTCCAGCAGGAGTCGGGCCTGGGACATTTTGAAGGTCGCAGTTGGCGGGGCTTTCCTCACCATGCGACCTTGTGCACTGCGGCCTATGGGTTCCTGGTCGCTGAGAGGAGCCGTTTCTCCTCCTCGGCGCGCGCCGGAAGGCTCGGCCTGGCAGGAGCGGAGCTGTCGGCGGACTACCGGCCGCGGGACAGCCCGGGGGGCAGGCGCGGAGGCATGAGGCGGGGTCAATCGCGAGCATCCGGGAAAGAATCACCGGCTGGCTGACCCGGCAGCTGCCATGCTGCCCATTTTGCGGGGCGAGAAGTTTATGACCCAGTAGTACTAGTTGACAAGCAGTGGGGGGTGTGTTATACGAAAGGTTTAGCCCAGCGAAGATGCAGATTTCGCAGAGGAGAGATGTATGGCAGATGTCGTCGCTCACGCAAAGACGTCGCTAGTGCCCGAGGAAGTCATTGTCAGAGCGGTTCAGTTCTTTTCGACAGAGAACTGGAGACTGACCAGTCAGTCCTCACGAACTGCGACCTTCCAGGGCAAGCCTCCGATTCCTTGGTTCATGCTATTGCTTACGATCGTCGGGTTTGTGACGTGCATAGTTCCTGGCATCATCATGTATGTGATGTATATCAAGAAGATGTATCGCTTCCACAATCTCGTCGTGACCGCTAATCCGATTCCCGGTGGTACTGAAGTAGTCGTGCAGCATCCAAAGACCGCCGCAGGGCTTGTCACCCGCTTCTTCGAAGCTCTGCCGCCTTTAGAGGGCTAAGCGGATGAGCATGTCAGAAGAGGAGAGGCGTGAATGGATCGCTCGCCTAAGCGAGAATGTCTCAATTAGTGATAAAAATTGGCATTTAGCGCTGATTCTTTCTGTGTTCGCTGGTTTTTTCGGCGTCGATCGGTTCTATCTCGGATATGGCGTCCTTGGATTCTTTAAACTTGTCACGGTCGGGGGATTCGGAATTTGGTGGATAGTCGACGTTGTCCTCCTGCTAATGGGCGCTATGCGGGATGCTGATGGCAGAATACTGCGCTCAAGTTCAAGGAGGTGACCAATGAATTTCTATACATGGGTTGCAATATGTTGTGACGTCGTGCTGGCCTCCATTTCATGGGTTTACATCGTCTTCTCGTACATGGTGGTAGAGTACAATATTTCGAGCCCAAAAGTCTGCCCCTTCGCCTTGCTGACCGGCTTTCCTTGTCCTCTTTGCGGAACCACACGCTTTATTGGTATGCTTTTGCATGGATCAATCTACGAGGCGTGCCCGCGCATCTCCGGATTTCTATGGTTTGTGTTCATCTTGGTCTTAGGCATAATAACAACGGCGCGGGCTGGGCGCGATTTTTTGCGCTTCCGCACTATTACCGGCAGGAAGACCTGGTCGATGAGCAGGGCCGGCGCAGGAAGTCGGTGATCGCCGAACTGGCCATGGAGAATGAGCTCCTGCGCGAGCGCATCCGGCGCATGGAGG
>Ga0209809_1002508_pt1 | contig 12833 bp, 7 predicted proteins | sample YNPMSTMetaG_FD_186172 | JGI IMG/M metagenome (GOLD analysis project Ga0209809, IMG submission 186172) | Anoxygenic and chlorotrophic microbial mat microbial communities from Yellowstone National Park, USA - YNP MS-T MetaG (SPAdes) (version 2) ... | reverse complement strand
GTTGGAGGCCTATCGGTTGAAGGTGGGGGTGAGCTGGTATGAGGCCAAGACCGCGATAGTTCGCGACGCCATCCGAACCTACCTGGCGCATCGTGTCTATGAGTTTGCCTCAACTGCGTAAGTCCTAAATTCTAAGATTATTGAACTAGCTTCACCACTGAGCTGTTCAAAGCGAGGTAACCAATATCTTCAGCGTATGTCCCTTAACTGGCAAAGCCCAGCCTACATCGAGCGCCCACGCTTGCTAGAAGCGCTGCCTAATGAGGTTGGCTACGTAATCTGGCTGCAAGCACCTGCTGGTTTTGGTAAAAGCGTACTGGCCGGCCAGCTTGCAAGCCGGCTGGGCTGGCCAACATACTGGGCCTCGAGCCTCCTGGGTGATCCCAAAGATCAGCTGGCCAGAGCACTGGGTCTGCCCAACCAGGTGCCTTGGGCCGCGATCACAGAAGCCCTGGCAGAAAAGCCCTGCTTGGTGGTGTTGGAAGACCTGAATGGAGATGAGAAGCTGTCCCCCTTACTGCGCGCCTCTCCTGCACTGCTGTTGCTGGCTAGTCGAGAGAACCTGCCTTACCCCGAGCTGACTAAGCTGCGCGCTGAGGGGCGGCTGCTGCATCTTGGGGCTGCTGAACTCGCTTTCACGCGGGAGGAGGCCCGCACCCTGTTCGCTGGCCGGGAAGATTGGGAATCGGCCTACCTAGCCTGTGGGGGCTGGCCGCTTCCGCTTTTTCTGGCCTATTTCACCCGAGAACAACCGGACGCCCCTTCCTTGCTGAGGGGCCTGCGTGACAGTCTTTCATCCGCGGCCTTTCGTGAGGCGCTGCTGATGAGCGCACTGCCTTACCTGCCGCTCGAGCTGGCCCGAGCAGAAACCTTCGAGCTCTTTGAAAAAGGTTTGCTACGCCGCATCCCGCAGGGCTTTCAGCTGCACTCCTTGATGAAGGATATTGCCCTTCAGAGGCTGAAGTCCGAGCTGCAGGTGGTCGTTCTGGCGGAGCAAGGTCGGCTGCCCGATGAGTTGCGTGCAGAGGCCCTGTGGCATGCTGAGCTTAGAGAGCACCTGATTGAGCTCCTAGAAGAGCCTCGAGACTTGGCGATACTACCCGAAAAGCTAGTGGCTTGGAGGGATTTTTTGCGCCAAGGAGGCCCTAGAACACAACTGCGGCTAGGGGAGGCGCTGTTGCAGACCGGTCGGCTCGAGGGTTTTGATCTCCTTCGTCCCCTCGCTAATCATCATGAAAAAACCCTTGCTGTTATCGCTATGGGCCACCTGATTTACTTTGCGGTCGAGCCCATGCTCAAAACAGATGGCGCAGAGCAAGAGGCACAGGCTTACCTGGAGCGAGGCCGGGCCTTGCTAGGCCAGGTAAAAAAGGAGTTGGCTGGACGCTTTCTTAACGACGCAGCCCGCTTTTACTTCGAGCGAGGCCAGCCCCGTGATGCTGAAAAGATGCTGCATGAAGCCCTGTCCTACCTGCCTCCAGAAAGCCCCTACCGGGTAGCCGCGCTCAACAACCTAAGTCTTTTACGCTTCGAGCTCTACGGCGACCTGCTTCAGCGTATTCAAACCCTCGAAGAGGTCATTCCTCAGCTAGTTGGAGGTATGCAGATCAACCGGCCCGGCAGCCTGCGCGATCTGGGCCGCCTGTATCTGTTGCTAGGAGAGAATGAGAAAGCCCGGCGGGCTTTCCAGGAAGCCTGCTCGACACCGGGTAGCCCACTGGCCAGCCTCGAGGCCCAGATCTTCCTGGCCTATATGGAGCGGGATGTCCAGGCCCTAAGCCGGCTCGCCACAAAAGCTGAACTATGGGAAAGCAGCTACCTGGCTGGGCGGGCCCGGGCCTTCTGGGCGCTTCTGAGCGGGGATCCCAGGGTGCTCGAGGGGTACAGCGGCTTCTTGCCTTCTCTAGCCCGCGCGGAACTGCACGGTGACATCAACCTGTTGCCCGCGTATCCCCAAAGCCGGGAGGAACGCCTGCACTGGCACGCCACCCGCTACCGCATCTGCCGGGAGGTGGCGGATCTAGAGGCCCTACATAACCTCACCTTGAGCCGAATGGCTGTGCTGCCTGGTCTGTTGCCGTTGGAGTCGCTGCCTGCTGACCGGCCAGAGCTAACCCTTTATTACCCAGTCAGGACAGTCCTGAACTCCGGCTGGAAAGAGGCCATAAGGCTGCGCCTGCCGGAGCTTCCGCCACTAAAGGCGCGTATACTAGGGCACTTTGAGCTGGAAGGCCCCTTGGGTCCACTCAGTCTTGAAGGCCGTCGGCGCGAAATTGTGGGGCTTTTCATGTTGGGCCTAAGCCGCAGCGAGGTGGCTTTCGCGCTATGGCCCGAGCTAAGCGAGGAGGCTGCGCGCAACAACCTGGGGGTGTGGCTGAACCGCCTGCGCCGGGAGCTGGAGCCCTGGGGGGTGCCCACCTACATTGGCGATGGCGGGCTTGTGCGGGTTGAAAGCGACCTGGCTCAGCTGGAGGAGGCCTTAGCTGCAGAGCAGGCTGAGCGGGTGCTGGAGCTTTACCGGGAGCCTCTCTTGCCGGGAATCTACCTAGAGCCAGTGGAGGAGCGTCGGCGTGGGTTACGTTGGGCGGTTCAGCGACTTTTCATAAAGCAGGATGAACCGCGCTACCTAAAGCGTCTCCTCGAGCTCGATCCCCTCGATCAGGAGGCCCTCGAGCGGCTGATCGAGCTGTTCTTGCGCAAAGGGCAAAAGGTTATTGCCCGCAACTACCTGAAGCATCACCTAAGGCGCATGGAAGAGGAGCTGGGCGAGCCTCCGCCGCTGGGACTAAGGCGCCTGATGAAGATGCTGGAGTAGAGCAGCAGGCATTTCCAGGGCAGTTAAGGTTTTTTTAAGGGCGGCCCAGCTAGAGTCAGCAGGGGATTTACCCATGGAAGGAGGTTGTACAATGATCCGCGTCTTGCTGTTTTTGTTGCTGCTAGCGAGTCCAGCTTTGGCCCAAGGCCGATTCTTCGTGGAAGTGTTGGGGGGCGATATCAGGCTTGACCTCACCAACCAGGCGGCCTTTGGCATGAATCTGAACATCAACGCAGGGGTAAAGAAACTGGCCGGCCCCTTTGGCCTAGGGGGCGGGTTCGGCCTCGGGGTACAGCAGGGGCAGGCTAACTTTAACTTAGGGGTGGGGGCAAACTTTAGCCTGGGCCGCCCGCCGATAGACCCCGAGGTCGGCCTAGGCTTCAACGCTAGTTTTGGCGGCAACGCCCCTGAATTCCGGATACAAGCCTTCGGCGGGGCTGAGTTTTCGTTCAACCGAAACGTATCCCTGCTCACAGGCCTGGTACCAGTCGTGACCTTCGCCGGTGGAGGCACCTCTTTCGGTTTCAGGATCCAAGCGGGGCTGCGGGTCTATCCCTAGATGATCGCGCGGGCCATTTTGCTGGGGCTGGCTGGCTGCCTGGTGGCCTGTGGGGGTGAGGGGGGCCTCGAGGTGCGCCTCGAGCCAGCCCGTCTCTTCGCCAGTGCGGGGGGGCAGGCCCAGCTGCGCCTGCAGCTCAGCCCACCCGCAGGTTTTACCCAGAGCGTCCACCTGGCTCTGGAGGGCGGCCCTCCAGGGATGGGCCTCGAGCCCCGCGAGGTGCTCCTCCGGCATCCCCTCTCGCTGGAGCTTCGCCTGCAGGTTCCCGACCAGGCTGCCCCTGCTGAGTACCCCATGACCTTGCGGGTGTGGTGGGGACGCGGCGCGGTACGACAGGCTTTCTGGCTAAAGGTGGTGGCGGCCTGCACCGGCCCGCCCCGAACGGGGGCCAGCTACCTGGTTCGGGTGGGCCCGGCGGCCCCGGCCAGCCTGGCTCAGGGAAGGCTGCGGCTGGAAAGGCCCCTGGCGCTGCCGGGCTTTGCGCTTTACCGCCTGGAGGAAGGCCCGGTACCAGCCGGGATCTGGCCCAATCGCAGGATGCGCCTGTTCCGCGTGCCCAACGACCCCCTCTACCCCCAGCAGTGGCACCTGCAGACCATCCGCATGGAAGCTGCCTGGGCAGTACAGACCGGCCTCGAGCGCACCATCCGCGTAGGAGCGGTGGACTCCGGGGTGGCTTCCGGCCATCCCGACCTGCCCCCCATCGGCGGCTACGACTTCGTGAGCGACCCCAGCGCGGCGGGGGACTGCGACGGGCGGGACCCTGATCCCAGCGAGCCCAGCGAGAGAGGCTTCGCGACCGGCTTCCACGGCACCCACGTCCTGGGCACGATCCTGGCCCGCAGCAACAACGGGCTGGGGATTGCGGGCATCAACTGGGGGGCCCAGGGGCTGATGGCCCGGGCCTTTGGGGGGATAGAAGGGGAGGAGGCCGACGCGCTGGAGGCGATGCTCTGGCTGGCCGGGCTGCCCGTGCCCGGGGTGCCGCCCAACCCCCAGCCTGTCCAGGTGATCAACCTCTCCTTCGGCTCGCCGGGCAGCTGCCCCGAGGGCTCCCCCTGGCGCCTGGCCACCCGGCAGGTGCTGGAGCGGGGGGTGGTGCTGGTGGCCGCTGCCGGCAACCAGGCCCAGCCCGCGGAGAACTACGAGCCGGCCAGCTGCCCCGGGGTGATTGCGGTCGGGGCCACCGACGCCCGCGCCTACCGCAGCGGGTACTCCAACCACGGCCCGCGGGTGGACCTTTATGCCCCGGGCGGGAGCCTAGCGCGTGATGACAACCAGGACGGCAGCCCCGATGGCATCCTCAGCCTGGGGGTGGGGCCTGGCGGTGGCTTTACCTACACCTACGCCCAGGGCACCTCTTTCGCCGCGCCCCATGTGAGTGGGGCGGTCTCCTTGCTCCTGGCGCAGAACCCTCAGCTTTCCCCCGCAGCGGTGCGCGAGCGGCTCCGGCGCACGGCCCGGGAGCTGCCCCAGGAGCACTGCCAGCCTCTCAGGTGCCCCATGCGCCTGCTGGACGCAGGGGCGCTGCTGGGCCCTGGTTAAGGTTTTTTTAAGACCCCCTTTCCCAGACTGGCTTTCGGAGGTGATGCTCCATGAAGAAACACGGGTGGATATGGCTTGCGTTGCTTGCCTTGCTGCTGGCCGCCTGTGGCGGGGGCGGGGCAAACCGCGCCCAGGTCCAGGGCAAGCTGAACAGTGGCAGCAAATACACCATCAACAGTCACACCAGCCTGCAGTACCTGCAGGGCCTGGGGGTGCAGGGGGTGAACCAGCTGCTGCGCCAGAAGCTAGGACTCAGCGAGGATCCCATCCGCGGCCTGAACGCCCTGGTCCTATCGGAGGCGCTGGCGGTGCAGAGCGGCAAGAAGGCCCTCTTCAACACCGACGAGAAAAAGGTGCTGGCGGTGGATAAGGACGGCAAGACCGTGGCCGAGATGGACGTAGACAGCCAGGGCAATTTCCAGGGCGAGGTGCCCACCGGCCAGAACGTGGCGCTGGTGGTGGCCAGACAGGAAGGGAACTCGACCATCTGCGAGCAGCCCCTGGAGGTAGACCCCACCCCGGCCACCGCCAGCGACGGACAAAAAGGCTCCACCAACCCCGACAACAAGCTGGCTTTGTTCAACTTCTCCGGGCAGGCCAGCGCCACCAGCCTGGCCACGCCCAAGAAGGTGGGCCTGTTTGGCATCCACGAGGACTCGGGTAACCCCGGCTCACCCCAGAACCAGGTGGACAGCGGCGCATTCAAAGGGGATAGCAGCACCCAGAACCAGTTCAAGGCCGACAGCGATAACGACGGCGTGCCCAACTACGTGGAGAACTGTGGCGATGCGGCCAACACCGTGCGCCCTGAGGTCAAGGCCACCTTCCAGTGGGATATCCCTGGCCTGGGCCCCGGTGGCTCGGTAGGGGGCAATAACCCCGATGCAGCCCAACAGTTCATGTACAACTACGCCCTGGGCCTGACCGTTGCGGTCAGCAGCACCACCGATCTAGACAATGCCACCGCTAACCTGCTGGGAGCCGGCACGCTGAAATACGACACCGTAGGAGGAGAAGGGGTAGGCCGGTACGTGGTGCGCACCGCCAAAAAGAAGAACCAGTCCGTCCAGAACGTGTTCTCGCTGATGAGCGATGTGGGCTTGTTCGACGAGAGCAAGCTGGGCTTCCCACTCTTCCCCACCTTCCACCTCGAGGCTGCCATCAACCCCAGCAGTCCCTTCAGCACCCTTGGCGACAGCGATCTGACCTATGGCGGTGGGAGTACCCTGGCCGACGGAGTACCCTGGCCGACGATATGTATCACCTCTACGGTCAGACTGCTCCAGGCGCCATCGTTTTAGCGGTGCTAAATCGCGACGACATCCTGGCCTTCAACTTCGCCATCGCTAACAGCAGCGGTGCCTACCGCATCCTGGTGCCAGCGGTGGCTCCTAGCGTGGGGGGATACTACTTCCTGGCCATCACGCCTGGCGGGGCGTTGCTGTGCGTGACCGGTAGCGGTGGTGCAATCCAGTTCAACTTCCCGCCCGTCGGCAGTGGTACAAACTACGGGGATGCCAGCGGCCTGTACCTCCGGAGAGACTTGACCTCGTCCTGTAACCCGTGATTCTCTTCCCTGCCTAGGGTAAAGCCGGTGGGCGAAACCCACCGGCTTTACCCTGCAAACAGGCGGTGTAGCTGCGGGGGCTCGAGCTCCTTCTGCTCGCCGCTTTCCAAGTGCTTGAGGGTAACGACCCCTTTGGCCCGCTCAGACTCGCCCAAAAAACCCACGTAGCGCGCCCCTTTTTTCAAGGCGTCCTCGAGGGCCTTGCGCGGGCTTTTGGGGGTGTAGCCGATCTCCACCGAGATTTTAGGCCGCAGCTGCTCGGCCAGGGCCAGGGCCTCGATCTTGGCCGGTTCGTCCAGGGGGGCCAGGTAAAGGGTGGGGGGGGGATCGGCCGGGATGGACACCCCCTCTTGCTCGAGGGCGATGGCCACCCGCTCGATCCCGATGCCAAAACCCACCCCTGGTACCGCCGGGCCGCCCAGCATCTCCGAAAGCCCATCGTAGCGTCCACCGCCCCCCAGGGCCGACTTGGCCCCAATCCGGGCGTGGTGGACTTCCCAGGCGGTGCGCACGTAATAGTCCAGGCCCCGCACCATGCTGGGGTCTACCATATAGACCACCCCCAGCCGGTCGAGGTAGCGGCAGACCTGCTCGTGGAAAGCCCGGGCTTCCTGGCCCAAGAACTCCAGCATGGGCCGGGGTTGTAGCTCCGCGATGATCTGCTGGTCGCGTTCGCTTTTGGAGTCCAGGATACGCATGGGGTTGGTTTCCAGGCGGGTCCTCGAGTCTTCCGAGAGCCCGTCCGCATAAGGCTCGAGCAGCTTACGCAGGTAGCGGTTGTAGTTGAGGCGGTCCTGCGGGTCCCCCACCGAGCCCAGCCTGACCTCGAGCTCGCGCAGGCCCAGGGTTTTGTAAATCCGCACCATCAGCGCGATGGCCTCGGCGTCTAGGAGCGGGTCGGCCAGGCCCAGGGCCTCGTAGTCCACCTGGTGGAACTGCCTGTAGCGGCCTTTCTGCTGGCGCTCGCCCCTAAAGACCGGCCCCCAGGTGAAAAGCCGCACCGGCTGGGGCCAGACCTTCATGCCGTGCTCGTTGTAGGCCCGCACGATGGCCGCGGTGGGCTCGGGGCGCAGCGCCAGCAGCCGCCCCCCGCGGTCTTCCAGCACGAACATCTCCTTCTTGACCACGATGTCCGAGGTCAGCCCCACCCCTTTTTGGAAGACCTCGAGGTACTCGAAAACCGGGGTATGGATCATCTGGGCCCCCGCCCCGCGCAAAACCTCCTCAGCGGTTCGAATGATGTAGCGGAAAACCGATTCGCGGAAGGGATACTCCCTGGCTTGGGCGAACACATCGTTGGTTCCAGGAACGGCCTTCAACATAGGGCCTATTCTAAGCTGAGCGCTTCTTCTTGCCGCTCGAGCCTTTCAGCTTTTCGGACCATTTTTGTCTGCGTACATGCGCTCATCAGCTAGACGCAAGAGGTCCTCGGCGGTCTGAGCCTCGCTGGGGAAGCTGGCGAAGCCGATGTTGACAGACAAACACAGACCGCTCAGGCAGATCTTAGAGATAGCCTCGAGGAGGCGTGCGCTCACCGCCAGGGCACCTTCCTTAGGGGTCTGAGGCAGCAGCACGGCAAACTCGTCCCCCCCCAACGGAACACCATATCTCCGGCCCGCTGGGTTCTGCTGAGGGCCTGGGCTACTGCGATAAGGGCTTGATCGCCCATGGCATGGCCCAGGCGATCGTTAATGGGTTTGAAGTTTTTCAGATCGAGCACCAACAAGGTAAGGGGATACTGGTAACGGGCAGCCCGCTCGCACTCCTCTTTGAGGCGTAGATCGAAAGCCCGGCGGTTATAAAGACCGGTGAGTGCATCGGTGAGAGCAGCCTTTTCCAGGATGGCACGGTTTTGCAGCTCGTGAACCAGCGTGGCGATGGGCGTAGCAAAAAGCTGCGCGGTGGTTAGGGAGTCCTCGGCAAAAGCTTCGTGGTCCTGCAAGCTGTCGAGGTTTAAGTAGGCCAGCACCTTACCCTGGTGGTTCACCGGCAGGCACAGGTTGGCCCCTGGGCCCCCGCTCTGGCTTCGCTCTAAGATACGCGGCTGGCCCCGTAGGGCCAAGGTTTTATCCTGGCCGTACCAGGCCAGGAAGGCCTTCTCACTCCAGCGCTCCTCTCGCCTCCAAACCGGGCCCAACGTAGCCAGACAGACAAACTCATCCTCATCGCGCACCCACAGGCTACCAGCATCGCTGCCCGGCACCAGATCTACCGCAGCCTCGAGGATGTGCTGGTATACTTCTTGAGAAGGATAGGCCCAAGCCTCGGTCAGCAGGCGATTAATGCGCTGGTGTACCTCCTCCAGCAACACCCGTTCCAAGGCTGAGCTGAGCAGGCGCTCTACGCCTAGAAGCACTTCCTTTTTACTTGGACTCCAGGCCATGCGGGCCCGGGTGGCCAGCACCAGTACCACCCGCCCCTTCATGGCGTCACGGGTATGCACAGGATAGGCTACCAGGGTTTCAAAACCCAGCTGTGCCACCTCAGGAATAGCCTCCGGAAGGCTGGTGTAGCCCTCACTAAACTGCGCCATGCCCGTGTGGTAGGCCTTCCAGGCCAGCCCCTGCTGGTAGGGAAATCTGCGGGCGAGCGGCACCAGTTTAGGGCGCAACTCCCGTGGTATGTGCCAGGCCAGCCCACGCAATGCCCCTTGGCGGTACTGAAAAACCGCCCCCGCCTCCATGTCCAGTGCCGCAATTAAGTGTTGTAGGGCGACGTCTGCCACCTTATTTTTGTCGCTGGCCGAGGCCAGTTGGTCTGCCAACCTAAGCAGCAAGCGACGCAGCTCGAGGTCGTGTAGGTGCTCGAGCTGGCGGCTTATGGTACGGGCTAGGCGGGAGAACAGCTCGAGTTCCTGCTTTTGCCAAGCCTCGGACCGTGAAAATTGCAGCACCGCCACGTTCTCATGGCGCACCCGCAGGGAGATGGCTAGCTCGTGGGATCCTGTACCAGACTGAGCCTTGGGTAGAAAAACCGGGCCCTGCTCTTGCAGTGCCTGACAAACGAGCGGGCTAGGTACCGGGCTTGCGCCATCGCCGTCTTCTAACAGCATAAGCTGGCCGGCCCCTGTGGGGATCCAAATGCGAAGCTGGCTGCTCTGTAAGAGCTGTGAAAGCATAGTAGGCAGCTGGCGCAGGAGCTGCTCACGGTTAGGGAAGCGCGGCAGCGCCTCGAGGCCTCGCAAGAAGACGTCCTGCAGTTGGGTCAGCTGATGAGCTTTGCGGTGTGCCTCGCGCAGATCCCGCCCTATCTGATTGGACAGGTAGGCTGAGAGCAAGAGAATAGCAACCATCATCAGGTAGTCCAGCGCGCTCTCACGAAAGAGCAAAAGCAGCAGCAACGACCCCAGGGCCGCAGCTATCCCCACCCGCAGACCGTAAATACCTGTGGCTGTTGCAGTGAAAAACATGAGCCAGGGGAGGGCGTGTAGACCGTCCAGCCCGCTAACGTATAAAACCACGGCTATGGCGAGAGAGAGGATAAGTATTGCTGTATGAGGTAAAGTCATGGTAAGTCCCAAAGAGGGGCCACTCACACTCTAGCATCATTTCCGCGCGCTTACGCGGGTGTCACAGCGCTACAACGGCGGTTGGTGATATATGCACAGGCGAAGCTTTTAAGGAAAATCTAACATAATGCTTATGAGAATCATATCCCTAGCAGTTTTTTTTGCCGCAGCCTGGAGCCTGGCCTTACCCCCCGATGTGCCCAGCGACCACTGGGCTGCCTTAGCAGTAGAGGATGTTGTAAAGCGAGGCTGGCTGCAGGGTTACCCCGGTGGGGTTTTCCGTGGTGAGGTAGCCCTGGACCGTTACCAGCTGGCCACCACGCTTGCTCGCGTGTTGGCAGATACTCCTCTGCCAATGCGGGAGGCCGAGGTGCGCTTTAAGGACGTTAAGCCCAACCACTGGGCTCTACCGGGAATCCGGCGGATGGTAGGGGAGGGGCTGGTTCAGGGCTTCCCTGACCAGACTTACCGAGGCACATCGGTACTTACCCGCTATCAGCTGGCTGTGGTGCTTGACAAGCTCACCCAGAACCTGGGCATTCTAGCTCCAGCCAAAACCTTGCGCCCCGATGATTTGCCCGCAGGACACTGGGCCGAGAAGGCCGTGCTACGGGTAGCTGCGCTAGAGGTATTGCCGCTTGGTGCTGACGGTCTTTTCAGGGGAAACGACCCGGTCAACCGCTACCAGATGGCCCGGGCACTATGGCGTATTGGGCAGCTCTTTCCTGCAAAGGCCTTGCCTAGCTCCGTGCCGCAGCAAGTTGGCGAGGCCATGCCCCAAGCCGATCCAGAGCCCCTCATCCGAGTGCTGGCTGTTCAGACCTCGAGCGTTCAAGAGGGCACCACCCTGGCCAGTCTAAGCACTGTGGCCCTGCCCGAGGCCTGGTCAGAAGCCCAGCTCGAGACCAGCCTGGTGCACCTAGGGCAAGCCCAACGTAATGGCCGGGTCTGGGCCACCTTCAAACACAACAACCAGCGGGCTATTGGCCTGTTGCGACTTGAGGAAAAACCTGTACTAGAAGCCTTTTTTCCTCTGGATGAAGCGGTAGAGGTCTGCAGCGAGGGCTGGGCCTGGCTCGAGGGTGGGCAAAGGCTGATGCACCTAGATCCCAGAACACAAAGGCGGCGCTATTTTGGTCCCATCGGTCAGACCGCGGTGCGCGAAGCCCTGCCGCCGGTGTTTGCTGCGGGGGTGCAGCAAGGCCTGCTGGGAGGGGTGGCACTGGACGAAAGCCGCAACTACCTGGCGCTTATCAACGGACGACCGCTGTGCCTGCCCAACTGCGCGCAGGTTACTGGCTCGAGGGTACTTCGCCTGGTGCTTCTGGGCCTCAATCCCGATGGTCTGTTTGCCGAGTATGCCTACCTGCTCGATGCGCCCGGCAACCGTGTGGTGGGTCTGGCCTGGCCCAAGCCCCGGCTGCTGCTGGTGCACGAGCACGACGGCAAAGTGAGCCGAATCTACGCGGTAGACCTTAACCAGGCCGACGACATCGCCTTTAGCGAGTGGGACAGCCCTGAAGCGGGCCTGGAGCTAAAACCCCTGGTGAAGCCGGTGGTCAAAAAGCTGGTGCTCGAGGTGGCCCTGGAAAAACCCAGCGGGCTGGCGGTTATCAGCCCGACCGAGGCCGTGACGGCCCAGAAGGGGCTGCTGCGCCTGAACCTAGAGAAACCCTTGTGGTAATCTATACCAAGTTCAAGGTACACCGGGTGGATTTCCGCCCGGCGCAGTATTTTTGTAACTGCAACACAAGTACCGTCTCTGAGGTGGGATAAAATGCGTACTTAGAGATATAAGTACGCATTTTGTATACTGTGGTCATGCTGGTACCGTTAGCCAACTGGCACAACCCGGCCAAGCGCCGCCTCGAAGCCACCCGAGCAGCCCACGAACGCAACCCGGCGGCCTTGCTCGAGTTGCTCGAGGCCTACCTGGTTCTAAAAGGCCGCAAACGCGCCACCCTCAGCTTACGCACCCTGCAGAACTACCGGCTGGCGGTACGCGATTACCTGGCCTGGGCCTGGTCGGATACCCAGTCGCTGGAAATCCTGAGGGCTACAGCCGACGATCTTGACCGCTATATTACCGACCTGCAATTGCGTGGCGGACATCTAGAAAATTCTGAAAACCAGCCCCTCAAGCCCGGCTCCATTGCTACCTATCTAGCAGGCGTGCGGGCCTTTTACCGGGCGCTCGAGTGGGCCGGCGTGGCTCAGTTGCCCCAGGTGTACTCGCCCCGCGATCCTACCCCTCCTGAGGAGCGTCGCCCTGCCTTGCCAGAGAGCCTGTACCACAGGCTCCTACAGCATCTCGCGGGTTCTGAACCGGCAAACCACCGCGATCGTCTGGCAGTGCGCTTGATGGCCGAGGCCGGTCTGCGTATTAGTGAAGTGGTTAACTTATGGGTAGATGACCTAAGCCTGTCCGAACGCCTACTGCTGGTGCGGGTGGGCAAGGGCGGTAAGCAGCGCTCGGTTCCCCTCTCCCGGCCCCTGGTACAAGAAATCCAGGGCTGGCTCCAGCTACGCTTGGCCTATGCGGCCCCCGGGGAAAAAGCCCTGCTCATAAACCTGGGTGGGCGCAAAGCTAACGGACGGGCCATGACGGACCGATCACTGCGCAAAATTCTCAACCGCCACTACCGCGACCTGGGCTTTCCTGAGCGCTACTATGGGGCCCACATGCTGCGCCATACTGCCGGAACCCGCTTCTACAAAAGAAGCCGCGACCTACATGCAACGGCCCGCCTGCTGGGCCATACCAACGTCAACACCAGCGCCATCTATGCCAAGATGGACCTAGAGGGGCTTTTTGAGGTGGTGGATCAGCTCGAGGATT
>Ga0209809_1002507_pt1 | contig 12836 bp, 13 predicted proteins | sample YNPMSTMetaG_FD_186172 | JGI IMG/M metagenome (GOLD analysis project Ga0209809, IMG submission 186172) | Anoxygenic and chlorotrophic microbial mat microbial communities from Yellowstone National Park, USA - YNP MS-T MetaG (SPAdes) (version 2) ... | reverse complement strand
ATCTGGATTATGCTTTTCTATTTTTAAAAATACATCTTCAACTTGGCGAATAGCGGATTCAAATTTTTGAGCTAACCCAGACTCTTTTAATTCTTCAGGAATATCAAATCCATGATAAACACTCCAATTTTGGCGCATTTGGGTATGCATTCTGTGTCTGTGAAGATCGCGCCAAGCGCCAATATTCATTACAATTTCAAAACATAAATCCGCCATTTCAAAACCTCTTGGTACTTTATAAAATCTTTTTGTTCTTCCATAAATTGCTTGGGCCAAAATTTTTTCTTTTTCATCTTGCGACATTCTTCTAACTTTTTCTAAAATAGATTCAAAAGATTCGTGCGTTGTTTCATAAATTAATCCCGCAATAACTTTATTTTCTCCATCAGGATCATAGCTTATTAATTTAACTTCAAAATTTGGAATTTCTTTTTTAGGTTCTATTCCAAAATTAAAATCAGAAATAGCCCTTCTTATTCTTTGCCTGCGTTCTCCTAAATAAACTTGATAATTTTGAGCTTCTTCAGAATCTAATCTTCTTAAAAAAGCGGGCACAACTTTTTCTAATTCTGCTTTTGCTTGTTCCGCTGTCCAGCGAATTTCTCCTAAATTATGTCTTTTTGCTCTTGAAATGGCATATTCAAAAGCTTGCCCATTTCCAAAAAAAGAAACCTGACTTAATGTTGAAGACGGTAAAATTCCACGCAAAGTATCAAAAGTTTTTGTTCTTAAAACAAGTTCTTTTTCATCAGGATATTTTTTGCGTAAAAAATCAAAAAATTCTTGAGTAAGTTTGGTATAGGTTATAAAAAGATTATCCATTGCTTGTTGGTATTCGTCGATTAGGCCCATTTTTTCTAATGTCGGATCAGTATAATAACGATATCGCCCAGCAATTTTTGAAGAATAATCAACATAGCGCGTTGATTTTTCAATTGGAGCAAGGCCAACTCTTTGATCTTCCCAGTGTTTTATAGCAACTTGCGAAATTCCAGAAAAAACTAAATGCGTTCCAGCCATTTGGGCAATAGAATCATCTCCATATTGAGCAAGCCATTTAATATAAAATTCCCGAGCGCGTGAATTTGAAAAAATGTTTTCTATAGGATTTTGGTGTAAAAAATCAATTAAATTTTTTAAAACCTCTCCATATTCGCTTCCGTCTTCTAAAAATGGTTTTACAAATTCATTTAAAAAAATAACACGCAAGTCATCTTTGGCTCTGCTTGTTCGCGAACATAGCGCTCCAATTATTTCAGGTGGTAAAAATGGTACCGCAAAAACAGGTCTATCTAAGTTTGTAAAAAATGGTTCAATTAAATATCTTTCTTGGGTTTCAAAATTTAAAGATTCAAATGGCGGAGAAAAATTTTCGGTCATGCTTTATGATAACAAAATTAATTTAAAAAAAACAATTATTTATACTCTTCTTTTATTTTTCTTTTTGCCTCTCGTTTTTTAATTAATTCACGTTTATCTTGTTTTTTTCTTGTTTTTGCGATACCAATTAAAACTTTTATTAAATTATTTTTAAGGTAAACACTTAAAGGAATAAGTATAAATTTTTGACCCGCTTTACCTATTAAATATTTTATTTCGGATTTATTCAAAAGAAGTTTTTTATTTCTTTCTGGGTCGTAATTTAAAATATTATTTTTTTGATACGGTTCAATTTTTGCGCCCACAAGCCAAAGTTCGTTATTATAAGGCAGGACGCGCGCTCCAGCAATGTGAAATTTTCCCAATTTTGCGCTTTTTACTTCTGGACCCAAAAGTTCTATACCCGCTTCAAATTTTTCTAAAATTTCATAATCAAAATATGCTCTGCGATTTTCAGAAAGAATCTTCATAATATTATTTTAATAAAAAAATTGGGGCCCTGGTAGGGGCCCCCAAGAGATACACGGTCCAGCGCTATAAGACCTATTTTAATTTTATTTAATTTATTTCTTTTGTCAATTAATTTTTAATAAAAATAAAAAAAGCCCCACCATCGGGAATGGTGGGGCAAAATCGCAAAGGAGGTGTTTGGCTACTTAAAATATAGCAAATTAAAATTTTTTGTCAATCTTGTTGCGGGGGCAGGAATCGAACCTGCTTCGAGAGCTTATGAGGCTCCCAGGAAAACCATTCCCATACCCTCCCGCAAAAACATTGTATTATAAATATTAAATTAAAATTTGTCAAAGAATTTAAATAAAAAAGCCCCGGCTGAATATTATCAGCCGGGGTGGGCGCCAGCGCGGCCCCCCGCACTCGCGGGGGGAACCCGCTACTAATTTTAAATTAACAAATTAAAACCTTTTTGTCGAGAATAGATTATTGGTTTTTAAAATAAAAAAAGCCCCGGCTGAACACGCCGGGGCTCAAAAGTCTCCGCTGCCCCCTTCGGGGTCATCTAATTTTAGATTAGCAAATTAAATTTTTTTGTCAATATTTTTATTTTTAATAAAATCATTTATAATAAAAAATATGATTTATTTTCTTTCGGGAAAGATTTTTAAAAAAAGTGAAAATTTTTTGGTTGTAAAAAATAATGACATTGGTTTTAAAATTTTTGTGCACAAAAAAATAATTAATAGTTTAGAAGTTGGGCAAAACGTTTTCCTTTTTATTTATTTTTATTTTAAAGAAAACAATATTGAGCTTTATGGATTTTTAGATGAAAAAGAACTTGAATTTTTTGAAATGTTAAATTCAGTAAATGGCGTTGGGCCAAAATTAGCCCTGGCTATTTTAGAAAAAAATGATTTAAAAACTTTAAGCCTTGCAATTAAAAACAATAAAACCGAATTTTTAACCAAAGCTTCAGGTGTTGGTCAAAAAACCGCAGAAAGAATTATTTTAGAACTTAAAAACAAAATTAAAATAGAAGATTCTGAAGGATTAGCTCAAAATTTAGATCTTGATTTTGAAATTATTGAAGCTTTGGTTAATTTAGGTTATAGTAAACAACAAGCCAAAAACGCGGTTTTGCAAGTCGATTCAAAATTTAAAACATTTGAAGAAAGATTTAAACAAGCTTTAAAAATTTTAAATAAAAAATGAGCAAATTTTTAGATTTAATTATTGATTATCTTAAAAAAATTCCATTTTTAAAAAAAATTTTTAATTTGCCTTTTATAAATAAAACCTATCATTTTCTTTTGGCGTTTTTTGGTGCTTTAATTTATGGTTTTCCATCAAAAAAATTAATAGTAATTGGGGTAACGGGCACAAAGGGTAAAAGCACTGTTTCGTATCTTATTTTTAAAATTTTAAACCTTGCTGGTTTTAAATGTGGTTTAATTTCAACCCCGCTTTTAGGTATTGGCGAAAATGTTTGGCAAAATAAAACAAAACAAACAATGCTTGGAAGATGGTCTATTCAAGAGCTTATTAAAAAAATGGTAGAAGAAGGCTGTAAATATGCAGTTATTGAAACATCTTCTGAAGGAATTTTACAATACCGTCATCAATTTATTGATTATAAAATTGCTGTTTTTACAAATATTTCTCCTGAACATATTGAACGTCATGGTAGTTTTTCTAATTATCGTAGAGCTAAAATTAAATTATTTGAAAAGGTAGCAAAACGCAAAGATGGTATTGGAATTTATAATTTAGACGATGAAAATGTAATTTACTTTTTAGAGCCAAACGTTCAATTTAAATACGGATATACTTTAAATCCAAAAGAAACAGGATTTGAAGATAGAGTTTCAAAATTAATTAGAGCGGTAAATATTCGTTTATATCCAAATAAAACAACTTTTGAAATTCATAATAAAAAATTTGAAACTAAACTTTTAGGAATGTTTAATGTTTATAATTTTTGTTCTGCTATTGCTACCGCTTTGGCTTGCGGAATTGATTCTTTAACTATTCAAAAAATATTGCCCATAATTGATCCTCCACCAGGAAGATTTGAAATTATAAAAACAAATAAAGATTTTCAAATAATAATTGATTACGCTCATGAACCAAAAAGTTTAGAGTCTATTTATAACGCGGTTAAAATTTTTTCGCCAAAACGTTTAATTTGTCTTTTGGGCGCGCAAGGTGGTGGAAGAGATAAATGGAAAAGAGAAGCTATGGGGGAAATTTCTGCTAAATATTGTGATTATATATTTTTAACCAACGAAGATCCTTATGATGAAAATCCTGAAAATATTTTAAACGATATAGAAAAGGGCATAGTAAACGTCGAGCCTAAAGAAAAAAAATTTAAAAAATACTTTAAAATTATTGATCGCAAAGAAGCAATTTTGCAAGCCATTCTTTTAGCTCAAAAAAACGATGTTGTTGTTTTAACTGGAAAAGGTGGAGAGGTTTGGATGTGTATTGAAAACAATAAAAAAATTCCATGGAACGAATCAGAAATTGTTAAAGAAATTTTAGCTCAAAAAAATTTAATTTTTGACAAAAACACTAATTAATGTATAATAAAAAAGCAATAAAATTTTTATTATAAAAATTTGAGACCCAGAATAAACAACGAAATACAAGCTAAAGAAGTTAGAGTTATCGATGCTCAAGGCAAAAATTTGGGCGTAATGAAGATTGAAGATGCTTTAAAATTAATTGACCCCGAAAAAGGGTTAGATCTTATTGAAATTGCCCCTCAAGCTAACCCACCAGTAGTAAAGTTAATGAATTATGACAAATGGAGATATGAACAAGAAAAGAAACAAAAAAGAGAAGCTTTTTTAAAAAAATCAAAATCAACATCAATAAAATATATTCAAATTACACCACGAGCAAGTCAACATGATTTAGAAATAAAAGCCAGACAACTTGAAAATTTTTTAAATAAAGGTTATATTATTGAAATTCAAATGCAGTTGCGTGGCAGAGAAAAATTAAATAAAGAATGGGCAATGCAAAAACTAAATGATTTTTTAAATTTAATTAGTTTAAAGTACAAAATCCTTTCTTCTCCAAAAGAGGGAGGTAAAGGAATAATTGTTCAATTAGAGAAATTAAAATGAAAAAACAAAATAATACAATGAAAAACAGTGTTGTTTCGAGAATAAAAATAACCAAAAAGGGGAAGGTATTAAGACGCAAAATGGGCGTGGATCACTTTCGAACAAGAAAGTCGAAAAAAAATATTTTACAAAAAAGAAAAGAACATCCTTTAGATATTTCTAAAAAGGAAATTTTGGGTTTAGCGGGAAAAACAAACTAAAATGACAAGAGTAAAAAGAGGAAAAATAAAACATAAAAAAAGGGAAAAACTTTTAACGCAAACAAAAGGATTTAAGTGGGGAAGAAAATCAAAAAAGCGCCAAACAAAAGAAGCTTTAATTCATAAATTAGAGCATGCTTTTCGTGGGCGCAAAGAAAAGAAAAGAGTTCAGCGCAGATTGTGGATTGTTAAAATTAACGCTGGTGCAAGACTTTATAATATGAAATATAGCACCTTAATTTCTTCCCTTGCAAAAAAGCAAGTTAAAATTAATCGAAAAATGTTAGCGGACCTTGCTCAAAACGAGCCAAAAATTTTTGAAAAAATTGTTGAATTAGCAAAAAGTTAAATTTCTTCTTTAAGACGATAACTAAAGGCCTCAGCAATATGTTCCGCTTTTGCGTTTGGAGAATTTTCTAAATCTGCAATAGTTCTTGATATTTTTAAAAGACGAAAATAAGCGCGCGGCGAAAGATTGTGCGGTTCTAAAGTTTTAATAAATTTTATAGCGTCATCGGTTAAATTTAAAAATTCTTTAATATGACGATTGTTCATTTGAGAGTTTGTTAAAATTTTTAACCCATGTTTTTTAAATCTATGTTTTTGAATTTCGCGAGCGGATTCAACTTGCGCTTTAATTTTGTCATTAATTTTTTCTGTTTTTTCAGAAAGATTTAATTCTCTAATTGGCGGTCTTGTTACTTTAACTTGCAAATCAATACGATCAAGTAATGGCCCAGAGATTTTCTTTTGATAACGCAAAACGTCATAAGCAGAACACTTGCATTCTTTTTGAGGATCGCCAAAAAATCCGCAAGGACAAGGATTCATTGCGGTCACAAGACAAAATTGCGCGGGAAGGGTTAAAGTATTTTTGGCGCGCGAAATATGAACAACTCCGGTTTCCATTGGTTGACGCAAAGCCTCTAAAACATTTCTTGGAAATTCCGGAAGTTCGTCCAAAAATAAAATTCCGTGATGTGCCAAACTTATTTCTCCGGGTTTTGGATTTTGCCCACCACCAATAATAGAAACTAAAGATGAAGTGTGGTGCGGAGCGCGAAACGGTCTTTTTTTAATTAAGCCATTTAAAAAAAGACCAGCAGAGCTCCAAATTTTTGTAATTTCAATAGATTCTTCAAAATCTAAATCCGGTAAAATACCAATTAAAGCTTGAGCCAAAAGACTTTTACCAACACCAGGCGGGCCTATCATTAAAAAATTATGGCCACCAGCCGCTGAAATAACCAAGGCTCTTTTTGCTTGTTCTTGTCCTTTAATTTCATTTAAATCCGGAACATCTTCTATTTTTTCTTGAAAATCTTCAAATTTTTGCGGTTCAATAATTTTTCTATTTTCTAAAAATAAAACTACTTCTTCAAGTGTTTTTACTGGAATAACTTTAATTTCAGAAATAGCAGAAGCTTCGTTGGCATTTTCTTCTGGCAAAAACAAATATTTAAATCCATGACGTCTTGCGGATTCCGCAATGTTTATAGCTCCAAAAATTGGTCTTAATCTTCCATCCAAAGCTAATTCGCCAACAAAAATTTTGTCTTCAGGATTAAAATTAGAAATTTGTTTTGTTGCTAATAAATAACCTAAAGCAATTGCTAAATCATAATGCGAACCAGTTTTTTTAATGCTTGCAGGCGCAAGATTGATAGTTATTTTTCTATTTTCACGATTTGGTGGTTTTACTCCTAAATTTTTTAATGCGGAATTTACTCTTTCTTTTGCTTCGTTTAAAGCTTTGTCCGCTAAACCAACAATATTAAAAGAATGTAGTCCAACATTTAAATCGGTTTCTACTTCAATGATTTTAGCATTAATTCCTTCAAGTTCTGCAGAATAAACCCTTGAAGTAATTTTTTGCATTTATTTTTTATTTTTTTTATTTCTACAAACTGAACACAAAATTAATTCCGGCTCTTTTTCTAATTCTTGAGGATTAATTGATTTTTTACATTTATCGCACAAACCATAATTTCCAGAATTAATTTTGTTTATCAAATAATTTATTTCATTAATTCTTTTTCTTATTACATTAGCTTCTGATAATTTTACTGAAAGCTCTTCTGCTTCATCCATTTCTTCATCTAAATCTCCAACATCAGAACCAAAATCTTCCAGCACATTAAGCTTTTCTAATTTTTTCAAAAGTCTTTTCTTTTCTTTTTCTAATTTTTCTTTTAATGCATTGTCTTTCATAATTATATAATAAACAATAAAAAATTTTTTGTCAAAAATAAAATTTAAAAAATGTTTAGTTAAGAAATTAAATTCTACCCATTGACAAAACATAAATTTTATTGTGAAATATTAATTAGATAAATTATTTAAAAAGAATAACAACCCACATCTTTAAAAATCATTTCTATAGGTTTATGGTTAGTTGTTGGGGGTTGATGGTTATGCAAAATGTTTCGCGCGAAACACTGTGCCCAACTATTAACTTCTAACAATTAACTATAAACCGAAAAAATGTTTCGCGCGAAACATTTTACTCAAACTCAGTTTTTTACAAAATGTTTCGCGCGAAACATTTTGCACACTAAACTCTAAAAAACCCTTATTTTTCCTACAACCCGATTTTCAGATGTTTCGCGCGAAACATTTTGTAAGGAATTCGGCAATATAATTCGGCAAAAAATTCGGCAATTCGGCAAAAATTCTGCAATAATTCGGCAAAAATAAAGAATTCGGCAATAGAATTCGGCAATTCGGCAATAGAATTCGGCAAAGAATTCGGCAATAATTCGGCAAACATATAAAAAATGTTTCGCGCGAAACATTTTGCACACTAAACCCTAAAAAAACCTTATTTTTCCTACACATCGGTTTTTAGATGTTTCGCGCGAAACATTTTTACATTTTTATGGAGTTATGGTTGGTTGTTGTGGGTTGGTAGTTGTGTGCAATGTTTCGCGCGAAACACTGTGCCCAACTATCAACTGCTAACAAACAACTATAAACTGAAAAAATGTTTCGCGCGAAACATTTTGCATAACTACCAATGTTTAACAATTGTATCAAATAGCGTTTGTTAGTTATTTTTTAGTGTCATTTAGTGGATTATATTTCTATTTCATTAACTATAAACTAAAAGTAGCGGACAAGCGCAACATCTTGACAAAATAATAAATATATTGTCTTATATTAGATTTGAAATTTAAAATATAAATTTGTTATTATCTTAAAATGAAAAACCCAAAAGAAATAGGAACATTAGGAGAAGATATTGCGGTTGAATATTTAAAATCAAATGGTTATAAAATTATTTCAAGAAATTTTAAAAAGCCATTTGGAGAAATAGATATTATAGCAAAATCAAAAAATAATATAGTCATCTTTTTTGAGGTGAAAGCTTTAAATGAAAACGATTTTGGATTTTTGCCCGAAGATCAAATGAACTATTTAAAAATTAAAAAATTAAAGAAAATTTGCAACTACTATATTTTAAAAAATAATAATTTAATAAACAAAATTAATGGATGGCAAATTGATCTCATTGCAATTATTTTTAAAAAAGACAACTCTTTTGAAATTAAACACTACGAAAATATTTAATTTTTGCTTTGCGCGCTCTGGAAATAAAATTAAAAATGTCGTAAAATATTTTTATGCGTCAGGATATTCAAAAACTTTTAAAGGATTACATTGATTATTTAGAAATTGAAAAAGGCAGAGCTAAAAAAACACAACAAGTTTATTATAGACACCTAAAAGAATTTTTTTCTTTTGCAAAAATAAAAGAACCAAAAGATATTACTGAAGAAAAAATTAGAGAATTTAGAATTTATTTATCTAAAAAAAATTTAAAAAAATTAACGCAATCTTATTATTTAATTGCTTTAAGAAATTTTTTAAAATATTTAATTCGCAGAGGTGTTGAGGTTTTATCTCCTGAAAAAATAGAATTGCCAAAAGTTTCCCGGAAACAAATTGAAATTTTAGATTATAAAGATTTGGAACGCCTCTTAGACGCTCCTTCTGGAAATGATTTAAGAACTTTACGCGACAAAGCTATTTTAGAAACATTATTTTCAACAGGGCTTCGTCTTTTTGAGCTTTGTTCTTTAAATAGATATATTAATTTAGATCGGGGCGAAATAACTGTTCGCGGAAAAGGCGATAAATTAAGAGTTGTGTTTTTATCCGAAAGAGCAAAAAAAGTAATTAAAAAATATTTAGACAAAAGAACTGATACAGAAGAAGCTTTGTTTATAAGTTTAAGCAGAGGCACAAATCCAAAAGTTTTAGGAAGAATAACTCCGCGCGCAGTACAAAGACTAATTGATTTTTGGGCAAGGCGCGCAGGCATTCCTTCTAAAGTTCATCCGCATATGTTGCGTCATATTTTTGCAACTGATTTATTAATTAATGGCGCGGACTTAAGAGCGGTTCAAGAACTATTAGGACATCAAAATATTTCAACAACGCAAATTTACACGCATTTAACAAATAAAGAACTTCGCGAAATTCACCAAGCTTTTCATGCTAAAAGAAGAAAATAAAAAACCCGCAAGAGCTTTCCAGCTTCTTGCGGGTTAAGGTGGTAGCCGCCAGAGGTATTTCATAGTTACCTCCAGCGGTTCCAGCCGCAGTACTCGGGCCCAAAAACGATCTGTCGGGACAAAGGATAATTTCTCTGCACCCACACCTGCTCGGTGTAGGTACAGCCCGCCCCCGCTGTAATTGTAATAATCAAGGGGCGGGAATACCCCCCAACCAGCTCGGCGCGGACATAGTCCACGCCGCCGGTTCCGAGCGCGGCAACCGGCTTACCATTTACTAATATAGTAATATCCTCAGTAGTATTGTTGATTATTTGAATACCTACTGAGGACGCCCACCACTCGCGGGGGAGTTTGATCCGCCGCGAGGTGGGCGTCGCGGCGGCGGTCGATGCGGGCACGGGACGCCCATCCGGCGTCCGGATATCGGACGTTCGGATTGTCCACTCGGCGGGGCTGTACTCGTTGAGCGTCAAAATACGTCCCGCCGACCCGACGTAGTCCGTCATAGCCGCGTCCCGGTAACATATCGCTGCTACCGGGATATACTGGTACCACTGATTATGCCACCGACGCTGATCAAAAACTAAATCGCCGGGGCGGATAACTCCAACGTCTTTATTGCTAATAATCAATCGGCAATAAAAAGACGTGGAGTTTGCGACTTGGAACGGCGTCCCTTGATAGGTGACGCCAGCTCCCTCCGCCGCAGGAGACGAAACCTGCGGCAAAAAAGACTTAATAGTATCCTTCCACTGCGCCATTACTGACGCAGGAAAAAAAACAAAGAGCAACAACGCTGTCAATTCCTTTTCCATTTTCAACCTCCTTTTTATATTATACAATAAATTTATTGTTAAGTCAATTACAAATAATTGCTATGATCCGAAATACACGAATGTATCCGAATTTACGGATAATACGAATTATAAAAATTAAAAATGCAAATATCAAAATGCAACTCCGTACCAGAGCATAGCCCGGTACGGGTCCGCCCCGAACCCTGATGTGGTTCGGGGCAAAATTTAGGATGCTCAGCAAAAATTTCTTTCAGAAATTTTTGCTGAGCTACAATCATTTTGACTTTTTCCTCCAAAGGAGGATCCTCCTCTGGAGGAGACTTTTGAGATTTGAGCTTATTTATTGTATCCTTCTTGTCAAAATTTAATTTTTGTATAAAATATAATTAAGCGCAGGTGGCAGAGTGGTCAATTGCACCAGACTGTAAATCTGGCGCCCTTTGGGCTTCGGGGGTTCGAATCCCTCCCTGCGCACAAGAAATAAACAAATCCTTAAATTAGCCCAAACATCTTTAATTCTTTAATGTTGACTTTTTTGTTTTTAGCAGTTAATATGTAATTATTAGTACTTTTTTAAAACAATTAAATAAATTAAGCACATCTACGCCAATAATATTGGGTATTTTTTTTGTTCTTTTTTTAGTAATTTACAATTTTACCTTTGAAAACAAAGCGGATGCTGGTAATACCGGAATTATGGGCGGGCCGTTTCAAAAAAATGTTGAAATTAATGAACCACAAGAAAATGCTTTATTAACACCAATATTTTCAACTAAAAATCAAAAAGAAGATATTATAATTAACAACTTAGCTAGCTTAGAAGATAAAAACATAATACATTTTTCTGAAAATTCTTTAAATTCAAATTTAAATTCACAAAAAAATTTTGTTTTAAATTTTATTTTGCCTACTGATGGATTAAATTTTGGTAAATTGCACCAAAGAAATGCGGTAGATATTGCTAATAGTTGTGGAACAGATGTTTGGGCTTCTACAGATGGATTAATTATAGAAATAAAATCAACTGGATGGAATGGCGGATATGGAAAATATGTAAAAATAGAACATTTAAATAATATTAAAACTTTATATGCGCACTTAAGCAAAATAAATGTTTCTTTAGGACAAAAAGTCAAACAAGGAGAAAAGATTGGAGAAATTGGACAAAGCGGAGAAGCAACTGGATGCCATCTTCATTTTGAGGTTTTAGGAGTAAAAAATCCATTTGCAACTAATTAATTTTTGGTAAAATTAAACTATGCCATCATTTTTTTACATTTTAAAGGAAATTGTTATTCATAATTATTTTTTGGCTTCTATTTTTTTGTATTTAAGTATTGTATTTTTGGGTAATATTGCTTCTTTTGCTGCTTTTTGGATTGTAATTGTGGGAAATCAAATTGGTAGGATTGGCTTGGTTGCGGTTTTAATTTTAACTTATTTAGGAGATGTTTCTGGAGATTTTTTGTGGTTTAATTTAGGAAAGTTTTTGCGCGGAACAAAAATTGGAGATTTTATTTTAAAAAAAGCATCAAATCATAATCAAAAATTTGAAGAAATTATTTCAAAAAATGGATTTGGCTGGTTTAAATTTTCAAAATTTTTTTTAGGTTCAAGCCCTTATATTGCTTTTGCCCTGGGTTGGTCTGGTGCAAATATTAAAAAATTTTTAAAAACTTCTTTAATTTTTACTGCAATTTGGGTGCCAATTTTTTTCTTTATTTCTTTGGGAATTATTTTTGGACTTTTGCCATTTGGAAGTATTGGTTTTTTAAAGAAAATAGAATGGCTTTTTATTTTAGGAATTATTTTGTTTATAATTATTCAACTTATAATGTCTTATCTTTTTAAAAAGGTTTTGTTTTTGGGATTTAAAATTTTTAATCATCAAAATCATTCAAACAGCAATTTAGAAGATAAAAATTCCAAAGCACAATAAGCATTTAATTTAAAATTATTATAACGAAAAACAGATTATTTGATTTTAAATTATAAAATGCTAAAATTAAAATAAGTTTAAAATAAAATTCAGCGATAAAAAATTAATTTTTAGGTCGGTAGTTTATAAAAATAAAAATATAAAAATAAAAATGGAAAATTTAAATTTTTTTGAAGATAATAATCCTGAAGATTTTTCAAAAGAAGAAGTAGATGCGTATATAGAACAGCTTGAAGCAAAAATGAGTTTAGAGAGTAGAGCTGAAATTATTGAAAAACTATACCAAGAAGGTTTTGTTTATTTAGGCGAGTGTAATGGCTATGAATTTGATCTTGAAAAATATGAGAAATATGGATTAGATCCACAAAAAATTAAAGAAATTAAAAATGTAGTTGAGAAATCTTTTTTAA
>Ga0209809_1002500_pt1 | contig 12847 bp, 11 predicted proteins | sample YNPMSTMetaG_FD_186172 | JGI IMG/M metagenome (GOLD analysis project Ga0209809, IMG submission 186172) | Anoxygenic and chlorotrophic microbial mat microbial communities from Yellowstone National Park, USA - YNP MS-T MetaG (SPAdes) (version 2) ... | reverse complement strand
AACGACATTTCTCTTCTTGTATCGCTTAACTAATTTTTCTCCTCTTAAAATATCTGTCATAATCCAAACAAAAATTTTTCAAAGATAATGAGATTTAATTTTAGATTAATCGATGTTCTCAATCCGCATTGCCGTAAACGACAATGCTAAACAAACAAAACATCATGAATGATGTTAGTGTATTTCAATCCGGTTTTCGAGTAGTCCTGAGCGAAGCGAAGGACATATCGAGAAAACTTTTGCTTCAATCTTTTAGCTATTCAAAGATATTTTGGACTAAAGTCTTAGAATTTGTGGGATTGATTTTTTCTTTTTTCCCCTTTTCCCCGACTTGAAAGTCAGGGCTAGTCTGTAAATTAAAATAGATTCGTTAATCTTAAATCGCGAGAGACGATTTTATTTCTTCTCATTCAGCATCATTTATGATGATTTTTTCGAAAAGCATTGTCGTTTACGGCAATGCGTATGGAAACATCATTCAGCAACCTGAACTCGATATAAAAACAATCTTCTTCCCAACTAAAACAATTTTTTTAACAATGCTTTATAAATTTCATTTCCTTAATTAAATTTGAATGAATTATGACGATACCAAATCAACTCACAGTCACGAGAATAATTTTAACTCCAATTTTTGCTTTCCTTTTTTTATCCGGTGACAAAACATTTAATCAAGCTTCGTTATTTGTCTTTTTAATTGCTGCCTTAACCGATTGGTATGATGGATGGCTTGCTCGAAAATACAATTATATTTCTGAACTTGGCAAATTTCTCGACCCATTAGCCGATAAGATTTTAACATCGACAGCTTTTTTTGCCTTTGTTTACGCAGGACTTCTTAACTTCTGGATGGTTTTAATAATTGTTGTACGAGATTTGATTATAACTCTTTTGCGTGTGTATGGTCAGTACAAAAAAAGAACTTTCTCTACAAGTCTTTTTGCCAAATTAAAAACCAGCGTTCAAATGATTTTTCTTTACTACTTGCTTGTAGTCTATGTGGGCATCGAAAAAGAACTTTTCAAATTCATTGATAGAAATTGGAGTAATCTTTTATTGAACAAAGATTTTATTTACTACACAATGATTTTCATCACAACTATAACAGTTTATACTGGCATTGAATATCTTTACACAAATCGTTTTACACTTAAGGAGCTTTTCAAGTGAAAGAAAAATTAAATTTTTACGACCGATTAAAATTATTTTTTGCGTCTGGATTTTTAACTGGATATTTCCCTCTTGCTTCTGGAACCGTTGGTTCATTTCTTGCAATTTTAATTTTTATAATTGTTCCTGGATTTAGTGAGCCATACATTCTTATAATCTTTATTCTTCTTTTTTTGGTAATTGGCATTTACACATCTGACTTTGCTGAAAAGATTTATGGTTTTGACCCACCTGAAGTCGTTATTGATGAAATTGTTGGAATGTGGTTTACAATGCTTTTTGTTCCAAAAACTTTTCTCCTTTCTGCAATTGGATTTATTCTCTTTAGAATCTTCGACATCATAAAACCTTTTCCAGCAAAACAGAGTCAGCAATTTAAAGGCGGATTAGGAATTATGCTTGATGACTTGATTGCTGGATTTTATTCGCTAATAATTTTACACATTATTCTTCTAATTTTTCCGGAGTTAAAAAATTTATGAACAAAGTTTCAATCATTTCAATTGGAGATGAATTACTAATTGGACAAACCATCAACACAAATTCAGCATACATTGGTGAAAAATTGACTTCTATTGGTTATGAGGTGATAAGAAACTTTACTATTGGCGATAACAAAGAAGATATCTTAAAAACTCTTTCCGACGCTGAAGCAATTTCTGATTTTATTTTTATCACAGGTGGTCTTGGTCCTACACATGATGATATAACGAAAACCTGTATCCTGGAATATTTTAATACAGACCTTGTATTCGATGAACACACTTTCGAAAGGATTAAAAAACTTTTTGAAAGAAGAAATATTCCTATGCCTGAGATTAATCGTGAGCAAGCAATGGTTCCACGAATTGCAAGAGTAATTCCGAATGATTATGGGACTGCACCAGGATACGATATCACAAAAAAAGGGAAAAGATTTTTCGTAATGCCTGGAGTTCCATATGAAATGCGTGGAATGATGGAAAACACAATTTTACCTGATTTAAAAAATTACATTCAATCAAAAAAAATTTTTTACAATCAGAAAATTCTTTACACGACAGGAATTCCTGAGTCTGCACTTTATTCAAAACTTCAAGATATTAGACCATTTTTTGATGAATTGAAAGTTGCTTTTTTGCCTAGTCAATTCGGTGTGAAAATTCGTCTATCTATGAGAAGCGATGATGAAAAATTTAATATTGAGAAAATAAAATTTATCGAAGAAAAAATTCGTGAAAGAGTAGGTGATTACATTTACTCGGATGAAAATTTAACTCTTGAAGAAGTAATTGGAAAAATTTTGATTGAAAGAAAATTAAAACTCGCCATCGCTGAATCGTGCACAGGTGGTTTGATATGCAATCGAATCACAAATATTCCAGGTAGCAGTAATTACTTTGAGAGAGGTGTGGTAAGTTATTCTAACGAATCGAAAATCCAAATACTCGGAGTAAATCCAGAGACAATAAAAAATTATGGCGCTGTAAGTGAGCAAACAGCAATTGAAATGGCTCGTGGCGTAAGAAAAATTTCAAATGCTGATATTGGAATTTCTACAACCGGAATTATGGGTCCAACAGGTGCAACTGAAACTAAACCAATTGGACTTGTTTTTATTGGTTATTCTGATAAGGAAAGAGAATTTGCAAAACAATTTAACTTTGCTGATAACAGAGTAAGAAATAAGGAAAGAACATCTCAGTCTGCTCTTGCTCTTTTATGGCAAACATTGACCGGAAGAATTTAAATCTGATTCTTTAATTTTTTGATTTTATGATTTGTTGATTTTTGATTGGTTATTTTTTTTGATTATTTAGATTGTGCTTGTCTAAGGTTAATTCTTCAATATTTTAATCAGAAAATATTCCCTCATTGGATTTATATTTCAATAACAATTTTTCAACCAATTATTCTAAAACAAAAAATGGAACTGCCAATTTAAAATCTGACAGTTCCATTAAAAATTATTTGAAATATTCAATCAAAGATTTTTTAATTCGTGAACTAATTTGTTGATTGATTCTTTTGCATCACCAAAGAACATCAATGCATTAGGATAAAAGAAAAGTTCATTATCAATTCCAGCGTAACCGACATTCAACGACCTTTTGTTAATAACAACTGTTTTTGCGTAATCGACATTCAAGATTGGCATTCCATATATTGGTGAATTTTTATCGTGACGAGCTGCTGGATTGACTACATCGTTTGCACCGATTACAAATGCAATATCGGTGTTTGGGAAATCGTCGTTAATATCTTCCATTGCATAAAGGTGGTCATAAGGAACTTGAGCTTCGGCTAATAATACATTCATATGACCTGGCATTCTACCAGCAACCGGATGAATTGCGAATCGAACATTTTTACCTTTTGATTCTAAGATATTATATAAATCACGAACTGCATGCTGAGCTTGAGCAACAGCCATTCCGTAACCTGGAACTATAATAATATTTTCTGCGGCATCAAAAAGCATCGCAAGTTCTTCACTTTCAATTGCTTTCACATTTCCTTTAACTGTTTGAGTTGCTGGTCCAGTTATGCCTGCACTCTCCCAACCACCAAGAACAACATTCATCAAAGAGCGATTCATTCCTTTACACATAATATTTGTGAGAATTATTCCAGATGCACCAACTAAGGCGCCAGCAACGATTAATTGTTCATTTTGCAAAACAAAACCTGTCGATGCTGCAGCTAATCCTGAATAAGAGTTCAAAAGTGAAATTGCAACTGGCATATCAGCACCGCCAATCGGTAGAACAAGTAAGACACCAAGAACGAGAGATAATCCGCCAATACTTAAAATCAACCACTCTATATCAGGATTGATTGAGAAATATACACCGCAAGCAATAGCTAAAAGTAATAATAACAAATTCAACGGATGCTGACCTGGATACTTAACCACTCTTCCTGTTACTATTCCCTGTAATTTACCAAACGCAATTAAAGAGCCGGTAAATGTAACAGCGCCAATTAAAACACTAAGAGTAATTGTTGAAGTTAACTCTGCGTTAAAACTCATTCCTGGGACGGTTCCAAGATGTATTTTGTAATATTCCGAAAGAGCCACTAACATCGAAGCACCACCACCAAAACCATTCAATAAACCAACCATCTGGGGCATTCCAGTCATAGGAACTTTGATTGCCATAATCGAACCAATCACAGCACCAACAATAAGTCCAATTATAATCCATTCAAAAGTCAGAACATTCTTATCAAAAAGAGTTACAACAATTGCAATGAGCATTCCAATTGCAGATAGTAAATTTCCTCTTCTTGCAGTCTTTGGTGAAGCAAGATATCTAATTCCAAATATGAAAAATGTAGAAGCGACTAAATATGAAATTTTAATTAAGGTATCCATAAAATCAGCTCACTTTTTTTTGAACATTTTTAACATTCTGTCGGTGACCAGATATCCACCGACAACATTGATTGTTGCAAAAATCACTGCGACTAATCCGAGTATTGTGCTGATAGTAAATTGTTCGAGTCCTGCGCTTATCAACGCACCAACAATTGTAATTCCTGAAATTGCGTTGGAGCCAGACATCAAAGGTGTGTGAAGTGTGGGCGGAACTTTGGTTATTAACTCAAAGCCAACAAACATTGCAAGAACGAAGACATAAATTAACATTAAAAGATTTCCATCCATAGTTTATTCCCTTCAATTTGTTACATTATTAATTCTTTTGTTCGTTCGTGAACTACCTGACCATCTTTTACAATTGTTGATTTACCAATAATCTCATCATCCATATTGTGATTAAACTTACCTTCTTTTGAAGCATAATTAATCAGATTGAAAAGATTTCTCGCATACATTTCACTCGAATGATACGGAACAAGACTTGGAAGATTTGGCTCACCGATAATTGTCACACCATATTTCTTTACAGTTTTACCTTTTTCACTGATTTCAACATTTCCACCAAATTCAACTGCCATATCGAGAATAACTGAACCGGGTTTCATACTTTTCACCATCTCTTCAGTAATAAGCAGTGGTGCTCTCTTTCCAGGAACCAGCGCAGTTGTTATTACAATATCAGCTTCAGAAACATGTTTAGCAATTAATGCCTGCTGCTTCTTCAAAAATTCAGGCGAAGCTTCTTTAGCATATCCGCCTTCATCTTGCATTGATTCATCTGTTTCAACTTCAATAAATTTTCCACCGAGACTTTGCACTTCTTCTTTTACTGCTGGTCTAATATCAGAAACATAGACAACTGCACCTAATCTTTTCGCAGTGCCCAGAGCTTGAAGTCCTGCAACACCAGCGCCCATTATCACAACTTTTGCTGGAGAGATTGTTCCTGCTGCGGTCATCATCAATGGAAAAATTTTATGTAGATGATTTGCAGAAAGAATTACAGCTTTGTAGCCTGCAATGTTTGCCTGAGAACTTAAAGCATCCATCGGCTGAGCAAGAGTCGTTCTCGGAATTGCATCCATTGAAATAATATTAATACCAAGTTCAGCTGCTTTTTTTGGCAGTTCAGGATAATGAAGAGAATACATAAATGTTATGAGCAGTGAACCTAACTTCATCAGTTCAAGTTCATTCTTTCCATATTGTGGATGTTCGATAGGTCTCTGGACTTTTAAGATAATGTCCGATTTAGAATAAAGTTCTTGTAAATCGCTTAAGACTTTAACACCAGCTTTTTCATATTCTTGATTTGTAAAACCGGCATTAAGTCCCGCATCACTTTGGATTAAAACTTCAAATCCTTTTTTGATTAATTTACCGGCAATATCGGGCACCATTGCAACTCGATTTTCGCCGGGATAAATCTCTTTTGGGACACCTATAACCACTTTAATCTCCTTATTTAATTATTTAATTTTTCAAAGTTAAGAATAAGGGGATTTTTTTACTAAAATGAAGATTTTTAAAAAAATCTCAATTTTGTTCAAAAAATTATGGGGCTGGGGAATTTTGAGATGAAGGTATTAAGATTAACGAAATGATTTATTAATTGAAATATGCTTTATATTCGTCTGATTCAGCTATATCTGGAAATTCCTTTTCGAACTGGGGACGCATTTCCTTTGCAAGACCAAAACCTTTCTTTAAATAACTAAAGGCTTCTTCGGTTCTGTTTAGAATAATCAAAATTTTAGCTTTCTGATAATAAGGTTCAGGAACATAAGAACAATATTTTATGCATTCATCATAATATTTCATTGCGAGTTGAAGATTGCCAAGTTCAAAATAAGTATCAGCGACGCTTATAAAAGCTTCTGGCTCGTATGTTTTAATTTCAGCAGCTTTCAGATAATATTTAAGTGCTTCACTCAAATTGCCAAGTGAATATTCAAAGTCTCCTTTTGCGAGAAGAGCATTGTAACTATTTGGATTGATTTCAAGGGCTCTGTCAAAATCCAGCATTGCAAGTTTAGTTTTTCCAAGCTCATTTAAACAGTATCCTCTCGCTATATACGAATCTTTATGTTGTGGATTTATTTGGATTGACTTAGAGTAAGCGCTCAATGCTTTATGAAGTTCGCCTAATTCTTCAAAACTGATACCTAAGTTATACCATACGGTATAATCATTCGGGTCAAGTTCAAGTGCTTTATGATAACATTCAATTGCATATTTATGATTGCCCATTGAAGCATAAACATAACCTAGGCTAAAGTATGCTTGAGAAAATTCGTCATAAATTGCAATAGATGTTTTGAGATGTTCAATTGCTTCTTCCCATAATTGCAACTCAGAATAAGCGATACCAATATTATAATAAATCAAATGACTGTAAGGTTCAAGTTCTAAAATTCTTTGATAAACTTTAATTGACTCTTCAAAGTTAAAACTCAATTCATAGCAATATGCTAGTTCATTAAGTAATTCAATATTTTCCGGGTCATTTTCAATCATTTCGTTTAATAAAGTAACCGCTTTTTCATAGTCGTAATCTTCATAGAAATAAACTAACTGCATCTTGACTTCTAAATTATCAGGAGCGAGTTCGACTGCCTGTTCAAGATAGTATAATTGTTGTTCAGGAAGGTATAGCTTATCGTAAATCGAAGCAAGATTAAGGATTGTTTCAATATCAGCTGGATTTAATGAATATGCCTTCTTTAATGCTTCTTCAGCCTTATCAAATTCACCAAGATAAGCATGAAAAATTCCTTTCTTCTGCCAAATTTCAGAATCGAAATTAGAAAATTTCAAATATGCCTGAGCAAGTTCAAGCCCAATTTCATATTCTCCAAGCTCGAGAGCAAGACTGATGTAATCTTCAAGTGAGTCTAAATCATAAACAACTGGATTAGATTTGACGGACTTATAGAACTCATTCAATGAAGCCAAATCTTCTTGATACTCGTTATCATCAAATTCTTCTGCGTCGCCGTCGAAGTCATCAAAAAAGTTGTCGTCGAAATTGTCTCTCATTTTTCTTTTTTATCTTTCTATTGTGAAACTAACTAAACAAATTAACTAATTCAAGTTAATGTTTTTTGTTCAAAAATTCATAATGAAAATTTTTCTCGAACTTAGAAAGAAATTGTATTTGATTTAGATAACGAAACTAACTCCAAAAATTTTCATCACATTAAATCAATTTCACAAGTAATTCACAAAAATTCATTTTAATCAACATTACGAAAAATTCAGTAAATAGAAGTTAATTTTCGATTAAGAAACAATCTTTACTTCAACTCAGAAATTTTTTTAAGTTTATCAAAGAATTCGGCTTTCTCATATTTCGAGAAATCAAATTTTTCAAGTTCTGATTCATCAATACTATTGGGCAAATATTTTTTCAAAAGAGTAAGCTCATTTTTTGAAAATGTAATTGAATTCAAAACATAATCTTCGAAAGCTTCATAAGCCATTGGAACAATAACTTTCACAATCTCTGCCATCTTTTCCGCATAAACTCTTATTTCGTATTGTGCATGTTTATCCATTCTAAGTTTAAGAAAATGAAAAAGGTTGTGTAAATCAATTTTCCAATACCATTGAGTATAAAGAGACAAAGGTAGATTAATTCTTGCAAGTTCACGGGCAATGTTATACTCTAACATTTCCTGATAGCCATTGAAAGATGATTTTTGTTCCTGAAGTAAAATTTCAAGAACACGCTTTCGAATTTCTGGTTGAACTTCTTCATTATCTCTGCCTTGTTTATTTAATGAATTTTGATATTTAATTACCGATTCTTCAGGCACATAAAATTCTTCAGGCATTATCGAGTATCGGCCAGAGTATTCATTCACATTTGCTGTTCGATGTCTTATCCATTGTCTTGCAACAAAAATTGGAAGTTTGATATGAAACTTAAATTCCACCATTTCAAACGGAGTTGTGTGCTGATGTCTCATCAAATAACGAATCAATGTTCTATCTTCACTAACTGTTTTTGTGCCTTTTCCATAACTCACTCTTGCTGCTTGAACAATTGATTCATCTCCGCCCATATAATCAACAAGTCGGACAAAACCATGATTTAAAACTTTGAATTCTTTACCAAGCAATTCATCAGCTTTTGGATTAACTACTCGAGCCATTTTTGTCCTCATTAATTTTTTTACAAACAAATCTCACAACTGAACCTTCGCCTTCGTGCAATCTTCCTTCGTGTAGGATAACTATTTTTTGCTCTGATAAAACTATTTTAAAAAGATAACCATCCATTGACTGATTGAATTCATCCTCAAGTTCTTCTCTTGTATAAAGAAGTTCAGTCAGTTTTGGTCCACCAGAATCATAATTTAATTGTTCAACTGAAAATGCTTCCAAAAAAAATAATCCATCCGGAATTAAAGCATTTTTAATTTTTTCAAACAAGTGTTTTCTATCAACTTTCGAAAGGTGCAAATAAATCAAAACAATCGTTCCCCATTTTTCTTGACCAAAATCAAAATCATTTACATCCGATAGAATTGTTTTTATTTCTGTATTTTTTTCAAGAGCAAGATTTTTTGCTTTAAGAAGTCCCATCTCAGCAAAATCAAGTGAAGTTACATTCATACCTTTTGTTGCCAGATATACTCCATTTCTACCTTCACCATCTCCAAGCATTAAAACGGGATTTTTAAAGAGCAAATGATTTTGTTCAAAGAATTCTTTTAAGAAGACATTTGGTTCTTTTCCGTAAACATACTCATCGGATGAAAATCGTTCGTTCCATTTTTCCTGCATCAACATCTCTGTTTAATTCGAAATTTTAGACTACAAATGGAAAAAAAGAAAATTTGACGAGTTAAGATAAATCTACTTTTAAGCTAAACAAATATCTTAAAATCTATAATTCAAACCTAAAATGAGATTAATTCCATCAACATTAATTTTTGTGTAAAATGTTTTTTCAAAAAGTTGAATGTTAGTTCCATTTACGGTTGTTTGAGTTTCAGAGAATGTATTTTTGAATTCAAGTTCAGGGTCACGGAATTTCATTTCTATTTTTAAATTCAAATTGTGAATTAAATTAAAATCAACTCCTGCATTTACGAGTATTCCATAATCAAGACGGGAAATATTACTTTCTGATTTAATGTTAAAAATTTTTCTTTCATATTTTCCGTAATAAACTCCAATTCCTGCGCCCATATAAGCTGTGAACCAATCACGACTAAATGGAAAAATGTAATAACCAATTAATTCAACTGGATACAAATAAAAACTTTCTTCAACTTGAAGCGTCCTTGGTAGATTGTTCACTAATGCACGAACAGAATACAAATGTTCAGTAGCTCGTAAATATTCACCGCTGATTCCAGCATAAACAAAATTATTCCAGACACTTGCTTTAAATTCAAATGAATAACTCAAGAAACCATCGAAAGTGTAGTAAAGATTTCTCAAATCTGGGTCAGATGCTCTTGGTGTTAAATAAACCTTCGCACCAGTGATGTAATTAACATTAAAACTTATATCAACTGCTTTATCTTCACTAATTAGAAAATCTGACTCTTGTGCAAAAATTTTTATTTGAATCACTAAGATTGTTAATACAATTAAAATTGCTTTCATAATACTCAAAATAAATTAACTGATTAAAATTTGAAATTCATTAAATGGTAAACAGAAACATCAGAGGGAAAAATTCAGCCATAATTTAACATTTCGAAATTTTGTAAATCCGCATTGCCGTAAACGACAATGCTTTTCAAAAAAACCATCATAAATGATGATGCGATTACCTTAAAAATCAAAAATCTTTCTTGGAAAATTGCCTATATAAACAATAAAAAATTTTTAGTCTTATTCTTGCAAATAGAAATGCTTTTTTTTAGCTTTATTTTCATATTAACACGACTAAAAATAATTAATTAATCAAGATTTGATGTAGAACGAACAAAAAGGTAACAAAATGAAATTCAAGAAAAGAACTCACACTTGCGGAGAACTCAGAGAAACTCACATTGGTCAAACTGTCACATTAAATGGTTGGGTCGATAGTCGAAGAGATTTAGGTGGTGTAATTTTCATTGATTTGAGAGACCGATATGGAATTACTCAAATTGTTTTCGAACCTAGTTATAATGCAATAGCTCATGAAGAAGCAAAAGATTTAAGGAGTGAATGGGTAATTTCAGTTTCTGGAAAAGTTAGAAGGCGACCGGATGGAACAGAAAATCCAAATCTCGAAACTGGTCTGATTGATGTAATGATTGATGAAGTTACAATCTTAAACAAAGCTCAAGTTCCCCCATTTCCAATTGAAGATGAAATTGATACAAATGAAGAAATTCGACTTCGTTACAGATACCTTGATTTAAGAAGAAAAAGAATGCAAAGAAATTTAATTCTTAGACATAAGATGTATCAAATCACGAGAAAATATTTTGATGAAAACAACTTCCTTGAAATTGAAACTCCATTCTTAATGAAATCAACTCCAGAAGGAGCACGAGATTTTTTAGTTCCAAGCAGATTACACAAAGGACATTTCTACGCATTGCCTCAATCACCACAAACTTATAAGCAGATTTTAATGGTTGCTGGTTTTGACCGATACTTCCAAATAGTTAAATGTTTTCGTGATGAAGATTTAAGAGCAGACCGTCAATATGAATTTACTCAAATTGATGTTGAAATGTCGTTTGTTGATGAAGAAGATGTCTTTCAAGTTGTTGAAGGTTTAATGATAAGATTATACAAAGAGGCTTTGAATATTGATTTAGAGACTCCATTTCTCAGATTGAAATTCAATGAAGCGATGGAACTTTACGGAACAGACAAACCTGATTTAAGATTTGATTTGAAACTCATCAATCTCAATTCTGTTTTTGAAAAAAGTGAATTTCGACTTTTTGCTGATGCTGTCAAAAAAGGAGGAATTGTTTCTGGATTAAATGCAAAAGGTTGCGGCAATTATACAAGAAATCAACTTGATGTTTTAACTGACTTTGTAAAAAAACTTGGCTCTGGCGGTTTGATTTGGATTAAAGTAACTGAAAATGGACTTGAATCGCCAACATTAAAATTTTTCTCTGAACCAGAACAGAAACATTTAATCGATAAAATGAATGCTCAAACTGGAGATTTGATTTTAATTCAAGCAGGTGAATGGAAAAAAGCTTTGGCAATAATGGGCGCATTGAGACTAGAGATGGCTCGACGAATGGATTTAATTAAAGAAAATTCTGAGCCAAAAATTTTATGGATTACAGATTTTCCACTTTTCGAATACAGCGAAGAAGAAAAACGACTCGTTGCAGTGCATCATCCCTTCACATCACCAAAAGATGAAGATGTTGACTTGATGTTGACCGAACCTTTGAAAGTAAAAGCAAAAGCTTATGATTTAGTTTTGAATGGAAACGAAATCGCAGGTGGAAGTATCAGGATTAACACTCCGGAAATTCAATCACGAATGTTTGAAGCACTTGGAATTTCGAAAGAAGAAGCTGAAGAAAAATTTGGTTTCTTATTGAAAGCATTTAAGTATGGTGCCCCACCACATGGTGGAATTGCTTTTGGCTTTGATAGAATGGTAATGCTTTTTGCTGGTGAAAAATCAATTCGTGATGTAATTGCATTTCCAAAAACATCGAATGGTATTTCATTGATGGATAATTCGCCATCTCCAGTTAGACCTGAACAATTAAAAGAATTGCATATCAGAATCGTGTAATAAATCTTTAAAGAAAAATTTGAGATTAATTGAAGCCTTTGTTTTAGGAAGAAATTTATTTGCCATTCATATCAAATGTGTTTAATCAATCAGGCACATTTTAGATTTATCGTAAATGTTGATGCTAATAGATAAAAAACCGTAGTGGATGGACTTGCCTTCTTATTATGAAATTGAAATTTGAGTATTAAGAATTGAATATTGAATATTAGTTTGAACAAATGGTTTTCTCGATACAAACCTTCGCTTCGCTCAGGACTACTCGAAAACCGGATTGAATAAAACAACATCATTCATGATGTTTTGTTTGATTAGCATTGTCGTTTACCGCAATGTGTAATGAGAACACCGATTTGCAATGGTTTTCTCGATACAAACCTTCGCTTCGCTCAGGACTACTCGAAAACCAAGATTGAATAAAACAACATCATTCATGATGTTTTGTTTGATTAACATTGTCGTTTACCGCAATGTGTAATGAGAACACCGATTTGCAATGGTTTTCTCGATACAAACCTTCGCTTGCTCAGGACTACTCGAAAACCAAGATTGAATGCACCAACATCATTTATGATGTTTTGTTT
>Ga0209809_1002497_pt1 | contig 12856 bp, 7 predicted proteins | sample YNPMSTMetaG_FD_186172 | JGI IMG/M metagenome (GOLD analysis project Ga0209809, IMG submission 186172) | Anoxygenic and chlorotrophic microbial mat microbial communities from Yellowstone National Park, USA - YNP MS-T MetaG (SPAdes) (version 2) ... | reverse complement strand
AAACATTTCTTCGTATAAAAAAATTTACTGATATTGAAAAAATTTTTATTGTTGTAAACAAAGAACATAAGTTTTTAGTTAAAGAAAATATACAAGATTTAAATATAAAATTTTCGTTAGAAAATATCTTGTGTGAACCAGATATAAAAAATACCCTGCCCGCTATAACTTATGCTTGTTTTTATATAAAAGAAAAATATCCAGATGAAATTATAGGTGTTTTCCCATCAGACCATTTTATAAAAGAAGAAAAAAAGTTTGTAAGTTTTGTAAAAAAAGCAAAAAATGTTGCAAAAAAAGGTCTGATTGTTCTTTTTGGTATAAAACCAACAAGAGTTGAAACAGGTTATGGACATATTGAATCTGATGTAAGTTTTGATAAAGATTCTTTTCGTATCAAAAGATTTATTGAAAAACCAGATTTTGAAACTGCAAAAAGTTTAACTTCTTTAGAAAATGTTTATTGGAATAGTGGAATATTTATTTTTTCTTTAAAAACATTTTTTGAAGAACTAAAAATTTACCAACCTGATATCTACGAAAATTTTGAAGACAAAAATTTGGAGACAAAACTTGAAAAAATTTATTCTGGGCTACCATCAGTGCCTATTGATAAAGGTTTGATTGAGAAAACAAAGAATGTTGTTGTTATACCACTTGATATTTTTTGGGATGATTTAGGTAGTTGGTCATCTTTTGAAAGAATTTATCAAAAAGATGAACAAGGAAATATAATTTTAGCAAAAAATGTTGATGTTGGAAGTAAAGACATAACAGTTTTTGGGAGCAAAAGATTAGTTGCAACGTGTGGGTTAGAAAACTTGATAGTTGTTGATACTGAAGATGCTTTGTTAGTTTTAAACAAAAATTTTGACCAAAAAGTTAAAGATGTTGTTGGAAAAATTTCTGATGAGACAGCCTTATACCATAAAACAACACAAAGACCTTGGGGTTTTTATACTGTTTTAAAACAAGAAAAGGGGTATAAAGTTAAACTAATAAATGTTTTACCAAATAAAAAATTAAGTTTACAAAAACATAAAAAACGCGCTGAACAATGGTTTGTAGTGAAAGGTGTTGCAAAAATTACTCGTGGAAAAAAAATTTTGTATTTAAAACAAGGTGAAACATTAAGAATAGAAAAAAATATACCACATAGGTTAGAAAATCCGTCAAATAAAAACATTCTTGAAATTGTAGAAGTTGCTTATGGTATTTATCTTGGAGAAGATGATATAATTCGTCTTGAAGACGAGTTTGGAAGAAAGTGAATGAGTGAGATATTTGTTATGGAGATATAATGCTTATGATGACTTTTTATATTCTTTTAATAATAGTTATCTTTATTATAGCATATTTTACTTATGGTGAGTTTTTAGAGAAAAATTATTGTGTGGATGAAAGAGAAGATGTGCCGTCAAAAAAATTGTATGATGGTGTTGATTTTGTCCCAACAAACAAGTTTGTTCTTTTAGGACACCATTTTTCATCTATTGCAGGCGCAGGACCCATTGTAGGACCTATCTTAGCAGGGTTATCTTTTGGGTGGTTGCCTGCGATACTATGGATTGTTTTAGGTACAATATTTATTGGTGGACTCCATGATTTTTCATCTCTTGTTATTTCTATTCGTCATAATGGATGGTCTATTGCACAGGTTGCAAACAAGTATGTTAATAAAACAACATATAAAGTTTTTCTCTTATTCATATGGTTTGCTTTAGTATATGTTGTTGCTGTATTTGCCGACTTAGCAGCAGAGACATTTTTTCAAGAACCTTCAGTTGCACAGACAAGTATATGGTATATCATAATTGCGACACTTTTTGGTTTGTTGGTTTATAGGATAAAACTTAGAATTTCTGTTTCAACAATAATTTCTCTCTTCCTAATTTTGGTTGGTATTATATTCAGTTTGGAATATAAATTTTTATTTTTTTCAAAACAAACTTGGGTGTGGATACTTTTAATTTATTGTTTTTTTGCATCAATACTTCCTGTATGGTTTTTACTTCAACCAAGAGATTATGTGTCAAGTTATTTTTTGTATTTCACAGTAATAATAGGTGTTTTTGGTCTTTTGTTTACTAAAACAAATATTTCTTATCCTTCATTTATAAGTTTTAATTCCTCCATAGGGACACTTTTCCCTTTTATATTTATTACGATAGCTTGTGGTGCAATTTCAGGTTTTCACTCATTAGTTTCTTCAGGGACAACTTCAAAACAACTTGATAGTGTAAAAAATGCACGTTTTGTGACATATGGAGGTATGATTTTAGAAGGAGTTGTTGCAGCGGTTTCCTTGGCGACTTTAATGATGATTAACAGAGGTGAACTTTCAAATCCTCAACAAATATATGCTTTAGGTATATCAAAACTATCATCTGTTTTTGGTATTCATCCTGAGGTGGGTAAAACAATAGGATATTTAGCAATTTCTGCTTTTATTTTAACAACATTAGATACCGCTACAAGAATATCAAGATATGTACTTCAGGAATTTTTTAGACTTACAAAATCATCTTTGATTGTTCGTGTGATAGCAACAATAGCGTCTTTGTTTTTGCCATTGATTTTGTTAAATTTGAAATTAAGAGATTTCTCAGGGAATATTGTACCCTGTTGGAAAATAGTTTGGCCACTGTTTGGTACTACAAACCAACTTTTAGCAGCATTGGTACTTTTGGTAATATACCTTTGGGTTAGAAGACAAAATTATAAAAATAAAGTTGCAATATTACTTCCAACAATTTTTATGTTGTTGGTTACTATTTCAGCTTTGGGATATAGTTTATATATGAAATTAAATAAAGGAAATTTTGATGTGATAACATTTATAGCTGGGATTTTGTTTTTGCTAAGTATCTTTGTTGTTTTTGAAACATTAAAACATCTAAAAGAAAAAAATACTAATCACTAGTCACTAATGCACTAATAACTAAAAATGTCCCCGGCGAGAGTCGAACTCGCAACCTACGGATTAAGAGTCCGCTGCTCTACCAAGTTGAGCTACGGGGACATTGTTAAGTTGATATGTTAATGATTGAATGTGTTAATAAGAACCGTGTAATAATAAATGCAAACCTGAAGGTTTGCCCTACATTGCGTATTTTGTAGGGCAAGGATTTATCCTTGCTTAATTTTCGCAAACCTGAAATCCCTCAGATTGTCCCGCCTTCTGCGGTACAGGCGGGATAAAAGTTTGCCCTACAAAAATCCTACAATTGAACACGGTTCAGTGAGTAGATACGCGTGATGAATATGTGAATAAATCAAAGAACAACTGTAATTAAAATATAATAAAAAATTTTGAAAATCAAGATTTATTTTAGAAGATATTTTTAAATTTGTGAATTTTTTGGCTTTCCTATTGACAACTTTTTTAGTTATATTATACTATATATTGTAGTTTTAAATAACAACTCTACAATATATAGTTAGGAGGTGTCTTTATATGGTTATAAATATCACATCAGATTTTGAAAAAAAATCAGACGAAAATATCTCTATAAAAAAGGAAAATTTTGAGATGATGGTTAATAAAGATTTATTAGAGATGGAGAAAAATGTTGTGGAAAATACAAAGAAAGAAAAAGTTAATATTGATAACATAAAACCATCACTAACAAAGAATGCCTTGGTTGTTTTAGAAAAAAGATATCTAAGGAAAGATGAGCAGGGAAATATAATTGAGTCTCCTGAAGCTCTATTTAAACGAGTTGCAAGAGCAATTTCTGATGTTGACAAACTTTATGGTGAAGATTCTGAAGAATCTTACAGAAGATTTTATGAGATAATGGCAAAACTTGAGTTTTTGCCGAACTCTCCGACATTGATGAATGCTGGAACTTCTTTTCAACAACTTTCTGCTTGTTTTGTTTTGCCTGTAGAAGATTCAATGGAGTCAATTTTTGAAACATTGAAATACGCAGCGTTGATTCACAAGACAGGTGGTGGTACCGGATTTTCTTTCTCAAACTTACGTCCTTCAAATGATGTTGTAAGAACAACATCCGGTGTTTCATCTGGCCCAATTTCTTTTATGAAAGTTTACAATGCTGCAACTGAAGCAATAAAGCAAGGTGGTAGAAGACGAGGTGCTAATATGGGAATTTTAAGAATTGACCATCCTGATATAGTTGATTTTATAAAGTGTAAAGAAAAAGAAGGTGAACTTGCTAATTTTAATATCTCTGTTGCTATAACAGATGAATTTATGAAGAAATTACAGAATGATGAAGAGTATGAACTGATAAATCCGAGGACAAAACAGGTTGTAAGAAAGCTGAAAGCAAGAGAAGTTTTTGATTTAATTGTTGAACATGCATGGCTTAATGGAGAACCAGGGGTTGTTTTTATTGATGTGATTAACAAATACAATCCTACACCTGAGGTTGGGATAATTGAAAGTACCAACCCGTGTGTTTCAGGAGACACCTGGGTTTTAACGCCATATGGTCCATTTCAAGTAAAAGAAATAGTTGGGAAATTTATTGCGGTAGGATTAAATGGAAAATTTTATAGAACAAATGAAGATGGATTTTTCTTTACAGGAGAAAAAGATGTTTTTAGAATAACCACAAAAAAATGTTATGAATTAAAAGTAACGGAGGATCATCTCATAAGAAGTGTAGAAAAAATTACAAAAAATAAAATATATGAAACTTGGAAAAAACTAAATGAACTCAGAGTTGGTGATAAAATTGTGTTGTCTAATAATAGAGATATATATTGGAAGGGCGAAGGAAGATTTGAGGAAGGATATCTCCTTGGGTTATTAGTTGGAGATGGTACTCTTAAAGAAGAAGCAGGTGTGATATCTGTATGGGGTGAGAATGAAGGCTCTAAATCTATAATTTATCATGTAGAGAATGCAGCAAAACTTTTGCCACATAGGGTAAACTTTAAAGGGTTTACAAAAGTATTAGAGAGGAAAGAGTATAGATTGAAAATGGCTTCAATTAAAAAACTCGCAGAAAAATACGGAATAGTTGTTGGGAATAAAGTAGTTACCGAGAAAATTGAAAAAACTGGGTATGAATTTTATCAAGGATTTATAAGAGGAATATTTGATGCAGATGGGACTGTTGTTGGGAATTTAAAGAAAGGGATATCTATTAGGTTGTGGCAGAGAGATCTTAATAACCTTAAAATTATTCAAAGGATGCTTTTGAGAATGGGTATAGTTTCTCAGATATATAAGTTTAGGAAAAAAGAAGCTGAAAAGTTACTTCCTGATGGTAAAAATGGATATAAATATTATCATGTTAAAGAAGGTCATGAGCTTGTAATAAGTAAGGACAATATACAAATTTTTGCTGAAAAAATAGGTTTTGGAAATATTGAGAAACAAAGAAAACTTGATAGATTACTTAATTCTTATAAAAGAAAATTAAACAGAGAAAGATTCATAGACGAAATAGAAAAAATAGAATATTGTGGAAAAGAAAAGGTATACGATGTACAAATTCCAGGCATTAATGCATTTGATGCAAATGGATTTTATGTTCACAACTGTGGTGAACAACCATTATTACCTTATGAATCTTGTAATTTAGGTTCTATAAATTTAGGGAAAATGGTAATTCATCGTGGAGATACTTGTGATATAGATTGGGAACGTTTAAAATATGTAACTGAAATAGCAGTTCATTTTTTAGACAATGTAATAGATGCAAACCACTATCCTGTTGACAAAATTAAAGAGATGACTCTTGCTAACAGGAAGATAGGTTTAGGTGTGATGGGTTGGGCTGATATGTTGTTTCAGCTAAGAATCTCTTATAATTCAAAAGAAGCTTTAGCCCTTGCAGAAAAAGTTATGAGTTTTATAAAAAAAGTTGCGGTTGAAACATCAGAAAAATTGGCAGAGAAAAGAGGGCCTTTCCCAAATTTTGAAAGAAGTATATTTAAAAATGGTAAACCTCGTCGTAATGCCACATTGACAACTATTGCTCCTACCGGTTCTATTGGTATTATAGCTAATGCTTCAACAGGAATAGAACCAATTTTTGCTTTAGCATATGTTAGAAAAAATATCTTAGGTGGAGAAGAATTGTTCGAGATAAATCCATATTTTAAACAGGCATTAATAGAAGAAGGATTGTATTCTAAGGAACTTATAGAAGAAGTTATTCAAAAAGGTAGTTTAAAAGATATAAAAGGTATACCTGAAGCATTTAAACGAATATTTGTAACAGCATTAGATATACCTCCTGAGATGCATGTACGTATGCAAGCAGCGTTTCAAAAGTATGTTGATAATGCGGTTTCAAAAACAATAAATATGCCAAACTCCGCTACAAAAGAAGATGTTGAAAAAGTTTATATTTTAGCTTATAAACTTGGTTGTAAAGGTGTAACTGTGTACAGAGATGGTTCTCGTAATGTTCAAGTTTTAAATATAAATACATCTACGAAAAAAGAAGAAAGAGCTAAACCTGAACCGAGGACAAGGCCAAGGGTTGTTTCTGGGAAGACGATTAAGATGGTAACTGGTTGTGGCAATATGTATGTTACAATTAATGAAGATGAATTTGGTCCTTGTGAAGTGTTTACTTCCTTAGGTAAAAGTGGCGGTTGTACATCTTCACAATCAGAAGCTATTGGCAGGTTGATCTCATTAGCATTAAGAAGTGGAGTTAAACCTGAAAAAATTATAGAACAGTTAAGAGGGATACGTTGCCCATCACCAGTGATATTCCAAGGTGAATCAATATTTTCTTGTGCAGATGCTTTAGCAAAAGCTATAGAGATATACCTTGAAGAAAAAAATATTCCTTCATTGTTTGATGCTGTTAAATCTCAAGAAAAAGAACAGATAAAAAATACGAAAAATGATTTGGGTTTAAATCCACAATGTCCTGAATGTGGATCTATTTTAGAGATTGGTGAAGGATGTGCTACTTGTAAAGTTTGTGGTTATTCAAAATGTCTATAAAGATATTTTAAAATTCTTAAAAACTCCTACCATTGTAAACTTTTAATTTAAACACTTCTTTTTAAAAACAATGATGTTATCAGATAAAGAGATAGTACAATATGTCAAAAAATATAAAATGATAGAGCCGTTTGAAGATGTCCGTCTTGTTAAATTAGATAAAAAAATATCATGGGGTTTATCATCATATGGTTATGATATAAGATTGTCTGATGAATTTTTAGTTCCTCAAGAAGATAAAGATATTGTTGTAGATCCTAAGAACTTTGATGTTTCAAAATTTAAAAAAGTTAAAGTACAAGAATATACAATTTCTCCTAACAATTTTGTATTAGCAAAAAGTCTTGAATATTTCAGAATACCAAGGGATATTTTAGTTGTTGTCTTTGGTAAATCAACTTATGCAAGATGTGGATTAGTTGTTAATATCACACCACTTGAGCCAGAGTGGGAAGGATACATCACAATTTCTATAATTAATCCATTGAATCATAAGATAAAAATTTATTCAAACGAAGGAATTGCTCAGGTTGTATTTTTAAAGACAGAAAATTTGTGTGAAATTTCGTATAAAGATAAAAAAGGGAAATACCAAGCACAAAAAGATATAACCCCAGCAAGGTGAAAGGAGGTTGTTATGGCATTTTTTATAGGAAGAGATAAAGAAGCAAGAAGAGCGTATGGTTTTGATGAAGTAGCAATTTTGCCTGGGAGTATTACAGTTGATCCCGAAGATACAGATACATCTGTTGAGCTATGTGGATTTAAACTACAAGTGCCAATGATAGCTTCAGCGATGGATGGAGTTGTAGATACTAAGATGGCAAAAGAACTTGGTAAACTTGGAGCCTTAGGTGTATTAAATCTTGATGGTATCTATACGAGATACAAAGATCCATATGAACAGATTGAAAAAATTGTTTCTGCGCCAGATGACAAAGCTACAGAGGTTATACAGCAGATTTATAGAGAACCTGTTAAAGAAGAATTAATTCATCAACGAATTAAAGAGATTAAAAAAGAAAACGTCTTATGTGCTGTTTCAACTGTACCACAAAATGCTCCAAGATATATAAAAATTGCTAAAGAAGCAGGTGGTGACATCTTTGTTATACAAGCAACAGTTGTTACTGTGAAACATTATTCATCTAAGTATGGTTGTGTTGATTTAGAAAAGATTTGTAAAGAAAGTGGATTGCCAATAATCATAGGAAATTGTGTAACATACAAAGTTGCATTAGAACTTATGGAGATAGGAGCTTCTGCTATACTTGTTGGAGTAGGACCTGGAGCTGCGTGTACAACAAGACAAGTTTTAGGTATAGGAGTACCACAGATTACCGCTACTGTTGATTGTGCAAAAGCAAGAGATTTTTATTTCAAAAAAACAGGTAGATATGTTCCTGTTATAACAGATGGTGGAATGATTACAAGTGGAGATATTTGTAAATCTTTTGTAGCAGGAGCTGATCTTGTAATGTTTGGTTCAGGTTTTGCAAAAGCAAAAGAAGCTCCTGGCAAAGGTTATCATTGGGGTATGGCAATGCCTCATTTTTATCTACCCCGTGGTGCAAGAATTTATGTTGGCACAACAGGTACTTTAAAAGAGATACTTTTTGGTCCATCACGTACAGATGATGGTACACAAAACTTAGTCGGTGCATTAAGAACTTGTATGGGCAATGTCGGCGCAAGAACTATTAAAGAACTACAACTTGCTCAACTTATGATTGCACCTGAGATAAAGACCGAAGGCAAAAGATATCAGAAAGAACAGAAGGTAGGAATGGGAAAATAGGTAGATGGGTATATGGGTAGATGAGTGGATGGGTAGATGCGTAAATGATTGGATGCGTGAATGTGTAAATGAGGTGAGGGAAGAACATGAAAACACATAAAGATTTATATATATATCTTTAGGCTCATTGTCAGAGTTAGAAACTCTGTTGTTAGTTGCAAAAGAAGTGAAAATTTTATCTAACAATAATGAGATTTTTAATAACATTGAAATTTTACGAAGAAAGTTAATCAGTTTTATTAAATATGTTAACAAAAAATTATAACACATCCACACATTTACACATATACGCATTCACATGATTATTATACTTGACTTTGGTTCACAATATACACAACTTATTGCAAGAAGAATTAGAGAATTGAATGTGTATTGTGAGATTCATCCTTATAATACAGACATCTCAAGTTTTAAAAAAGTTAAAGGTGTAGTATTTTCTGGCGGTCCTGATAGTGTTTATGAAAAAAACTCGCCTAAGATAAAATCTTCTCAACTTGATTATATTGTAAACAATAAAATCCCTATTCTTGGAATCTGTTATGGTATGCAACTTTTGACATACATTTTAGACGGTGAAGTTGTGCATAGCGAAATTCACGAGTATGGCTTGTCAAAGATAAAAATTGTATCTGTCAGTTTGTTGTTTAAAGATGTCCCAAAAGAAACGATTGTGTGGATGAGCCATGGTGATACAATAAAGAAACTGCCTTTAGGATTTAAAACAATTGCTGTTACTGAAAATAATTTGATAGCTTCTGCAGAGAATGTTGAAAAAAATATATATCTTCTTCAGTTTCATCCTGAAGTAAAACATACTGAATATGGAATACAGATAATTAAAAATTTTGTTTTTGAAATTTGTAAAGAAAAGCCACTTTGGCAGATGAAAAGTTTTGTTGAGACATCAATAGAGGAAATAAAAAACATTGTTGGTGATAAATCAGCAATATGTGCTATCTCAGGCGGGGTTGATTCTTCGGTTGCTTCAACTTTAGTGTACAAAGCAATTGGCAAAAATTTACATTGTATATTTGTGGACAACGGTCTTTTAAGATATGGTGAAAAAGAAAGAGTTGAAAAAATTTTTAAACCTATTTTTGGCGAAAATCTTTATATTGTTAATGCAGAAAAAATTTTTTTATCCAAACTGAAAAGTATAACAGATCCTGAGAAAAAAAGGAAAATCATAGGAAAAACTTTTATTGAAGTTTTTGAACAACAAGCAAAAAAAATTGAAAAAAAGATTAAAAAGAAGATAGAGTTTTTAGTCCAAGGGACACTTTATCCTGATGTTATAGAAAGTGTCTCAGTTAAAGGACCTTCAAGAACTATTAAAACACATCATAATGTAGGTGGCTTACCTAAGAGGTTAAAGTTTAAACTTATTGAACCACTTAAGTTTTTGTTTAAAGATGAAGTAAGAAAACTTGGGAAAGAATTAGGGTTACCTGATGAAATTTTATATCGCCATCCTTTCCCAGGGCCAGGTTTAGCAGTAAGAATAATTGGTGAGATTACAAAAAGTAGGTTAGAGTTGTTAAAAAAAGCTGATAAAATTATTGAAGAAGAAATAAAACAAGCAGGTTGGTATGAAAAAGTATGGCAATGTTTTGGTGTATTGCTACCAGTTAAAACAGTTGGTATTATGGGTGATAAAAGAACATATGAAAATGTTTTAGCAATAAGATGTGTGGAATCACAAGATGCAATGACTGCAGATTGGGTTAAACTACCATATGATTTGCTTGGCAAAATTTCAAATAGAATAATAAATGAGGTTAGAGGTATAAATAGAGTTGTCTATGACATTTCTTCAAAACCGCCTGCAACTATTGAGTGGGAATAAGAAGAATTCAATTGTTTACTCAGGAGGTTTTTAATATATGAAAGAAACAATTTTTAGAGAATATGATATTCGTGGTGTTTATCCACAAGATATAAATGGTGAGATTGTATACAAAATCATCCTTGCTTTCTCAAAGTATTTATTAGAACAAATAAATAAAAAAGATGATGTTTGGGTATGTGTTGGAGCAGATGTAAGAAAAAGTTCGCCAGAGTTAAGAAAATCAGCAATAAAAGCATTTGTTGATTCTGGAATAAATGTGATAGATTTAGAAACAATACCAACTCCTGTTTTGTATTTCTCATTGTTTACAAATTTGCTACCAATTGACAAAAAAGAGAGAAAAGTTGATGGTGGGATAATGATAACTGCTTCACACAACCCACCTGAGTTTAACGGTATGAAACTCTGTGTTGGCCCATACGCTTTGTATGGAGAAAAGATTAAAGAGATTTATAAAATTGCAACGAAAGGGGAATTTTTGAAACCTGATAAAAAAGGTGTTGTAGTAAAATATGATATTGTATCTGACTATGTAATGTTTATGACAGGACATTTCTTTAAATTAAAAAAATTGTTCCAAAAATTTGAAAGACCAGTTGTAGCAGTAGATTGTGGCAATGGTACCGCAGGACCTGTTGTAAAAAGAATACTTGATAATCTTGAGATAAAATATATACCATTATTTTTTGAACCAGATGGTAATTTCCCAAATCATCATCCAGATCCTACAGTTCCTGAGTATATAAAAGAATTAATCTCAGTAGTAAAGAAAAACAAATTATATTTAGGTATTGGTTATGATGGAGATGTAGACCGTCTTGGTGCTGTAGATAGCAAAGGTGAACCTGTATACGGAGATAAGTTATTACTTTTATTTTCAAAATATGTAATAAAAGAATTTGGTAAAGGAGCAAAATTTATTGGTGAAGTAAAATGTTCACAAGTTTTGTTTGATGGAATAAAAAAATTGGGTGGAAAACCTATTATATACCGTACAGGACATTCCTTGATAAAAGAAAAAATGAAACAAGAAGGAGCACTTCTTGCAGGTGAGATGTCAGGACATATGTTTTTTAATGATAGATACTTTGGTTTTGATGATGCAATTTATTCTTCATTAAGATTGTTAGAAATTGTTGGTATGGAAGCAAAACCATTAGATAAAATTATATCTTTTATACCAAAAACATACACAACGCCAGAGATAAGAATGGAATCTTCTGACGAGAAAAAATTTGAAGTAGTAGAAAAACTAAAAGAAGAACTTAAAAAAAGAAAGATGAAATTTTTAGATATTGATGGTGTAAGAGTTCAATTTCCAGATGGTGGTTTTGGGTTAGTCCGTGCATCAAATACCCAACCTGTGTTAGTTCTACGGTTTGAAGCAAAAACTCCAAAACTCCTCAACCACCATCAAATATTTATAATGGATATTTTAAAAAAATATTTATGATAATTGTTTGTGTATGAACAAAACTGAAACAAAAAGTTTAGAATTATCAAAAGAAGAACTAAAAAAGAAAATTTTGGATGAAAAATTAAAAGGCACACCAGATTTAGAGATAGGCAAAAAATATGGTGTTTCTTTTAAGTTTATAGAAAAAGTTATAACAGAATCGCAAGGAATAACTGTTAGCAATTTATCAAAACTTAGTAAAATAAAAAAAATAAAAACATTCTCTCCAAAAAATTTTAAAGAAGAAACTAATACAGTATGGAGTTTTAAACAAAGAGGTAGTTGGGCAACTCATAGTAATGAATACCGAGGGAACTGGTCTCCATATATTCCAAGAAATGTAATCTTAAAATATTCAAAACCAGGTGAATTTGTATTAGATTATTTTTGTGGTGGAGGAACAACAGCAATTGAAGCAAAATTACTTGGGCGTAGATTTATAGGGATAGATATTAATCCTAAAGCTATAGAATTAGCAAAAACAAATGTTAATTTTGAACTTCCAACACAAATGTTGTTGTTTAGTAAAGAAAAAAATTATCAAACTTTTGAACCTGAACTAAAAGTAGGTGATGCAAGAAAATTATCTTTTTTACAAAGTAATTCTGTTGATTTAATTTGTGCTCATCCACCATATGCTAATATTATACACTATACAGATTTTAAAGAAGGTGATTTATCATTTTACGAAGTTGATGAGTTTTTAAAAGAGATGTCAAAAGTAGCAAAAGAAAGTTATAGAGTTTTAAAACCAGGTAGACAATGTGCGATATTGATCGGAGATATTCGTAAAAAAGGATATGTTATTCC
>Ga0209809_1002495_pt1 | contig 12861 bp, 10 predicted proteins | sample YNPMSTMetaG_FD_186172 | JGI IMG/M metagenome (GOLD analysis project Ga0209809, IMG submission 186172) | Anoxygenic and chlorotrophic microbial mat microbial communities from Yellowstone National Park, USA - YNP MS-T MetaG (SPAdes) (version 2) ... | reverse complement strand
GGAGGTAAATCTTGGTTAGGTTTATTTTGACAAGACGATTATTTCTATGGTTAGATTTATTTTTGACTTGACAGGTAGTTTTTGACTTATAGATTATTCACTATGGGAAGTTAGTTTCATAGAATAAAATTATATTGAGAGGTTTGGAGGAAAAATTGAATGAAAAAGATATATATAAAATAATTGCAAAAAACATAAGAAAAGAAAGAATAAAAAATAATTTAACGCTTGAAGAGTTAAGTGAAAAAGCACAAATAAGTGTAAGTTTTCTTTCTTATATTGAGAAAAATAAAAAAATACCAAGCATTAAGACAATTGAAAAAATTTCAAAAGGATTAAATATTCCTGTATACAAATTATTTCAAACCGAGTCAGATAAGAAAGAAAAAGACAATATTAAAGAGTTTTTAGATGAGATTACACCTTCTCAAAAGAAGTTAATAAAAAAATTTCTTGAATTATTATCAAGTAAAATTTAAATTTTCAAATTAAAAAACTTTCTAAAATACCTAAATTTAGTAATTTTTTTACAATACAATGTTCCGTAGGAAAGGAATGAGAAAATATTTTTTCGTAATAGAGAGAAGAAAATGAAATCCCCCTTATTCCTCTTTTGATAAAAGGAGGATTTATAAAAGGATTTTAATTTATTTTTATGTAAAAATATGAAACTTATTCCCTAAAAAATTGCACAAAGCTTGATTTGTAAAAGAAGAAATGAAAAAGTAGAATTCATTTAAAGATTCTATTTGAGCAAAAAAGAAGTTATAGAAGAATAAAAAATCCCCCTATAATCCCCTCCGACGTATCGTCGGGGAAGAAATAAATTACTCTGCAATAGATTGCTTCAATAGAATAGCAAGAAGCAAACTCGCAATGACTAAATCCCCCTCAAGTCCCCCTTTTGCAAAGGGGGATATTATTAGATGATTGAAATATTAGTTTTAAGGTAAAATAACTGTTCCTCTAATCTTCAAATCCTCTAATCCTCTAAATTAATTGTAAAATAAAAAGGCCGTTGCGAGGGTCAATTGCGCTTGTATACGGTCTTTAATGACCAATGCGCTTTTATACGGCATCTATGTGCCAAAACCCATCGCAACGGCAAAATTAACTACTCTTAATATTATAGCAGATTTTTTTTCAATGTCAAGGGAAAATTTTTATGCTATTTCGGAGTCCCACATTTCAAATTTTTGCAACCCTAAAGGGTTGCCCTACAAATATTGTAATATCTTAAGTCAGGGCTTTAACCTTGCAATTTGCAAATATAAATGTTTGCCTAAAATTTATAATTCAACATACATAACCCATAATTCACCATTTCTCACGTTTCTCACAATTCTTACTTTCTCACTTTTCACTTTTTAACCTTTCACCTGCTTAATTTATTACAAACACAAAGGGTTGCCCTACATTTTGTATTTTTGCGACCTTAATTAGAATGGAAATTTTAAAACAAGCCGACAACATTTCCATTTTCATCTATATCAATGTTTTCTGCAGCAGGATACTCTGGAAGACCAGGCATTCTCATAATCTCACCAGTAATTGGAATTATAAAACCAGCACCAGAGGCAATTTCAATCTGTCTTACAGTTACAACAAAATCTTTTGGCCTTCCAAGGAGTTCTGGATTGTCTGAAAGTGATTTTTGTGTCTTTGCAATGCATACCGCAAGTTTATCAAAACCAAGTTTATAAATCTTCTCAAGGTCTTTTCTTGCTTTTGATGTATAATCAATATGCACCGCTCCATACATTTTCTTTGCTATGGTTTCTATTTTCTTCTCAACACTCCAATCAAGATCATATATAAATTTTGGTTCTTTCTTATTTTTTTCTGCAATATCTACAACTTTTTTTGCAAGATCTATTGCACCAGCACCACCACTTCCCCACACATCACACTCAAAAACATCAACATTTAATTCCTTGCATCTATTCTTGATTGCATCAATTTCTTCTTTAGTATCTGTACTAAATTTATTTATCGCAACAACTGGCTTTATTCCAAACTGCATTATATTTTCCAAATGCTTTTCAAGATTTTCAATTCCTTTTAAGAGATACTCAACAGATGGTTTTGTTATATCCTTTATACTCATTCCACCATGATACTTCAATGCTCTTACTGTTGCAACAAGCACTGCTGCATCTGGGAAAATACCTGCATATCTGCATTTTATATCAAGAAATTTTTCAGCACCAAGTTCAAAAGCAAATCCTGCTTCAGTTACTACATAATCGGCAAGACTCATAGCCATTTTTGTGGCAATTATTGAGTTGCATCCATGAGCAATATTTGCAAAAGGACCACCATGTATTAATGCATGTGTATGTTCTGTTGTTTGAACAAGGTTTGGCATTATTGCATCTTTTAAAAGAACAGTCATTGCCCCGCTTGCCTTTATATCTCTTGCAAAAACAGGTTTCTTATCATAGGTATATCCAATAAATATATTTGAAAGTTTTTCTTTTAGATGTTTCAAATTTTCACTTAAACATAGTATTGCCATAACCTCACTTGCTGCAGTTATATCAAAACCAGTCTCTCTTGGAATACCATTTGATGTCCCACCAAGACCAACTATTATGTTTCTAAGTGATCTATCGTTCATATCCATAACTCTTTTAAATGTCACAGTTCTTGGATCTATACCAATGTTATTTTTCTTATTTTGAATGTTATTATCAATCATTGCTGCCAAAAGATTATGTGCTTTTTCAACAGCAGAAAAATCGCCATTAAAATGAAGGTTTATATCTTCCATTGGAAGAACCTGAGAATAACCACCACCTGTAGCACCACCTTTCATTCCAAAAACAGGACCAAGTGATGGCTCTCTTAATGCAACTATTGTTTTTTTACCAATTCTATTTAATGCCATTGAAAGACCTATTGAAACTGTTGTTTTCCCCTCTCCTGCAGGCGTTGGCGTAATTGCAGAAACAAGTATAAGTTTTGCTTTATCTACTTTCTCTTTGTTTATTAAACTCAAGGGGAGTTTTGCTTTATATTTTCCAAAATATATAACATCATCATCCTTTATATTTAAAAACTCACAGATTTCCTTTATATGCTTCATCTTTATACTTCTTGCAATCTCAAGGTCATTCATATTACCTCCTTAAAAAATTCTCTTGCTTTCAAAAGTTTTTCTATATTTCCTATATCAAACCAGTATTTAGGATTTACAATAAAACCTCTAACAATAATTTCTTTAGTATTCATAAGAAAATCAAAAAGCGAAAAAACATCATCTTTAGGAAAATATTCTACAATATTAGGGGATAGAAAATAAATGCCTGTAAAAGAATAAATGTTGCCGAATATATTCCCCTTATACAGATTTTTATCATGGTTTATCCAACCGGTTAGTTTCATATCATCATCAAATACAAGAACTCTTGATGATTCTCTTTTCATAATGCAAAGTGTAACAGTATTTTTGGAATTTTTATGAAACTCAAAAGCCTCAAGCAAATCAAAATCTGTAATTATATCACCATTATGAACCAAAATAAAATCATCAATGAAATCAGAAATATTTTTAAGAGCACCACCAGTTCCAAGAAGAGTTTTTTCTTTGTATACCTTTATATCTACTTCAAATTTTTTAACACTTAAAAATCTTTCAAAAATCTCTGAAAGATGATAAAGATTTATCGCAATCTTATTTATATTTAGTTTTTTAAATTTTTCAACACTAATCTCAAAAACAGTTCTATCCCCAAATCTTACAAGAGGTTTTGGAATATAATTTGTAATTGGTCTAAGTCTTTCCCCTAAACCTGCTGAAAGTATAAATCCTTTCATAAATTTGCCTTTTCAAGTGAAAGATGTTTTAAAATGCAATAAACATTTTTTCTATTCATAAAATCCCTATATAACCTTTCAGCCATATAAACGGATCTATGTCTTCCACCAGTACATCCAAAAGCAACATATAGCTCTGTAAAATTTCTTGAAAGATAATTTGATATAGTTTGATTTATAAGTTCAAAACAATTTTTGTAATACTCATTAACCTCTGGACTTTTATCAAGAAAATCACGAATAATTCTATCTCTCCCGGTATAGGTCGAATAAAGAGGATCCTTCCCTGGATTTGGAAGACATCTTAAATCAAAAACAAAACCACCATTATTCCCTTGAGGATCTGGTGGAATTCCATCTTTATATGAAAAACTATAAATTCTTAAATTTAAACCTAATTTTTTATCACTAAACTGTCTTAAATATGATGACGAAGTTATTCTCTTAAAAACCTTTATTATCTCAGGTATTTTTATCTCCGGTTTTACAACTCCAAGAAGGTACTCAAGATTTTTTATAACATAAGTGATACTTGTAAGAAAATGCGTCTTTCTCTCATAAAAGCCTCTAAGCCCATATGCCCCCATTGCTTGCATAAGTCGTATAAAAACAAAGTAATAATAATATTTTAAAAATTCATCTTTTTTTATAACACTTTTTACAAGCGGTATATCAAGATAATAATTGAGAAGTTCTTCTCTCATCTTTGGTGGCATATCAATCTTTGCATCAAAAAGAAGTGATGCAACATCATAAGCAAGAAAACCATATCTTCCACCTTGATAATCTATAAAATAAAGATTTTCATCCTTAATCATTATATTTCTTGATTGAAAATCTCTATATAGAAAAAATTTTCTTGGAGCATTTTTAAGATAATCAACAAATACTTTAAAATCGTTTTCAAGTTTCTGTTCATCAAACTCTATTCCACCAAGTTTCAAAAAATAATACTTAAAATAATTCAGGTCCCACATCATCGATTGCTCATCAAATTCTTTTCTTGGATAACACCAATTAACATTAAAACCATCCACACCTTCTATTTGAAATTTTGAAAGCCAAAGAAGTGCTTTTCTATAATACTCAATAAGTTCATCTGGGAAATTTTCATCAGTTCTTAATTCTTTAACTCTGTTAAAAAGAGTGGTATCTCCAAGATCTGTTTCAAGATAAATCTGCTTTTCTTCATCAAAAGAATATATCTGAGGAACTGGAAAGTTTTTTGAGTAAAAGAATTTTGAGAATTCAACAAACGCTCTATTTTCTTTTTTGTCAGGGCCAAAAACACCTATAACACTTCTATTTTTTGAAATAAACCTTATTATCTGTCTATTTGAGCCATCAGCCCTAACGTTTTCAATTTTTTCAACTTCATCATTAAATGTCTTTTTAAAAAGTTCTTTTAAATTTTCAATCCAATCCATATCTTAATTTATAATCCCTATTTTTTTAAAAAATGCTTGGTTTGAGACCTCTCTTCCAAGAAACTCTTTTACTTGTTTTTCTTCATCTATGCTTCCGCCTCTTGAAAGAACTTTATCTATATATCTTTTACCAACCTCAGGATTAAAAATTCCATTCTTCTTAAACTCTTCAAAGAAATCAGATGAAATAACCTCAGACCATAAATAACTATAATAACCTGCCTCATATCCACCCATAATATGACCAAAGCTTGCCTGGGGGTGAGTGCCTTTGGTCATTGGTATCATAAATATTTTTTTCATAAGTTTTTCATAAACTTTAGTTGTATCAAAAGATGATTTTTTAGTATGATAAACCATATCAATTAGAGCAAAAAATAATTGCCTTAAATAAAAAAGACCGCTTGTAGCATTTCTTGCAGCAATAAGTTTTTCTATTGTCTTATCATCAATTGGCTCTTTTGTTATATAATGTGATGAAATTTTTTTAAGAACATCTTTATCGTAAACCCAGTTTTCAAGAACTTGGGATGGAACCTCAACAAAATCCCTTGAAACAGATGTCCCTGCAAAAAAAGAATATTTTGACCTTGTAAATATATTGTGCGTTACATGTCCAAACTCATGGAAAAGAGTTACCACCTCATCAAACTTAAGAAGTGAAAGCATATTTTGCGATGGTGGTGTAAAATTTGAAACAATTGCGGCTGCAGGTATCTGATAACTACCATCTGGAATTTCCCTTCCTTTAACAAGTCCAAAACATGCTGCATGCTTGTATTTACCATCTCTTGGAAAAAGATCAAAATAAAAATAAGCAATTAATTTATTATTGCTATCACAAACCTCATATGTTCTAACATCACTGTGCCATTTTGGAAGTTCTTTTGGAATAAATCTTACACCAAAAAATTTTGAAAAAACATCAAACATACCATCTATAACAATCTCAAGCGGAAAATACTCCCTTATTTTTTCATAATCAACACTGAAATTTTCCTTTTTGTACATATTTGCATAATATCTCCACTGCCAGTTATAGAGTGTTTTATCATCGCTGCCCATTTCCTTATTTTTGAGTTTAAGCAAAACTTTTAATTCCTTTTTACCTTTTTTCTTAAGGTCTTTATAAAGATTTTTCAGAAACTCAAAAACCTTATTTGAATTCTTTGCCATTCTATATTCAAGAACATAATCTGCAAAATTATCATAACCCAAAAGTTTTGCAATTTTCCTTCTTATTTTTATTGCCTTCTCAAGCAACTCAACATTTTGAGGATAACATCTATTATTAAATTTTATCTCAAGTGCTTTTCTTGCGTTATCATCTTTTGAATTATCCATAAATGGAATGTAATCTGGATAATCTGTTGAAATAATATATTTCCCATTTTCGTTCTTTTTTAATCTTTTCTTATAATTTTCATCAAGTCCATCAAGGTTTTTTTCATCAACCTCAATATAATCCCTTGTTTCTCTTATATTTTTTGCAAACTCAACCTCAAGTTCAACAAGATCTTTAAGAAACTTTTTTACCTTTTTCCTTGTTTTTTCATCACCATATAATCCATTTTTTTTAAATGCATAAATTATCTTATCAAGAAGGCGCTTATCAACCTCATCAAGATTCTCTTTAATATTTTTTGAATATTCATCAATAGCATTAAAAATATCTTCTCTTGTAAAAATATCAACAAAATACTTTCCCATTTTAAGTTCTAAATCTGTAGCAGCATTTCTTATATCCGGTTCTGTTGAAACATAACCAAGAAATATTGGAATATTTATTTCATAATTAAGATTAGCCAAAGCATTCTCAAAAGATGCAACAGTATTCTTAAAATTTCTATCCTCTTTTTTAATTGAAAGTATATTTTTAATTTTCTCCTCAAACTCAGAGACACTTTTATCATAAAGCAATTTTATCTCATCAACAGTTATATCAAATTTATACATTTTACCTCCCTATTTCTTAACGACACTTAAATAAAAATCTTTAATATTTTTTACTCTGATGAGTTCAATCTTACTTTCAATTTTTTCTTTTGTATAGGGAATATATACTTTTTTAAAACCATTTCTCTCAATCTCTGCAATTCTTTTTGAAAGAAACAAAGGTGGATATATATCACCAAGCATTGAAACCTCACCTATAAATGCTGTTTTATTATCAAAAACTATATATTTTGCAGAACTTATAATTGATGCACAAACAGAAAGATCTATTCCCTTGTCTCTCGTTTTAAACTGCGATCTAACATCTATATAAACATCATAAGTATCAAACTTTAAAGGTGTATTTTTTTCAATTGAGGCAATAAGTATCTGCGAGTATGTTGGATCTATAAATGAAAATATTCTTTTTGGATAAGGATAAAAACTTCTATTTACAAGCGCATCAACACTCACAATTATTGCTCTTGTTCCTTCATAGACAGCGGAATAAGTTTTACCAAACACACTCTCATTAGATACCATTGAAAAATCACAAGAAGATACAAGCCCTTTCTCTTTCATCTCAAATATTCCAATCTCATCAATACTTCCAAATCTATTTTTAAATGTTCTTAAAATTCTATAAATACCCTCTCTGTCATTTTCAAAATAAAGAACGGTATCTACAAGATGTTCAAGAAGTTTTGGACCAGCAAAATCACCTTCTTTTGTAACCTGTCCAATTATGAAAATAATTATATTTTTTATTTTTGCAATTCTTACAAGATCTTGTGTTGTTGCTTTTATATTTGCAGGTCCTGATGTAACTCCACCACTTTCAGGATGATTTACCATCTGAATTGAGTCTATAATAACAACATCAGGCAAAATTTCATCTATAGATTTTATGATATCGTTTAAATCAGTAAAAGATGCTATATAAATATTTTCACTTTCAACACCTATTCTTTTTGCTCTTTCAAAAATTTGATACTGAGATTCCTCAGCACTTATATATAAAACCTTCATATTCTTTAAACTTAAATTATTTGCTACCTGAAGTATTAGCGTACTTTTACCTATCCCAGGAACCCCACCAATAAGAATTGTCTGTCCTCTTACAAGCCCACCACCAATAACTCTATCAAACTCATCAATAGAGGTTGTAATTTTATCTATTTTTTTTGACGAGATATCATTAAGTTTAACTATATTTGATGAAAGTTCCACAAGAGACTTTTTTTTAGAAGTTTTTGTTTCTTCCCCAACTACCTCTTCAACAAGAGTATTCCACTTACCACAATTACTACACTGTCCCTGCCATTTAGTATATTTTGCCCCACATTCAGAACAGATATATATCTTTTTTAATTTCATTTTACAAGTAACGATGAACTCCCACCAACAAATCCAAATAAATGAGCAAGGTCCTTATCTTCAAAAATAACTCTTGTAGAAAATTGAAATCTTTTGACTTCAAGTATATCTGTAAGTTTTACATTTGCAGAAATTATCTTATTTATATTATATCTAAGTCCTATATCATATCTTGCATCATTAAAAAATCTTTGTTTTATTTTTCTATTTCTTGAAAATTCATTTACTTCAAAATTTAAGTTAAACCTTGAAAAGAAATCATCGTAATAAAATGGTGTATATCTAACTCCAAATCCACCTGTTCCCCTTATGGTTCCCATATAAAATCCCCACAATGGATAATCCCATCCTAAATATGCATCAACAGTATTTGGTATCTCGTAAGAAATTCCCCTTGGTTTATTTTTAATGTTTAAACCATTTGATGCTCCAACATAGTAATATTTGTTATCATTAACTTGAATTTTTAATCCTGCATTTACAAAAGATTCTTTTGCTTTTGGCTCATACTTATGCTCAAAATTCCAATAAAGCCTAATTTTTGATGTTTTTGAGGTAAAATACTTTAAAAATTTTGTTGCATCTTTTATGTTGCTAATACTTTCCTTAACATCACTGGCTGTTTTTGAATCGCTTATAAGAGCTCCAACTGTGCCTTCACCTTTTTCAACCTTTGCTAAAATATTATCAAGTTTTTCTGTAATATTTCTAATATTTGTAAGAGCATCATCAAGTTTTGCTGAAATACTATCAACTTTTGATGAATTTGATGAAATAATCTCATTAAGATTTGCTGTAATTGATCTTAAATTTCTCATTGTTTCATTAAGATTTGAAGCAAACTCCCCATTTGAAGATATTTGTTTAATAAGTTTATTTAAGTTATCTGCAACATCAACAATCATCTCCTCAAGTGGTTTTGAGGAAACAGCATAAACCCTATCACCATTTTTCAATATCTCTCTATAATTTTTGCCCTGCGAAATTTGTAGAAATGATGATCCTATTATACTTGTTTTGGCTATATAAAACTTTGAATCCTTATATATTTTTACACCCTCGTTTATATAAACCCTTGCAATAACTTTCTCATCTTCCATCCATATCTCTTTAATCCTTCCAACTTCAACACCATTAAGTTTAACAATTGATTTATTTGCAAGTCCACCAACATCATCAAAAACAACATCTATATAATAACTTCTATGAAAAGAAATATCACCAAGCAAAACTAAAGAAATTCCAAAAATAACAACCCCTATCAAAACAAAAAAACCAACTTTAAGTTCATTACTCATACTTATATTTTAACAATTTATCAGTATTTTAAATCAAATTCATTATCATTTTGTCAAAAACAAATAAAACGAAAACAAAGAAGCAAATTCAAGATTGCTTTACATAGTATCATTAAATGTAAAAAATTTACAAAATATGACCGATCGGCTTTTTTATGTAAATTTTTGTTTAAAAGCAAAAATAAAATATTAAAAAAGACAAATCTTGGCTAAGTTTATTCTGACAAGAGTTTTACTCATACATTTTTGAACCCACAGATGAGAGAAGTATTAATTTTTCAATAAAACCCTGAACAATAAAGCTCTTTGTTCACTTCCATCTCAAATTGAACATGTCTTTTTAAATTTTTTAATAATATTTATGGATTATTTCCCGCTGCTCTCTCTGCTTCTACACCAAAGGGATCTGACATATCCATCCCACTAAATTTATCCCAACTCGGCATATAGGTTATGTCTTGATTTATATATTTACTATTACATCCTTCAAAGATTATATCCAACTTCCCACTATAATCAAAAACAAATTCAACATTAAAATATTTATCACAAGAAGGATCATTTATACCTTCGCATCCAATTACCGGAGTATATTCAGGATGTAGAACTGAATCAACATACATATCTTCACCTTCTATCTTAAATCTTTCAACCCATTTGTTTTCTTTCCACTCAATCACCTTTAAATCATTAAGTGTCATTTCAAGTTTTCCTCTGCAAGTTGTTGTTGAATAGTTAATAAATAAAACTGAATACCCTCCCTTTTTCAAAATATCTCCCTTGTTTATAAAATCCCATTGTTCATTTTTTGTTATCTCATCAAATTTTTGTTTCATCTCATCTGTCCATTCATCTGAATTGTCTGGATAATTAAATCGAAAAAATAATTTAAAATCTTCATTTGGTGTTAGTCCTTGACTTGTAGCACCTACATAAACATAACTATCCAACCACTTAGAATAAGTAAACATTGCAATATATACAAGTTCTGATGGCTCTTTCACCTTTCTAAGTATGTTTGGATAATATCTCATCATCTCTATATTAACTCTACCACCCCCTTCTAAATTACTTATTTTTAAATCATAATAATACATTGAATATTTATCAAGTTCATAATCTCTAATGCTTTTAGTTTTTGTATATATTGATAAAAATTTCTTCTTTTCCTTTTCAATTGTTTTTACTTCAAACTCTCTCTCAAATTCACTACCATTATACTCCCATATTCCTATATACTCAGCATCTATCCCAAAGGCATCTATTCCCTTATACTTGATAAATATCACCTCTTTCTTACCTATTCCAGTTATATCTCCAGACCAGATAAATAAATTCTTCTTTCCAACCGTCTTTGTAAAACTATCTATAAATATGTCAAACTTCTTCTCAATATCCTTTGAATACTTTGGTTTTGGAAAATTCTCCTTGAAAAATCCTTCAAGCATTTTCTCACTCATTATATTCACCTCTATCTCACCAGCATCATATATCAATCCATTTAATGACATAACTATCACAAATATAATACTTATCATGGTATCCCTCCTCCTACAAAACACTGCTCCTTTTCTGAAACAGGACATTTACCTTTTATCCTTTTTGTGGGACAGTATAAATAACATCCATTTTTTAATGGAATTGATTTCTCTTCAACAGGCTTCCCTTTTGATGTGCTTACAACTACTATGGGACAATAATCCAGAGTGCATTTAGAACTTTCAACAGGTTCTCCTTTCTTCCCATAATACTCAAAAAGCATTGCATGCACAACTTTACCACCCTCCTCAAAATACAACGCACTCATAGGTTTTAACTTGGTTATATCATTCACTATCTTCCCTTTATCTGCTAAATACTCATACTGCTTTTGTGACAACTTTGCACAATCTTTAACTGCTGGCGTAGAATCGCAAACTGTAATACTTTTAACTTTCTCATTATCTAATTCATCATAAACTTTCCCTATAAACCCTGAACAATCAAGTTCTTTGTTTTCCTTGGAACCCCCTTCAACTACATATTCGCTTGAGTTTAAAAGTCCTTTCACCGCTTTGTTAAATTCATTTTCATCCTCATAATCAGCCAAAACCATATTGTCAATCACACCTTTAAGTCTTTCATACTCATTTAAATCAACTGTCTTTTTTGATAAATTCAAACTCTCTTTATTATTGTTATACTCCTTTTTAATATTATCACCGCAATCTATTCCACTTTCAATTCGACTTAATGAATTCATCAAAAAATTTATACTTGCCTCAACACTTCTCATAATACCATCATAACTATTCTTAACCTGCCTATCTATATTTTTAATCTCATTTTCCTTAATATTTATATCCCTTTCAACCCTTTCTCTACATCTATCATCACGACATCTGTAATATATCATCCATAATGATGAAATCTCTCTCTCAATCTTACTTCTTTCATATTCCCATTTCTTGTTCATCCTATCTATTTGCTGAGGTAATTTCTCCATCTTTTTTCTTTCTATATTTATTCTATTCTCTAACATCCTTCTTCTTATCTCACAATTCCAAATATTACGAATAAAACCTTTATCAATATCAAGAATTTTTTTATCTTCACTATATAAGTAATTTGATAAAATTAAACCAACCATTATTAACAGATATCTACTCATCACCTAAAACCAATACTGAAACCCCTAGGTTATAACCTTTATACTCTCTACATCAGATAAAAATGGAAGGTTGTCCTCATACTGGATATGAAAAGATAAATCACTAAGAAATAAAAGGAAATTTAAAATCCCAAAAATTTTTAAATTTTTACATAATTTAACCATAACGAATAGATATATTTTACAAAAATTTTTGAAAATATATACCTTCTCGCATTGGATCATAAGTTTTGTCCCTGAAGAAAATGTGGATAGATCAAAATTATGTCCCTGGAGAAAATACCTCTTTTATTTGGTTTAATAAACCATATAAAGGAGGTAATTATGTTAAAGGAGTTTGATATGCAACTATTAG
>Ga0209809_1002490_pt1 | contig 12876 bp, 9 predicted proteins | sample YNPMSTMetaG_FD_186172 | JGI IMG/M metagenome (GOLD analysis project Ga0209809, IMG submission 186172) | Anoxygenic and chlorotrophic microbial mat microbial communities from Yellowstone National Park, USA - YNP MS-T MetaG (SPAdes) (version 2) ... | reverse complement strand
GGGCCGCGGCCGAAGCAGCGGGTCTTGGGTTCGGTCAGGTTAAGGCCTCCAGGACTGGCTCGAGGGGTGTGAGGATTGGGGCAAAGCTCTCAACTGGTTTGGATGGTGATGAAGTGCGGGGCTGGGCTTGGATTTTGGGACTGGGGCGGCCGAATTCAGGTTTGTGGCAGGCGCATCCTGTATTTTGTCGTCAGTTCTTGACGATCCCATACATCCCGCCGTCTTGGTGCTGCCGTCGGGGGTCTTGGTGGTTCTGCGTGTCCGCCAAACCCGCCCGTTTGGAAGAAAGTAAAAATGGGCTGTTTACCCACCAGCGCGTTTCACTTTGGAGCGTCCACGACAGGAAGCCCCACGAAACCCCATTCTCCCTCAACGTTCCCGCGGCTCTGACCGGCACAAAGGGCGGGAATGTGGAGGGTGGTTCAAAAATGGAATGGCACCTTTTTGAGGGGAACCCACCGACTCAGGGGCGGGTTCCAGTTTTCTGCTTGCCACCGGCCACCTAGGCGGCTCCGGGAGGAGGTAAGGAGCTGGGCAGGCGGAGGGTTGGTGCCTTCAGGCCAAGGCCGCTTGTCCGGGTACACCCGCCCCGGAGCGGCGTGGAAGCGGGCCGTCTGAGGGAAAATGCGGTTGAGTGAGCGACGAATAGGCTCGGGTCTAGAACGGGCCCGGAAGATAGGGCGGGCAGTAGGTCTCCGGGCGCTGTTGCTCTTCGACAGCGCCTGCAGCTGGCGCACTCCAAACGCTTCGCGAAGTCAAAGGCGCCGCGGGGAGTCGCGGCAACGCATGGGCTGCGGCGGCTTGCCGCCGCTGTATGAGGCGGGCCGGGGTGGAAGCGGCCTTGCGACGGGGTGCTAGCCCCAAGGGTGGAGCAGGGCCGCTCGATGGTCGAGCAGGAGGAGGGCCGTTGCGCGCGGGGAAACGGTGGCTCGGGAAGTGGCCTATCTGCGGGAGTACCAAGGGCGGATGGACTTTCAAAGGGCGGAGCTGCGGAGGGAGGGGCTCGGCTATGGGGCAGAGGATGCGAGCTGCCAGGAGGACGATCCGGGTCCATCCCAGCGGACCGACCAGTTTCGAAGTCAGGCCGGGGAACAAGCTCTATTGGGTTTGGAGACCTTCTGGCAATACGAGCGCCGGCCCTTGCCGTCCCCGCACAGCCGCCCCGCCCTGAGCGGTCTAAAAAGTGAAATGCGCGGCCGTTCGCCCACCGCCGGCCCGGGTACCGTTTGACACATTTGGCCATGGAGGCGTAAGTTCGGGGGTGGTTCAGCTCTGGTTCCGTGCAAGGGGTGCCTGAGGTTGGGAGCCTCCAAGAGCCGAAGGTGCTGGTAGCGCTTGGGGTCTGGAGGGGGCAAGTGCCAGCGGAGGCACTGAACTCCGAGACATCGCCATGAAAAAATCTTCGACTGCTTTGTTGGGTGCTGGCGGGTGCGAGTTGGTTCGCGCCTGCGTGGCACGGTTCGGCGCAGATCACGGTCAAGGTGGATTCCACCAAGACGTGGTTGGGTTGGATGAATGTGTTCAACATGGACAACTCCTACGCCTTTGGATCGGCGTGGGGGGTGGCGGATTTGCGGGCGGCGTTCGAGCCGGATCGGACCAATGCCACGCGGGTGGTGTTGCGGATCAATACCAACACCTTCAACACGGGCGGATACTGGAATTTGGCGGATGGCACTCCAACAAGCTGCTGGAGGCCAATCTGTATGTGGATGTGGGGACTTTGTACGCGGGCAATGATGTCACGTTTGTGGGCCGGGTGGAATCGAACAGTCTGCCGGCCGGGTGGACGTGCGTGGCGGTGATCAAGGAATTTGCGCCCGGGTACGCTTATCTGGGCGACACCCGGGCGGAGCTGGTGGGGGGCGCGGACTTTGCAGTGACTCGCTACATTCGGCCCGGGAACATTACGCAGTAAGGGTTTCTGTTGTTTGGTCCCAATACGCGGCCGTGGTCGCCGGAGGCGCTGGAGGGGGTCAGTGTATTTGTCGACAATGAGGATCCGTCGATTACGGCTGAGCCCTCGCCCCAGCGGGTGATGGTGGGTGGGACGGCGCGGTTCACGGTGGTAGCGACCAGTTCGGCGCCGCTGAGTTATCAGTGGAAACGGGATGGCGTGGTGTTGACCGAGGGCGGGCGTTTTTCGGGGGTTCGGACGGCGACCTTGACGATTACGGGGGCGCAGTTGGAGGACGCCGGTCTGTACACGGTGACGGTCAGTTCTGCGGCGGGGACCCGCGACTCGCAACCGGCGCGGTTGCGGGTGTTGACGCCGGCGGAGTATGCCAACTGGTTGGACAATCCCAGCTTTGAGATGGATGTGGAGCAGCCGTGGTTGGTGCCGCCGCCTTGGTTTAACTTCTCCGGTGCGGCACTGGCCAGTACGAACGACTTTTACGGGAACCAGATCGAGTATCCGGTGCAGGCGCGGGACGGTACCAATGTGGTGCGGATCTACAATGCGGGCGAGTGGAACGGCGTCTTCCAGGATCAGCCGGCGGCGCCGGGGGACGTTTTCACGGCGGACGGATGGTTCTGGTTGTCCAGTCAGGACGCACTGGCTGGGAACACGAGCGTGCGGATCGAGGTGCAATTCCGGGCCGGTCCGGTCCCGCTGGCCATGTGGTTGTCGGCACCGGTGGGGCCGGATTCGCCGAAGGATCAGTGGTTGTATTTGGAGGTGACCAACGGGGTGCCGGCGGGCTGGACCCAGATCAGCACGGAGAACGCGCGGTATTTGGTGGCGCCTCCGGGGACCGAGACGGTGCGTTTCCAGCTAACGTTGCACAATCAAGGGGGCGGAACCGGCAACGTGTATGCGGACGCGCTGCGACTGATGAAAAAAGACCGGGTTCGTATCACAGCCCGGCGGGTCGGCAACGAGGTGGAACTGTCCTGGCCCACGCAAGGGGCCACGCAGTATCAGGTCATGGCTACCGAGGATCTGGGGCAGCCTGCATGGGCGCCGGTGGGACCGCCGGTGGAAGGCGACGGATCCATCAAGGCGGTGCGAGTGCCGCTGGGGTCGAGGCCGCAGTTCTTCCAGGTTCTGACGCTCTGAGGATTGCGTCCTGCGGATGAACGGATGGTGGAAGCGGAGCGCGTCGGGCGTGGCCGTACGCTGGGTCCGAACCGGCGCGCTCCTTTTGTTGTTGTGGGCATGGGGGTTGGTCGGGCAGGAGCGGCCGGGTTGGACGTTGGTGTGGTCCGACGAGTTTGACGGGCCAGACGGCAGTCGACCCAACCCGGCCTGGTGGGTATACGATCGAGGGGGTGGCGGGTGGGGCAACAACGAACTGCAGACCTACACCGACCGTACGAACAATTGTCGGATCGAGAAGGGTTGTTTGGTGATCGAGGCTCATCGGGAGACCTTCACCGGCACGGACGGCATTACTCGCTCCTACACCTCGGCACGCATCAAGACGCAGGGGCGGATCTGGTGGCAGTTTGGGCGGATTGAGGCGCGTATCCGGGTGCCGCGGGGGCAGGGTTTGTGGCCGGCGTTTTGGATGTTGGGGACCAACTTCCCGTCGGTGGGTTGGCCGAATTGCGGGGAGATTGACATCATGGAGAACATAGGGCGTGAGCCCGGAACGGTGCACGGGACGATTCACGGTCCGGGCTATTCTGGGGGAAGCGCGGTTGGTGGGAGGTACACGCTGCCTGGCGGGGCGGCGTTGTCGGACGATTTCCACGTGTATGCGGTGGAGTGGGAGACGAATCGGATTCGATGGTTTTTCAACGACACGGTGTATTTCACGGCGACACCGGCGTCGTTGCCGACGGGGCGGAGGTGGGTCTTCCATGAGTGGCCGTTTTTTCTGATTTTGAACGTGGCGGTAGGGGGCAATTGGCCGGGCAGCCCGGATGCCACCACGGTGTTTCCGCAGCGGATGTTGGTGGATTATGTGCGGGTGTATCAGCGGGCTCCGCAGCTTCCATCCGGGTGTGGGGGGAACGCGTTGCGGAATCCGGGGTTCGAGGAGGAAGGTTGGTCGGGTTGGACGCCGTTTGGGGGCAATACGTATGTGCACAGTAGTGCGGAACGGCCGGTGCACAGCGGGCGGTACGTGTTCAAGGTGTTTGGGCAGTTTAGCGGCAGTGCGAATGATTCGGGGGTGTATCAGGAGTTGCCGGTTTTGCCCGGGCAACGGTTTCGGGCGGCCGGCTGGGCGTTGCATCCTGGGGATGACCGTTTGGGGGGACAGAACCAGGCTTGGCTGGAGGTATCCTTTCGGGATGCGGCCGGTGGGGTGGTGGCGGTGTACCGGTCGGATCCCGTGACGGCGGGGACGGCGACGGGGGTTTGGGTGAGGCTGGGAGTGACCAACCGGGTGAATCCCGGGACAGGTGAAGTGTTGGAGCGGGTGGAGGAACTGAGGGCACCGTTGTGGAGTGCGGGGCTGCGGTTTCGGGTGGTGTTTCGGCAACCGGGCATGGCGTCGGGCTCGGTTTTGTTTGACGATCTGGAGTGTGTCCTGCAGCCGGCGCCGCCGGTGCGGTTGGAGGCGCATCGGGCGGGCGACCGGTTGTGGCTGGGGTTTCCGACGTGTGTGGGGGCCCAGTATGCGGTGCTGAGTTCGGAGCAATTGGCACCGGCGCAGAGGAGGTTGGAACAGCTTTGGATTGCAGATGGGATGTGGGCGATGGTGCCGGTTCCGTTGGTTGGCGAGGGGATGCGGTTTTTCATGGTGCAGCGGTGGTGAACGCAGGGCCGGCGCAGGGAGGGCGGCCCGGAAAAGGCTGCTGTTGCATGCATTTTGCGCTTGCAGGGAGGACCGGGCGGGCTTTAATAGCCCCGCAACGTCGGACAGTTTCAACGGAACGAACAACACGGAACACTCATATGGCTAAAGCACTGTCGAAATCGCAAATTGCGTCCACCCTGGCTGAGAAGGTTGGCATCACCAAGAAGCAGGCGGCTCTGTTCTTGGATGAACTGGCTCAATTGGCGTACAAGCAGGCCAAGAACACCTTTACGTTGCCTGGGTTGGGCAAGCTGGTGTTGGTGAATCGGAAGGCGCGCAAGGGGCGGAATCCGGCCACGGGCGAGGTGATTCACATTCCGGCCAAGCGCGTGGTGAAGTTCCGCGTTTCGAAGGCGGCCAAGGAAGCGATCCTGGGCGCAAAGTGAGTTTGTGGGGGTAAGCAACGAGGGCACTCTGAGTGGTTCAGGGTGCCCTTTTTGTTTGGGTTGGTTCCGGTGAACAGGGGCGGCGCAGGGGCCTTGCGGTCGCGGCGGCTGCGGGTAGCGGTGGTGGGTTGTGGGGCCGTGGGCAGCTACTACGGGGGGCGGCTCTGGCAGACAGGTGCCGAGGTCTATTTTTTGTTGCGCTCGGACTACGAGGCGGTCTGTCGGCAGGGGGTGCGGATTCAAAGTCCTCTGGGGAACTTTGTGGCCTGGCCGCATTGTGCGCGGGAGCCGGAGGCGGTGGGGGTGGTGGACCTGGTGCTGATTGGGTTGAAGACGACGGCCAACGAGCGGTTTGGTCAGTTGTTACCCCCGCTCGTGGGGCCGCAGACTGCGGTGTTAACGCTGCAAAACGGTCTGGGCAATGAGGAGGCGTTGGCGCGGCTGTTTGCTCCGGAGCAGATTTTAGGGGGGCTCTGTTTTGTGTGTTTGAACCGGATTGCGCCCGGAGTGATTCGGCATTTGGACCACGGGCTGGTGGTACTGGGAGAGTTTGCGGGGCCGCCGCGGCCGCGGACCCATGCATTGGCGCGTCGGTTTCGCATGGCCGGGGTACCGTGTCGGGTCAGCGACAATCTGGTTCGCGCCCACTGGGAGAAGTTGGTCTGGAACATTCCTTTCAACGGTTTGGGGGTGGCCGGCGTGGCGGGGCGGGATCGGTTGGAGGGCCGGGGCTCGGGTTTGCCGGAGCCTGTGCGGGGGGAATGTCTGACGACGGCCGAGCTGCTCTCCGATGCGGAATGGACCCTGTGGGTGCGGGGTCTGATGGAAGAAGTGATCCGGGTGGCGTGCGCCCTGGGACACGATTTGCCGGCCACGTTGGCAGACGAAATGATTGCGCGCACCCGGACCATGGGCGCTTACAAAGCCTCCACGCTGCTGGATTTTGAGAGGGGTCGGCCTCTGGAACTGGAGAGTTTGTTTCTGGAGCCGCAGCGGCAGGCGCGGCGGGCCGGGGTGCCGACGCCGCGGCTGGATGCCCTGTGCGAGGTGTTGGTGGGACTGGATGCTTGGCGGCAGGGCCGGTTTGGGAACGGCCGTCCTGGCTGAGTGTCGGATGCGGGTCGACCGGGTCAAAGGCGCGGTCCGAGTTACTCGCGGATCAGGAGTGCGACGGCGGTGGCGTGTTGTTGGGTGTGGCTGAGGCTCAGGAGCACGGTGGTAGCGCCGCGGCGCGCCAGCAGGTCCAAGGCCTTGCCGTGGAGGATCACAAACGGTTCCCCGCTGTCGCGCCGGCCTACTTCCATGTCCAACCATCCAAGTTGAGATCCGATGCCGGTGCCGAAGGCTTTGGAAATGGCCTCCTTGGCGGCAAAACGTGCGGCCAGAAACGGGGCCGGATCGCGGTGCGAGAGGCAGTAGGCTACTTCGCGCTCGTGGAGGATGCGGCGCAGGAAGCGTTCTCCGAAGCGGACCTGGCTGGCGCGGATGCGTTCCACTTCGATCAGGTCGATACCGATGCCGAGGATCATGGCAGCTGGGAGCGGTGGGTGTCCGGTAGCAGGGCGAGTACGTGCTTGGTGGGGGTGGGATGCGGCCGGGCCTGTCAGCCGGGGTATCCGCTCATGGCGGTGAGCATGTCGCGGACCGCCTGTGCTAGGCCGGTAAAGACGGCGCGGCTGATGATGCTGTGACCGATGTTGAGCTCCACCAAGTGGGGCACGCGGTACAGCCAGCGCACGTTTTCGTAGTTAAGGCCGTGGCCGGCGTTGACGCCGAGGCCGAGCTGGTGGGCAATGCGGGCGCCGGCAATGAGACGTTGCAGTTCGGCCTCGCGTGCCTCGGGCGAGGCAAATGCTTCGGCAAAGCGCCCGGTGTGCAATTCCACGAACTGGGCTCCGACCCGGGCCGCTGCCTCGATTTGTGGCGGGTCCGGAGCAATGAACAGGCTGACTTGGATGCCGGCGTCGTTCATTCGGCGGCGCGTTTCGGCCAGGGCCGTTTCCTGGGCCACGACATCCAGGCCGCCTTCGGTGGTGACTTCCTCCCGACGTTCCGGCACCAGGCAGACAATGTCCGGTTTGACCTGGAGGGCGATGGCCACGATTTCCGGGGTGTTGGCCATTTCGAGGTTGAGCCGGGTCTGGACGGCCCGACGCAGGGCCCAGACGTCGCGGTCCACGATGTGGCGCCGGTCCTCGCGGAGATGACAGGTGATGCCATGGGCACCGGCTTGCTCGCAGATCCGTGCTGCCTCCACGGGGTCCGGTTCGCCGTGGGGCCGGCCACGGTAGCGGGCTTGCCGGAGGGTTGCGACATGGTCGATGTTGACGCCCAATCTCAGCATGTCGTGCTCAGCTTGACGCCCTCAGGAGCCGGTTGACGGCCTGCGGGAGGCGGGCCGCTGGGGTTTCGGCTCCGGAGGCCACTGCAGCGCCCAAGGAAAACCGGGCGCTTCCAGCCAGTGTACCAGCAAGACGGTTTCCAAACCTGTCAGGCCCAGCGGGGCGGTTCGGGTGAAGACCATTCGATCCGGCCCGGTGGCCACCACGGAGGTACCGATGTTGCCGAGGTTGGTGCTCAGCATGTCCAGCCAACGGGCGCCCGGGGTGTGGGCGGCCAGTTGCTGGCGTTCTGCCAGCAGCAAAGCAACCTGGCTGATGATCCGCCAACTATTGACGCGTTCGCTGCCCATTTCCCAGTCGTAGTAAACGAGGTTGGTACGGCCCAGGATTTGCGCGAACAACTCCGGCGGTGGAGCCTCTTTTCGGGCGGTGTTGGGGAAAAGTCCTGCGAACAGAAATCCGTGGGCAGTTTCTTCGTGGGCGGGTCGGCAGAAAGCGCCAAAGAAGGGCATGCCTTCCCAAATAATGGCCGGGCGATTGGTGGGTACGATCCACCAGCCCAGGGCGCGGCCCTGGCTGTTGGTGTTGAACCAGGGCGGCAGCACCCGGCAAAGTTCGCGCATGGCGTTGGTGGGTTCCGGCACCGGCACCGCGGCGAAGACCTGGAAGGGGGCCGTGCCCAGCGACCAGGCACAGAACTGATTGGGTACGGGTGAGAGTTTCAATCCGGCGCGTTCCAGCCAGGGTTGCAAGCGAGGGCGAATCCCCCGGACGGCGCAGAAGCCGACCAAGGGCTCGCGAATCAGGTTCGAGGGGAACAGCCAGGGTTCCGGGGCCCAACCGTGGGGCCGGGGGAAACGGAGCTCGGCGCGCAGTTGCAGTTGATCGTTCCAGCGGTTGACCAACAGGTCGGTCGAAGGCAGGTCCAGTTCGCGCAGCCAGGGGGGGAGTCGATGTCTCAAGGCTGGCCAGTCCACGCGCAGCCGGGCCCAGTAAGCGTTGGCGGCCGGCACGGGGCGCTGCTGAGCTTGGATGGCACTGGCCCATTCGCTCGGCAGTCTCAGTGCTGCCGGGCCGCCACCAAGGATCAGCCAGTCTCGGCTCTGCGCCAGCACAAGTACGCCGCCGCCCTGTTGGGACGGCAGGTTCCAGCGCAGCCCGCCGGTCTCCGGATCCGCGCTAGGGGGCTGGCCTGTCCAACGCTGGAAGAGGGCCTGCAAATTAGTTTTCCAGATCCCCTGAGAGTGAGCGTCCAGGTGCACGGCCAACGCCCATTCCGAGCCGGGCGCGGGACTTTGCCGCCACTGGAAAACATGCTCCGCCTGCGTGAGCTGGGCCACCAACGGTCGCAGGTGGGCTGCGGCGACTTCGGGGTCCATGCCCCATCGGCGCGGTGCGCGGGCCAGCTTGTCCAGCGTTTGCTCCGCCAGGGCCCTGGTCTCGGGCATAGCCAGCAGACGCTTGGTCTGCGTTGCCTGGGCGGAGGCCTGCAGTGGTGCACTTCCCCCGTAGTGCCAGTGCACCCACACCTCTGGCTGCGCCGGGCTGTTGCGTCCGCCGCAACCCGCCAGCAGCACAAAGCCAAGCCCGAGCAGACAAAATCCACGCATAAACGCCCCCTCATGTGCCAGAGGAGAGTTTGGTTGGCAAACTCGAAAGCTGCTGCAACCGGCGCTTCGAATGGCCAGGGCCGGGTGTACAAGGGCGGATGCTGGCGCGCGGGAGGGGGAGGGCGCGAGATTCTGGCAGAAGATTTGCCCCGACCTTTACGAGTCTTGCCATGGGGTGAGCTACTGGTGGGCGAGCTGACTTGGAGGGTGGCCAGGGAGGTCCTTTGGGGAAGAAAGAAGACGGGAAACCAGAGGCGTTGCACCCGTGGTTTCCCGTCATTGCGCGGGGATTGCAGCAGGCGTGTCAGCGCGCAAAGCGCAAGCAGCAACCATACGTATCAGTGAAGCCTGCCGCTTCTTGGCTCCGGGTCACCCCGCGGATCGACCCGAGGCTCCCCACCTGCAAAACCGTTCGGGGGTTGCGGGCCGGCGGGCTACGCGGATAGCTTAGATCTCGCGCGCAGGGGCCGCCGGCCCCTGGCGGCGTGCCGATGGAAACCCGACATGAAACCATCGGCCCGCCTTCGCTCTGAACCCCCACCATCCTCCGTGGCAGCACTCAAAGAGCGAATTGGGCAGTCAACCCTGGTTCGCTGGCGAAGGTGGCTCACACCCGCCAACGGACCATTTGGATGGTAGCAGTATTCGGGCCAACTGCCCCGGTGTAGCTCCGAAGCCCCGTTTTGCGCGAGAATCGGGGCAGAATGGTTGCGAGTTCCTCCGGCGGCCCCGGCGGGGGTCAGGAAATTTCACGCAGCGGGCGTCAAATTCACGCGCCGGAGAGGATTGGCAGCAGTCGGCGGGGGTCTTTTGACTTCCTTTGGGCCGCTGCCTACCCTGTGGGTCATGCAAATTGTCCGTTATCGGGACCGGGACTTCGAGATGCGACTGGCCGAGGCGTGCGGGACTTCGAGTTTGTGGGATCCGGAGGTGGAGGAGCGCACGCGGGCCATTATCGAGGCGGTGCGCGAGCGCGGAGACGCGGCCCTGTTGGAGTTGACGGAGCGGTTTGATGGAGCGCGGTTGCGCGCAGAGGAACTGGCGGTTACGGGGGCCGAACGGATGACAGCGGCGCTGCGTGCGGACGAGGCGTTACGGCGGGCGGTGCGGGAAGTGCAGCGCAACGTGCAACGATTTGCCCGGCGCTCGCGGCGGCGCAACTGGCAGATGCGCAACTCGCATGGGGCGCTGGTGGGCGAGAAGTTCGATCCGTTTCGGCGAGTGGGCATTTACATTCCGGGGGGGAAAGCCCCGCTGATTTCCACGGCACTGATGACCATCCCGCTGGCCAAGGTGGCCGGGTGCGAAGAGATCGTGGTCTGCACGCCGTGTGACCGGACGGGGGCGGTGGATCCGGCGCTGTTGTATGCGGCCTGCGCTGCCGGTGCCACGGAGATCTACCGAGTTGGCGGTGCGCAGGCCATTGCGGCCATGGCCCATGGCACGGCGACCATTCGGCCGGTGCAGAAGATTTTCGGGCCGGGCAACGCCTACGTGGTGATGGCCAAGCGGCTGTTGGTGGGGCAGGTGGCCATTGATCTGTTGCCGGGCCCCAGCGAGGTTCTGGTGCTGGCGGACGACACGGCGGATCCGCGGCTGGCAGCGGCGGACATGCTTGCGCAGGCTGAGCATGGGTCGGGCCGCGAACGGGTGTGGTTGGTCACGACGTCCCTGCGGGTGTTGCGGGGTGTGGAGCGGGAGTTACGGCGCCAGGTGACCGGCCTGGAACGGCGGGCGCTGATCGAGGAGGTCTTGGAGCGGAACACGTGGCTGATTTGGGTGCGGGAGCTGGACCAGGCTGTGGAGGTGGTCAATCGCTTGGCCCCGGAGCATTGTGAGATTCTGACCCGTCAACCGGCCCGGGTGGCGCAAGGGATTCGTACGGCGGGAGCGCTCTTTCTGGGGCCGTGGTCTCCCACGGTGGTGGGGGATTACGTGGCCGGCCCGAGTCACACGTTACCCACGGGGGGTGCGGGCGCGTCTTTTGCGGGGCTGACGGTGGACCAGTTTCAGCGCCGGACCAGCGTGGTGAGCTATGATCGTGCGGCGTTGCGTCGGGCGTGGCCGGTGATCCAGGAGATGGCGGGTCGGGAGGGGTTGAGTGCGCATGCGCGCAGTGCGGAATTGCGCCTCCGATGAGGCAGGAGCGCGGAACGGTCGGCACGGCGGGTGATGTTGCATCGGAGCCGTCTTTGTCAAGGCCGGCGCCGCGTGGGCTGCTGTGGAGTTGGGTAGCGTTGGCCTTTGTAGGGGCAACCGGGGTGGCGTTGGCGTTGTATCTGTGGTTGTTTCCGGAGCCGCGCCGTCGGTTGGCTGGAGCCATGGTCCAATGGGTGGGTCTGCTTGAGTCCGGCCCCGGCACCAACGCTGTGAGCCTGTCGGGACGGATCCGGGTGACGGCTGCGGCTGGCCGGTGGCAACCTTGGCAGGACGCAAGTCTGAGCTTTCACCTGCAGCCGCCGGATCATTTGCGCTTGGAGTGGGAGCGCGCGCAAGGCCGGTGGATCTGGATTCGCCGCGGCGAACAGATCGAGGTTTACGTGCCCACGCAAAATTGGGGGCTGCGGGGAAAGGTCGAATCGGATGGGGTTGCCGGGGCGGTCGGGCTGCCCCCGTTCCGCTCACCTGTGGCGCCGGGGAAGGTTTGGATGGCCGTGCTGACGTTGGAGATCCGCGCGCTGGGCGAGGTGGAGGCGGGTGGGGATGGCGTTTGGGCAGTGGGGGTGCGGGCCCGGCCGCGTGTGGTCCAAGCCGGGGTTTTGCCCGCCGGGGAGGTTCGATTTTGGTTGCGAACGGCGGATGGCTTACCTGTGCGGATGGAATTCCGGAACGCGGATGGGCTCAGAGTCTTGGCCGTGGAATGCGAACAGTGGCAGGTGCAGCGGAGTGCTCCGGCGGAAGTTTGGCAACCTCACTGGCCGCAACAGCCCAGGATTGAGGACGTGCCTCTGCGGTTCCTGGCGCGATATTGGAGCCGGTGGTGGGAGGGCGGGGAGGCCAGCGAGGGCCTGAGGCCGCGGGTGCATGGGGCAGGCCTCGACCCCGGCTCCGACGGAAGATCTCGGCTGGAGTGGCATGAGGACGTGCCCGTGCTTTGGCTAGCGGGTTCGACTGGGCAGCGTGCCCGGCAGCAGGCCGAACGGTTGAGTGCAGTATGGCAGCGGTCGCTGCAGGCTTTCGCGTATGCTTGGCCGGTGCATCGATCACTGGAGGAGGGCCGGTGGATTTTGGGCGCGCATCGTCCGGAGGCGTGGTTCACGCGGTCTGGTTCGGACCGCCCGTGGGAGGGGGCGATGTCGCAGCTAGCCGAGTCGGCTGGTATCAGCCCTGCTGATGTTTGGCTGGCGCATGTGGTAGGGAGCTGTATGACCGGTCGGACATGGGCAGTGGGAGGCCCTGGGACGGAAGCTCGGCCATGGGCTTGTCTGGGATACGCTGCCTATGGCGAACGGGAGTTCCCGGAAACTGCGTGGCCGTTGGTGGTGGTGCACCGGCCGGACCGTGGGTACGCGTGGGTTGGGTTCACGCGGGCCGGGCTTTGGGGGGCTTCGGCCGGCATGAACAGCCGGCAATTGGCGCTGGCGGTGGAGGATCAGGTCGGGGAGGGCGAACCTCCGGCACTGCCGGGCTTCGTCCAAGCTGCGGAGATTCTGGAGACGACCGACACCCTTGAACGGGCCTTGGAGCGATTGCAGCAAAGCGCTGGGCAAGGTCGGGCTACATGGCTGTTGGCGGAGGGGCGCACCGGGCGGATGGTTCAGGTGGAGGTAGGCCCGGATCAGTTCAA
>Ga0209809_1002487_pt1 | contig 12893 bp, 10 predicted proteins | sample YNPMSTMetaG_FD_186172 | JGI IMG/M metagenome (GOLD analysis project Ga0209809, IMG submission 186172) | Anoxygenic and chlorotrophic microbial mat microbial communities from Yellowstone National Park, USA - YNP MS-T MetaG (SPAdes) (version 2) ... | reverse complement strand
TCCCTTTTGAAATTTGTTTGCCTGTTACCGCTGGAGATGAGACTTCCCTTTTGAATTCAATTACAAAGTTTTCAAAATTTTTATAATTCTGTTGAACTTCACTTAAAAACTTGGTGGGATTAAATTTCTCAACTTGCATTGATTGAGATAAAATAATCTGAACAGTCAAAGTATAGAATAAAAATATCCTGATAAAAGTTTTCGCTCTTGCCATTTTGCTCACATAAATTTTCTAAAATTTTTATTACAAATTTAGAAAAGATTAGATGGATTAATTTGTTTTTTTAATTCAATTTTGAGAAAGAAGTTTCATAAATCAAATAGTAATTAAAATCAATTAATGCAATTAAAACCTATGTGGTTTTATATGAAAAGTTTTCCTTTAGAAGGAAGCTCAATCCAGTAAAGAAAATAAAAAATCAAATGTCGGAAGAATTTTTTCGAGGAATATTATATGCATCAAAAATCTTATCTACTTCATCCTGCGTATCAACCAATACAAGTCTATTTTTTCCACCATCGAGGGGACCGACGATTCCAATTTGCTCGAGTTCATCCATAATTCGAGCAGCTCTTGCGTAACCAAGTTTTAATTTTCTCTGCAAGAATGTGACAGATGCAATTCTATTCCGTAAAACTAAAATAGCCGCATCGTATAATAATTGGTCAAAGCCTCCGATTGCATTAATATTTCCTTTATTACTTATAACAGAAGGTAAGAGATAAGGTGTTGCAAATCCTTCTTGATTTTCAATAAAGTCAAGAATTCTGTTTATTTCTCCTTCATCAATGAAAGCATTTTGAACACGAATCATATTATTGTTTTTAATGTAAATCATATCTCCATTACCGAGTAATTGTTCTGCACCGCCTTGATCAGTAATAGTAAACGAATCTGAATGAGAAGAAACTTTGTAAGCAATTCGTGCGGGAAAGTTTGCTTTAATATTTCCGCGAATAACACTTACTGAAGGTCGTTGAGTTGCAAAGATTAAATGTATTCCCGCAGCTCTCGACATTTGTGCAAGTCTTGCAATTGAGTCTTCAATTTCTCTCCCCACCGTAATCATTAAATCAGCGAATTCATCTACGATTACCATTATATATGGCAATGGATGGAATTCAATACCATCTTTTTCCTTTACCTTACCGCTATTGAGCTTTTCATTAAAATCCTTAATATTTCGAACATTTATTTTACTGAGCCAATCGTATCTTAAATCCATTTCTGCTTCAAGTGATTTCAAGATAGTGACTGCATTTTCAGGACTTGTGATTATGTCTTCTTTAATATCTGGACAAATTGCCAAGTAATGTTTTTTCAACTTTTTATACATCGGAAATTCAATTCTCTTAGGATCAATTAAAACAAATTTTACTTTTGCCGGATGTAACTTGAAAAGAATACTGTTGATAATGGTGTTAATTCCTACACTTTTACCCGAACCAGTTGCACCAGCAATTAGAAGATGAGGCATTGAAGTTAAATCTTCGATAAAAATATCACCGTCCGCAGTCTTACCCATTGCAAGCGGCAAAGTATAATTTGTCATTTGATATTTTTCCGAACCAAAAATACTTGCAGCTCGAACTAACTCAGGGCTATCGTTTGGAATTTCTACTCCGATTGTTCCGCGACCTGGCATTGGTGCAATTAATCTTATCCCTTTTGCACTTAGTGCAAGTGCAATATCAGCTTTCAATGCAGTTATAGTATTTACTTTTACATTTGGGGAGGGCATAACTTCATAAAGAGTTACTACAGGACCTGGCGTAATTTTAATTCCTTGGATTTCAACATTAAAGATTTTTAACTTATTCTTAATCATTTCAGCTTTTTGAGTGAGTTCACTCTGCCTCACACCTTGAATTTGAACAGGCGCTTCAAGTAAATCAATTTTCGGCAATTCAAATTTTAATGATTCATCCCAAGGTTGAATTCCGGTAATTATCTTCGACTCTTTCTCACTTTCAACTTTTTCTACATCATTTTCTTTTTTCTTTGGTATAGATTTCTGTTGTTTTTGACTCTCAATTTTATCTGAAGTTGATTCTGGAATTATGAGCTTGTCTTTCACAATTTCAATCTTTGTTTCTCCTGATTTGTCTGTTCCCTCAATAGCTTGATTAACCTTTTTCTTGTTTATTTTTATTAATGTTTCTTTTTCACCTTTCTTCTTAATTAATGTACTTTCGATTTTGAACCAAATGAATCTTAAGAATTGATTAAATCTCAAAATAATATTGCTTAATAACTCTTTTAGATCAATATTGAGTAGGATTGTTGAAAAAATTAAAATCATAATAAAAATTAAAATCAGTCCACCAGCTGAACCAATCAATCTGATCAGTAAAGCACCCAATAATGCACCGACTGAACCATAAAACTCTTTATTTTGTGAGACTATGTCCAAATTGTTTGAAAGAATTCCAACCATTGAAGAAAGTAAGATTGCTATTGAAGCTAATAGAATAGAAAAGAAAATTGATTGACGAAAATTGTTTATACCGAGTAAAATTAAAATGCCCCAATAAAAAATTATAATTACAAATGCAAATGAAAAATATCCAAATAAACCGTTTAAAAGAAAGTTTGAAATTATTGCACCTACAAGTCCAATCCAATTTTTTATTTTTGAGGCGTTCTGAGAAATGTCGGAGTTTCTATCAATAAGTGCAAAGAAATCCGTTAACTTTAAACTTTGAATATAAGTGTAATCACTTCTACTGTATGATATAATGCTGAAAGCGATAATTAAGCCAAATGATAAAAGAAAGAGTGCCAGCATAGTTTTCTTAATACCATAAGGTATTAGAAAATCATCTGAGGTTATTGTGGATTCATTGATTTTTTTTCTTCTTCTCATATCAAGCCTATATTATTATTAACAAATTCTGCATTGATGTTGAATTTATCTATCTTAGAAATGAAATCTATATCCGCTTCAAATCCGTTTTCAATTAATATCTTGCCATGTTCACTTTTTTTGAGAAAGTTATTCAAGTCATCTTTATATTTTTCGTAAAGAATTAAGGAAGTTTTGCCCGCGTCATTTAATTCGAGTCTCGATTTAGTTTTGCTGAATTTGGAGATCAGAAATCCCGCCGCTATTGAATCAGATGCATCGTAAAATCCATTCCTGCCTGCACAAATTATAAGCCATTCATCGCTCAATTCAGTCATTTTTTGCTTTACTGCTGTGAGATTTAATGTAGAATAAATCAGAACATTAAGTGAGTGTTTCAATAGACTGAAAATCTTTGTTCCATTAGTTGTGGTGAGTATTAATTTTTTGTCTTTAACTTTATCTTCAGTAAAATCCAGTGGAGAATTTCCGAGATCAAATCCTTCAATAATCTTTGTGTTCTTTTCTCCGCAAAGTAAGAAAGTAGATTTTTCAAAATTCTTTGCAATCTTAACTGCCTCTTCGACAGATGAGGTCGGAATAATACTTTTTGCACCATTTGCAAGTGCTGTAATAATTGTTGATGTGGCTCTAAGAAGGTCAACTACAACCACATTTTTTTGGAAGAAATAATCTTCCATTTTATCATTTACAAGAAAAATAACTTCAATCTTCATTTTTAAATGAATGGAACTTTTGTGAGTTTTGCTTTTAATCGTTTACCACGATTGTCTATTTCAAAAATATTTTCATGATTAATAAAGTTTATATCGAAATAACCTAATCCAATAGGTTTGTTCAAAACAGGGGATTGCGTTCCACTTGTAACGAATCCGATTTGTTTATCATTATAAAAGATTAAATTACCATTTCTTGGAATTCCTCTTTCAATGAGTTCAAAACCTCTTAACTGTCTTTTAATGCCTTCATCTTTGATTTTCAATAAAACTTCTTTACCAATAAAAAAATCTTTATCAAATTTTGTGATCCATCCAAGTCCTGCTTCGAGCGGATTCGTATTTTCATCAATATCGTTTCCATATAGACAAAAGCCCATTTCAAGTCTTAAACTATCACGAGCACCAAGTCCACAGCATTTAATTTCAAATTGTTTTCCATTTTCTAAGATTGCATTCCAGATTTTTACTGCTGTATCTTCATTACTTTCAAAATAAATTTCATATCCAAGTTCTCCTGTATATCCAGTTCTTGAAATGATTGCATTTGTATCTAAAATTTTTCCTTCTTTGAATGAATAATACTTTAATTCATTAATATCAAAATCTATCAATGGCTTAAGTGTCTCAGTAGATTTCGGTCCTTGAACAGCTATCAGAGTTATTTCGTCACTCTTATCAATTACCTCGACTTGTAGTTTATTAACATTTTTCATCATCCATTCAAAATCTTTGTCTTTGTTTGCAGCATTAACTACCAGCATAAAACCATCATCAAATCTATAGACAAGTAAATCATCAACTATTCCACCGTTCTCATAGCACATAGCCGAGTATTGAGCTTTACCTGATTTAAGTTTGGATGCATCATTAATTGTAATCTTTTGGACAAAGTCTAAAGCATCCTTTCCTTTGATGAAAATTTCTCCCATATGAGAAACATCAAAAATTCCAACGCTGTTTCGAACAGCTAAATGTTCTTCAACGATTGAAGTATAGTAGACAGGCATTTCGAAGCCCGCAAATTCGACAATTTTTGCATTAAGTTGTTTGTGAATTGAATGTAACTTTGTAAATCTCATTTTAATCCTTTCTGCTCAGAGCTGAAGGAGAAAGGTAAGAGAGTCTGAGACCTTTCTCCTTCTATCCGTCTTGACCACAGAATTACAGCTCCAAGCTCAAATTTTTTGAATCTTATTTTTTTTATATTTAATAAGTTACTGAGATTATATTAAGTAAAATATTAAACAGGTGCAAGTGGAAGTTTTCATTTTATTTTCTGATTTTCAATATCAATTCTGAAATTGCAATAAAAGTCAAATAAAAATATGAGGATAAAAATGAAACAATATATTCTTTTTGCTATACTTGCTGGTGTTCTGTGGGGAGTAGGAGGATATTTTGAAAAAGCTGGAATGAGAGAAATGGGAATGCCTCCAATTGCTGGAATTACGATTAGAACTTTAGTTGCTCTAATAATTCTCGGTTTGATTTCTCTCTCATCATGGAATTTAATCCAAAATCCATCTAACACAAAAGCTTGGTTAATGTTGATTATTGGCGGCGGAATTATAGCCGGTAGTTTTGGTATGTGGAGCTTTTACACTGCACTTGTTAAGAGTGAAAACTTAGGTGTAACTCTTGCGGTTGCTTTTGCTTTATCTCCTGTTGCTGGAACACTTTTAGGTTTAATCAAAGGCACACAGGAACTCAATTGGAAAATATCGATTGGGATTTTGTTTATTGTAATTGGAATCGTCCTTGTTCAGCTTTCACACAAAACACAAAGTTGAAAAGTAGTATAGTGAGATTTCAATTTTAATTTATCTATCAATTACAAGTTTTGCTTAACTGAATTTTGAATAAATTGAGGTGATTAAAATTTTCTAAAATCACTTTCAATTAAGTCTCTCATTAATTATTTTAATCAAAAAATAAGAGAAAAATGGGAATAAAATTTTATAATACGCTTTCGAAAAAGATTGAAGAATTCATTCCACTTGAGACAGGCAAAGTAAAAATTTATATGTGCGGACCAACTGTTTACGATTATTTCCATATTGGAAACGCTCGTTCATTTGTTATGATTGACATTATAAGAAGATATTTTATCTACAAAGGATTTGAAGTAAAATTTGTGATGAATCTTACTGATATAGATGATAAGATTATAAACAAAGCTATAAGTGAAGGGATTACTGCTCAGGAAGTTGCTGCGAAATATTCTGAAGCATTTTTTGAAGACATAAAAAAATTAAAAATCAAACCTGCTGATGTTTATCCAAAAGCAACAGAAAATATTCCTTATATAATTGAATTAATCCAGAAATTAATCAAAAAAGGATTTGCTTATCAGGTTAATGGTGATGTCTATTACGATGTAACTAAATTCAATGAATATGGAAAATTATCTGGTAAAAATCTTGAAGAATTAATTAGTGGCGCTCGAGTAGATGTTAATGAACAAAAGAAAAATCCTGCTGATTTTGCACTGTGGAAAGAAGCCAAATCTGATGAACCTTTCTGGGAAAGTCCTTGGGGAAAAGGTCGACCTGGCTGGCATATCGAGTGTTCTGTAATGTCAATGAAAAATCTTGGAGAGACTTTTGATATTCACGCAGGTGGTAATGATTTAATTTTTCCACATCACGAAAATGAAATTGCTCAAAGTGAAGCAGTAACTGGAAAGACTTTTGCGAGATACTGGATTCATTTTGGGTTTCTTAACATTGATAATCAGAAAATGTCAAAATCGCTTGGTAATTTTTTCACTGCAAGAGAAATTCTTGAAAACCATTCAGCTGAAGCGCTAAGATTACTTTACGCACAAACAATTTATTCGGCACCATTGAACTTCTCACTTGATTTACTTTCAAATACAGAAAATGCTGTCAAAAGAATTGAGAATGCTATGCATAATGTTCAAACTGCACAGATAATTGAAAACCAAGAGATTTTTGATGTGACAAGATTTTATGAGGAATTTGAAGAAGTGATGGATGATAATTTTAATTCACCTGAAGCAGTTGCGGTTATTTTCGATTTCATTAAGGAAGTAAACTCATTCATTGCAAAACATAATGCTTTGAGTAATTCTAATAAAGAAAAAATTTTAAAAGTATTTCAAGACCTTGCTCAAGATGTTCTTGGAATTATTGACCTTAATAAAGCTCAGAAATTTGATAATCGATTAATTGATGATTTGCTTAAACTCATAATAAATATCAGAAATCAGCTAAGGACAGAGAGACGATTTGAATTATCAGATAAGATTCGTGATGAACTTAAAAAATTAGGGATTGAACTTGAGGATAAAAAAGGAATTACAACATATAAGTTCAACAAGTAAAGGATTTAAGTATGAAAAATTTATCTAGAAGAAAATTCATTTTTTCCACAGCTTTAATCGGTGCAGGAATAAAAATTTTAAGTCCTGAAAAATTATTTTCTCGAGTACATTTTACTTCAAAAGAAGAAGTTCGTCCCGTAGTAATTTCAACTTGGGATAGAGATAGAAAACCAAATCTAAAGGCTTGGGAAATTTTAGAAAAAGGTGGTAATTCTCTTGACGCTGTTGAACAGGGAGTAAGAGTTGCTGAAGACGATCCTGAAAATAATAGTGTTGGTTATGGTGGATTACCCGATGAAGATGGAATTGTAACTTTAGATGCCTGTATTATGGATTGGCGAGGTAGAGCTGGTGCTGTTGCTTATCTTCAGAATATTAAGAATCCAATTTCAGTTGCCCGACTTGTAATGGAAAAAACTAAACATGTAATGTTAGCTGGAGATGGTGCTAAGAAATTTGCTTTAGCTTATGGTTTTAAAGAAGAAAATCTTTTAACAGAAAAATCTCGTCAGGCTTGGATTAAGTGGAAAGAAAGTATGAGCAAAGAAGACAACTGGATTGGAAATGAAACACACGATACAATTACAATGCTTGCAATTGATAAGAACGGAAACATTTCAGGTGCCTGTACAACAAGTGGTTTAAGATGGAAAATACATGGTCGGGTTGGTGATTCACCAATCGTTGGTGCTGGACTTTATGTTGATAATGAAGTTGGTGCTGCTGGAGCGACAGGTGTTGGCGAGACAATTATGAGAACAGTCGGTTCATTTCTTGTTGTAGAGAAAATGCGAGAGGGAATGTCACCTCAAGAAGCTTGTGAGTATGTTGTTAAAAGATTGATTGAAAAGAATAAGAACATTATGAAAGATCCTTATCAAGCAGCATTTATTGCATTAAATAAGAAAGGTGAAATAGGTGCCTATTCAGTTGTTGAAGGTTTTGATTATGTTGTTTCAAAAAATGGAATAACGGAAGGTTATAAATCAAAGTTTGAAATTAAAAGATAAGATTTAGCTTCAATATGAAACTCTTTAATTCATTATACCAAAATTCTCAAGGAGATTTAATGATATGAAAAGAAAAATCAATATAATTACACTCATATTCATTTTGGTTAATTCAGTAATTGTATTTGCTCAGGGGAGTGCAGGGACAAAATCAGAGATTGAACCAAGATATTTGGTTGATATGAATATCGCTGGGATACTTCAAAAAGGAATGTTTTCAATTATGACTGAGCAATTGCCTGAAGGAGTTTTCATTCTAAAAATGGATGTGGGAATATTCAATCAATTTAATTTTGGAATTTCTTACGGTGCAGCGAATTTTGTTGGAAAGGGAGAGATGAAATTTTATAAATATCCTGGTGTTAATGTAAGATTTAGATTATTCGATGAAGAACCGTCATTTCCTGCAATCTTACTCGGGTTCGATTCTCAAGGTAAAGGTGAATATCTAGATTCAATTAGAAGATTTGAGGTAAAATCTCCGGGATTTTATTTAGTTGCGAGCAAGAATTTTAATTTCTGGGGATTATTAAGTTTACATGGTGGTTTAAATTATAGTCTCGAAACTTCTGATCAAGATAACAACTTGAATATTTTTGTTGGTGTTGAGAAAACGATTGGACAGCAAATTTCAGTAGTAGCTGAATACGATTTTGGTTTAAATGATGATGAAAATAAAATCGGTCGTGGAAGAGGATACCTAAATGCTGGAATTCGTTGGTCCATTGGAAAAGGTTTAACCTTAGGATTTGATTTCAGAAATCTTGTAAACAACAGAATTACCGATACATTTGGTGGAGATAGAGCCTTTAGATTAGAATTCGCTGCGATGATTTTTTGATGTATAATTTCATAAACGAAAAATTTAATTAATTAGACAATTAACTATATTAAAACGATTAAGAATTTCAGATAAATAAAAAATTTTGGAATTTTTCTGTCTTGTTAATTGGAACTATTTGGTATTAACTTTGATTTAATAAATTGCTTAATAAAAAGATTGGAGGTTTGTATGAAAGTTAAAAATTTTTATTTTTTGATTTTTTTAATTCTTGGGGCTTTTCTGATTAGTGGTTGCTATACTCAATTAAAACTTGAAGATGATGATTACGCTTATAAAAAAGAACGAAAACGAGTCATCATCGAAAAAAGAGTAGAAGAAAGAGACGGCGAAAAGTACGAAAGAATTGATACAACTTACGAATCAACAGATGATTATGCTTATGATGATGAAGATCGTTACTATTATCCAAGGCACCGTAGAGCTTATAAATTTTATCATCCTGGAATAACTATTGTTGTTGGTGGTGCCGTCTATTACGATCCTTGGTATTTTGATTACTTCTATTATCCCTATGTTGTTTGTAGAACTTATTATTTGCCTTGGTGGTATGGTTATTATTCCTGTTATAGAGTATGGCATGGATTTGTTTATTATGACCCATTTTATAATCCATTTTATGCACCACCATACTGGTGGTATGATCCTTACTGGTATGGAGGATATTATCCGCCCATCATTCAATATAGAAAGAATGATTATACAAGATTGCGTGACCAGGGTGGTGGAAGGAGTGGTTTAGTAAGTACGGGCAACTGGGGCAGAGATTTAAACCTTCAAACTGCTTCTGAAAGGTCAAGATTAAGAGATATTGACAGAACTTCTATTCGAACACCTTCTGGCAGAGAAAGAGACACAAGAGTTGATACTGATAGAAGAGTCCCTTCAGTTAGAGATAGAGGTGCAACAATTGACCGTGATTCTAAAACATCTCCTGGTAGAACTACTGATAATACGCGAACAGGAAGAGAAACAATTCGAGATAGAAGCAGAGATAGAGAAGCATCACCACCATCAGATCGAGGAAGGTTGCCCGATAGAAGTCCAGATAGAGGTAGAGAAAGAATAGACGATCGTTCAAAAGATAAACAAGAACCTAAGAATTCACCACCACCAAGAAGATACGATACTAACATTCCAAATGTTGAACAAAAGATAATTATCGAACGAAATCCTGATGACAGAAAAAACGATTTACCATCGAAAAGAAATAACGATTCTGATTTAAGAAATTATAGAAATGAGAGAATTAGAATCGAATATGAAGTTCCTCGAAGAGAATATAATCCGCCAAGATATGAAGAACGAAAACGGGAGGAGTATCGTGAAAATCCTTCAACCAATTCTAATAGGAATCAAAACAATCAGCCATCGAGAAATTCATCACCAAGATATGAGCCACGAAGAACTGAAACCCCAAGATATGAGGCACCGAGGTTTGAAGCTCCAAGATATGAAACACCAAGATATGAAACACCATCGAGAAGTAATACTCCGACTTACACACCAAGACCTAACACTCCACCACCAAGTTCACCAGCACCGGTTAGAGATAGGAGAACTGACCAATGAAACAAGCTAAATTATTTTCTTTAATCTTCTTTTTTTCATTTTCTCTTGTTGGATGTTATACAATAATCTCTCATCCTGTTGTAAAAAAGGATAATTCTTATAATCGAGTAAAATTTTATAATGATTGTTTATCCTGTCATTCAAGGTCTGAACTTGTTGAATATGGTCAGATTTACCTTAATCCACCACAACAAGTATTAATAGTTAACCCATCTCCAATTTGGATTTCGCCCATTTATGTTTCACCCTGGTGGGCTGATATTCGGATGCCAGTAGTTCCAGAGAATAATTATAGGCCAAATGATGAAACGAAACTAAGAAACCTTGATGGTGGAAGGACTTCAGCACCAACTAATTTTTCGCAACCATCCAGAAGTCAAGGTTCATCTTCAAGTTCATCTAGTAGCTCAAATTCTGCCACAAACAATTCAGCAAATTCTTCTACTGAAAAAAAATCACGAGAGCGAGATTCAGATACTCCAAAATCTAGAGAAAACACTGGTGAGAGGAAAAAATGAAATCAAAAATATTAGTTTTAGTACTTTTATCGACTTCGATTTTATTTAGTCAAAATTTTAATGATGCATTACGATTAAGTTTTCAACCATACAGCGTTGGTGCAAGGGCTCTTGGAATGGGCGGTGCTTTTATTGGCGTTAGTGATGACTATACTGCTACCGCATACAATCCAGCTGGATTATTCCAATTGAGAAGAATGGAATTTCATGGTGGAATAAATTACTTAAATCTCGATAACAACACCACATTTTTTGGAAATCAATCCACATTCAATAAGAGCTCGGTCAAATTAACAGATTTAGGCTTTGTATTTCCATTTCCAGTTATCAGAGGAAGTTTAGTTTTTGCTTTTGGATTTAATCGGGCAAACAATTTCAATGATGCACTTGCATTTGAAGGATTTAATAATACAAATACTTCGATGATTCAGGCTCTACTTGGTAAAGGCGATGTTTCTTATTTACTTTATTTAACTGATTCTACAGGAGAAAAAACACCAATCAGAGGAAATCTTAATCAATCTGGTTCAATTTTGAGTTCTGGTTCAGAAAATAATTGGATTATTAGTGGCGCAATTGAAGTTGCAAAAAATCTTTCAATAGGGGCGACAATTGGAATTGTTGGCGGTGAATTTGAAAGAAATAGAGATTATTATGAAGAAGATATTTATAATTATTATCCTGCAACAATTAAAACAGATCCAGCTGACCCACGAACTGCTGATTTTGAATTTTTTCAATTGCAAGAAAATTTAAAGTGGGAATTAACAGGTTTTTCAGCAAAATTTGGTTTGATGTATAGATTCCAAGACTTTCTGAGATTTGGTTCCACAATAAAATTTCCTACCATTTATACAATCAAAGAACACTATCTTGTTGATGGTTACTCGAGATTTGGAACCGGTCATTCTTTTGATATTAATCCACCACTTGAGAGCAAAATTCAATACGAAATCTGGTCACCTTTTGAATTTGGAGTTGGTTTTTCTGTATCAAGATTCGGCTTAACAATCAGTGCTGATATGAATTTAATTGATTACACTCAAATGGAATTCAAGGGACTTTCTCCATCCAAAACTGCTAAAAATAATCGTGAGATTAAACAACTTTTCAGAAGTGTGATGGATTATAAACTTGGTGCTGAGTACAATGTTTTACAAAGCGGATTAAGAATAAGAGCTGGTTACTTTGTTAAGAATTCACCATTCAAGGACGACCCTTCAGATTTCAATCGAAAGTATCTGACATTTGGGGTTGGTTACATTACACCAGAAGGATTTTCCTTAGACCTTGCTTTTGTCAGAGGGACATGGAAAAATATTGGAGATAATTACGGAAGTGATGTTTCGAGAACCTACCAATCTTTGAAAACAACAGATATCGTGTTTACAACTGGATTTAGATTTTAAAAGAAAAAAAAATATTTCACAAGTATAAGCGGAGCTAAGTCTCCGCTTTTTTTGTTTTAAGAATTTATTTAGCTTTTTTAATCTAGTTTTCAGAGTAGATAATTGAGATAATTATCCTTATTGACCAATTCAACTGTGGAATTATTGTAAGTCTTAATAAAAGTTTTAATTTTTTTAAGCTTTGCGGTTGGTGAATATTATACTTCAAGTCCTAGAATTTTTCCATTTCCTTCTTCTATTAAGTCTATCTCCTGACCATCATAAGTACGCAGAAATACAGATTTCGATAAATCGAATTATTTGACAAATATTTCACTCTTTCCATAACAAAAAAGTTTTCGAACAATTCTCCAGCATCATTTCTGTTTGAAAGATTATTAAACTGAAGGATAACTCTGTTTCGGATTCCATTATCATAAAAATAGTATTTCGATTTCGTCGTAACTTCTTTTCTCAAATTTCTACTAAGAGCGTTTAGTCTATACAGAATAAATGTCTTTTCAAATAAATCTAAATACTTACCAACAGTTTTTACATCAAGTTTTATTTGAGATGCAAGTTCATTAAGTGAAACTTCTCTCCCAATTTGAAATGCAATTAATTTGAGTAAA
>Ga0209809_1002486_pt1 | contig 12909 bp, 1 predicted proteins | sample YNPMSTMetaG_FD_186172 | JGI IMG/M metagenome (GOLD analysis project Ga0209809, IMG submission 186172) | Anoxygenic and chlorotrophic microbial mat microbial communities from Yellowstone National Park, USA - YNP MS-T MetaG (SPAdes) (version 2) ... | reverse complement strand
CGTTCGACGCACCGGTTCGTTTACCGGGAGGTGGTCGGATCAGACGCTTTTGGATGCAGGGAGGCGCGGTGTGTGCGACCCGGTGACGGCATTATTGGTCGGCAGCACGGCCACGTCGACGATCGGCAGCGTGCTCGCGCTACAGTCGCAGGCGGTTGCCGCGCGCTATCAGGCACAGGTGGCAAGAGCCAACGCTGCCTACGCTGAACAGCGCGCATTAGATGCGCTGGAACGCGGCGCCGAGCGTATCCAGGCGCTGCGGCGTGAGGGCGGGCAGCTTTTCGGCGCGCAAATGGCCAGTCTCGCGGCTGGCAATCTCGACCTCGGGTACGGTTCGCCGCTCGACGTGTTGGTCGAGACCCGTACGGGTATCGAGCTGGATACGTTGCGTGAACGCCGCAACGCGCTGTTGGAGGCCGAGGATTACCGCCGGCAGGGTTGGAGTTACCGCGCTGAGAGCGCACTCTCGACGGCTACTGCGCGCAACGCGCTTCGAGCTGGGATCTACACGGCTGCGGGGCAGCTCATGACCGGGGCGTCGCGTGTCGCGTTGTATCGAGCCTCGTTGGCTGAGCCGTCGCGCACCAATGCCCCCGTGGCCCGAGTGCGATTGTTCGGGCTCGACGTGCCATGACCCGCCAGCGCTACGTTGAACAAGTTTTCAGCCGCCCCTCGCCGCAAGAAGACCTGCGCGTGCAAGTGTCGCCGACCGCGTTCGGCGCGCAGGCTGGGCAGGCATTCTTCGGTGTCGGACAAGCGCTTGGCGAGGTCGCCGACGTTACGGCCCAGATCGAAGCACTCACCAACGAGACGTTGGCACGTGAAGCGGCAATCAAGTTCAGCAAGGCTGCAGCGGAAGTGTTGCACGGTCAGGATGGCTACTTGCAGCTGACCGGTACGGCTGCGTTGGGCCGGCGTGGCGACTACCAGCGGCGCATCGATGAGCTTCGCAGCCGTTTGGCGCAGGATCTGCCAGCTGGCGCGCGGCGCGTGTACGACCGCCTGACGGAACCACGTGCGCTCGCGTATTACGAGCATCTGGTACGCCATGAAGCCAATCAACTGAAAGCTGCGACGAATGCCAACCTGTCCGCGGCGGTGGCCAACTCGGTAGAAGATGCTGTGCGTGCACGGGCCGATCCGGCCCTGTTCCAGTGGCATCTCGACGAAGCTTTGCAATCGCTCGACAGGTTCGCCGAGTTGAATGGTCTGCCGCCCGAAGAGCGTGACTTGAAGCGTCGCGAGTTGGTGTCCAGTGCATATTTACAGGCGATCATGGCCACTGCCGATGAACCAGGCGGGGCGCCGGCTGCGGCGGCTTTGGCACGGCGTGCGGCTGATAAGCTGACCGTTGCCGATCGGCAGAAGTTGGAGCGAGTGTTGGGGCCGACTTTGCGGCGTGGCGAAGCCGTGGCGTTCCTGGAGCGTTTCGCTCGTTCGCCGTCCGTTGCTTACCATTCGGGCGGTTCACGTGACAGTTATGCCGATGCTGTCGCGCGCCTTCTCGGCGAGCCGTTTGCTTTGCCGCCTGGTTCGCCGGCGACTGCCGGCGTGGTTTACGATGAATTCGTACGGCTTGGGATCCCGCACGCCGTAGCTCGCGCATTGACGGCCGAGGCGTATCGCGAGAATAAGTTGAACCCGACTCACATGTTCGGTGACCACATCGATGCAAAGAACATGGCGACCAACACCGGGTTGTTTTCGTGGCAGGGCGAGCGCCGCGAGCGGCTTTTGGTGTGGCTGCGCGAACGCGGGCATATCGACGAGCATGGCCGTATCAAGCCGACGCGTGACGCGTTGCGCGCGCAGGTCGAGTTCGCCGTAACCGAGTTGCTCAGTCGACCCGACGCCGATACATTCATGAAGCGTTTGAACGAGGCGAAGACGGACGACGAGTTGGCCGAGTTGCTCGGCCGTGAGTACATCAAGTGGGCCATAGACGATCCGCAACATCGCGAGTACGGTTTGCGCGCTGTTCGTATCGGCCGCGAGCTTGTCGATATGGCCAATGATCCGACTTTGCTCGGTGTAGAACCGACGCCCGAGAACCGCTTCTTGATCGAACGGTTCGGCGCGTCCGAGGGAGCGGCTATGATCATTGCCGAGCCGGGTACTCCGGTCGAGAGTGTTTTGGGCGAGGCCGAGGCCGCACGGCGCGGGCTGACCGGGTTGACGGTCGGCTACGTGCGCCGCCGCGTGGCGGAGCTGTTCGGGGCGCCGTCGGCGCCGGTATCGAGTGGCAGGCCTTTCGACTACGCTGCGGCTGCGCGCGCTGTTGACAAGATCGAAGATCCGGAAATGCGTCGGTTGGCCTGGGAAGAGCTAACCGCCCGTTACAAGCGTGATACGTTCGTTCGTGAGTTGGAGCGGCAAGACATCCTCGACAGCATCTGGCAACAGTTGGTTGCCGGCAAAGAAGTGAAGCTGACCGCTGCACAACAGCTGCAATTGGGCGCCGATGGAGTTGCTGCGGTCGAGAAATTGATCGAAAAGATGCGCGAGGGGCCATCTGTTTCTGACATGCGCGTCTATACGCAACTTCACACGATGGCAGTCGAACAGCCGGACAAATTCTTGTTGGTTGACCTCTTCGAGCATCTGTCCGCCGGGTCGCTGTCCAATCGAGACTATCGCGAGCTGCATGCACTGCAGCTTCAACTACGAGCGAGCAAAGAAGCACATCAGCGTGAACTGGAAGCCAGTATCAAGGCTGTGGCTGCGTTGGGGCGTGTGCGAGCGTTTGCAACGCAATCACTTGGTTTCGACCCGCTCGGTACGGGCAAAGACGACAAGAAGCACTTCGAAAAAGCGCGCTTGTTCCAGATCGAGTTCGCCAAGTCGCTTCGCGCCGAGACTTTGCGGCAACAGCGCGAGCTAACAGAGGACGAATTGATGCGATTGGTGCAGCAATTGACTGCGCCGGTGCGGACACCGAGTGGCGAGTGGCCGGCGTATCTTGCGGAATACAAGCGCCGTCCTGGCGAAATTGTCGAGTTGGTGCCTCTCACGGCCGAACAACTGGGCGCGTCGGTGATCGAAGCCACGAAAGCCGCGTTGGCACAGATCACACCCGACCCGTCGGTAGATCGAGCTAGTTTCGTGTCACATGAGGCAGCCGTGCGCCATGCGAACAACTTCCGGCAGGTACGAGAGTGGTTGAGGACTAATCCGTCTCCTACAGAAGAAGACTTGCGTCGGTTTGCGTCGTTGATCAATATCGATCCGAGCGTCGATTTGCCTGCGGGATTGTTCACCAGCGTGCCGTCGGTTCTTGTGTACGAACGGTTTTTCAATTGGATCAAGGGACTGGTTTCGTCTGAGCCGGGCACTGAACCTATGTATGCCTATGTAGACGAGAACGGTCGGACCGTAGTATTGCCAGGTTCACAAGCTATAGAGCGTATTAAACTGTACTGGTTGTTGTTTTATGTGCGCGCGTTAACCGGAGGTCAGGTATGGTAGATCTACTTCAACGACTGAAGGACCCGTCTGTCGACCTTATCGAGGTTTTGCGGACGCTGGAAAAACAGCAAGCGGCTGAGGCCGAGCTCACCAGTCGCCGTGCTGCGGCTGCTTCTGCAGTTGCGCTACCAGCTCGGTTCGTTTCCGGGCTACAAGTGGTCGATGAGTACGCTATGGCGACGGGCAATCCACCCCCGTCTGTACCGGTAACTCCTGAGGGCGTCGAGGCGCTGCGGTCGGCGATCGATGCTTTCCGATTGGCGGCGGCTGTCGAGCAAGCGCCGGCTACCGCACGGCTACTGGCTGCCGCGGAGCATGCGGCGTGGTTGCGGCAGGACGCCGAGCGACTGGCCGCGTACGAGCGTATCATGCGCGAGCCGACCGCCTGGGATAAAGCCGAAGCGCTGCTAAAGGGCGTGGGCGAAGGCTTCGTCGGCATGTTCGGCTCTGCCGCAAAAGGTATGGCCGAGGCCCGTGCGCTTGGCGGGCGGGCGCAGCTGGCTGCGGTGCAGGAAGTGCTCGAAGAGACCGTTCAGGCGCTCGAAAGCGGCACACCACGCGAAGAAGTGATAAAGCAGCTGCGGCGTCCCCGTTTGTTGATGTTGACGGATCCGGTTGCACTTGAAGTTTACAGGGAGATGGCTACCAGGATCGAGCGCGGCGAGCCGCTCGGTGATTTGTTCGAGCGGTTACAGAAGGCGACTGCCGCAGAGGTCCGCGTGTCGGAACAGTGGCTGTATCGGATCGGCGAGACGCTACAGCGTGAAGCCGCGCGGGTATTCGCTCCGCCGCCCGGTACGGAAACCAGCTTCTGGCGTGATCTGGGCGCAGCGTTCGGTTCGTTCGGGGCGTTCGCTACTACCGGATTGCTCACGCGCGGGCTTTTTGGCCGTGTCGGCAGCGAGCTGTCGCTGTACGGTGTCGCAACCGCGACCGGTGTCGATGAAGCTTATCAGCGCGCGCTGGCCGCCGGACTGCCACTGAACGAGGCGCTCGACAAGGCATTGCAAGGTGCACCGGCTGGCTTCATTCAGGCGCTGTCTGTCGACTTCGCGCTGCGGCGCCTGTTGCCGCCACCTGCCAGCCGCCGTGTATTGCAGCTCGCGGCTGATATTGCTGCTACGGCTGGCGGTGAGGCTATAGTCGAGACGCTCGGGGCGATCATGCAGAACATGGTCGAGCGTACCTATAACCCTGAGCGAGATCTGTTCGAGGGCACACTTTACCAGGGGTTGATTGCTGGTTCGGCAGCTGCGCTGTTCCGGTCGTTACTCTATGCTGTCATCCCTGGCGCTCGGCGGTCGCTGTACCGCGACATAGAACGGGTCGAGATTTCTGCCGACATGCAGCGTACGATGGAGCTGTTGAGCGCTGGGGTATCGGGCGAAGAGCTACGCAAGAAGGCGCCTCCTCGGTTCCGCGCCTGGGCAGAAGCCGCCGCGACCGGCACGCCGGCCGAGACAGTCTACGTGTCGCCCGAAGGAGTGACGGTGCTCGCGCAGACCGCTGGCGGCATCTCGCGTGCTATGGAGTTGCTGGCTGCGGTCGACCCGTCGCTCACAGCCGAAGCGATCCGCGAGGCGCTGGCCGAAGGCCGCGATATTCCTGTGCCGATGGCGACTTGGCTTTCCAACGTGGTAGGCTCAGGGCTCGACACCGTTTTGATGCCTTATATCCGGCTCGACCAAGAACAGTTGACCGCTGCCGAGCGCGCCCGGCTGACGCCGGAGCTCGAAGCCGAGCTAGCGGACATTCAGGCCCGCGCGGCAGCTGAAGCTCGCGGTGAAGCGGTCGAGCGTCCCGTCACTTCGGCTGAACGGCTACGCACCGAGGTCTACGAGGCTGTGCGGCAACAGCTTGTAGGTGCTGGCCAGACGGAGAGCGTGGCGGCTGCCACGGCGGCGCAATACGCGGCCGCTTACAGCCGGCTGGCCGAGCGTTCAACGTTGTCGCCAGAGGAATTCCTGCGCCGCTTCCCACCGGTGGCCGTGCGCGCCGAAGCGGGCGGAACGGCTGTAGGTATGCCCGAGACGGTGGCCGAGGCAATGGCCGAGGTGGTGCGCCATGCACGGAGCGGCGCGCCGTTGTCTCCCGTCGGCCGCAAGTTGGTCGATTTGATCCGGCGGCTCGGTGGCGACCCGCGGACGATTTCGCTCGATGAGCTTCGCGATTTGCTGGCATCCGCCGTCACGCGAGGCGCAGTGGCACGTGGCGCGGCCCCCGGCTCGGCCGAAGCTGGGCGCGGGTTAACAGCCGAAGACCTTGAACGGATGCCGGTCGATGCCTTGGTAGAGGCTCTCGTAGTCACACCGGAAGGGCCGTCGGAAGCAGTGGCGCCCGTGAATGTCGAGCGCGGTCCTTTGCCGCAAGACGATACCTCGGTTCAGGCCGCTGGCGGTACCGGCGAGTTCACTACGTTGCCGGATCGCCCGCAGCTGCCGGTTCGAGTGCGCGACGGTCTCGCGCCGCTCTATCATTGGGCCGACAAGAAACTACGGACGATTACACCAACGCGCCGTACGCGAGGTAAGCCGGCGGCTTTCTTCGGTATCAATATCGGCGACCCGAAGATCGGCTACCGCCCTGAGCCCGGAGCCGGTCCTTATGTGCACGTGGTCGCAGTCGACCCGCGTAAGCTCTATCCTTGGTACGAGGATCCCGACGGCATCAAAGTCTCGAAGCTGTACCCGTGGCGGGACGCGCGCCAAGCCGAGGGCCAGGTCGTGACAGCCGAGGAGTTGGTAGCACGGTACGAAGAGTTGATCGCCGAAGCTGGGTACTCAGGCTATTACATCACCAACGATGGTCGAGGTTCAGCGCCGCTGGGCACCGTGGCGGTTGTGTTCGATGCTGTGCCGGTCGAAGGTGTCGGCGACGTGGACACCGGGCAGGTGCTGTATCAATCGACGGGCGACAAGTGGTACTACTCGGCGCTGGCGCGTGCTGTTGCAGCCATGAGGCAAGCGGTGGCGCCGGCGAGTCAATGGAAGGGTGCGATCAAGAACCTGTCGGGTGTCAAAACTGACGAGCTGAAATGGACTGGCATACTCGAATATCTGGATGCCCGCGGTAAAGACAAGGTTACCAAGGCCGAGTTGTTGGACTATTTAGAAGCCAACGGGTTGAAAGTTAAAGCGTTGATCCGGACGGAGCCTTCTTATGCCTTGGACCCAGCGGAATTGTCCGATGCCGAGGTTGTCGAACGGAGAGTGCCTCCGCAATACGGGCGGTACATAGTATCTGTTAAAAACTATACCGAGTACGGTGAGGTTCTCATCGTGTCGCCCGAGTTGGCGAACACCGGGCTCAACGTGTTCCTTCCGCGAGCTTCTGTAGAGCATATCAAGACGCACTTCGGGGGCGTCAATCCGTTGAGCCATTTGCGCTATACGGTGCGTACGGCGCCAAACGAAGAGCGCGTGTTTTTCATCGAAGAAGTGCAATCCGACTTCGGTACGCAGCTGGCCGAGGCGGCAAAATTCGATCCGGCGGCTGCTATCGTCGGTCCGGAGGCCGCGGCGGCTGCTACTGAGATACGTTTGTCGGCAGCAACGCGCCCGGCCGATGAAGCGACGGGTTCGATCCTTGAGCTGTCAAGTCAAGAACTGTATTCGAATGTAACGAATCACGCCAGACGTGTTGTTGATCTGATCAATCTTTTTGGTGACTGGCACCTGCCGGAAGCGGTGAGAGATAAACTCAATGAGTTGAACCTTTCTCGTCGTGATATGTATTATTTCAGTTACTGGATGGATTGGCTAGAAGCACAGCCAAAAGCCGAGCAATTTATCGAACGTTTGTGGCGTGCTTTTGCCGTACTCAGTACCAACATCGAGACGGCTGGCGCTCCTGTAAAGATGTTTTTCAGTGTCGTTACGTTTTGGACTTACGAGCGTACGAATAAAGCAAAGTTCGGCGCCGTTTTGGACGAATACTATTCGAGCAGCGATGGGCGAGAGGCTGAGCTTGAACAGCGCCATAAAGAGTTGTATGATGCGCTGGATAGCTATCTAGAAGCCGTGGATGCTTACGCAAAAAAGATCCCGCTGAAAGAACTACGCAAGGCACGGGAAAACTCGCTGCTTGGCCTTAATAAATATTGGAGCGACTATTACACTAGCCTACAACAAAAAGTTAATTTAACTGAGAAGCTCGGTTTGACGTCTTACGAAGACCAAAAAGTCGCGCTTCTCGCTCACGCCGTTCGTGAAGCGATGCAAGCTAGCGCGCAATATGCAGCTGCGGTCGATCGGTTTGTATCGACGTATGATAAATTGCCGACCGACTGGCAGAAAGCGCTTGAAGAGAGCGCACTGGATCCGAAAAACATGCTGAAGTTCTTGAACTCCGATGAACTGATGCATCGTGTTACAGACGCTGTAAATCTTTATGCGAACAAAGCACCGAGGCTTTTAAACGCGCTTAAAGACGTACGTGCGCATCTCGCAGTTTATTATCGTTGGTTGATGGCCGTTGACGAAGCGTTTGTCGAGCTCGACGCCGCCAAACGCGTTGGCATCGAAAACCCAGAAACAGCCGCTATCGGAGAAGGGCCGACTACCCATGATTTTCCTGAGTTGGAAGCGGCGATTGTCAAAAAGGACACCCCGTTCTTCAAGACACGTGACATCTACATTGCGCGGCTTTCGCGTGCGTTCAACGTACCGGTCGAAGAACTGGCTCGTGCCGCAAGGACACACGGCAAGTTGAAACCGGCTAACTCGGCCTACGAGCGTTCTTCCAAGGTGGCGGCTACGGTCGATGAAACATTCAACAAGCTGGCCACCGAACTGCCACCGGTAGCCAGTCTACTGGCTTCCGCGCCGACGTGGCTGTATGCCGGCGTAGTCTCGCCTGCCGATTTGCTCGAATGGGCTCAGCTGCCCGAAGCTGACGCCGAACAACGGATTACCACAGCTGCGGGCGAGTACGCTGTAGTAGCCAACGAACTACGCAGCCGCGTGGCTACGATACGCGCTCAGCTGGCCAGCGCGACAGCCGATGGCCTTGCTGCCGTGGCCGATTACATCGCTGCTGTGCGCGCGGCCGAGCAACTCGTAACAACGAGCCCACCTAGCGACACCGAAAGCGACGTCGCGTCAGGGTTGATGCGTAAAGTTCCTGTGTCGCCGCTCGATCGCTCCGGACTGCAGCTTCTCGCCGTCAAATGGGCGCTTCACCACGCAATCAGGCAAGGCCACGATTGGCTAGCTTGGACACCGGCCTACGTCCAGGAACAGCGTTGGGATATGGCCGTGCAAGATGTCATCCGGCGCGTTTGGTGGATCACGCCGACGCCGGAAATCAGCGCCGAGCTAGCCGCTGCGCTGCAAGCAGAACGTGAGAAACTTCGGCAGCGCGCACTCGAGAAAGCGCTGAAAGAGAATTTCGGCATCGATGAGGTCAACGAGCACGTACATTTGAAGTTGGCTGAGTTCTTACCGGCCGGCTTGCTTTATGCACACTTCAACGGGGACAAAGAAGCAGCCGGGCGCGCTGCGTTGGCCGTCATAAAGAACTATATCGACCGCATCATCAATGACGGTGAGCGCGCTGTATTTTACTCCGCTGTTGGCACATTGCCTGAGCACATAGGTTATCGCGCTGTTGTGACCTCGCTTCATGCTTCTGCGGTCGATTTGCTTGTTGAAGAAGTGCCGCTGAATTTTGCGCAGGAACTGGAATATCACTACTGGCGCACAGAGCTGCGACGCATAAACGACATGGTTGGTCAAAACACAACTATTTGGTATAACAACCAAGACTTGATCAATACATACGCCGATTTATTGAATGAGCATATGGCTCGCGCAATCGGTGCACATCGCGTCGTGAATTTAAGTATCAATTCGCCAAATCAACATGCCGACCGCCCCATCACGCTTCTTGTCGACCGCAACGGCGTTGTAATTGGGCTCGGCGCCTCGGAGCCGCCCTCCGACGCGCAAGGAATAGTACAACAGCTGTTGGGCACGCGGCTGAGTGCGACCATCGGTGACACGCTCGCGGCGGAAGTTCTCGAAGAAGAGACCGGTGACGCGGATGCTTCCGACATTAAGTTCGGGTCGAGCGGATACGAAACCGTCTACGACAAGTTGATCAGGAAGTTCGTAGATGATTTCGCAAAGAAGTATGGCGCGCGCGTAGAAAAAGTTGAAGATTTGTTCATGCTTGAAGAAAAATCACGGGTCGACGATGCCGCGTTGTTCATGCAGATAGCTTCATGGAAACGCAAGCGTTTGTTAGAAGAAGATTTCTCGGATGCTTTCGAGCAAGGGCGCGGACGCTCTTCGGAGCGCGTCGAGCGGTTTTTGCGAAAGATCCACGAAGCGATCAGCACGGGCGGTGACGCGGCTTTGGCCGATCGATGGGCACGACAAGTTGCCGAAGACTTGCGGGACGGGCTCGATGGTCTCTTCGTAAACGATGAACGCATGTTGTCTTTGGGAGGCAGAGAAGCCAAAATAGAGACCTATGAGGTAATAAAGCTGCGCAGGTTGAAAAGTAAAGCGCTGGATGCCTTGGCCGACGCAGCTCATGACGCCGACATCGACAAACTGAGTTACGCGGTAGGACTGTTGTATCCGGAAGCCGATGGGGATGTACGAACTATCATCAAAGAGACCGTTACGTATACAGCTGTTGCCGACGAAAACGACAACGCGGTGAGCACTGCATTCGGACGCGGCGTACGCAGTGTCTACGAAGAAGACAAGTTTACATTCAGTTCGATTGTCGCCACCCTGAACGAGCTACGGAACGAGATCGAACCTGAAGACGCCGACGTCACGCCCCCCGAATGGGTTTGGGGTGTCCGGATCACGCCAGAGATGCGCGAGGCTGCGCGTAAAGGCTTCCCGTTGTTCCAGCCCGGGATGCAACGCAAGGTCCGTGGCCAGATCGCATTGCCGCCGCGGCAGGGCGAACGCGCCGTTATCACGCTGTTCTCGCAGGCGAACTTGTCAACGCTGCTTCACGAGATGGGCCACCATTATCTCTGGATCATGGAGCAACTCGTGAAGTCCGGTGAAGCGAAACCGGATCTGGCCGCCGACTGGCAAACGATCGGACGGTGGTGGGCCGACAACGCCGACACGGTGGCCGAGGACGCAAGCCGCATCGGCCCGGCAGTTACGGCGGACGACGTGCGGACGTATCTCGTCACCGGGTCGACCGGGCGCGGCGATGCCGACCGGGCGATTTGGACCGCGCTGCAAGAGCTGTGGGCACGCGGTACCGAAGCTTACCTCCGCGAAGGTCGCGCGCCGTCGAACGCACTGCGGCGAGCGTTCCACGCGTTCCGGGCGTGGCTCATGGCGATCTATCGCTCGCTCGATGAGCTGCGCGTGCGTATCAGCCCGGAGATCCGCACCGTGTTCGATCGGTTGTTCGCAACCGAGGCCGAACTCGAAGAGGCTCGCGGCCGCGAGAATCTCGGCCGGCTGTCGGAGAAACTGGCGGAACAACTGGGCCTGCCGCCGGAGAAATGGCGTCGCCTGAAAGAGTTGGAGGACGAAGCACTCCGTGAGCAAGAGACCGTTGCAGTCTACGAAGTGTTGTCCGAGATACACACCGAAGCGGACGAACAGCGGCGCGAGCGCAAAGAAGTGTTGCGTAAAGCAGCGCTGGCCGAGTTGCGTCAACGTCCCGAGTATCGCGCACTGGCCATTCTCGGCGATCTGAGCGACCCGAGCGATCCGAGCGCCCCTGTGGCCGTGCCACCCGAGCAACGGCTCGACCGCCGCGAGCTCATCGAGCGTTACGGCCCCGACGTGCTGCGGGCACTGCCACGCGGGCGGCGGGCCATCTACACGGCCGAGGGCGTGCAAGGCATGCCGCTCGATGCGGCCGCCGAGATGCTCGGCTTTCGTTCAGGCGACGAATTGGTACAGACGCTACTTCGCACGCCACCCCTCTCCCGCGCCGTCGAAGCGCGTATCGCCGACCAACTGGCTGCCAGCACACCGCCGGATCCGGTGCTTCAGCCTGAAATGGAGGAAGCAGCCAAGCGTGCCTTGCACGGCGAAGCGACAGGCCGGTTACTTGCGGCCGAGGTGGCGGTGATTGCCGAAGCGGCGCAGATCAAAGAGCCACCGCTCACGCGGCAGATGGCACGTGAGATTGTGCGCCGGCGCTTCGACAACATGCGTGTGGTCGATGCCGAACGGGCGGCCCTGTACCTGGCGGCCGAGCGCCGCGCGGCGCGCGAAGCCTTCAACGCACTGGAAGCCGGCAAGCTGGCCGAAGCCTACGAAGCCAAGCGTAAGCAATTGATCAACTTCGCAGCCTACGCCGAAGCGGTCAAGATAAAGGACACGACCCGCAAGTTGGAGCGCCTGGCCCGCCGGCTGCAAAAGAAATCGACCCGCGAGAAACTGGCGCCCGAGTACTTGGCCGCAATCGATGAGCTGCTCGACAAGTACGAGTTCCGTAAAACTAGTCGATCGCAACTCGATGCCATGGCGGCGCTGCAAGCTTTGATCGAACGTATGCGCGCCGAAGGCCGAGAGAACGAACTCATCATCGCGCCGGAAGTGGCCGCGCGGCTCGAAAAGATCCACTACCGGCAGATCACGGTAGCCGAGATGCGCGGGCTCTACGACGCGCTGCGCAATCTGGATCACGTGGCAAGGTGGGCCAAACGCATCCGGATCGGCGAAGAGACCCGCCAACTCGACGAAGTAGTCGACGAGATCTTGGCAGCGTTCGACGCCAACGTGCCCATCGAACCGCGTGAGCGTATCCCGCGGCCGAAGCCGTTGGCCGGGTTGCGTTCGTATTTCAACTTGGTACGCACGGCCAGCACCATCCTGCGGCGTATCGACGGGCAAGCGACACTCGGCCCGGCCTACAAGTACCTCAAGGCGCCGGTAGACGCCGGCGCCCGGCGCGAGACGATCATGCGGCGCGAACTCGGTGAGAAGCTCGACAAGCTCTACAGTGTCTACAGTCGAGCCGAGATGCGTGAAATGAGCCGCCGCGTGATGCGTAAAGGTTGGCACGAACCGTTGTCCAAGTGGGATCTGATCGCGATCGCGCTCAATCTCGGTAACGCCGACAACATCCAACGTCTTACCGACCCGAAAGCGCGCGGTTTCACGATGGACCAAATCCAACAGCTCATGGCCGAGTTGGACGACCGCGACTGGGACTTCGTCCAAGGCATGTGGGATCTCATCGACAGCTACTGGGGTGCGATCGCCGAACGCGAACGCCGCGTCACCGGCGTGCCGCCGAAGAAAGTCGAACCTACGCCTTACACGACGCCCTCGGGGCGGGTGTTGCGTGGCGGCTATTACCCGATCGTTTACGACGGCGAGCTGTCGGCGCAGGTAACCGACGAACGCGATGCCGAGATCATGATGAACATGTTACCCGGGCAGTTCGGACGGGCGCAAACCGCACGGGGCCACCTCATCGAGCGCAAAGCGGGCAGCGGTGGGC
>Ga0209809_1002483_pt1 | contig 12923 bp, 11 predicted proteins | sample YNPMSTMetaG_FD_186172 | JGI IMG/M metagenome (GOLD analysis project Ga0209809, IMG submission 186172) | Anoxygenic and chlorotrophic microbial mat microbial communities from Yellowstone National Park, USA - YNP MS-T MetaG (SPAdes) (version 2) ... | reverse complement strand
TTCGGAGAACCCGGCCTGTTTGGCGGAGCCTCAGGCAAGGATGGTTCTCCAGCAACCCTCGGAAGATTCTTCTGCATGGGCCTCGGCCCCGGATCGGCCTAAGCCGTCCTAAACCAGTCACAGCCCCGGTCCAGGCCAACTTAAGTTGCCTTTCTGACAAAACATGAGTAGGCGGTCGGCCCCTCTTGGCCAAGCGTAGTGGCAGTGAAAAGGTCAGTGGGAGTGAAACCTTAACGAACGATCCGCATATGAAAGCTCCTCGGCTCAACCGGCGGGACCGTCGCATGGGTGCCGTTTTCGGAATCTTTTTGGCGACCGGGCTGATCCTGCAGGCCCAGTCGCCCCTATTGGTGCCCCGCGCGCTCACGCCCCAGGAAATTCAGGACTACAACCTGCCTTCCAACCTGCAGGTTTCGGGCGGGTTGGACACGGTGGGGATTGGACAGCCGGTGTATCTGGACCTGCTTCTGCCCAAGACGATGACCAACGTCACCGGAATCACGTGGGAGTTGAGCCTCAAACCGGTGGGGAGCGTGGACACCCTGCAACCCAGTCCGTTGGGTCCTGCGGTGCCCGCCTATGAGCCACGGGCACGGGTGGATTACAACGTGGCGGACCGGCGCATGCTCAAACCGACCGCGGCCGGTCAGTACAGCGTGGTGGTCACGGTCACAACGCCCACCACGAATCTTGTGCTGCGTCGCAACATTTCCGTGGGCACCTACTTGGGGGCTCACACCTGTGCCCTTTGCCATAGTGGCGGCGTGGTGGCTTAGGATATGTATTACCAATGGCTGCAAACGCCGCATGCCACCTACCTCACCCGCGCTATTGACGGTCTGGTGGCTCCCTTCTATCGGTCCAGCTGCATCCAGTGCCATGTGGTCGGTCATGATACCGATCCGGCCGCTGTCAACGGCGGGTTCGACGATGTGGCGGCGCAACTGGGGTGGACCTTTCCGGCCCGGCTGACCAACGGCAACTGGGCGGCCATGCCACCCCAGCTCAAGAACCTGGCCAACATCCAGTGCGAGAACTGCCATGGGCCGGGCAGCGAGCACGGGATGGCCCTCGGCCAGACGAATCTCTTCAACTGGCCGCGCATCTCGGTCAACTACAGCTCAGGGGACTGCGCCCAGTGCCACTCGAAGGAACCCTACTACGTGCATGCGTTGCAGTGGGCCAATTCTCATCATGCCGTGGCCTTGCGCCAGGAGCGCACGGCCTGTGCCGGTTGCCATCAGGGCATTGGCTTCATCGACCGCATGAAAGGCGTGCCTGAGGCCCAGCGGCGCACTACGTATGAATCGATCAACTGCACGGCCTGCCATGACCCGCACAGTGCGGCCAACCCGCATCAGCTCCGGAGCGTGGCGCCTGTGACGCTGATGGATGGTGTGACGGTGGTCGACAAGGGCGGCAAGGGTCAGCTCTGCATGCTTTGCCACATGACTCGCCGGAACGCCACCAACTACGTGGAACTGACGGCCGGCAGCGCCACTTTCGGGCCGCACTACGGTGCCCAAGCGGACATGCTGGTAGGGGCCAACGCCGTCACCTATGGCAAGGTTATCCCCAGCTCGGCCCACTACCAGGTGGTCAAGGATAGTTGCGTGGCCTGTCACATGCAGGACACGGAACGGACCGATCCGGCGCACCTCCAAGTGGGCGGGCACACGTGGAAAATGGCTTGGGATACGGGCACCAATCGTGTGGAGTTGGTCAAGGCTTGTGTCCAGTGTCACGGGGATATCGACACCTTTGACTTCAAACGCCAGGACTATGACGGCGACGGGGTCATCGAGGGCGTTCAGACCGAGGTCAAGGGGCTTCTGGACAAACTGGGCATGATGCTGCCGCCGATAGGTCGGCCCGAGGTGGCCAGTGACGATGCCACCCGTAGGAAGTTCACGCGGCCACAGTTGCGGGCTCTCTACAACTACCTGTTCGTCAAGAACGACGGCAGCTACGGCATCCACAACCTCAGCTACGCGGTCGGTTTGCTGAAGGCTTCGATTGCCGACCTGAGCGGGGATGCCAACAACGATGGTCTGCCGGATTGGTGGCAGCAGGCGTACTTTGCTGGCATCAACGATCCCATGGCCGCGCCCAATGCCAGCCCGGCCGGCGACGGTGTGCCGAACTGGCTGAAGTTTGCCCTGGGACTCGATCCGCGCGTGGCCGGCGTGGTGGTGCCCGACGGGGTCGTGTTTGTCCAGGGCAAGAACCTCGGCGGCGGCGATGACAAGGTACGCATCTACACGGCCGCTGAGATCACCTTCGACACCCAGGTGGGCAAACGCTACCAGATCCAGGCCGTCTCGACCCTGGGCGGCGGTTGGCAAAACATTGGCGAGCCTATTGTGGGCACCGGCCAGCCGGTCAGTTATCTGACGCCGACCCGCGCCAACGTGCAGCAATACTATCGGGTGGTCGAGCTGCCTTAAGAGCTTCCACGCACCACACACCCGACCGCAACCGCACCCCTCCCTGGCCTCCGGGGAGGGGTGCAATGCTTTCGGATCCGGGCGCAGCCGTGCGGGAGGTCGGCCCGGGCCGGGCCACCCGCCACGCGAAGGCAATGAATTTGTTGCGCCGGCCCGCGCAAAAAGAATCGCCCGGAAAGAGCTGTAAGCCGAATTCTGTCTGCTCCGGGATCGAACCCCGGAGGAGAGTATCATTTGTCTGAGCGGCCAGAACCCGGGACGCGTTCCGCCGAAGCGGAACCGAAGCGGGCCACTTCGACGTCCCCTATTTGGCCTTGCACCCGATGGGGTTTTCCGTGCCTCGTCGCTTGCGCTCCGAGCGGTGGGCTCTTACCCCACCTTTTCACCCTTGCCGATGTGCCTGTCCGGCCCGTGGGGCTGCGGAAGGCACACAGGCGGTTTGTTTTCTGTGGCACTGTCCGTCGGGACGCCTCGCGGCGTCGCCGCCCGCGTGTATCCTGCTGGCCCCGCCCCAAGGCGGGCGCAGGTTACGCGGCATCGTGCCCTGTGGTGTTCGGACTTTCCTCTCCCGACCTCAACGTCGGGAGCGATACTCCGCTCTTTCCGGGCTGCCATACTTTACACTTCCCCCGCTTGGTTCTCAACCCCGTCCGACCTCGGAGAGAGGTGGCGTCCGAACTCCCAGTTGCGGGAGACCTTCGCTGGAAGAAATGTCCAAACCACGAGTACGTGTGGAACCGGTGGCCGGTGGGAAAGGGGTCGTTGAAAGGCTGATTGGGCAGACCGCCTTGGGCGGAGGCGGCTTCCCCGAGAAGGTTGCTCCCTGCGGTCAGGGCCGGATTTTGGGGCTTAGCGACGACAAAGCCCGGGGCAAAGGGCACGCTCCGCAGCGGGCCAGCAACCGAGCGGGTTTCAAGGGTCTTTCGTGCCTCAGGGCCCCACCTGGTTCACGTCGACACCGAGGAGGGCAGCGGCCTGTGCCTGCGATCGGTGCCCCCCCGCCGGGCCCACTGCCCCACCGCCGGAGCATCACCTCGCCTTCCCGAGGGATCCCCAGCCGAGCCAAGGAGCTGGCCCGGGCCATTCCTGTAGCAGTTCGAGTGTGACCCCCGCGCCACCCCGGTTTCGGAAACCGGAAAGGACGGGTGCGATGTTTCGTGCAAGGTCCGGGGCCTTCAAAAGCGCCACGTGAGTGTAAGGGCGCCGAATTCACTCAAATCCGGCTGGCCCTTGAACTCCCGACCCCAGAACACATAGGCAAAGACGCATTGGAAGCGGCGAAAAGAAAGTGCTGCCCCGACCTCGGCGGCGGGAACCCACCATTCCTTGTCCACGCTGGGACTGTCCTTCCAGGTGTTTCCATCCAGGGTGATGTTGCGGGCGACAAGGTTGCCGTTGACACCACCAAACAGATACGCCCCCCAGGCTCCGACGGCATGGGTCTCGGGGGACTGCCGTGCGGGCGGCAGATGCACCATGCCCCGCATCAGGGTGGTACCGAAGTCGTCGGGGACACGGTAGCCGAAACGCAATTGCCCACCCAACTGTGCCTGGGTCAGTACGTTTCCCAACATGAGATTGCCCAAGGGCAGTGCTTCCAACGCAAAGCCCTCTGGCTCGCCTCAGAGGCGATACTTCCGCCGATGTTCCAAAACCAGGTTGAGGATCGGCTCGTTGTGCAATTGGCTGCCCCAGCCCTGCGGAATGCCGCTGCCGACCCGTTTGTGCACCCATTTTTGGGTGTCCTCGGCCAACGACCAAGGGCCCACCACGCCGCTGATGAGCTTGAGCCCGTAATAGGAAACGTCCTGCGTTAGGTGCAAAGAGACGGCCGCATAGAGCAGTCCTGCGTAAGGTCGGTCCCCGGGATCGGGAATCACCCGGCGGGTGTCGGCAGGGGTGACCATGATCTGGCCAACCTCGCCGCTGACCGCGGTTTGATCCGGCGCCCAGCCGAGCTGCTCTGAGCAACGCCGCAGCCAGTCGGGTTCCAGTCGAAACAGAGAGACAGAAATGCCGTCCGTGTAAAACCGGTCAGTCCCGCCGAATGTGTCGTTTTCCCAGCGAACCGAGAAGGCCCAACGGTCGGGGGTATGGTCCGGTGCCGCATGACCCGCGTGGACCGGGAATAACGCCAGCGGCAGGAGCCACCGCACTGCCACGGTCCAACGGCTCACGCAGTTCATGGGAACTGCAGAGTGCATCAAATTCCGACACTGGCCATGCGCAGGGCCTGCTTTCAAGGCATGCCTGGTCCCACGAGGGTCGGCAGGCCTTGCCCTTAACCCCAGCTCGTCAAGGGGCCTTCAAAGTTGCCCCTTGGTCGTCGGCACGGTCTCAGCCGTTCTCGTGGCGCTCAGGAAACCTCAATCACGCAATTTTGGGTTCCGAACGGGTTGGGCACGCGCAGCGTGCATTCAGGGTCATCCTGCCATTCCCCGTCCACGATGAAGCGATAGTGATAGGTGCCGGGAGGCAGATTCACAGTGACCGTCCAGATCCCATCCGGACCCTTGTGCATGGGGATCGCCTGCTGCTGCCAGTGGGTGAAATCCCCTGCCAACAAGACACTCATGGCCCCCGGTGCATTGTAGCGGAAGGTCTGACCGGGTGGGACCGCGGGTTTTGAGGCCGTCTTGGCTGTGGTCTTTCGGGCTCGTTTGGTCATGGTCTCGGATCCTCCATTTGAATACCCCTGATGGCCTGGGGAAGCCGCCGCCCGGCGGCCCGGGGGCTGCAACGGCTCCGGCGAATCGCCGCCAAGCCCCTCCGCTCTGGCCACCAGTGCTAGCATTCACCACTTCTGCCCACGTGGCAAGTGCCTATCGGTGACAAAGATGCTACAGACTCCGCACCCGCTTGGTCCAAAGATAGCTCGACCGCATCTCGGGCCCGCTTGGCTGAAATGTCTCTGCATCCCGGGGCCGCGGGCAGCGGAATCCGTCCTGACGACTCCGCAAGTGGAGACATGGGGTCGCCAGTGGGCTGGGCCTGGATCGAGTCTCCGTGTGTAGCCGGTCGCCCGCCGCGACTACACCGGCAAGAGCGGGCCGGGGGCGATTCTGACAGCCGCCCCCCTTACGGGCGATTGCCCTCGCAAGAAAAATTGCCGCCCGTCCAGAGCCGCGCACACCGTGAAATTGCGCCTGGACCGTTGCAGCTTGCGCCGCGGCGCAGCTCACCAGTAGCGCAAGCAGGCCCGGAATCATGGACCCACCCTCAAAGGATGCCATTGGCTGGCGGGCCAGGGTCCATTCGAAAAGACCCTGTCGCTGGCTCGCGGCATTCCTGTCGGACCCATGGGCCCCGGTTGTTGGGCTGGAGACAGGCCCGGCGGGCGTGGCCCTGGGCCTTTTCAATCTCATGATTCTGGCTTACGTTGGAAGCTTGAGGACCGGGACACAATGCCAAGTGTGTACATCAAAACCTATGGCTGCCAGATGAACGTGCGAGACAGCGAAGCACTGGCGGCCCAGTTGTTGGCCCGCGGTTACACGCTGGCCCCGTCGGAGGAACAGGCCGACGTCGTGCTGCTCAACACCTGTAGCGTGCGCGACCATGCCGAGCAAACTGCGCTGAACAAGATGCGCGCCCTGGTGGCCGAGCTGCGGCACAGCGGCAGAGATGTCGTGCTGGGGTTTCTGGGTTGCATGGCGCAGAGTCGCGGCCGCGAACTGATCGAACAACTTCCTGCGGTGGATCTGGTGATCGGGACCCAGAAACTGCATCGGACGGCCGACTACTTGGCCGAGTTGTTCCAGGGCCGGCGCTCGCAGGTGGTGGACACGGCGCCTGAGCCCGGCAGCGAGGCCGCCATTCGCGAGCATTTGGCCGGCCTCAATGGCCACGCTCCCGTGACCGCCTATGTCAGCATCATGCAGGGCTGCAACCAGCATTGCACCTTTTGCATCGTGCCGCAGACCCGTGGCCCGGAACGCAGCCGCAGCATCCGGGACATTGTGGCCGAATGTCGGGACCTGGTCGCGCGCGGCGTCAAGGAAATCACGCTGCTGGGCCAAATTGTTACCAGCTACGGGCGTCGGCCCGGGCCGGACGGCCGGCCCGGCTGGCTGGCTCCGGAGGAGCCCTGGCCGCAGCCGGAAACTTCGGCCGGGCGACCCCGATCGCCCTTTGTGCGGCTGCTGGAAGCACTGCATGAGATCGAGGGGCTCGAACGCATTCGGTTCACCGCCCCACATCCCAAGGGCTATGGAGACGATCTGATCGAGGCGTACGGGCGGCTGCCCAAACTGGTCGAAAGCGCCCATCTGCCCGTGCAGAGCGGCAGCAATCGCATTCTCAAACTCATGCGGCGGGGTTATACGCGTGAACGTTTCCTGGAACTGGTGGCAAAGCTGCGCGCTGTGCAGCCCGGCATCGGGCTGAGCACCGATATCATCGTCGGTTTTCCCGGAGAAACGGAAGAAGATTTCCAGCAGACGTTGGACCTGTGTCGCCAGGTCGAGTTCGACCAAGTGTTTCTCTTCAAGTATTCGCCGCGGCGTGGGACTCCGGCCGCGACCATGCCGGGTGCCCTGCCGCAGGAGGTCATCGAGGAACGGCATGCGCGTGCGGCCGAGCTCATCAATGCCATTGCGAGGCGCCGGTATGCCGCCTTGGTGGGGCGGACGATGCAGATCCTGGTGGAAGGCCCCAGCAAGAAAAAGCCGCACCGCATGATGGGCCGCACGCGCTGCAACAAGATCGTGGTCTTCGAAGGCTCCGAACGTCACCGGGGCCAGTTGCTGGACGTTCGCATCGTGCGGGCCGGTTCCTATACGCTGTACGGGGATCCTGCCATCGTGGGGTTGGAGCACGCGACCCAGCCTACCGGGCAGCCGGAAGCGGTCCCGTCGATGTCATGAGGGGATCGGTTGCAGCCGCCTGCCGGGCCCCTGGCGGCCACGGCCGGTAGGCTGAACAGGACGGTCCTGGATCATGCGTTTCCTCCGCGGCGGCCGGCCGCTCGCTGGACAACGCAGGCCTGCCGGGCGCCTCGGTGTGCGGGGCAGCCAACTCCCAGACGACCCTGGCCCCCTCGTCCAAACAGGACAAGACAAACCCGGCCGTCCATGCCCAGGACCGGCATTGCTTTTGGGCGCCCGCCCCCGCAAAGTGTACGCACGCAAGGCGCCCTGCCATGAACACCGAGGTCCTCTACCAAACCCGATTGCGCCGATATCTGACGGCCCTGCGCAATGAACAGCCCGACTGCGTCCCCATCCGCCCCTTCGTGGCCGAATTCGTGGCGCGTTACGCCGGTTACACCTGCCAGCAGGTCGTGCATGATTATCGCCTGGCCTTTGAAGCGACGCTCCGATGCGCGCGAGACTTTGACTGGGATGCGGTGGTGCCCAACATGGTCTACGTCTGGACCGGACTGACCCAGGCGGCCGGCCTTCGGTATTACGGCATCCCCGGCATCGGCATGCCTGCGACCGTCGGCTTCAACTACATCGAACCCCCGGAAGAGCAGGCCTTCATGCGCCCTGATGAATACGATGCGCTGATTGCCGACCCCACCGGCTTCCTGTACGACGTGTGGTTGCCCCGGGTATCCACGGAAATCGTGCGCCCCGGACATCCGGCCACACGCCGTGGCCACCTGGCACTAGTCAAGAGCAGCATGGCCATGATGGAATACTTCAGCGCCTTCGGACCCCAGTGCGCCCGATTGCGCCAGGAATGCGGCACCGTCTCCGCCATCGCCGGCATCTTCAAAGCCCCGCTGGACATCCTGGCCGACAAATTGCGCGGCTACGTGGGATTGGTCATGGACCTGCATCAGCAGCCGCGCCAGGTCTTGCGGGCCTGTGAAGCGCTGATGCCGCACCTGACGCATGTGGGGCTGACCACGGCCGATCCGGATCGCCAGGTGCCCATCGGTTTCTGGATGCACCGGGGCTGTGTGCCCTTCATTTCGCCGCAGCACTTTGCTTCCCATTACTGGCCGACCCTGCGCCCCTGCATCGAGGAGTTTTGGCGGCATGGCCATCAGACCCTCTTTTACGCCGAAGGAAAATGGGACCATCATCTGGACGATTTTGCCACCTTGCCCGACCGCAGTATCGTCTTTCATGTGGACCAGGGCGACCTATGGTTGGCCCACCGCAAACTGCATCACAAGTTCGCCCTCAGCGAGGGCGTGCCCAACGTTCTGCTCAGTTTTGGCACCCGCGAGGAACTGCAAGCCCTGTTGCGCCGAATCTTTTCCGAAGTGGCGCGGGATCGAGGTTACATCCTGGATGCCGGCGCGATCATGCAGGACGATACCAATCCGGAAAATCTGAAATTTCTGACCCGCTTTGCGCGCGACCATGGCGTGTACTCGGGGCGCAGCTTTTCGGAAAGCGTGCCACAGGGGTCGCCGTTGCGTCCCTGCGACGGGGCCGATGTTTCGCAACTGCGCGGCCTGCGGGAGGGGAGCAGTGTTTCCATACCGGCCCCGGGCGTCTGCCTCCCCTGGGAGGTCAAGCGCACCGAATTACCTGAGCTCAGCGGTGATGTGGATCTTCTGGAGCGGATTTGGAAGCAAGTGGATGCCCACGGCTACACTTACATCTGGCAGTTGCTTCTGAGTTTCTAGGCGCCGGCCTTTGGGCTCGTGGCGGGCGCCGGCGCCGGTGACCTAAACCCACACAGGCCTTCGGAAGGAAGGCCCGCCAGCCAGTGAGGCGGCCGTCCGGCCGCAAAACAGCTTGAGCCGCTCCGGACACCACCCACAATGGCCGCCATGCGAACTTGGCTCCGGGCCTGCACCGGATGGTTGCTCTGCCTGGCGGCCGGCTGTGTCGGCCCGCCCGCGGGACGGCCCTCGCTGGATCGCCCGGTGACAGCCCTTCCTCCGGACGAGTCCGAGACCGTGACCGTTTCCGGTCCGGTTTCCCCGCCTTCGTACACGGCCTCCGTGCCCGTGACCTGGCAATCGCTGGCTGCATGGAGTGCAGCCCGCGGTCTGGACCCACCTCGTCTCGTGGCCACGGTGCCCGGAGTCATCTACAGCCTGGCGGTGGGTTCGGACCAGTGGGTCTTTCACACCGGCAGTCCCGTGGCTTACTGGAACGGCGTGCAGATCCGACTGGGATTTGCACCCCAGTGGATCGACCGGGAGCTTTGGTTGCACGGGCTGGATCTTGCCAAACACGTCGAGCCGCTGCGTCAACCCTTGCGTCTGCGGTTGCAGAGTCCGCCCCGGATCGTGCTGGATCCCGGCCATGGCGGCGGCAATACCGGCACACGCAGTGTGGTGACCGGGCTATGGGAAAAGGAGTACACACTGGACTGGGCACTGCGCTTGGCGGCTTTACTGGCCGAAAAAGGGTGGTGGGTGGTTCTGACACGGACCAACGACGTGGACGTGCCTCTGGCGGCTCGGGTAAGTCTGGCCGATCTGGTCGAAGCCGACCTTTTCCTGAGTCTCCACTTCAACGCGGCCAACGGGGCCAACCACTCGGGAGGGTTGGAAACCTACTGTCTGACCCCTGTGGGTATGCCCTCGGGCATCCGCCGCGAGTTCGACGACGAACCCACCCTGGCCTTTCCTAACAACGCATATGACGAAGTGAACTTCCAGCTGGCGGTGCATCTTCACCGCTCCCTGCTGGAACACACCGGGCTAGCGGACCGTGGTGTCCGCCGGGCCCGTTTCATGACCGTACTGCAAGGGCAGCGGCGACCGGCCGTGCTGTTGGAGGGCGGGTACCTCAGTCATCCCGAGGACGCACGGCGCATCGCCGAACCCGCCTTCCGCCAACTTTTGGCGGAGGCCATCGCTTCCGCCCTGCCATGAAGCGGAAAGAGCTGATCATCGTAACCGGAGGGGCCGGATTCATCGGCTCCCACCTGGTGGAACGCCTCTTGGCGGATGGATTCCGTGTGGCCGTGGTGGACGACCTTTCCACGGGGCGATTGGACAATCTGCAAACAGTGGCCCGGGACCCTTGCCTGATGGTCGACTTGGCGCCGGTGTCACAATCCCGCGCCCTGCCGCGCTGGATGCGCCAGGCCCACGCGGTGTACCACCTGGCTGCCGCAGTGGGAGTGGAGTTGGTGGTGCGCGCGCCGATTCACGTTTGCCGGGCCAATCTGCATGAAACCGAAGCGGTCCTGGAACTGGCTGCCCGCCGGCAAGTGCCGGTCCTGTTGGCCTCCACGTCCGAGGTCTACGGACGCAGCACCCGGGCCGAGTTCCGGGAGGAGGACGATCTTATCATTGGGCCGCCCTCCCACGCACGCTGGACCTATGCGTGTTCCAAGTTGATGGACGAGTTTCTGGCCATGGCCTATGCCCATGAACATGGCCTGCCGGTGATCGTAGCCAGGATTTTTAACACCGTAGGCCCGCGCCAGACCGGTCGTTATGGCATGGTCCTGCCCCGGTTCATCGAGGCTGCCAGGAACAACGCCCCGCTGAAAGTCTACGGTGACGGCCGCCAAACCCGCTGCTTTTGCTGGGTCTTGGACACCGTGGAAGCCCTGGTCCGACTCCAGCGTTGTGCGCAAGCCCGCGGTCAGGTCTTCAACGTCGGCAGTACCGAAGAAATCAGCATCCTGCAGTTGGCCCGACGGGTCATCCGGCTACTGGGCTCGCAATCCCGCGTGGAACGAGTGCCCTACGCACGCGCCTATGCACCGGGATTTGAAGATTTGCGCCGCCGCCGACCGCGCATTGCCAAACTGGTGCGGTATACCGGTTTTCGGCCTCGGACACCCTTGGACGAAATCATCCTGCGGACAGCGGCAGCCCACGCACCAGGCTGAAGAGGGCCTCTGGGAAGTGGGGCGGCCGGCCCCGTTTCCGCAATGTCGTGTTGTCGCCTCGGACAAGCACAAGGGCCCGCCTTCCAGGGCGGGCCCTGCGAGAGCAATCGGTCGGTGGGAAAAGGCGGACGACTCAGCGCCCTCAATGACAGCCGCAACCCGAACCGCAGCCGCACCCGTTGATGTCCTCCTCCGTCGGCATCCGGCCCAGCTCCAGCGTCAGCGAAACCTGCTGCTGGATGGCTTGGCGCATCTCTTCCAGTTCTGCCTGTGCATCCAGAAAACCACGGGCCACTTCGTTCGCCAGCAAGGCTTCGCGGGCCCGTTCGAACCGGTCGATTTCCTCCTCGGTCAACGGCTCTCCGTACTGCTGTTTCCGCCGCAGTTCTTGGCCCTGCTGGACCACGTTTTGATACTGGGCCCGGGCCTTTTCGTCCTCCAGGAAGGCCTGGATCCGTTGCTGCGCGGACTTGAAGCCCGCGTCGTCCAGGATGGTCTCACACAATTCGCGGGTCTTTTGCCCGATCGCGCTGCTCTGGCTCATGGTATGGTTTTGCACTGACAGGTATGTCTTTCTTCGTGTCCCGGCGGGCGCCCCGCCCGCAGGTAACGTTGGCCAAACATAGAGGAGTTTGGAGGAAACGCAATGGCACAAAACTGGGTGCGGCCACCACAGCCGCGGCCAGACCCGCGCCGGACCTGCCTAGCCGCTCCGGAACCAACCAGCTCCATCCGGAGAGCCGGACCCCGGGCTGAATGTCCTGTCTAGCTTGAAGGAGGCTGGCCGCCACGGCACCAAGGCCTTGCCTCGCCACCGCAGCGTGGGCGGGGGAAAAGCAGCCCGGCGCATGCGCGCCCGTGGGCTTTTTGTGGAGGCGGATGACTTTCCTAGACAGACCGCCCCCACGCGCGGCCAACTCCATCCCCCGGACCGAGCCCTTGGGAAACCCGTCCAGCGGTGAGTTGCTGTCCAGCAAGGGATGCACCGCGCAAGATCTGCGTACCAAGGAACGTTCAGCCCACCCTGGGACGGGCTTCTCGATCCGCTCCACTGCGCCATTGCAGGCCTGAGAAGTGAAAACGGGCCTGCCTGCGGTGAGAACCGTACGATAGACAGCCAACACCTCCGCCTGCACCAGCCACCTCCGGCGGCAGTCCCTACGGGGATTCTCTCCAGAAGCACCTCCCGCCCGGTTGCCCAGTCGGGCGCATAGTTTTTGGACAGGTTGAGGGGACCGGGCCGCAGTAAGAGCAGATGCCAGCGCTCGTTGCGCCGGAAGGTGCGCAGACAGAAAAGCGCTTCGTCTCTAAACCAGACTCCAGCACTGCCCCCTGCGCTTGAACCGGAATTGCTACGGCGCGCAGGTCGCCCCCCCGCTGCCCAGCGATTCTTTCCGCTGCTGCACCATCTGATCGTCCCTCCGCTCTTAATGCTCCCGCAAATAGACCGCCCTGCTGTGCCCACCGCTCCCGCGGGCAACCGCCCTTCCCCCGCTCGAGCACCGAGCGTTTCTGCTTCCACCGGTGGGAATAGCGTCCCCTGGGAAGGCCGGATTCCACCCCGCTGGCCTCACATAGCGGCGGCCAGTCGCCGCACTCGTACGCCTGTGAAGGCGTCCACTCAGCGGGGTGGAAGTCCCCGCCAGGCCGATCGTTCACCGGCCTGGAACCGAAGGCGACTGCGTCGTGGCCACACGGGGTGGGAAGTTGCCGGAG
>Ga0209809_1002481_pt1 | contig 12929 bp, 16 predicted proteins | sample YNPMSTMetaG_FD_186172 | JGI IMG/M metagenome (GOLD analysis project Ga0209809, IMG submission 186172) | Anoxygenic and chlorotrophic microbial mat microbial communities from Yellowstone National Park, USA - YNP MS-T MetaG (SPAdes) (version 2) ... | reverse complement strand
TGGTTCGATTGCCGCGATGCGGGTATCGCGGGCAATCCGTATGAGTTTTTCCGCCGTGAGGCAAAGGTGGCGCTGAACGACGGGATACCGTTCGGCGCTGGCGGCGAGGGGTTTGTGCGGCTCAACTTCGGGTGCCCGCGTTCGCTGCTGCTGGAAGGTCTCGAGCGGATGAAGGCGGCGCTGGAGCGGATGGACAGGAACTGACAGAATCTCATCTGGTACAGGAGTCGACCGAAATACATTTCGGTCCTCCTTTTTCCTTGACAGAGCCTGTATCAAACGTGTATTGTTATACAGGCGCCTGAACAAGAGGAACTGCATCAGTCCCTCCCTGTCCCGACACACTCCCCGAACAAGAAGCAAATTTGTCGGCGCGCTTCGCCCACCGTGCGAAGCGTGCGTCTGTGCGCCGGACATCATGTTGAAGAGGAGATATTCAGATATGGTATACGCTACTCGCCGATTCGAGTTTTCCGCCGCGCATCGCTACTGGCGCCCCGACTGGAGCGTCGAGGAGAACGAGCGCGTCTTCGGACCATGCGCCTATCCGTATGGTCATGGGCACAACTACACGCTTGACGTCACCATTACCGGCGAACTCGACCCGCGCACCGGCATGGTGATGAACATGACCGAACTCAAATCACTGGTATCGGAGGTGCTGAATGAATTCGACCATAAGCATCTGAACGAAGATACGCCCTACTTCCGCGACCAACTTCCAACGACCGAGAACATTGTGCGGGTGCTGTGGCGGTTGATCGCGGCTCGTTTGCCGGTTGCGGCGCGCCTGGTGCGTCTGCGCCTGTATGAGACCGGCGACCTGTGGGCTGAATACGACGGCGCCGATGAGACGACCTTTGCGCGGGTCTACACATTCTCGGCAGCGCATCGATTGCACTCGCCGCTCCTCTCCGATGAAGAGAATCTGGCGATCTACGGCAAGTGCAACAATCCGAACGGGCACGGTCATACGTATACGCTTGAGGTGAGCGTCGCCGGTCCGGTCGATCCCGATACGGGCATGGTGATCGACCTGGCAACGATGGATCGCACCGTGCGCAGTGTTCTCGACCGGATCGACTACCGGCATCTTGACCGCGAAATTGCCGCATTCGCCACGAAACCCTCCACGGCGGAGAATATCGTGATCTACCTGTGGGATGAACTTGCGCCGCGCTTTGAAGGGCGGTTGCGCCATCTCACGTTGTGGGAAACGCGCAAGAATGTGTTCGAGTACGCCGGTCCTGACGCCCGCCATCATGGATGACTATGCCTGCTTCCGTTGGGGAAGCAGGCGACAACGCGCATTCGGGATACGCGCAGATGCTGTCGGTGCGCGACGCCAATCGCAGCGAAGCAATCTTGCAACGACGTGGCTTGATCGCAACACCACCCATCGTGCGTTATCACGAGTCGCTGTTGAAGAGAATGGAGACCTGGATTCATGGCATTCCGTAATAGCACGAATGGTTATCATACCGACCACGCGCCCGCAGACGACGATGGGCAGGAATACGAAACGCTCATCGTTCAGGGGCGCGGCAAACTCGAAGGAGTGAGTTACCAATCCGACCCGGCAATCGAAGACGCAGTGCGCGTCATTCTGAAACAGATCGGCGAAAACCCCGAACGTGAAGGGTTGCTGAAAACGCCGTCGCGTGTCGCCAAAATGTACGCCGAACTGACTGCCGGCTACCATATCGATCCCGACGCGCTGATCAACGACGCGATCTTCAGCGTCAGTTACGACGAAATGGTGCTGGTCAAGAACATCGAGTTCGCCAGCCTGTGCGAACATCATATGCTGCCCTTCATGGGGCGGGTGCACGTCGCGTACATTCCCAACGGCAAAGTTGTGGGGTTGAGCAAAATTCCGCGCATCGTCGAGATGTTCGCGCGTCGCCTGCAGGTGCAGGAGCGCATGACGGTGCAGATCGCCGATTTTATCAATCAGCGGCTCGAACCGCTTGGCGTGGCGGTCGTCGCTGAAGGTGTGCATATGTGCGCTGTTATGCGCGGCGTGAAAAAAGCCGGCGCCACGATGGTCACGTCGGCAATGCGCGGCGTTTTCCGCGACGATCCCAAGACGCGCAGCGAATTCATGGCGCATATCGAGCGCGCCTGATCGTGAGGTGATGGATGGGGCGCGGGCAGCGCCGTGTCCACCCCGGCACGACTCCTGTCGGGACGGGGATGAGACCCGTCCCGACAACGGAACAAAACGCAGCCTTCCGCAACCAGCATTGAAAGAACATCACATGACTTCGAGCGCCCTGAAAAGTATTGTCATCACCGGCGCGAGTCGCGGCATCGGTCGAGCGACGGCGCTGGCGCTCGCCGCGCCCGGCGCAGTGTTGACGCTGGCAGCCCGCTCGGTCGATCTGCTGGAAGAGGTGGCGGCAGCAGTCCGCGCTGCCGGATCAACTGCGGTGATCGCCCCGTGCGACGTGACCATCGAAGAAGAGGTGCAACGCCTGATAGCCCAGGCAGCCGACGCCACCGGACGGATCGATCTGTTCGTGCACAGCGTCGGCGGCGCTCTGGTTGCGCCGGTGACGCAGGTTACCCGCGACGATTGGGACGAACAGGTGCGCATTCATCTCACCAGTCTCTTTCTCGTCTGCAAGCATGCGACGCCGCTGATGCACGGCGGCGGGTTGCTGGTGTACGTCGCCTCGGTGGCGGCGCGTCAGGTCTTCCCCGGCTGGTCCGCCTACTGCGCAGCCAAGCATGGCGCGCTGGGGCTGCTCGGCGCAGTGCGCGAAGAACTGCGCCCGTATGGCGTGCGGGTGACCGCGCTGCTGCCAGCGGCGACCGATACCGGCTTGTGGAACGATATTCCAGGCAACTGGAACCGCGCAGCGATGCTCCAGCCAGCTGACGTTGCTGCGGCTATTGCCAGCCTGGCAGCCTGCCCGCCACACGTCGCCGTTGAAGAGCTGGTGATCGGTCACACTGCCGGGCGGCTGTAGGTCTGTGCACCCAATATTCACACTTTCTTCTGTTTTTATTGACAATAGCCGGGTCGTCTGGTATACTGCACCATGAGTGTGGAGGGACAAACGATGGCACTGGCGCAGTATACTGAAGATTCGCCTGCGGGGAAGATTCTGACCTACCTGCGGCGCAATGGCGAAGCGACGATCAGAGACCTGGAAGAGTTGCTGGGTATCAGCACGACGGCGGTGCGCGAGCATCTGGCGCACCTGGAGGCGAAAGGGTTGCTTACGACGCGACAGGCGCGCGGCGGTCCCGGTCGTCCCAGGCTGGTCTATTCGCTCACCCCGCGCGCTGAAGATCTTTTCCCGAAGGAGTACGACACACTGGTGACGCTGCTCCTCCGTGAGATCGCCAGTCGTGAGGGTGAAGAGCGCCTCGATGCGTTGCTCGATGCCGTCGGGCGACGCCTGGCTGAGGAGTATCGCAGTCAGGTGAGCGGCGCCGATCTGGAGGAGCGATTGGCTCATTTGCGCGCCACGCTCGAAGCGCGCGGCATCCCGGTCGAGGTGCAGTCAGGCGGTACGCTCCAGGTTCTGGCGTGCCCGTACCACGACGTCGCTCAGGAACACGCCAGCGTCTGTTCGATGGAGCGACGGATGTTCGAACAGGTGCTGGGCGAGCCGGTGCAGATCGAAGGGACGATCCGCGAGGGTCGGCGCTGCTGTAACTTTCAGATTGCGCGGTCTTCCGAATAGCAGTGCGGTTGTTCAACCCATTGAATAGTACACAGGAGTTCCTGCATTGAACAGCGATCTGGTTATCAAGGATTTGCATGTCAGCGTTGAGGAGAAAGAGATCCTCAAAGGAGTCAATCTCACCGTCAGAGCCGGGACGATCCATGCGATCATGGGTCCGAACGGCAGCGGTAAGAGCACCCTGGCGTATACGCTGATGGGGCATCCCGGCTACATCGTTACCGGCGGCGAGGCATGGTACCGTGGTCAGAACATTCTTGAACTTGAGCCGGATGAGCGCTCGAAACTCGGGCTGTTCCTCGCCTTTCAGTATCCGGTCGCCATTCCGGGGGTGACGGTGGCGAATTTCCTGCGCGCTGCGATCAACGCTCATCGCGCTGAGGAAGGGAAAGACCCCAAGGAGACGGCGATTCCCATGGCGCAGTTCCGCAAACAGTTGCGCGAACAAATGACGGCGCTCGGGATTGATGAGAGTTTTGCTCGCCGCTACCTGAACGAAGGATTCTCCGGCGGCGAAAAGAAACGGATCGAGATTTTGCAGATGGCGATGCTGGAACCCAGCATGGCGATCATGGACGAGACTGACTCAGGGCTGGACATCGACGCGCTGAAAATTGTGGCGCAGGGTGTCAATACGCTCTACGAGCGGCATCCGGAGATGGGCGTGCTGGTGATTACGCACTACCAGCGCCTGTTGAACTACATCAAGCCGCATTTTGTGTCAGTGCTGATGGACGGTCGGATCGTGCGCGAGGGGGGACCCGAACTGGCGCTCGAACTCGAAGAGAAGGGGTATGACTTCCTCCGCGAGGAGGTCGCAAGCGCGTGACTATGAAAACGTTTCCTCCGCTTGCCGAAATCAGCGACGCCCTGGTGATCGAGCGATCGCGCGCAGCCGGTGAACCGGAGTGGCTCACGGAGCAGCGCGTGGATGCGTGGCGGTTCTTCGCTTCTACCGAACCGCCGTACTGGCGTCGCACCGATCTGTCGAAGTTCAAGCCGGAACAGGTGATTGCTGCTGCCGATACTGCTGCCACCAGCCTGTATCAGGAAGAAGACCTGACCGATCAGGGAGTGGTGTTTACAACCCTGGCGCAGGCGATCCATTCGCACGGCGATCTGATCCGGCGGTATCTCGGCGCTGCCATCGATTCGAAGCGCCACAAATTTCTGGCGCTCAATGCGGCGCTCTGGCAGGATGGCGTCTTTCTGTATGTGCCGAAGCATGTCAATGTCGAACTGCCGTTGACGGCGATGTTCTCGATGCCCATCCCCGGCGGCGCCATCGTGCCTCGCAACCTGATCATCCTGGACGACGGCGCCAGTGTCACGTTCGTTGAGGAGTACCACTCGGTCGCCGCGTCGGATCAGGCGTTTGCCGCGCCGGTGACAGAGATGTTCCTCGGCAATGACGCAACGTTGCGCTTCGTTGCCGTGCAGACGTGGGGTGAGGATGTATACCACATCGGCGCGCAAAAGGTGCGCGCTGGACGTGGCGCATCGGTCGAGTGGGCGGCAGTGAATCTGGGCGCACGGGTACAGCACATCGAAGCGGAAACCGCCCTCGAAGGCGACGGCTCACGCGTTGAGTGGGTGGCAGCCACCTTTGCCGCCGATCACCAGAACCTGCTGACGGCGCCCTGGCTCCGGCATATCGGCGCAAAGACGGAAGCGCATATGGACTTCAAGACTGTCGTGAAGGATCAGAGTTACACGACCTTCGACGGCATGATCAAGATTGAGCATCAGAGCCGCGCAACCGTCTCGCGCCTCGAAGAACATGCGCTTCACCTGTCGCCCAAAGCGCGCAGCGACTCCATCCCCGGACTGATGATCGACACCAACGATGTCGCCAGGGCAGGGCATGCGTCGACCAGTGGCGAGGTGGACGAGGAGCAGTTGTTCTATATGCGCTCGCGCGGCATTCCGCGTGACGAAGCCATCCATCTGATTGTGATGGGTTTCTTCGAGCCGGTGCTTGATCGTATTCCCAACGATGCGCTGCGTCAGCGGATCGCGGAGATGATCGAAGCAAAGATATAATGTGCGGTATGTGCCTGAAGGTGCGCCGATGACTGTCAACGCCAGCCTGACCCTGTTCGATATTGTGACGCTGCGGCGTGAGTTCCCGATCCTCAATCAGGCGGTGAACGGGAAAACGCTGGCGTTTCTCGACAGCGCGGCGTCGTCGCAGAAACCGCGCCGTGTTATCGATTGCCTGGAGGATTATTACCAGCGCTACAACGCGAATGTCCATCGCGGCATTTATCGGCTGAGCGAGGAAGCGACGTTCGCCTTCGAGCGGGCGCGCGGCAAAGTGGCGCGCTTCATCAACGCCCGCAGTCAGCGCGAGATCGTGTTCGTGCGGAATACGACCGAGGCGATCAACCTGGTGGCGCGGAGTTGGGGCGATGCCAACCTGCGCGAAGGGGATCGCATTCTGCTCAGCATCATGGAGCACCATTCGAACCTGGTGCCCTGGCAAATGCTGGCACAGCGCACCGGCGCGAAACTGGAGTTTCTGCCGATCGACGGCGAAGGTCGCCTGGCGCTCGACAACCTGGAAGTGCAACTCGAAGGGGTGCGTCTGGTGGCGATCACGCAACAGTCGAATGTGCTGGGGACGATCAATCCGGTGGCGGAGATCGCGCAACGCGCCCATGCCGTCGGTGCGCTGGTGCTGGTGGACGGCGCGCAGAGCGTACCGCACATGCCGGTGGATGTTCAGGCGCTCGATATCGATTTCCTGGCGTTCAGCGGTCATAAGATGTGTGGTCCGACCGGGATCGGGGTGCTGTGGGGTCGGCGTGCGATCCTGGAACAGATGCCGCCGTTCCTCGGTGGTGGATCGATGATCAAGGTGGTAGGGCTGCACGAATCGACCTACGCTGATGTTCCGGCGCGCTTCGAAGCGGGCACACCGGCAATCGCCGAAGCCATCGCGCTTGGCGAAGCGGTCGATTTTCTTCAGGAGATCGGGATGGATCGGATCTATGCCCACGAGCGCGAACTGCTGGGGTATGCGCTCGAACGCCTGACCGAAGTCGAAGGGTTGCGGGTGTACGGTCCGACAACGACCGAAATGCGCGGCGGTGCAGTGAGTTTTACACTCGAAGGAGTGCATCCGCACGATGTCGCTGCGGTGCTCGACGGCGAAGGGATTGCAGTGCGCGCCGGGCATCACTGCGCGCAGCCGCTGCACGCGCACTACGACATTCCCGCCACCACACGCGCATCATTCTATCTGTACAACATACCGGAAGAGATTGATCGACTGGTTGCCGCGCTGCACAAGGCGCGCACCCTGTTCGGGTGATTGGGATGGATGATCTGTACCGCGAACTTATTCTCGAACACTACCGGCATCCGCGTCGTCGCGGTCGACTCGACCATCCCGACGTCAGCGCTGAGGAGCATAATCCGCTGTGCGGCGATCGGGTGCGGATCGATCTGCGGATCGAGAATGGCATCATCATTGATGCGCGCTTCGATGGACGCGGTTGCGCCATCAGTCAGGCGTCAGCATCGATGCTGACTGAGGAAATTGTCGGGATGCCGGTTGAACAGGCAAAGCAGTTCAGCAAAGAACAACTGCTCACGCTGATCGGCATCCCGTTGAACCATAATCCGGTGCGCATCAAGTGCGCCTTGCTGCCGCTCAAAACACTCAAGGTCGGGTTGTATGGCGTGGGTCATGCGCCCGATGATGATGAGATGTGATTACTTCTGGGAGAGGAGTGCATCCAATGGCTGTGACAGCGACGAATCTGGATTTCGATTACTCGAAGTACGCTTTCCGCAACGAGGAACGATATATTTTCAAGTCTGAAAAGGGCTTGAACGAAAAAGTCGTGCGTGAACTGTCGGGGATGAAGGGTGAGCCGGAGTGGATGTTGAAGCGTCGGTTGCAGGCGCTCGAAATCTTCCGCAAAAAGCCGACGCCGTTGACCGGTATGTGGGCAAACCCTGAACTGGCAGAACTGAACTATGACGATATTCACTACTTCGTGCGCGCTGGCGAGCGCCCGCAGACTGATTGGGACGCCGTGCCGCAGGAGATCAAGAACACCTTCGAGCGGTTGGGCATCCCCGAAGCGGAGCGCAAGTTCCTGGCAGGCGTCGGCGCACAGTACGAGTCGGAAGTGGTCTATCACTCGCTGCGCGAAGAGTGGGCGAAGCAGGGGGTGATTTTCCTCGACACCGATACCGGGTTGAAGGAGTACCCGGAGATCTTCAAGCAATACTTCGGTACGGTCGTGCCGGCGGCGGATAACAAGTACGCTGCGCTGAACACAGCGGTCTGGTCGGGCGGGTCGTTCGTCTACGTGCCGAAGGGGGTGCACGTCGATATTCCGCTTCAGGCGTACTTCCGCATCAATGCGGAGAACATGGGTCAGTTCGAGCGCACCCTGATTATCGTCGAGGAAGGTGCGTCGGTGCACTATATCGAGGGATGCACCGCGCCGATCTACAGCACTAACTCGCTGCACTCGGCAGTGGTTGAGATTATCGTGATGAAGGGCGGCAAGTGCCGCTATACCACAATCCAGAATTGGGCGAACAATATCTTCAACCTGGTGACCAAGCGCGCCATCGCCTATGAAGAGGCGAGCATGGAGTGGGTCGATGGCAACATCGGTTCGCGCCTGACGATGAAGTACCCGTCGGTCTACCTGATGGGGCGCGGCGCGCGCGGCGAGGTGCTCTCGGTGGCGTATGCCGGCAAAGGGCAGCACCAGGACGCCGGCGCCAAAATGGTGCATATCGCGCCAGATACGACGAGCCGCATCACCAACAAGTCGGTCTCGAAGAATGGCGGCAAGACGACGTACCGCGGTCTGGCGAAGGTGGCGCCGGGCGCAACCGGGGCGAAGATCAATGTGAACTGTGACGCGCTCATCCTGGATGAGAAGTCGGCGTCCGATACGATCCCGTACATCGAGATCGAGGAAGACCGCTGCACCCTGGCGCACGAGGCGACGGTGGGGCGCATCGGCGAGGAGCAACTGTTCTACCTGATGAGCCGCGGCATCAGCGAGGCGGATGCGCTGTCGATGATCGTGCTCGGTTTTATGGAGCCGTTCACGCGCGAACTGCCGATGGAGTACGCCGTTGAACTCAACCGTCTCATTCAACTCGAGATGGAAGGGTCGGTGGGATAAGAGGCGAGCGGCAAGCAACAGGAAGGTCGTGCGCGTTCCACATTGAACGTGGCAGACGGGAAGGTTGAAGGCGCAAAGGAATTGCGCGTTCCGTGGCGAACGTACAATCCTTTGCGCCTTGTGTCTTTGTAAGAGTGTTCAACCTTTGATGAAGAAGTGTCGCTCAGGCGCCGGTCGCGCTCCGGATGTCCCGCAAGATCGCATCAACCTGCTCCGGCGATTGTCCATGCCGTGCCAATACCTGCGCTGTGAGATCTAACACCCTGTCTGCAAACCGTTGTGCAATATCGTGCCGTAATCCCTGCCCGATATAGAGTTTCAACAAAGCTTCAGCCGACATATCACGACTTGCAGCAACTTCCTGTACCATTGCGAAGGTATCGGTTGGCAAGTTTAGAGTAATCGTGATTGTCGGGCGAGGACGAAGATGGAGCTCGGTTGGGAACTCAGGCTGACTCATAGAGTTTCCTTATCCATCACGCAATAGCCTGCATACTCGCTTCGTGCCAGGTGTATGATAGCATACGCGACCTTCAGACGAGACGTGGCAAGCATGAAACCACAATCGCACCCACCAACACGTCCAGCGTGCGGCGCTGCTCAGTCGGGTGAGTTAGCCCTCCGAAACAGGAGCCTGACCCCCTCCCCGCTAAAATTGGTGCTCCAAACGAAGAACCGACGTGGTACAATGGTACTGTTTGTATGACCGGTCGTCGCTCGTTGGAGGTGCTGCGCCGATGCAACCCATAGCCTTAACCCCGGAACTTGTCGCTCGCGCAGGCAAACATATCGCAGCCGCGCTGCGTCGCAATCCCGGCATCGATGCGGCGGCGCTGTGCGCGCTGAACGGTCAGGTGTTGTGGGCCAGCGATCCGGCATTCGAGCGCGCTGCGCCTTCCATTGCCCGGATCGGCATCATGTCGCTCAAATTATGGGTCAAGGTGCGTTCGGGCAAACTGGACCGCATTGGTCTGGTGACGGGAGAGGGTACGGTTGATATTATTTTCGTACCGCCGATCGGATCGGTGCTGGTTGCCAGCGGGCGCGACGCGGGAACCGGATGGCTGGAGAATGAGCCGCTGGCGCTGCTTGAAGCGCTCGGTCTTTCAATGCGATCCCCCCTCGTTTCGCCGAACGGTCGCCCGTAACAGGCGCCGGATTGGGTCTCTGGCGCGCAGCGTCGTGTGATGCCGCGCGTTTTGTTGTTTCTTGACGCACGAATGAGGTTGAACACAATGGCTGAGTTCGTCAAACTTGCAACGATCCATGACCTGCCCGACGGCGGTATGCGGGCTGTGGAGTACAACGGTCGGCGGATCGCCCTGTTTCGCGCTGGCGGGACGATCTATGCCACCGATGATATCTGTTCCCATGCATATGCAGAGTTGAGCGAAGGGTTCTTCGATCCCGACGACGGTACGGTGGAATGCCCGCTGCATGGCTCACGCTTCGATGTGCGCACCGGGCGCCCGCTGACATTGCCAGCGTTCGCGCCGATTGAGGTGTTCGAGGTGCAGGTGCAGGGAGACGATGTGCTCGTGCGCGTTGCCTGATGCAGGCATTGCTTGACTCTTGCTTCCCCCGGCAGTACAATATAGTTGATTAAATTAAGCAGCCTACTTCAGAATTACGTGGGGGAGGTTCTGATGAGTGGTTATGCTCACCCTGAGGCGCTGGTTGACACCGCCTGGGTTGCCGATCATTTGAACGATCCGAAGGTGCGGATCGTGGAGTGCGACGAGGACATTCTGCTCTACGATCAGGGGCATATCCCCGGTGCGGTGAAGATCGACTGGGTCGGCGAACTCAACGACCCGATCATCCGCGACTATCTGGATCGCGAACGGTTCGAGCAGTTGATGGTCTCGAAGGGGATCAGCAACGATACGACGGTGGTTTTCTACGGCGATAAGCACAACTGGTGGGCAACCTACGCACTGTGGGTCTTCAAACTCTTTGGACATGCCGACGCACGGATTATGAATGGCGGGCGCGCCAAATGGATTGCCGAAGGGCGCCCGTTGACGCGCGAGGTTCCTTCCTACCCGCCGGGCGAGTACCATGCGCCGGAGCGCAATGATGCCGCCATTCGCGCATTCCGCGATCAGGTGCTGGCGCATATCCGGCAGGGTGGTACGGCGCTGGTCGATGTACGCAGTCCGCAAGAGTATACCGGCGAGCGTCTGCACATGCCAGAGTATCCGCAGGAGGGCGCACTGCGCGGCGGTCACATTCCTACGGCGGTGAATATCCCGTGGGCGAGCGCCGTGCGGGAGGATAGCACCTTCAAGAGCGCCGACGAACTGCGTGAACTGTACGCCAGCAAAGGCATTACACCGGACAAGGATGTGATTGCCTACTGCCGCATCGGTGAGCGATCCAGCCATACCTGGTTCGTGCTGACGTACCTGCTTGGCTATCCGAAAGTCCGCAATTATGACGGCAGCTGGACGGAGTGGGGCAACGCGGTTGGTCTGCCGATCGAGAAATAACCTGTACACCTATGTCTGACCTGCCATCCGCTCTGCCGCCGCGTCTGCGCGCGATTGTCGCCGGGTTTCAGGCGGCGGACAGAGCGGAAAAACTGGAGCTGCTGCTCGAATATTCGGACCGACTGCCGCCGCTGCCGGATCATCTGCGCAACAATCGTGCTGCAATGGAGCAGGTACACGAATGCGCCACTCCGGTGTATGCGGCGGTAGAGTCACACGACGAGCGGTTGACGTTTCACATCGATGTTCCCGAAGAGTCGCCGACGGTGCGCGGCTATGCGGCGCTGCTGCGCGACGGTCTTGAAGGTGCGACGCCGGAAGAGGTGCTCGCCATTCCAGGCGATTTCTTCTACGCAATGGGGTTGCACCAGGTGCTTTCGCCACAGCGACTGAACGGTATCAGTTATCTGCTGGCGTATCTGAAGCGGCTCGCCACACGGGAACTGGCGAAACGGAACGGGTGATGGATCGCGCGGCGCTCATTGCGCGTCTGCTGAACCATTATGAACATCCACGCCATCGCGGTCCCCTTGTCGATGCCGATGTGACACTGACCGGCGGTCATCCTGAATGCGGCGACGTCATCACCATCTATCTGAAGGTTGAACCGCCGGATCGCATCACAGCAGTCTCCTTTGAGGGGCGCGGGTGCACAATTTCGCAGGCGGCGGCTTCGATACTGACCGAACTCGCTGCCGGTGCGACATTTGCAGCAGTTGAGACGATGACGCCGGACGAGATGATCGATCTCCTGGGACGTGAAGTGGTCGGAACGCGACCGCGTTGTGCAACGCTGGCACTGCGGATATTGAAGGCAGCGATCTCAACCTGCCGGATGGGAAAGATGTCGTGAGTCTGCGCGTATTTGAGGAACGGATAGACCGCCGCAGCACGCTGATCGATCTGGTCGGCAACACGCCGCTGCTGCGCCTGGCGCGGATCGATCCCGATCTGCCGCCTGGCGTTGCTGTCTATGCCAAGGCGGAATGGTACAACCCCGGCGGTTCGGTCAAGGATCGTCCGGCGTTGTGGATGATCCGCGATGGCGAACGACGCGGTTTGTTGCGTCCCGGCATGCGGATCGCCGATGCAACCAGCGGCAACACCGGCATCGCCTATGCGACGCTTGGTGCGGCGCTCGGCTATCAGGTGACGCTGGCGCTGCCCGCCAATGCCAGCCCTGAACGGCGGCGGATTCTCCGTTCTCTCGGTGCAGAACTGGTGCTCACCGATCCATTGGAGGGCATGGATGCGGCGATACGCAAGATCCGCGCGCTGGTGCAGGAATACCCGGAGCGCTACTTCTACCCGGATCAGTACAACAACCCCGCCAACCCGCGCGCCCACGAGGAGAGCACCGGTCCCGAAATCTGGACGCAAACCGACGGTCGCGTGACGCACTTCGTGGCAGCGTTGGGTACCAGCGGCACGTTCATGGGCATCGGGCGCTTTCTGCGTACACGCAATCCTGCCGTGCGCCTGATCGCTGTCCAACCCGATGGACCCTACCACGCGCTGGAGGGCGTCAAGCATATGGCATCGACGACGCTGGTTCCCGGTATTTATGATCCGACGCT
>Ga0209809_1002477_pt1 | contig 12947 bp, 14 predicted proteins | sample YNPMSTMetaG_FD_186172 | JGI IMG/M metagenome (GOLD analysis project Ga0209809, IMG submission 186172) | Anoxygenic and chlorotrophic microbial mat microbial communities from Yellowstone National Park, USA - YNP MS-T MetaG (SPAdes) (version 2) ... | reverse complement strand
CTTTTCGCTTCCATGCTTCCCAGCGGGGTCTCCAGCGTCCGGTTTTCTGAAGGATAAACCACCGCAGCATCGGCGCCACCCGCCACGTCCGCATCGTGGTTTCCCGCCACCACTCCGCCGGATGGAGGGTCACTTCTTCCACCAGCCCGGTTTGGGCCAGTTCTTCCAGCCGCCACTGAGCCCGTTGGGCCTCGTGGCGCCGGAGCCTGCCGGTCAGGCTGGCGACCCAGGCCACCGGCCAGGGTTTCCAGATTGCGCCGGCCAGCATTGCGCCCATCGGTCCTCCGCGCAGGGTTCGCCAGAGCAGGCGCGTGATTTCCCACCTCACCTTCGGGCCGACCCGGTTCCACTGGCGTTCTATGGCCCACAGGACGGGGTCCCAGTCTTCCCGGGCCCGGGCCTGCTCCAGGTCCTGGAGCAGATTTTCCCACCCCTCCTCTTGGGCTGCCGGTATCGTTACCCGCAGTCCGAAGGGGTGCCATCCCAGCGCGTCGCCGACCGCAATGGCCATTGCCCTCTCTTCCGGCTGAATCGTTCTATTCAGGACCTTCTCCACCAGGAGGAGGCCCTCTTCTTCCCGCATTCCCTCCAGGTGCCATTCGGCGATGCGGTCGGAGGGGAGCCATTCCTCCAGCCATTCTCGGACCCTTGCGCCCTTCTGAGAGGCGATGGCGAAGACGACCTGAGGGCCTTTCGGGCCCACCAGGGCGGCCAGGTCTTCCCGGCGGTGGAGGCTGTCCAGGAGCAGGTCGTCCACGATGACCAGGAGCCGTCGTTCGGGCTGGCTGACCCAACGGGCCCAGGCTGTCTGGGCCGAGCCGCGAGTCTCCACGCCGGCTTCCCAGCAGGCCCGGCGGATCAGGAATTCTTTCTCCCCCGTGTCTTCGGTTCCCTCCAGCCAGAGGATGCCGTCCCGGAAGTGCTTCTGGACCTGGGGGTTTTGGGCCAGAGCAGTCAGGAGGGTGGTTTTTCCCACGCCGGCCATTCCGGTCAGGAGGAGGGCATCCCAGCGGGCCTGCCGCCAGTGCTCCCAGGAAGTGGCCGCCTGTCGTAACTGAAGCCCTTCCACCCGTTCCACGAATTCGGTGGTCAGGGGGCGGATCGGTGGGGGGAGGGGCCGGGGTTTTCCCGCTCTCCACCAGTCCCGGAAACTCTGTTCCCCGGAGGATTCCACCACGCGGCGGGTCAGGGTGCGCCAGATGTCCTCCCAGGACCAGCCCAGGGGGGCGATGCCGTCCAGCACCTCGGCCACCGTCCAGTCCTCCTGGAACTCCCGGAATCGGCGATGCAGGGCCATCAACAGCCACAGCCCGCTCTCCACATCGGGGGGTCGGTCTCCCCGCAGCCAGTGGGAGAGGGTGCTCTCGGTGACGTGGGCTTCGGCAGCGATCTCCCGCTGCTTCAGGCCCAGGCGCTGCATCCATTCCCGCAGCGCTTCCGCAAAGAGGTCGGGTCGGGTTGGGGGGTTCGGGATGACCATCTTGTCCTTTCCTGTCATTCGGCTTCGCATTTTATCCCGATTAGGCCCAACGAGCAAGTTTTGGCCCCTTTGGAGCAAGTTTTCCCGTTGACGGAGCAAGTTCTCCGGGGGTATGATGAGTGCGGATGTCCGTGCCGGGCCCGGCATCCGACATATCTCACCATCATCCGAGGGCTCGGGGAACCGGTTCTGCCGTGCCCTCCGGCAGAGGAGGGCGAGATGAAGAAGAAGCGCACTGTCTCCCGGAAGGGCCGCGCTCGCCGGCGGCCGGGCTTCAGCGGGACGCCCGGTCAGCGGGAGTTCAAGCGGCTCATCGTGGAGATTCTGCGGCGCGCCCGCGCCGGATGAGGGGCGGGGGTGACTTGCCCCGTCGGCCCCGCATCGGTATAATGGGGGCCGGGCCGGAGGGTCCGGTCCCCCATTCTTTTGGAGGAGGTGACCGATGGAGGAGCGGAAAGAGGGGGAGGTCTTGTTGGGGCAGCCGCTGGGGCGGGCGCGGCGGGCGAAGCCGCAGCGGGTGACGCCGTATCAGGACACGGAGACGCCGCGGAATGCGGTGATTTACGTGCGGGTGTCGCGGGAGGAGCAGGCGCAGGGGCACTCGCTGGAGGCGCAGGAGCGGGAGTGTCGGGAGTTTCTGGCGCGGGAGAAGCCGCACTGGAATCTGGTGGGGGTGTTTCGGGACGAGCATTCGGGGAAGAAGCCGGACCGGCCGGGGTTTCGGCGGATGATGCGGATGATCTATGAGGGGAAGGCGAACGTGATTGTGTGCCATCACCTGGATCGGTTTTCGCGGAGTTTGCACGACATTCTGGTGTACCTGCGGGAGTTGGAGGAGATGAATGTGGTGATGGCGTTTGCGAAGGATCGGTTTGACTTTTCCACGGAGGAGGGGCGGCTGCAGTTTCACATTCTGGCGGTGTTTGCGGACTGGTACGTGCAGAATCTGGCGCGGGAGGTGCGGAAGGCGAAGGTTGCGCGGGTGTTGAAGGGGTATCACAACAACCAGTTGCCGTTTGGGTATCGGCGGGGGGCCGGAGGGGTGGGGGAGCCGGATCCGGAGGCGGCGGGGGCGGTGCGGGAGGCGTATGAGCGGTATGCGACGGGGAACTACACGGATCGGGAGATAGCGGATTGGTTGAATCGGGAGGGGTATCGGACGCGGCGGGGGCGGTTGTGGACGAAGGACGGGGTGCGGGAGATGTTGCAGAACGAGTATTATATGGGGATGGTGAAGTATCGGGGGTCGCTGTATCCGGGGCGGCACGAGGCGATTGTGCCGAAGGCGTTATGGGAGCGGGTGCAGGAGGTACGGGAGGCGCATGCGCGTGCGCCGCGGGCGTATGCGCCGCCGGTGCGGGTGTATCTATTGTCGGGGCTGGGGCGGTGTGCGCACTGTGGGCGGACGTTGCGGGCGCAGGGGGGCCGGGGGCGGTATGCGTATTATCGGGAGATGTCGGCGGAGCGGGGGTATGACGATTGTCCGATGGCGGGACGGGGGATTCGGATGGACGAGGCGGAGGAGCAGTTGGGGTGGTTGATGATGGGGTTTGCGTTACCGGCGGAGTGGCAGGAGGAGATTCGGGCGGCGCTGGAGGACGAGGAGGCGCGGGCGGCGGTGGAGGCGGAGCGGGTGCGGCTGGCGGAGAAGTTGCAGCGGATAGGGGAGTTGTATGCGGACGGGGTGTACAGTCGGGAGGAGTACGAGGCGGCGCGGGACGAGGTGAAGCGGCGGTTGGAGGCGCTGGTGGTGCCGGACCCGGTGGGGGTGGTGGAGGCGGGGTATCGTCTGGAGACGCTGGGGGATGTGTGGCCACAGGCGCGAGCGGAGGAGCGGCAGCAGATTTGTCGGTTGATGTTGCGGGAGGTGTATGTGGATTTGGGGGCGGGGCGGATTGTGCGGCTGGTGCCGGAGGAGGACTTTCTGCCGCTGTTTCGGTATCATCCGTATCTGGAGGCGGATGGGGAAGGGGGGTATCGGGTGAAGTGGCCGGAGGGGTTTACGAAAGCAGGTGAAAAACCCGCTTGACAATGGAGAACAATGTGGTATAATTGAGGTCAAATGAAAACGCCAGCGCTGTGGGGGCAGCGCTGGCGGCAGGCAAAATGCCGGGGACCTTAACAACGGGTAGGGGAGACTGGGCGCACCCTCAGTGCGATCCGCCGGGCATTTTACCTTTAACGGGGCCGACGGGCGTGGTAGCCTTCGGCAAGTAACGTCCGCCGGACAGCCCGGGAGGGTGCTCCGGTCACCCGGCCCGTAAGGGATTATACCATACTTCGCCCATAGTGCAAGTCCAGGGCCCGATGGAGGAATCCGTCGGGCCTTTTTGTTGCTCTTTGCGCCCGACGGAGGCAGACTGTCGGGCGCGTTTTGTTTGGATCCGATGTACCCAATTCATAGGACAAGGAGGGGACCGATGCACGACATAGAGTGGGTGAAGCGGAAGGGGTTGCCGGCCTCGCTGGAGTTGTTCACGGTGGCGGAGGCGGCGAGCATCCTGGGGGTGAGCCGGAAGCTGGTGGGCGCCTGGATTCGGGATGGGGTGCTGCCGGCGGTTCGGCTGGGGCCGGGGCAGCGGTTGCTGCGGATACGGCGGTCGGACCTGGAGGGGTTCATTGCCCGCTACCAGATTACGCCGCCTTCCCAGCGGGTGCGTCCGGAGGAGGTGGAGGGGGAGGTGGGGCGGATGGTGGGGGTGAGGGAGTCGGAGGGGGAAGATGTGGGGCGGTGATCGGGGGGAGAGCGGTCGGGAAGAGGAGCGCTGGCGGGCGCGGCGGCGGATACTGAGTGCACTGGATGAGATTGTGGCCCAGTGCACGGTGCAGGCGGAGTTGCTGGAGCGGCAGGACGGGGCGGCGCCGGTGCTGGTGACCGAGGGGGTGGTGGAGTGGGTGCGGCGGGTGGCGCAGGCGCTGGTCCGGTACGGGGAGGGGGAGTACGCCCGGGCGGCGGCGCTGGCGGACATCACCGGGATGGGGGAAGGTGATGATGAGGAAGATGCGCCGGTGTGAACGCTGTGCCCTGTACGAGGCCGGGGTAACGCCCGGCTGGGGGTGGTGCTGGCGAGGGGACCCGCTCCGGGAAAGTCGGAGATACCGCCGTCCGGTGCGAGGGACGGATCGGGCCTGCCGGTCGTTTTCTCTTCAAGGAGGCGCGGATGTCGGAGATAAACCTTCTCATCGTGGCGGTGGTGGCGGTGGGGGCGGGCATCCTGCTCATTAAATTTGGGCAGGTCATTGCTCGCTTCCTGCTGGTCCTGGGGGGCCTGATTGTAGCCGCCATCATCGGGCTGGCCTTTCTGGAGCAGGCCCGGGCGACGCGTGCGGTGGCGGCGACGGCTTCTATTGCGGCCACCGGGCAAGCGGCGACCTCGGCATCGCTGGCCGGCGTGGTCATCCTGATTCTGTTCTTTCTGGTAGCAGGGGGCGGGGTGGCGGCGTACCTCTATCTCCGCCGCCAGCGCCAGCGGCCCCGCTGGCTCCCCGGCCCCAATGCGTACTGGGGGCAGGTCGGGACGGCTCCCGGTCCTGCCGGATACCCCCTGCCCGCGCCGCCGGCCTACCCGTACCCGATGTACTTCATTCCGCCCCAGCCGTATTCGTTCCCATACCCGATGTATCCGTATCCTCAGGTGGGAGCAGATGAGGAAGACAACGACCTGGCCCTGCCGTGGTGGGAATAACGTCCTGGCCCTGGGGGTCACCGGGGTGGTTCTGGCGTTGCTGGCCGTTTCCTGCGCCACTACGCCCACGTCGTACGGACCGGTGCACCCGGCCATCACCTCCACGATGCTCCAGCAGACGGTGGAACGGGGGGCGGTGGACCTGTACCTGAGCGGCATCCAGGCCCAGGAGACCCTGCAGGCGGTCCACGCGATGGAGACGGCCACCGCCGTGGCCGGGCGCTCCACCGCTACGGCTCAGGCCCAGGCCATTGCGGCCACCCGGGCGGCGTGGGAAGCGGAGGCGACCCGCACCGCCTGGGTCGCCACCGCCACCGCCGCCAGCCACCAGGCCACCGCAACGGCTCAGGCCCAGGCTGCTGCCGCCACCGCAACGGCCACCGCCTGGGCCGCCACCGCCACAACGGACGCCATTGCCTGGAGCCAGGCCGCCACTGCCACCCGCTCCGCGTGGGAGGTAGATGCGACCGCCACTGCCGTGTATGCGGCGGCGGTCGCCACGGCCCAGGCGGCGCAGGCGGAGGAGGCCCGGCTGGAGGCGGAGCGGGCGCGGCTCACCTACCCGGTCCGGGCGTACGGCCCCTGGGTTCTGCTCCTCACGGCGTTCGCCCTGCTCCTCTGGGCCGGATACCGGATGACGAAGGCGGCGGAGGCGCGGGTGCGGGCCGTTCCCCGCGATGCTCGCGGGGATGCGCCGATCCTGGTGCTCCCCCTGCAGGGGGGCGGGGAGACGGTCATTGACCCCGACCGCTCCTTCGGGCCAGCCCTGGAGGTACGGGGCGAGGTCTCCCAGCCCCAACTGGCCCCGCCGGAGTACCAGGATAGAGTCACGGCACGCCTCCAGGCGGTCCATCTACTCACTCACGGTTTGCCAGGGCGGGTATCGCCTCACTCCCGCCGCCGTCTCCCGCCGGGGTTCGGCGGCGGCCTGCGCCGGGTGCTGGTCCTGCGGCGGCTGGACCAGGCCGCCGCCAGCGGTGTCCTCCCCCCGCCGATGGTCCAGGCACTGGAGGCGGACTGGCGCAAAGTCCAGGAAGGGGAGGTGGAGGGATGAACGAGGCGTATCAGACCTGGAACGTGGTCATTGCCACCCTGCGTCAGCGGGGGCTGCTGGGCAGTGGGCAGTCCCCCGTCGCCGACGGCATTCTTCTCCCCGACCGGTTGATCTTCGTTCTGGATATGCAGCGACTGGCGGGTATTCCCCGGGAGGCCTGGCTGGACCCGGACCTGCACCGGCAACTGCGGGCCGCACTGGGGGCCGCCCGGTCGTGGTTACCGACTCCTTCGGGCTGGCGGTCCAGGTGGGCCGCCAGCCCATCCAGCCCCCGCAGCCCCTGCCCCGACACATCCCCCTGGACCTCTCCCACTGCCCGCCCGGGCTGAAATACCCGGTGCCGCTGGGGGTGGGGCGGCGCGGCCCGGTGTGGGCGTCTCTGCCCGACCTGGGGCACATCCTGGTGGGAGGAACAACCCGCACGGGCAAGACGGCGTGGATTCGGACCGTGCTGACGGCGCTGGTCTCCGTCCATACCGCCGATGAGGTCTGTATTGCCATTGTGGACCCGAAGGGGGTGGACTTCTCCGGCTGGCAGACGGCGCACACCCTGGGGGTGGCAACGGATGTGGACGGTGCGACCCACCTGGTAGGGGAGGTGCTGAACGAGGCGGAGGCCCGCCAGTTCCGATTTGCGGCGGTGGGGGCAACGAACCTGGCGGCCTACGTGCGGGCCGCCGGGCCGTTGCCTGTGCTGGTGCTGGTGGTGGACGAGTTCATTGACCTGGCGGTGCTGGCGGGCCCACGCAGTCCGTTCTACCGGTCCCTTCTGCGGCTGGCGTCCAAAGGGGCCGGGCTGGGCATCTACCTGGTGCTCTCCGCCACCAACCCGAAGGCGGAGGTCATCAACACCCTGGTTCGGGCCAACTGCTCCACCCGCGTGGCGTTCCGGTGCGCCGAGCGGCGGCAGTCAGAGGCGATTCTGGAGACGGCGGGGGCGGAGGGGCTTCCGGCGGTGCCGGGGCGGATGCTGGTTCGGCTGCCGGGGAGCAACCGGTTGGTGGAACTCCAGGGGTATTACGTGGAAGGAACGCCGTCGGCCGGGACGGGTCCGGTTCTCTCGGATGAGGAGCGGGAACTGGTGGCGTATGCGGTGGAGCGGCTGGACGGGGCGTTTCCGGTGGGGCAGTTGGCGGAGGCGTTTCGGGGGCGGATGACGGCGTGGCGGATTCGGATGTTGGCGGAGGATTGGGAGCGGCGGGGGTGGCTGACCCGTCCGCGTCACGCCACGGACCCGCGCCGTGTAACCGATGAACTGCTGGAGATGGCGGGGCTGGCCCGCACAGGCACACAGGCCGCACAGGGCGCATAGGGCCGCATAGGGAGAATGACCAATGACAGAATGACCAATGACCAGTGACAGAATGACCAATGACCAGAAGGAGGAAAGGCGATGGCCGAGACGAGACCCACGAAGATGTGTCCGCTGTTCTCGCTGGGATCGGAGATGTACGAGGAGTGCCGGAGGGACTGCGCCTGGTTCATAGAGATGTCGGGGGAGTGCTGCCTGGTGCGGGTCTACCGGGCGCTGGACTTCTTCACCCAGGTAGTGCAGTTTTCCGACCCCGACCTGCCGGCGGCGATCACCGTCCGGAGAATGGTCAAATAGCAAGAGGCAAGATTGCAAGAGGCAAGAGGCAAGAGGCAAAGGAGGCGGAAATGGATAAGCGGACGTTGTTGGTGGGGGTAGACCCCGGGTTTGGCGGTTTCAAGGCCGCCTGGGTGACGGAGTCGGGGGTGCAGGTGGCCGTCGTCCCCTCGGTGGTGGGGGCGGGGCGGGCCGACCTGGGCCTGCTCTCCGCCGGAGACCTGACCCGCCGCCCCCGCATCCTCCCCGACCGGGTCACCTTCGGAGAAACGGAGTACCTGGTGGGGGAGGCGGTGTTCCGGTATGCCCGGCCGGTGCAGCGGATGGACTTCCTGCGGCTCTCCGACGGGCCGGAACTGCGGGCCCTCTTCTACGCCACCCTCTATCGCCTGCTGGGGGCGGGGGAGCACACCCTGGCGGCGATGGTGGGGCTGCCGGTGGAGGTGATGGCGGACCGGGAGCGGGCGCTGGAGACGCTGGCGGGCCTGCGGCGGTGGATGGTGGGGGAGCACCGGTTCGCCGTCAACGGGGAGGAGGTACGGCTGGAGGTGACGGCGGTACGGGCGATGGCGCAGCCGGCGGGGGCGTTCTTCGCCTGGGGGCTGGATAACGGGGGGCGGTGGGCCCGGAGCCGGGCGGACCTCCAGTCGCCGGTGGCGGTATGCGACATCGGATTCAACACCCTGGACCTCTTCGCAGTGGAGGGCGGGGAGGTCGTGGGGCGGTTCACGGGCGGGGACACGGCGGGGATCCGGCGGGCGGCGGAGATGCTGATCCAGGGGGTGCGGGATCGGTATCGTTTGAGCCTGAGTTTGCCGGAGGCGGACGGGTTGCTGCGGGGGCAGGAGCCGCAGCGGGTTGTGGCGGGGGAACGGGTGGACCTGCGGCCACTGGTGCGGCAGGCACTGGAGAATACCGCCTCGGAGGTGGTGACCTTCATAGAGAGCCGGTGGGGGAACGGGCGGCAGTTTGCCCACCTGCTGTTTGTGGGGGGCGGGGCGGCCCTGCTGCGGGAGGCGCTGCTGCGGCAGTATCCGCACGGGGTGGTGCTGCCGGAGCCGGTGACGGCCAATGCGGTGGGGCTGGCCCGCTATGCGGTGCGGGCATTCAAGTAGACGGGGACAGGTGGGGACACTTGTCCCCACTTGTACCCATTGGGGGCACTATGGAGATCAAGATTCGGCTCTACCCAGGCCGGGATGACGACCTGCTCTGCTGGCTGGCGGGGATGGAGGGTCAGCCGTACGGGGCGAAGTCCCAGGCGGTGAAGGAGGCGCTGCGCCGGGGGCTGGGGATGAATTCGCCTGCGGCCCCGGCCGGGGCGGCGGTGGACCTGGCCGAAATCCGCGCCGTGGTGGAGGCGGCGGTGGAGGCGGCGCTGGCCCGGCTGGAGGGGGCGGTGGTGGCCCGCCCGGCGCCGGATGCGGCGGACGACGAGGCGGAGCGCCTCCTGGACGCGCTGGGGGAGGTGCTGATGCTGTGAAGTCGGTGGTTCGGGGGTACGGGTCTCTCCCCTGGCTGGGGCACTGGCTGCGTTCATCCCCGGCCCCGGGCTGCGTTCCGGAGGGGGAGGTCGGGGCTCCGGCTGCGTTCGTCCCCGACCCCAGGCTGCGTTCTGGGAAGGAGACCGTGGACGATGACCACCGACCACCGACGACGGACCACGGACGACAGACGACAGACCACTGACGGCTGACGGCTGACGACTGACGACTGATGGCTGACGGCTGACGGCTGACGGCTAACGACTGACGGAGGGAACGATGGCGAAGTTCATCTTGCTGGAGGATGTAGAGGTGGAGACCGTTCGGGAGGGGATGGAGCAGTGGATTCTGCTCTCTCCCACCCCGGCGGGGGAGGCGCTGGCGCTGCTGCTGACGGGGGAGGCTCCGGTGCGGCGGGGCGGTCGGCTGGCGGTGCGGCACGATCGGGAGGTGGACCGGCGGCTGGTGACGCTGATAGATGGGCTGATCAGTTTGCGCTGGGACCACCCGACCTTCACCCAGTTGGAACTGGTGGGGTCTTCGGGGTTGTGGGAGCAGGAGGGGTGAGATGGCAGACCTGCCTCCACGGTATATTAATGTTTCGCCGGATGTGGTGTACGACGAGGGGTTGCCGGACCCGCTGTTTCGGACGTACCTTCGGTTGCGGGGGCTGGCGTGGGCGACGAACTATCGGGAGACGCCGGCGCTGTGGCCGGAGGAGGTGATGGGGGTGTGCGGGTGCAGCGAGCGGTCGCTGCGGGGGCATCTGGCGGCGCTGCGGGAGCGGGGGCTGATCACGGTGCAGCGGCGGTCAGATGGGCGGATGGTGATCCGGTTTCCGGAGAAGGGGGCGGGTGCGGCGCCGGGGGAGGTTGGGGTGGAGGGACGGCAAAGTTTTGCCGGGGCGGAGGGCCTGGAGCGGCAAACTTTTGCCGGAGCAGAGGAGCGGGAGCGGCAAAGTTTTGCCGGGACGGAGATGAAACGGCAAACTTTTGCCGCCGGAGAGGGTTCGGAGCGGCAAAGTTTTGCCGATTCAGCGGCGAAACGGCAAACTTTTGCCGCCGATGCTGTTGCTGCTGCTGTTAATGACTCAGAACAGGATCAAGATTTCAGAAAGAGGAACAGCAGCAACAGCAGCAACAGCAGCAACAATGCGGGCGGGCGGCAAAGTTTTGCCGGACGGCAAAGTTTTGCCGCCGGAGGGGGGCGGAAGCGGCAGAGTTTTGCCGGAAGTGGTGCCGGGGGGCGGCGGAAGCGGCAGAGTTTTGCCGGAAGTGGTGCCGGGGGGCGGCGGAAGCGGGATGGCGGCGGTGGGCGCGGCGAAGCGGATGCCGATGGGGTTCTGCCGGAGGACCTGCTGGAGAAGTTGGGTCGGATCAGGTTTTGCGGCCCGGGGCCGATGCGGGAGCTGCGGGAGGCGTGGCGGCGGAATCCGGAGCGGGTGCGGGGGTGGGTGGAGTATATGCTGTCGGAGATTGAGCGGGGGAGGGACCTGGGTGGGGGGTATCTGCTGGAGGTCCTGCGGTCGGGGGAGGATCCGCCGCGTGGGCGGCGGCCGGAGGACGACCGCCGCCGGTACATTGAGGGGGATCACGTCCGGTATTGAGTGGAGGGGCGATGGCGGAGTATTTGCATTCGGAACTGACGGGGAAGATTCTGGCGGCGTACTTTGCGGTGTACCGGGAGTTGGGGTTGCGGCGGGCGGCGTACCCGGAGGGGGAGTTGGTGCAGGCGCTGGCAGTGGAGTTGCGGCGGCGGGGGCTGGGGGTGCGGGTGGAGGTGCCGGTGGCGCGGCGGTATCGGGAGCGGCGGATCGGGGAGGGGGCGGTGGACCTGGTGGTGGAGGAGAAGGTGGCGGTGGAGGTGAAGCGGGTGCGGCGGCTGACGGAAGAGCACCGGGCGCAACTGGAGGCGTACCTGCTGGACGGGGGATGGGCGGTTGGGCTGCTGGTGAACTTTGGGGGTGAGAAACCCCAGTGGCGGCGGGTGTACGTGGCGGCGAACGACCCGACGGCCAGGCGGGGTGATGCAACAGAGAAACCAGATGTTGGGAGGTGAGCGATGTGCTTGCGGTTAGTTTTCGGGTACGGGGAGGAGGATTTTGAACGGGCACGGCAGGGGGTGGTGAATGCGTTGCGGCGGGGGCTGCTGCGGTGGGCGGTGGAGCCGGTGTCGGAGGCGGAAGGGCTGGTGCGGGAGGTGGTGGCGGGGGTGTCGGCGGGGGAGGTGGAGGAGTGGGCGGAGGGGGTGGGGCAGGGGCTGCGGAGGCTGGTGGAGCGGCTGGTGGTGCGGCTGGGGGCGCAGGCGGCGCGGATAGAGGCGCTGGAGCGGGAGCGGGAGGGGTTGCGGTGGCAGTTGGCGGCGTATGAAGCGGAGGCGCCGGTGGAGCAGTTGCGAGCGGTGACGGCGGAACGGGATCAGTGGCGGGGGGAGGCGGTGCGGTTGAGGGAGCGGGTGCGGGCGCTGGAGGGGATGCTGGCGGGGGCGGAGGCGCGGCATCGGGAGGAGGTGAGCCGTCTGCGGGAGGAGGTGGCGGCGTTGAACCGGATCATCGTGGAGCAGCAGGAGGCGCTGAATGCGGTGACGGGGCGGAAGCGCCGGGAGGCGGCACCGGTGAGCGAGGAGGAAGTCTGACCGGGGAGGGGACGGGGGAGAACGGTGAGCCCCCCAAAAATCCCCCTCCCCCAAAAAATCATCCCAGAAAAGGAGAGGGTCCGCTGTCATGGCAGCGGATTTTTGCGGAAATCAGCCCTATTTTTGGGGATACCCGGAGGTGAGGAATGAATCGGAAACCTTCTATGCCGAAAGGGGAGTCCGTGGACGTGGAAGCGCTGCGGAAGGCGCTGGAGGAGGCGTTTCCGGACGGACGGTGGTTGCGGTTGTTGGAGGTGTTTCTGCCCACGGGGGTGGCGGACTACGGGCAGATGCAGCGGGTGACGGGGCTTTCGCGGGACCAGATGGACGTTCTGCTGGAGCGGTTGGCCCGGTTGGGGGGTGGGAGCGTGGTGCGTCCGTATTCGTTTGGGGTGCCGCGGCCGGGGGTGCGGGGGCGGCCGGCGGTGGTGTACGGGCTGGGGGAGGCGGGGGCAGCGCTGCTGCGGGCGGCGGGGCACCGGGATGCGGCGGCGTGCGGGTATGAGGAGGTGCGGGAGGTGGCGCACGCGCGGGCGGTGCTGGACGTACGGCTGGCGGCGTTGGCGGCGGGGCTGTCGGTGCGGACGGAGGCGGAACTGGTGGCGGGCGGGAAGCCTGGCGAAGGTGGCCACCGTCCGGTGCTGCGGCCGGACAACGTGGTGACGTTGCCCAACGGAGTGCAGGCGTTGTACGAGGTGGAGCAGGAGGCGGACCTGTCGTTGTTGCGGCGGGTGGTGGAGAGTTTGCGGCGGAAGGCGGCGTTTTTTGATGCGGTGGGAGGGGGGAAGGTGTCGCGGGTGGTGCGGGTGGTGTATGCGGTGGCGCCGGAGCGGCTGGAGCGGACGGTGGGGGTATGGGAGCGGGGGCTGGGGCTGGTGGCGGAGGAGGTTGGGGGGCCGTTGCCGTTTAGGTTGGTGGGGATGACGCTGGGGGAGTTTCTGGAGCGGCCGGACTGGTCGGAGCCGCCGGATGAGGGGCGGTGGAGGGGGATAGAGCCGGGGAGCAAGTCGCAGGTCGCAGG
>Ga0209809_1002468_pt1 | contig 12965 bp, 11 predicted proteins | sample YNPMSTMetaG_FD_186172 | JGI IMG/M metagenome (GOLD analysis project Ga0209809, IMG submission 186172) | Anoxygenic and chlorotrophic microbial mat microbial communities from Yellowstone National Park, USA - YNP MS-T MetaG (SPAdes) (version 2) ... | reverse complement strand
CGCACGTCGTATTTCGACATACTGTTGTGACAACCAGTGCCCGATCCTGCGTAGATGAGGTGCTGGCGCCTTGCGCAACCAGCGCAGCCCAAAACGACCAATCAGGTGCAAGCGGCGGAGCAGACGATCACGCCGACCGAGCAGGATGATCGCTAGCACATAACCGGGCCAACCGGGAATGATGGGGAAGAGCGAACCAATAATCCCAACAATGAGAAATATGATACCGAGCGTGCGGCGCACCATCGGATTAAAGCGTAAAAATCGAAAGACTGTTCTCATCATGCGCATATCCTATCCCGATTGATCAAACGACAGCGTGTTTTCCTATCTATGTATTGTACCCCGCTGGTGATACCATTTGTAGCATACAATGTTGACAGTATGCTACATTTTTGCTGAAATATTGTCATTCTGATTAGAGGAATAATCCCTCTTCTGGTGGTGGAGGTGAACTGGAATGGCAGAGCAATCATGGTGGCGACGGATTATAACAGCTATCGAACAAGAGTACGAACGTCGTCTGCGGCGGGCGAGCCTGCTTGGTGAGTACAAGCCGGCTGACGATCATCACTCGCACACAACGGCTGCAACCACGTCTACGCATGCTGTGAATGAGGGGGAGGCGGTCATCGTTAATGTACCGCGTGGTACACGTATTGATCGCCACGACTCACGACACGAGGAATAGTTTGTTTGACATAATCACCACACGAGGAGAGGAAGGGGAGCGGGGGGCTGCCCTCACCCCCGTCCCCTCTCCCACACTGCGGGGCACCCTCACCCCCGGCCCCTCTCCCGCACTGCGGGAGAGGGGTGATCTGGGTTATAAATGCGGTATCGTTGAGAGATACAGGATCGCCCCTGCTCCGCTCATCCCCCCCCTTCCGCTCCCGCAGCGTGGGAGAGGAAGGGGGGCTGGGGGGGGAAGGTGAGGGTGCCGCTCTGTTTACATCACATCATTGACAGGAAAGGCTAAGCAGCACCCTATAAATTTCCACGTCGGGCCTGTTCGCGTTCGATAGCCTCAAAGAGCGCTTTGAAGTTCCCCTTACCGAACCCGCGGCTCCCCTTGCGCTGAATAATCTCGATGAAGAGCGTTGGGCGATCTTGAACCGGCTGGCTAAAGATTTGGAGTAGATACCCCTCTTCGTCGCGATCAACCAGAATACCGCGCTCTTGTAGTGCCTGGCGGCTTTCATCAATCTTGCCTACACGCTCTTCCAGATCATCGTAGTAGGTGTCGGGAACGTGGATAAAGGGAATACCGGCGGCACGTAACGCATCGACCGTGGCACAAATATCACCGGTAGCTAGGGCAATATGTTGAACGCCAGGACCACCGTAGTATTCGAGAAACTCCTCGATCTGGCTCTTGCGTCGCCCTTCGGCCGGTTCGTTGATCGGAAACTTAATCCGGCCAGTGCCGTTCTGCATAACCTTTGACATCAACGCACTATACTCAGTGCTGATGTCGTGATCATCAAAGTGTACGAGCTGGCTGAAACCGAGTACGTCGCGATAGTAGTTGACCCAGCGGTTCATGGCCCCTAGCTCAACATTCCCGACGATATGATCGATGGCAGCAATACCAGTTTCGGGCGCCGGCAGGTCGGTGGTCATCGGCTCGAAGCCGGGCATGAATGCTCCCCGGTAATCTTCCCGTTCGATAAACGAATGGACAGTATCACCATAGGTAGCAATCGTCGCTTTGATGATCCGACCGTGCTGATCGACGTATTCGGTGGGGGGTTGCACCGGAATACCACCGCGGGCGATTGCCGTTTCGTAAGCGGTAACAGCATCGCGTACCCGCAGTGCAATGTCTTTGACACCATCGCCGTGGTGGGCAACATGGTGAGCAATCGGGTGATCGGGGATGAGCGGTGCAGTTAACACAAAACGCACGTTTCGTCGCTCTAACACATAGCTGGCTCGATCACGCACCCCCGTTTCAAGACCGGCATACGCAACCGGTCGCAGACCAAGCGTCGTGCGGTAGAAATGAGCCGCCTGGCGGGCATTGCTTACGTAAAACTCGACATAATCAATTCCAAGAAGATCAAGCGGATCGGCAGCGCACATACGGCACCTCCATATCAGGGCGATGCGTCCACCCCGATTGTGATTTGGTTACCAATTGCGTGCCAGGCGTGGACGCATCACGCGCCGGCAACGCACGCAGCACTATCCTGGCTGGAACGGTTCTGCATCGCTCCAGAGTTTTTCAAATGCGGCCTGGAGAAAGAGACCGAAACTGGGATGAGTGACACACAGGGCAGTAAAGCTTAGTGCACCAGTCGTTGGGTTTTGCAGCGATAGGAGGGCAATGCGGCGGTCGTAGAGATTGACTTTGAGCGGTAACGATTCGATTAGTCGGGCCTGCTGACCCCATTCGACAAACTGCCTGACCCATTCACGCCGTTCGGCATCGTCGAGTATCGACCGTTCGTACAGTGCTCGATAGCGAACGCCACGTCGAAGCGGTTCCGCTACTTCGGCAAGATTGGCCGTGCGATCACCCAGGAGTGGTAGCTTGAAACAGACACAAATTTCGCGTTCTGCACTCTGCGCTAGGGCCAGTGCTCGCTCAACGACCAGGCGGCGGTCGAGCAAGACATCAACATAATCGAGTGGGTCAATCTGATCATTACCAGCGGCAAACGTGGGGGTAAGCATCGCTAACAGAGTTTGCAAGCCTTCGGTCAGGGTGGCCTGCTCATGCTCAAATTGTTGACGCCGCTGTTCGATAAGTGCTGGCAGGGCAATGGCCGGATCGATCGCTACGTAACGTCGCTGACCATCACTATGGCGTTCAATGGCCAGACCGCGAGCACAGAGTGAAGCTAATACATCATAAATGCGCTGGCGTGGTACCCCCGCTCGCACGGCTACCTGCACGGGAGTGAAACCGCGATGTTCGAGCAAAGCCAGATAGGTGGCCGCTTCGTAGCGGTTTAACCCAAGTGCCATCAGTTGATCTTGCACACGATCAGTCATCGATCTCTATTTCATTGTCACCACTTATCAGTGGTGTTATTATACCATGTTACACTTTGAACGGCAACTCATGGTAAGCTAGAGCCGCAGCTTTTCCACATGTTTTTCCTTCCCGGCAGTGGGAGAGAAAGGAGAGGAGTGAGCGATGAGAAGGGGGCGGGTTCTCGGCCCAACCGCAGCGTGTGTAGAGACACGCCGTTTCCCGTTCTGTCAATGTTCTACGGCCAAACTCCTGGTGGTTCGCCGATCATGCCCTTCAGTGCACTGTCGGGGCATGTTCCGAACTCGCTGCAAGATTATCGTTCCCCTCTCGCAGCAAGAGGAAACAGGTCAGGCTCGCATCGTACAACACAGGCCAGCGGTCAGTGATCTCGGGCAAAAGGCATTTGGAAACGTTGAAAACTCCTCTGCTAGAGCAACGATGTCGTGGCGTTTATCATCATGAGTGTCATACGGTTATCACTATGTGGTATTTCACCCCCTACATCCTGTTCCCACTTACTGCGGCAATGCTGGCTATGATGGCCATGTTTCAGGCGTGGTCGTACCGACAATTACCGGTAGCGCAGGTTTTTCTCGGCATGATGGCCTGTACCGTCTGGTGGTCATTGTGTAATGCGCTGGAATTGTCACATACCACTGTTGAGGGCAAGATTTTGCTGAGCAGTATTCAATACATCAGTGTGGTTGGTGTACCGTTCTTCTGGCTCCTGTTTGCTCTGTTCTATACCAATCGTGCTCACGTGGTATCACGCAGGCTCCTGCTCGTTCTGCTCACGCTTCAGGGTAGTTTCCTCTTGGGTGCCTGGACAAACTCCTGGCATCGGCTGATGTGGCCAACTGTGGAATTAACCTACACTGCAAATGGTCTTTGGGTACTGACCGGCCCGAACGGGCCGTTGTGGTATGCAAGTGTGCTGAATGCGTATGGAATGGTGCTGGTTGGTACCGTGTTGATGATCTCCCAGGCTCGTCGTAGTCGGGCGCTCTACCGGGCGCAAGCGATCAGCCTCCTGATCGGTGCACTATTGCCGTGGGTTACGAGCATTCTCTTTGTTACCGGCCTCAGTCCGATTCCCTCTATCGATACGACACCAGTTGCCTTTGCGTTAAGTGGCCTGGTCTTCACAGTCGCGATGCGACGCTTCCGCGTGCTTGACATCTTGCCAGCCGCACGTGAGATGATCGTGGATCAAATGCCTGATGCGATCATCGTACTCGATACTGGCAATCGGGTCATCGACCTGAATCCGGCAGCACAATCGATTCTGGCTGTATCAGTAGATGTTCTTGGGCGTTCGTTAGCGGAGGTAGCGCCGTACTGGTTGGTAGATCAGGTACGTGATCGCTACGAAGGGCAGTTTGAGGTGAATCATACCCATGCCCTGGGGACGACTACCTATGATCTCCGCTGCACGACACTGCGCGATCGCGATGGTAACCCGACTGGACGGATTCTGGTGCTACGGGATATTACGCTCTTCAAACAGGCCGCATTGGCGTTGCAAGAGGCGAAAGAGGCAGCTGAGGCTGCTAACCAGGCCAAGAGTGCATTTCTGGCTACAATGAGCCATGAATTACGCACGCCACTGACGGCAATTTTGGGGTACAGCGAGTTTGTGCGCGAAGATTTGCGAAGTCGCGGATTAAACGATCTGACCGCCGATCTCGACCGTATCATTACCTCTGGACGACATCTGCTGACGCTTATCAACGATATTCTCGATTACGCACGGATAGAGGCGAATGCGGTAAAGATTCACCCTGAGCCGGTGAATATCGCGCTACTGATCAATGACGTGGTCTCGACATTGCAAGGTCTGGCTACGCAGAGGCAAAATACGTTGACCGTGGCAGTCGAACCCGATGTACCACCGATAGTAACCGATCCAATACGTTTACGCCAGGTTTTGCTGAATCTGGTGGGCAATGCCTGCAAGTTTACCGAACAAGGGACTATTCACGTCCATTGCTATCGTTCAACGGCGGATATGATCCAGATTGACGTTCGCGATACCGGTATTGGTATTGCCACCGATCAGCTTCAGAGGCTCTTTCAGCCATTCATGCAACTTGATAACAGCACAACCAGGCGATACGGTGGCACCGGTTTGGGTTTGGCGATCAGCCAGCGTCTCTGTCGGGCAATGGGAGGTAAAATTGTGGTACAGAGCGAACCGGGTTGTGGTTCGACCTTTAGTGTGTGTTTACCGTTGATCGAAGTCGCGCAATGGAGATGTGAGCAGGGGACGTAGAGGAGGAGAGCAGGCGCAGACGCATTTGAAACAACCCTGCGCTCCTCCGGGATTAGGGCACGTAACAACGTGCCCTGCTACCTAGTGTCGTGCTAATCGGCTGTGCCTGACGCTGTCGCCGTAGTTGGCGTTTCGAGGGTACCTAACGGTCGCTTGAGCACATAGAGCATTGCGGCTGTAACGAGGGTACCTGCTAGGATGGCAACGATATACATCGGCAGATTACCAACCGCATTGGGGATAGGAAGAACGAAGATACCACCGTGTGGAACGGCTAACGTTGCCCCAAAGACCATTGAGAGTGCACCCGCAACTGCCGAACCAACCATGATTGAGGGAATAACGCGGAAGGGGTCTTTAGCGGCAAAGGGAATTGCCCCCTCAGTGATGAAAGAAATACCGAGTACGGCCGCAGCTTTTCCCGCCTCACGCTCTTCGGCGGAGAAACGATCCTTGAACAAGAGGGTTGCTAGTGCCAGTCCAAGTGGTGGAGTCATACCGGCAGCCATTACCGCAGCCATAGGTGTGGTTACCTGTGATGCCAGCAGGCCGGTCGCGAAAGTGTAAGCAGCTTTATTGACCGGCCCGCCCATATCGAAGGCCATCATTGCACCCAGGATCAGACCAAGGATCAGGGCACTGCTTTGCTCCATACTCTTAAGCCAGGCAGTTAGCGCATTAAGGGCTGAACTCACCGGTTGACCGATAACGTAAATCATCAGGAGACCAACAAAGAGCGAACTGAGCAAAGGGAGGATCAGAACGGGTTTGAGACCGGCCAATGTTTTGGGTAGGTTGAGATTCTGATTGAGCCACAAGGTGGCGTAACCGGCAATGAAACCGGCCAGAATACCACCCAGAAAACCAGAACCCGTTGCAGATGCCAGCATACCGCCGATCATCCCCGGAGCCAGGCCAGGCCGATCTGCAATTGAGAAGGCGATAAAGCCAGCCAGGATCGGTACCATGAGGGCAAAGGCAGATGGTGCACCGATCTGGAAAAGTGCCCAGCCCAATGAGCCACGATTAGTCTCTTCATAGACATAAATGCCGCCAAACGCGAATGCTAACGCAATTAACAAACCACCGGCAACCACGAATGGCAGCATGTAGCTTACACCGGTCATCAGATGTTTGTAAGGGCCAGCTATGCTGGCAGCACGTGCTGCTTTGGCTGCGGCAACCTGATCGACCAGATTTGATTGTGCTGCAGCACTTGTCTTTATCCTGGCCTGTTCAAGAGCAGCTTTAATCACCCCTACCCCGTCGTGTATTGCTGCTTTGGTGTTGGTTTCGTAGACCCGCTTACCGGCAAACCGACTGAGATCGACTTTGGTGTCGGCTGCGATAATCACCACCTCGGCAGCGGCGATGTCCGCTGCGGTCAGTGTATTCTCAGCGCCGACCGACCCTTGCGTTTCAACCTTGATCGTGTGACCAAGACTCTCCGCACCGCGCTGTAGCCCTTCTGCCGCCATAAAGGTGTGGGCAATTCCGGTGGGACACGACGTAATCGCGACAATAACGGCCATCTTTCTCCTCCCTTCAAGTTTGACAAACATTTATTGATCAACGGGTGTCAGTGTAGTGACAGCCGGATCAACCACTGTAACCGTAACCCTGGCGGCCAAAGCGCGAAGTTCAGCGCGAGGCAGGAGATGTGCCCCAATCGAGCCAAGTGCTGCCAGTGAAAACGCCGTTGCCAGTTGGGCAACCTCTGTGAGTGATAATCCTTCCACCAGACCGGCAATCGTGCCGGCTACCATTGCATCACCTGCGCCGACGGTGCTACGCACCGTGACAGGAGGCGGTAGAGCATGCAACAATGTTGTGCCATCACTGAATATGGCTCCCCTCGCTCCCATTGATACGATTGCCAGCCTGATACCCATTTGATTAAGTCGACGGGCTGCCAGGCTTGCCGATTCTAGTCCATCGTGGTCAAGCAAAGTAATCTGGCGCAGCTCATCGATGTTAGGTTTTACGAGCGAAGGTTGGGCGGTCAGGCCGGCAGCTAGGGCTGGCCCACTGACATCAAGTGCAATGGCACGATTGAAGGTGTGTAACCGTTTAATCAGATCGGGAACAAACTCAACCGGTACACCTGGCGGTAACTTGCCGGCCAGTACAAACCATTCATGATCGGCGGCTAATTCATCAATCACATTGAGCAATGCGTCAAGTGCACCGGGTGGCGGTGGGAGACCGGGCAGATTAATATCCGTCGTTTGTTGATTAGCTTCATCGACAATTTTGATGCCAATGCGGGTTGCCCCTGGTACCCGGATAAAACGGTCGGTAATACCTTTGGTGGCAAAGTGGCGCTCAAAGATATGGGGATTCTCGGCGCCGAGCAGCCCTGTTGCGGTGACGTTCAGACCATAGTCGGCTAGAAATGAAGCAACATTTACCCCTTTACCACCAGCATCGCGTTGCATTGCTCGTGCTCGATTGACCGTATTCAGTTGAAAATGATCGACAAAAACAGTCTGATCGATAGCTGGATTGAGCGTAATGGTGGCAATATTCATAGGGCACGCACCTCCGCTGCGTTGCGACACGCCAGTGCTCGTTGCGCCAGATCACGCAATTCAACAGTGTTTAGACCGCGCAGATGCGCTTTTATGGTGGCAACACTGGGAATACTTACGCTCAATTCCTGAACCCCTAAACCAACCAGAATCGCTGCACCGAGTGGATCGCTGGCAATCCCGCCACAGACACCTACCCAGCGCCCGGCGCTAGCCGCACCTTCGACAGTACGGGCAATCATTCGTAGCACTGCTGGATGCAAACTGTCAGCTTGCCTGGCTAGCTCTGGATGCAACCTGTCCATTGCCAGGACGTACTGAGTCAGATCGTTTGTACCGATGGAGAAGAAATCAACTTCTTTCGCGAGGACATCAGCCAAAATTGCTGCCGATGGTACCTCTACCATAATGCCGATTTCAATTGGGGGCGCGTTCAGTTCAGTTCGTATCCGTTCGGCAATAGCTTTAGCTTGTTGCACTTCTTCCAGCGTTGCCACCATTGGAAACATCAGCTTGAGTGGGCCGTGCATAGCGGCACGGTAGATAGCGCGCAATTGTGGTTCAAACAGATCGGGTCGGCGCAGGCAAAGGCGCAAGCCACGGATACCGAGGAATGAATTGTCTTCACGGGGAATATTGAGATACGGTGCTTCCTTATCGCCACCGATGTCGAGGGTGCGGATAATCAGCGGACGCCCGGCCATTGTTTCCACCACTGCCCGATATGCCAGATATTGCTCTTCCTCGTCAGGTGGGCTGTTGCGGTCGAGGAAGAGAAATTCGGTGCGCATTAGACCAATGCCATCAGCACCGGTTTCGATGGCACGCACTGCATCGGCTACCCGGTTTACATTTGCAGCTACTTCGATACAAACACCATCGCGGGTGATAGCCGGTTGATGGCGAGTAGCGAAGGCGGTGGCTTGTTCTTGTTCGCGACCGGAACGTAAGGCATGAGCTGTCTCGACATCGCTTTCCGATGGCTGTAGATAGAGCTTGCCACGAAAGCCATCAAGGATTGCTGGAGTGCCATCTGCTGTATCGAGCACTGCGCTGCCGGCAGCGACAACTGCCGGTAAACCCAGCGAACGAGCAATGATAGCCGTATGTGAGGTGGGGCCGCCAAGCGCTGTGCAGAGACCCAATACATTATCGGGGTCGAGCGTGGCGGTATCTGAAGGTGTTAGGTCATCGGCGATCAGGATTGCCGGTTCGGTTAGACTGATAAATGGCATGTCACCCAGGCCAAGGAGATGCTGTAGCACGCGCTGCCCAACATCGCTTAGATCAACGGCCCGCCCGGCTAACACCGGGTCGTCGAGTTTTTCGAGCTGAGCAACCCGCATCGCGATAGTCTGTTGCCAGGCCCATGCTGCACTGTGACCATCGAAAATCCGACTGACCGTTTCACGGATCAGAGTAGGATCGGTCAGTAATTCAGCGTGCGCACGGAAGATTGCTGCGCGTGATGATCCAAGCCGACGGGAGACTTCGCTCGCCACACGCTCGAGTTCACTGCGGGCTGCACTGATGGCCTGCTCAAGTGCTGCTGTCTCGCTTAAGCGATCCCCAGGATGATCGGTAATCACGATAGGGGTACGGCGATAATGCCGTATCGGTCCGATCGCCAGTCCTTCAGCGGCTGCAATACCATAGATTGTTGTAGCAACGTGTTGTGGTTCCCAATCGCGATAGGCTATGTTCCGGTGGTTGATCGATGTGTCAGCGTTTGTTTCCTCCCCTATGCCGGAGTCAATCAGTTCTTTGAGGGCCATCAAAGCTTCTTGAGCATCAGGACCTTGCGCAGAAATTGTAATCGTTGCCCCGGTCGTGATCCCCAACTGCAATAGACTGAGCAGACTCTTACCATCAGCGACGTTCTCACCGTAACGTATCCGAATGCGAGCCTGGAAGCGCCGTGCTGTTTCCACAAAGGTAGTGGCCGGACGCACATGCAGGCCAGTCAGGTTGCGGATAACTACCTGTACTGAATGCTCGTAATCGGCAAGGGACGAGGTCGGCGATGGTGGACGGGTACCGGTTAGTGCTTCAACAATGTCGGCAGCATTGTTGGTTTGACATAATTGTTTCACCAGGTTTGCATCGCCGAGGACGTGAGTCAACCGGCGCAATACGTCAATGTGCTCAGCAGAACGAGCAGCAATTCCAACGATCAAATAAGCGGTTTCACCCTTGTTCCACGTTACTCCGTTTGGGATTTGCAGAATAGCAATGCCGGTTTCAATAATCAGATCGCGGTCTTCAGGTCTGCCATGCGGAATAGCGATCCCGTTGCCCAGAAACGTATTGGCCAGCTCTTCGCGGGCCAGCATACTCTCGATGTAGGCGGGTTGAATATGACCGGCCTCTACTAACACCTGCCCAACTTGGCGGATGGCATCAATTTTTGAGGTTGCGAACGCTCCGATGCGAACACACGCCGTACTTAGCTTTATCATACACACTCCCCTGTGTGGTAGCCTGCGCGAGCTGAATGACCTGTTTTATCGCTCCATTGCGATCAATCGACAACGCGCCATGCAGGGACGTGTGTAGCTCAGGCGTGGTTGCCGATTTCACCAGCGGTAGATGGGCTGCAAGCTGAACGATTTCGTTTGATGGTTGTATCATACCATATGTTTTCGTTTTGTCAAGATTTGATTTTGTTATTTTGTTAAAAAATTTTGTTTGTTTTCGTTTTGGTTTCGATGGCGATACAAGCGCAGCATGTGTTGCTTACCCTAGAGTATGGGCCAAGACTGACAACCAGTCTACTCTTCCCCAGACATTTTTAAAGTATCCATCCAACTTAGCAGCAGTGAGAGATCGGCAAGTGGAAAGCGAAACGAGCGCAGCAGGGTGTGTAGAAAAGGCGGCTCCTGTTCTGTCGGTGGTGGTCTGCGGCCAAAAGCCGCTGTCTTGCAGGCTTGGTTTGCGAAAACTGTGTACAATCCTACCAGATGAAAGGCGGTAAACGGATATGGTCATTGCTGCACAAGGTTGGTAGTTATGATCCACGGTCTGTGTTGACAGTATTGGTATCAGCACCCTGGAGGTAGCACATGGAACAGAGCATTTTTTCGCCACTCGCATTTTTGCGCCGCTGTGTCGGTGACGTGGCGCAATCTGGGTATTTGGATGAATACCAGGGGTGGTGGGAGCGTGAGGGGAAGAGGATTTCGGCTGCGGTTGATCGTGCCGGGACACCCTGGTTGCGTATGTTTGATAGCGTAGGTAAGCGTGTCGATGAGATTCTCTATCCGCCCGACTACTGGCAGATGCTCAGGCGAGGGTATCAAGCCGGTGTTGTCTGGCGTGTCTTTGCTGAACATTCGCTCATCCCGCACTACTTGTTGGGCTATCTTACCTCTTTTTACGATGCTGGCCTGTATTGTCCGTATACCGTTTCGCTCTCGACAGCAGTACCGTTAGCGAAATACGGCACCGAAGCGGTAAAAGCTCGTTTCTTGCCCGCGATGCTGCGTCGCGATGAGACGGTCTGGCAAGGTGCAACCTGGATGACCGAGATCGGTGGTGGCTCCGATCTCGGTGCTACGGTGCAGACGACAGCCGTTCAGGCGGCGGATTGCTGGTATTTGAGCGGTGATAAGTATTTTGCCAGTAATGTTGGTGCAGAACTGGCCGTGGTTGCGGCACGGCTGGCGTCTGGCCCGGCTGATATTCGTGGTCTGGGGCTATTTCTCGTTCCGCGGTACCGTGCAGACGGTAGTCTCAACTATACAATTCGGCGTCTCAAAGATAAGATCGGTACTCGTTCGGTTCCAACCGGTGAAGTAGAATTGCGGCACAGCGAGGCTTATCTCTTGGGGTTAGCAGAGTGGGGGATTTATCTTATCCTTGAAACACTCAACCTCTCGCGGGTCGCAAATAGTGTCGGAAGTGTTGCTCTGGCACAACGAGCACTGGCCGATGCTATAGACTATGCCCATCGTCGGCAGGCTTTTGGTAAGCCAATTGCTGAACATCCACTTCTTCGTCATCAGATCGAAAAACGAGTCGTTGCGTTAGAAGCAGCTTTTGCGTTAGCCTGGGAGGCGGTACGGCTGCTCGATCAGCTCTGGCAGGCAACCCCTCGTTATCCAGAACAGTACCATCTCTTTCGTTTGCTTGCGCATTTAGCGAAATACTGGACGGCTGAATACGCAGTGCAGACGGCCAAGTGGGCAATGGAAATATACGGAGGCATTGGCACTCTGGCCGAGTTTGGGGTTGAGCGTTGGCTGCGTGATGCTATGATCCTACCAATCTGGGAGGGAACTCCGCATCGTCAAATCCTGGATGGTCTGGAAGTGATGGAGCGCAAAGGAGCGCATCGGATGCTCTTTCAGTATCTTGCACCCTATGCCCAACCCGAAGCGTGGGCAGCGATGCAAAGTCGCGTGGAAGCACACCTTGCTTTACCGCAAGACGAAAAAGAGGCCGGTGCGGAAGACTTGTTCCGTGAGCTGGCCTCCTTTACGGCTCATACCTTGCGCATGCGCGGATTGTAGTTCTGCACCCGCTATGCTTCAGCGCGTAATGCTTGACGCTGTTCATGCTGACGACGTACAATAACATCGTAAGCAAACGAAACGTTCTGCAACTGGAGATCATTTTATGCAAACCGATGAAAGCATGATCGGCGAACGTAGTCCTCTCATGCTTGACCGACGAAGCCGGATTGCCGAAATCGTGCGTCAACGGGGATCGGTGCGAGTAAATGAACTGGCCGATATGTTTGGTGTGACGCCGGTGACCATTCGCAACGATCTGGCTGCTCTTGAACGTGAGGGGGTGTTGCTCCGTGATCACGGCGGTGCTGTGGCATTACCGGCAACCAGTGCATTAATTGCTTTTGAGCAACGGGCTGGGATTCGGCTTGAGGCCAAAGCCCGCATTGGGGCTGCCGCCGCCCAATTCGTGCAGCCTGGTGACACAATCCTACTCGATGCCGGGACGACCGTCGTTGAAATGGTGAAGCATCTGCGCCAGCGCACACCACTGACTGTTGTGACCAACGCACTGAATGTTGTTATTGAATTACGTCACCTCAGCGATATTCAGGTATGGATGCTTGGCGGTACCGTTAATTATGCCACCTTTGGTACCCTGGGCCCCCTGGTTGAGCAAAGCCTCGGTGATCTGGTGGTGGAAAAGCTGTTTTTGGCTGCCGAGTCGG
>Ga0209809_1002464_pt1 | contig 12973 bp, 9 predicted proteins | sample YNPMSTMetaG_FD_186172 | JGI IMG/M metagenome (GOLD analysis project Ga0209809, IMG submission 186172) | Anoxygenic and chlorotrophic microbial mat microbial communities from Yellowstone National Park, USA - YNP MS-T MetaG (SPAdes) (version 2) ... | reverse complement strand
ATCAGCCCAGCGAGTTTCAATCCTTGTTTTGGTGGATTTTGCTCTTAAACTCGAAATTGTTCTCAATGCTGCGTCGATAAGTATACAGTTTCAATCCTTGTTTTGGTGGATTTTGCTCTTAAACCTACTACAACAAAGGAGCCACCACCCTGCATTTCAAGTTTCAATCCTTGTTTTGGTGGATTTTGCTCTTAAACAATACATACTGATTTAATCACTTATCGAAGCCCTGAAGTTTCAATCCTTGTTTTGGTGGATTTTGCTCTTAAACCTGGACGGAGTGCAGAAGAATATTATGAATCGAAATGTTTCAATCCTTGTTTTGGTGGATTTTGCTCTTAAACCACAATTTTGCTTCGAGTCAGGCGGGAGGTTGTTCTGTTTCAATCCTTGTTTTGGTGGATTTTGCTCTTAAACTTCTAATGCACTGGACAATTTTTCAAACGCAGAACTGTTTCAATCCTTGTTTTGGTGGATTTTGCTCTTAAACTTCACACACGGGAAAATGTTTAAATTTGTTTTGTGAGTTTCAATCCTTGTTTTGGTGGATTTTGCTCTTAAACAGAACAAAGAGTATCGGGAGCGATTAAAGATGGCATGTTTCAATCCTTGTTTTGGTGGATTTTGCTCTTAAACCCACACCTGCATTGCGGTGCTTTTGAAACAAATTTTGTTTCAATCCTTGTTTTGGTGGATTTTGCTCTTAAACCAAAAGTTTAATTTTTAACTTGTTTCAATCCTTTTGTTTCAATCCTTGTTTTGGTGGATTTTGCTCTTAAACCCCCAATTCTACGCACAGGTAATGCAATTCAAGTAAGTTTCAATCCTTGTTTTGGTGGATTTTGCTCTTAAACAAAGCATTCTCATCGAATGAAAACATAGTAAACTCCAGTTTCAATCCTTGTTTTGGTGGATTTTGCTCTTAAACCCATCGCAGTTCTATTTTGCATTGCGAATTTAAATAAGTTTCAATCCTTGTTTTGGTGGATTTTGCTCTTAAACCCAATAGATTTTGCACGCAAGACCGTGCAGCCTTGCTGTTTCAATCCTTGTTTTGGTGGATTTTGCTCTTAAACTGTTCAGCACTTGATTAGTAATTTTCGGCAAGCCGTGTTTCAATCCTTGTTTTGGTGGATTTTGCTCTTAAACATTGGATATTCGACTTTACCAACTTATTGACCATCGGAGTTTCAATCCTTGTTTTGGTGGATTTTGCTCTTAAACCGAATCATTCATCTCGTCGATTTTGGCTCCTGTTTTAGTTTCAATCCTTGTTTTGGTGGATTTTGCTCTTAAACACCAGTTTCTTTTTGGAACGCAGGTTTTGCGCTCATGTTTCAATCCTTGTTTTGGTGGATTTTGCTCTTAAACAGAAAATCGAGGAGTATCAACTCCTTATAGGTCAATGTTTCAATCCTTGTTTTGGTGGATTTTGCTCTTAAACCCCAAACTTTACATACAATATACATACAAAATTAAGTTTCAATCCTTGTTTTGGTGGATTTTGCTCTTAAACTTGAGATAACCTCAATTAGTGAAGACAAGAGTATAGTTCAGTTTCAATCCTTGTTTTGGTGGATTTTGCTCTTAAACTGCCGAGTCCGAGCATTAACGGAGGAACAAGTACAATGTTTCAATCCTTGTTTTGGTGGATTTTGCTCTTAAACGGAAATTTTTGAAGGGGATATAATAAAGGATACTATTGTTTCAATCCTTGTTTTGGTGGATTTTGCTCTTAAACTTTCGCAGGAATCCTTCTGGGGTTCGGAAGCCATACTTAGTTTCAATCCTTGTTTTGGTGGATTTTGCTCTTAAACTTGCGCTCCTCTCGAACACAAAGGTTAACCGAATGGAGTTTCAATCCTTGTTTTGGTGGATTTTGCTCTTAAACGGGATTACTAAGAACCGGCGGTAACCAGAGTCGTCTTTGTTTCAATCCTTGTTTTGGTGGATTTTGCTCTTAAACTAACTATAAGTTTCATTTCCAACCTCCTTTATTTTTTTGTTTCAATCCTTGTTTTGGTGGATTTTGCTCTTAAACACTTTCGACCGAGCATATTCCTTTTTGTGTGCGTGCGATGTTTCAATCCTTGTTTTGGTGGATTTTGCTCTTAAACACAGCTCGATATTTTCAAAAAGATTTTATGTTCAAGTTTCAATCCTTGTTTTGGTGGATTTTGCTCTTAAACTGGGTAGCCTAAACCGAAATCTTTTCCTAAACGACCGTTTCAATCCTTGTTTTGGTGGATTTTGCTCTTAAACTAGTATTCAGGAAATCAAGGATAAGTTGGACAAACTGTTTCAATCCTTGTTTTGGTGGATTTTGCTCTTAAACAATGTGTCCCACCTGGTTCAGAAGTCGAGCTTTTACGTTTCAATCCTTGTTTTGGTGGATTTTGCTCTTAAACTAAATTGTAATGTTTCAAGATCGTCCAAGTTCAAAAGTTTCAATCCTTGTTTTGGTGGATTTTGCTCTTAAACGGGTTTTCCACATATCGCCATAATTCCCGCCAACAAGGTTTCAATCCTTGTTTTGGTGGATTTTGCTCTTAAACTCCGTTTAGTCGCTCTTTTTCCATTTTGTCCACCTCGGTTTCAATCCTTGTTTTGGTGGATTTTGCTCTTAAACAGTAAAAAAAGCTATTGCGGAACTGGAAAATGGAAAAGTTTCAATCCTTGTTTTGGTGGATTTTGCTCTTAAACAAGCCAAGCCGTATCTATTCCAAGCTTTTCTAATTTGTTTCAATCCTTGTTTTGGTGGATTTTGCTCTTAAACTAGTATTCAGGAAATCAAGGATAAGTTGGACAAACTGTTTCAATCCTTGTTTTGGTGGATTTTGCTCTTAAACCATTGCAGAAACGATGTGACGCTATTGGAAATCCAGTTAGTTTCAATCCTTGTTTTGGTGGATTTTGCTCTTAAACGTTCTTACGAGAGAAAAAAGTCTCCAAAACAGAACTGTTTCAATCCTTGTTTTGGTGGATTTTGCTCTTAAACAAGAAAACAAAGAAGGGAAACTGCTCGATGAGCCAGTGTTTCAATCCTTGTTTTGGTGGATTTTGCTCTTAAACCTTATAACTGACCAATATTGGAAAGGAATTGTAAGTTTCAATCCTTGTTTTGGTGGATTTTGCTCTTAAACTTATGGAAATATCGGGGCATAAGGATTGGCGGGTTTTGTTTCAATCCTTGTTTTGGTGGATTTTGCTCTTAAACGCAAGTGGTTGTATTTGGCTTTCGTCAAGTTCGACCAGTTTCAATCCTTGTTTTGGTGGATTTTGCTCTTAAACTTTAGTAGGAAGTTCGGGGGCTATAATGAAAGTTAGTTTCAATCCTTGTTTTGGTGGATTTTGCTCTTAAACCCGAAAATTACTAATCAAGTGCTGAACAGAATGCGTTTCAATCCTTGTTTTGGTGGATTTTGCTCTTAAACCAAGAGAAACGAAAAGATTACGAAGAGAAAATGAGTGGTTTCAATCCTTGTTTTGGTGGATTTTGCTCTTAAACTCACATACAATTCATCGGGAAATTTGGAAATACTCTTGTTTCAATCCTTGTTTTGGTGGATTTTGCTCTTAAACAACCAAAGATTTCATTGTTGCCTCTTTGGAAAAAGGTTTCAATCCTTGTTTTGGTGGATTTTGCTCTTAAACGCAGAAACAAGGCTGGTTACAAGGCTTTCGATATGGTTTCAATCCTTGTTTTGGTGGATTTTGCTCTTAAACTTACTCATCACACTCATTCCCAACTGGTGAACCTAAGTTTCAATCCTTGTTTTGGTGGATTTTGCTCTTAAACGATATTTTACCCTTGCTTCCTCAAGAACCCACGAGAGTTTCAATCCTTGTTTTGGTGGATTTTGCTCTTAAACCGACCTCTTCGATTGTCAAAAATTTTTGGACAGCCAGTTTCAATCCTTGTTTTGGTGGATTTTGCTCTTAAACTCGCTGCCTATTAACCATTGGCATCCAGCAGCCACCTGTTTCAATCCTTGTTTTGGTGGATTTTGCTCTTAAACCGTCGCAAGATTCGGAAAATGTTCCCACCACTTTCTTGTTTCAATCCTTGTTTTGGTGGATTTTGCTCTTAAACAGGAAACGAGCTATTCACAACATTTGAGGGGAAAAAAGTTTCAATCCTTGTTTTGGTGGATTTTGCTCTTAAACTTTGAGGCAATGCTGTTGACCTTGGTTGAGTTCAGGTTTCAATCCTTGTTTTGGTGGATTTTGCTCTTAAACACTTGGAAAGGGCATATAGGAATTGTAGTGAATTGGCAGTTTCAATCCTTGTTTTGGTGGATTTTGCTCTTAAACATGATAGCTATTTCATAGGGCTCCGGGAAGAGGAAAGGTTTCAATCCTTGTTTTGGTGGATTTTGCTCTTAAACCCAAATTCGTAAAGAAATCCTTCATAAGCATTCTGGTTTCAATCCTTGTTTTGGTGGATTTTGCTCTTAAACACAAATTCATATGCAGCGGGCGATTATCTTCACGAGTTTCAATCCTTGTTTTGGTGGATTTTGCTCTTAAACAGAATTTTCCACATTTTCAATCTTTTTCTTTTCCTGGTTTCAATCCTTGTTTTGGTGGATTTTGCTCTTAAACCCAGAAGTTTATGAACGTATGAAGAATGAATTTTTTAAGTTTCAATCCTTGTTTTGGTGGATTTTGCTCTTAAACTCGATTGATAGTTCCAGCAGTTGTTCAGGGAAAGCCAGTTTCAATCCTTGTTTTGGTGGATTTTGCTCTTAAACCCGATATAAACACCAACGATTCATTTAAAGCATATAGTTTCAATCCTTGTTTTGGTGGATTTTGCTCTTAAACCTTCAATCTCAACTTGTTTCTGTTTCATTTCGAACGTTTCAATCCTTGTTTTGGTGGATTTTGCTCTTAAACCCACCAGAACCCGAAAAAAGAATTTATGGATTTCGGAGTTTCAATCCTTGTTTTGGTGGATTTTGCTCTTAAACACCACTGCGGTTGAGATTGGTCATTTTAAAGATGGAAGTTTCAATCCTTGTTTTGGTGGATTTTGCTCTTAAACACCTTTTCGTTTCTCTTGTCGCTTCGCACGAACTTTGTTTCAATCCTTGTTTTGGTGGATTTTGCTCTTAAACTCCCTATGTTTGTTGAAATTTTATACGCAGAGCCAGTTTCAATCCTTGTTTTGGTGGATTTTGCTCTTAAACCTCCTTTGGCATACCGCATTTCAGAAGGCAAGAGATACGTTTCAATCCTTGTTTTGGTGGATTTTGCTCTTAAACTTGCCCCCTCTGCACGCTTCAAAATTGTATTATGGGGTTTCAATCCTTGTTTTGGTGGATTTTGCTCTTAAACTGTAGATCTTAATTTCGGCAAACAAACCGAATATCGTTTCAATCCTTGTTTTGGTGGATTTTGCTCTTAAACAAGAAAAAGAATAGCAATAGCCACCAGAAATATCGCAGTTTCAATCCTTGTTTTGGTGGATTTTGCTCTTAAACTGCCATACTAAACCCTTGTTTCTGTTGCAAAAATGTGTTTCAATCCTTGTTTTGGTGGATTTTGCTCTTAAACCTGGTCTGTTTCTTTTTGAGTTGAAAACCAAGCAGAGTTTCAATCCTTGTTTTGGTGGATTTTGCTCTTAAACAACATTGTTCGAAAGCCTCACAAGCTCTTTCTGGAGTTTCAATCCTTGTTTTGGTGGATTTTGCTCTTAAACTTGAAAGGACAGATGGTAGAACATTCTCTATTGAAAAGTTTCAATCCTTGTTTTGGTGGATTTTGCTCTTAAACCACCAACCAATTTCCCTATTCCTTCTAATAAAGGTCTGTTTCAATCCTTGTTTTGGTGGATTTTGCTCTTAAACGGGCGAATTTTCAATTTTGGCGAAAAGCCAAAGCCTGTTTCAATCCTTGTTTTGGTGGATTTTGCTCTTAAACCATCCAATGTGCATTTCGAAATTGTGAGAATACGGGAGTTTCAATCCTTGTTTTGGTGGATTTTGCTCTTAAACTTAGAAGGATTTCTGAATCGATTTTTGTTCCATCTTGTTTCAATCCTTGTTTTGGTGGATTTTGCTCTTAAACCAAAACTCACTTTTCCTAAAAATCTATAAAATTTTCGTTTCAATCCTTGTTTTGGTGGATTTTGCTCTTAAACCTAACGGAATCCATTCGACTTTGCGAACGACTCCGAGTTTCAATCCTTGTTTTGGTGGATTTTGCTCTTAAACCAAATCGGGGAAGGAATCATCGAAAGCATCCAAAAGTTTGTTTCAATCCTTGTTTTGGTGGATTTTGCTCTTAAACAGATTTTCCGATTATTCGAAATTTTCCCTTGACGACGGTTTCAATCCTTGTTTTGGTGGATTTTGCTCTTAAACTGCAAATTGGCGGTGTCAAACCCCCACCAACCTTTTGTTTCAATCCTTGTTTTGGTGGATTTTGCTCTTAAACCGGGAATTCTTTTGTGTAAAAGATTTGATTGGAACAGTTTCAATCCTTGTTTTGGTGGATTTTGCTCTTAAACTGGAATGAGACTTTTACGAGATTATTCTCCATTGGAGTTTCAATCCTTGTTTTGGTGGATTTTGCTCTTAAACCAAATGAAGGTTGATTTTGAGTGTTTTATACCTGGAAGTTTCAATCCTTGTTTTGGTGGATTTTGCTCTTAAACAGAATTCCTTTCTCACGTGCCTGAACAAAGAATTCGCGTTTCAATCCTTGTTTTGGTGGATTTTGCTCTTAAACCAATCGTTTTCTCTTTGATATATGCATCGAAAACCTGTTTCAATCCTTGTTTTGGTGGATTTTGCTCTTAAACGAACGCAGGTTTTGCGCTCATTGAAAGGACAGATGGGTTTCAATCCTTGTTTTGGTGGATTTTGCTCTTAAACTTTTTTTTATAATTTTGTATTGAATGAAAAATGAAATGTTTCAATCCTTGTTTTGGTGGATTTTGCTCTTAAACATAATGGTATAGGTGTAATACAAGAGAAGTTGAAGGTTTCAATCCTTGTTTTGGTGGATTTTGCTCTTAAACTTTTTTAGAGAAACAAGATGATTTCGATTCCGCAATGTTTCAATCCTTGTTTTGGTGGATTTTGCTCTTAAACATAATGACCAGGGAATCATCGTCGACACTCCACCAAGTTTCAATCCTTGTTTTGGTGGATTTTGCTCTTAAACTTCCTCTAATAACTGAACAACCTCTGGAAAAAGTTTAGTTTCAATCCTTGTTTTGGTGGATTTTGCTCTTAAACTCTGTTCGTATAACTCACGATAGAACCCCTTCGATTGTTTCAATCCTTGTTTTGGTGGATTTTGCTCTTAAACTCAAAGTCGTTTTCGTGAGAAACGGAAAGATATAGTTTCAATCCTTGTTTTGGTGGATTTTGCTCTTAAACCCTTCCAGCATTCTTTGGTAGCTAAAAACTGGATAAAGTTTCAATCCTTGTTTTGGTGGATTTTGCTCTTAAACCTACATACGAAAACCCCTATGGCGAAGCCATTCTTTCGTTTCAATCCTTGTTTTGGTGGATTTTGCTCTTAAACATTAGGTCAGGTATAATTGCTTTATGCCGTATTTTGGTTTCAATCCTTGTTTTGGTGGATTTTGCTCTTAAACCAAACAAGGACCAAATTTGATTTTTCGGGAAAGGTTGTTTCAATCCTTGTTTTGGTGGATTTTGCTCTTAAACGAGAGTTCTGGGCTTTCGAGGTGAAAAGCCCGAAAGGGTTTCAATCCTTGTTTTGGTGGATTTTGCTCTTAAACACCACCCCGGGACTGCTTTGCCGTTTTTCCTGTTCAGCGTTTCAATCCTTGTTTTGGTGGATTTTGCTCTTAAACTACTCACGGTGTATATATCAGTTCCCAAAGTCAGTTGGTTTCAATCCTTGTTTTGGTGGATTTTGCTCTTAAACCAATGGCTAAGAAACAAAGAGTTACGATTTCATTGGTTTCAATCCTTGTTTTGGTGGATTTTGCTCTTAAACTAGGGCAATTCAAAATGGCGTGCGTGAAATTCCGGGGTTTCAATCCTTGTTTTGGTGGATTTTGCTCTTAAACCCTACTGGATAAATTCCACTAAAACTACCATAAATCTGTTTCAATCCTTGTTTTGGTGGATTTTGCTCTTAAACGTTTTGTATTCCCATCGAAATCCAGCACAAAAGCAGTTTCAATCCTTGTTTTGGTGGATTTTGCTCTTAAACCTGAATGTCGTAATAAGTTTCAAGTAGTCCTCTCATTTGTTTCAATCCTTGTTTTGGTGGATTTTGCTCTTAAACTCAATTGGTCTTTTTCCATTCTTTTCGAGTTGGTCTGTTTCAATCCTTGTTTTGGTGGATTTTGCTCTTAAACACCTTTGTTCGCAAGCTCTCGGGGAATGATTTTCTGTTTCAATCCTTGTTTTGGTGGATTTTGCTCTTAAACTCCAAATAGGGCAATTAACCAGCCGTCCATCGTTTAGTTTCAATCCTTGTTTTGGTGGATTTTGCTCTTAAACTCAAAAATTTTCTGAATTTGTCCATCCCAGCCAAGATGTTTCAATCCTTGTTTTGGTGGATTTTGCTCTTAAACCTTCTGAAATTTTACAAGAATTAACAGAATCCGCTAGGTTTCAATCCTTGTTTTGGTGGATTTTGCTCTTAAACTTTTTATAATTTCGAATATTGTAGTATTTTGAGGAAAGTTTCAATCCTTGTTTTGGTGGATTTTGCTCTTAAACTAACCGATTGCAAAAGCAAGCTGATGAGGCAGGAGTGTTTCAATCCTTGTTTTGGTGGATTTTGCTCTTAAACGATTTTTCTGTGGTCCGTATTCTGTAAGATTTTCGTGTTTCAATCCTTGTTTTGGTGGATTTTGCTCTTAAACAACATTGTCAACAAGTTTGTCGAACTCAAAAAACAGTTTCAATCCTTGTTTTGGTGGATTTTGCTCTTAAACCTAAAAAGAAATCCCAATCTTCTTGATTTTGATATGGAGTTTCAATCCTTGTTTTGGTGGATTTTGCTCTTAAACCCCCATTTTTTTGACAAAGGTGAAGGTGGTGAAAGGTTTCAATCCTTGTTTTGGTGGATTTTGCTCTTAAACCGGAGTAGGGTAGTTTTACCACAACCTTGTGGACCGGTTTCAATCCTTGTTTTGGTGGATTTTGCTCTTAAACACGGAACTTGGCAATGTTGGAAGTTACGCTGCATGTTTCAATCCTTGTTTTGGTGGATTTTGCTCTTAAACTCGAAGAGGATGGGCAAGTTCATATCGGTTTAATTATGTTTCAATCCTTGTTTTGGTGGATTTTGCTCTTAAACCGGAATTTTGGAGTTGAAATACCAAAGATTTCCGGGGTTTCAATCCTTGTTTTGGTGGATTTTGCTCTTAAACATTCTAATAAATCGTTCTTTTTCCGGTCCGCCCGGAGTTTCAATCCTTGTTTTGGTGGATTTTGCTCTTAAACTTTAGCAATTTTCGCTGCAACATTGTTTATTTGTTCGTTTCAATCCTTGTTTTGGTGGATTTTGCTCTTAAACAATAAAACCATTCTGGAGGTAAAAAAATGAAGCTCAGTTTCAATCCTTGTTTTGGTGGATTTTGCTCTTAAACGGGACACAAAAATTTGGACACTACGCAAATATATGCGTTTCAATCCTTGTTTTGGTGGATTTTGCTCTTAAACTCCATTTGAGATTTGTTAGAGACCAGTCTTCTGTGTTTCAATCCTTGTTTTGGTGGATTTTGCTCTTAAACGTCAACATTTTTTCTGATGCAGGAACTACGAAGGTGTTTCAATCCTTGTTTTGGTGGATTTTGCTCTTAAACCCTCGTAAAACCAGCGTTCGATTTATATATCTTTAAGTTTCAATCCTTGTTTTGGTGGATTTTGCTCTTAAACCCAAGACGAGACAGGGGCTTTTCCACTTGCGGGAAAGTTTCAATCCTTGTTTTGGTGGATTTTGCTCTTAAACCGCAATGATTATGCACTCCAAAGTCGCTGCGGATTGTTTCAATCCTTGTTTTGGTGGATTTTGCTCTTAAACAATTCAGAAAGAGTTATTTGTTTCATAAATCCCTCTTTGTTTCAATCCTTGTTTTGGTGGATTTTGCTCTTAAACCCAATTGGTGCTTTATTCACACACGGGAAAATGTTGTTTCAATCCTTGTTTTGGTGGATTTTGCTCTTAAACCAGACGACAAATTGATTCGAGTTGTAAGGTTAATTAGTTTCAATCCTTGTTTTGGTGGATTTTGCTCTTAAACAAAAATGGGGGCAAACCCCAAAAATAAACAATATGTGTTTCAATCCTTGTTTTGGTGGATTTTGCTCTTAAACAATAGTGAATTTCTCTAAAACTGCTCGAAAAGCGTGTTTCAATCCTTGTTTTGGTGGATTTTGCTCTTAAACATTTCAACGGGGCGGGTTCGCCCGCCCTAATTTTTTGTTTCAATCCTTGTTTTGGTGGATTTTGCTCTTAAACCTTTATCAAAAATTATGCCAAAATTTTTCCAAATTTTGTTTCAATCCTTGTTTTGGTGGATTTTGCTCTTAAACTTATGAAAGCAATGTAGATTTAATGTATGTGCAACGAGTTTCAATCCTTGTTTTGGTGGATTTTGCTCTTAAACCAATGTTGTTGCTCTTGATTTTGACGCAAAATACGAGTTTCAATCCTTGTTTTGGTGGATTTTGCTCTTAAACTTTAATGGGCTTTAAGCGATTTTGCTTGATAAGTGCAGTTTCAATCCTTGTTTTGGTGGATTTTGCTCTTAAACCAAAAAGTTAAACCAACCTACCCACTCCACTTTGAAGTTTCAATCCTTGTTTTGGTGGATTTTGCTCTTAAACTCACGTTATTTTTCGCACTCCAAATCCACCACGAAAAGTTTCAATCCTTGTTTTGGTGGATTTTGCTCTTAAACGTCCTTGTTTGATTCCGCAAAAATAGGCAAGGAAAGTTTCAATCCTTGTTTTGGTGGATTTTGCTCTTAAACAATTTTTATTTTCACAAGGGGGATTTTTATTTTTTTTAGTTTCAATCCTTGTTTTGGTGGATTTTGCTCTTAAACCTGAATTTTTACTCTTTCCTTCCCTTCCTCTTACGAGTTTCAATCCTTGTTTTGGTGGATTTTGCTCTTAAACTAATTTCCTTTTTCTTTACTACCGGCAACATTGAACGTTTCAATCCTTGTTTTGGTGGATTTTGCTCTTAAACTTTCCAATTGTTTATTGCCGATATGAAGGAAGAAAGGTTTCAATCCTTGTTTTGGTGGATTTTGCTCTTAAACATAACCATTTTCTCTATTATCAAGCTGGATGTTGGGTTTCAATCCTTGTTTTGGTGGATTTTGCTCTTAAACCCAGCAAGACGAGCACGAATATCAACTGGTATCCCGTTTCAATCCTTGTTTTGGTGGATTTTGCTCTTAAACAAACTTTCATATTCAGTGCAAAAAGACACAATCAAGTTTCAATCCTTGTTTTGGTGGATTTTGCTCTTAAACTTTTGCAACATTTAGGATACAAAACTCACTTTTTCGTTTCAATCCTTGTTTTGGTGGATTTTGCTCTTAAACACTTCAAAATTGGCATATACAAGATCACTTAATCCCTGGTTTCAATCCTTGTTTTGGTGGATTTTGCTCTTAAACAAATTTGGAAATACTCTTTGAACCTTTCCCGAAAAATGTTTCAATCCTTGTTTTGGTGGATTTTGCTCTTAAACCTGGTAAAATTCTATGTTGTTGGAGATAAAGAAGGGTTATGTTTCAATCCTTGTTTTGGTGGATTTTGCTCTTAAACCCTCCGGGACTACAAATTATTGATTTTCAAAGACTTAGTTTCAATCCTTGTTTTGGTGGATTTTGCTCTTAAACCGGAATAGGCTATCGCAATTGCTTGTTTTTGTGGAGTTTCAATCCTTGTTTTGGTGGATTTTGCTCTTAAACCTGTTACCTTCGCATTTAAAGCTTCAACACTTACCATGTTTCAATCCTTGTTTTGGTGGATTTTGCTCTTAAACCAACATTGTAATCCAAATTCGTAAAGAAATCCTTCAGTTTCAATCCTTGTTTTGGTGGATTTTGCTCTTAAACAGAATGGTAGCAACAACATCACCGGGTATTCCATATTGTTTCAATCCTTGTTTTGGTGGATTTTGCTCTTAAACTTTGGATGTCTTTGCAGAATTCGGGATAAATCCTTACGGTTTCAATCCTTGTTTTGGTGGATTTTGCTCTTAAACATAACGGGAACGCTTTCTTTGAGGTTTTCGATGCATAGTTTCAATCCTTGTTTTGGTGGATTTTGCTCTTAAACAAGGAATGAACTCCAAATTATTTGGGAAATTTACGAGTTTCAATCCTTGTTTTGGTGGATTTTGCTCTTAAACAGATTGACCACCATTGCCGCTCTTCTGAATAGGGCAGTTTCAATCCTTGTTTTGGTGGATTTTGCTCTTAAACCCGTCCCTTATTTTTTTTTAATTATGTTTCACTAATGTTTCAATCCTTGTTTTGGTGGATTTTGCTCTTAAACAAAAAGATTGAAAATGTGGAAAATTCTTTGTTTAAGTTTCAATCCTTGTTTTGGTGGATTTTGCTCTTAAACTCCAAATGCATTGGATCCCAAAGCAAATACCTCGATGTTTCAATCCTTGTTTTGGTGGATTTTGCTCTTAAACTTGCAGCAATGGATTCTTTTGTAGGCATTTTTCGTGTTTCAATCCTTGTTTTGGTGGATTTTGCTCTTAAACATAAAAACAGTGTCTGGGATTTTTTGCGTGATTATGTTTCAATCCTTGTTTTGGTGGATTTTGCTCTTAAACGGCTTTGGGAAGCCTCCAATGAGATGCGCTTCGTCTAGTTTCAATCCTTGTTTTGGTGGATTTTGCTCTTAAACCCAAAGAAAGTTCTCGCTTGGTTCAAAACCTCACAATGTTTCAATCCTTGTTTTGGTGGATTTTGCTCTTAAACCGCAAATTACCCATCGAA
>Ga0209809_1002460_pt1 | contig 12996 bp, 9 predicted proteins | sample YNPMSTMetaG_FD_186172 | JGI IMG/M metagenome (GOLD analysis project Ga0209809, IMG submission 186172) | Anoxygenic and chlorotrophic microbial mat microbial communities from Yellowstone National Park, USA - YNP MS-T MetaG (SPAdes) (version 2) ... | reverse complement strand
TCTTGCGTCTGGGCAGCAGCAGCGCTTCTACGGCTGCTACAATCTCTGGTAGGGACGGGTAATGTCGCATAACTAACCCCCGTCCCTTATTTTCTACTTGGTGTCAAGTCCTTTTCCGAATTGGCGTCTGAGGATCTGGGTTCATCTGCTTATATCGAAGGCGCTGGAAAAAGGGTGGATCCTCTTCGCCTGCGCATAGCCCGGCGGGCCCTGCAGGAGCTCAAGCCCGGACAGGTGGTTAACTTGGGCATCGGCATTCCCACTCTGATCGCCGATCTGATTACCCCTGAGATGGGTATCATCCTGCACACCGAAAACGGGATGCTGGGTGTCGGGCCAGCCCCGAGAGAGGGCGGGGCCATGGAGTACCCTGTCAATGCGGGCAAAATTCCTGTCACGGCCCTACCGGGGGCTTCTTACTTCGACAGCGCTGAGTCCTTTGCTATGATCCGCGGAGGGCACGTGGACGTGGCGGTTATGGGGGGCCTGCAGGTGGATGAAAAGGCCAACCTAGCAAACTGGGCGGTTCCGGGCAAGCCTCTGCTAGGGGTAGGAGGGGCGATGGATCTGGCCTCGGGCGCCAAAAAGCTCATTGTCACTATGACTCACACAAATCCCGATGGCTCCGCCAAAATTTTACCGGAATGCAGTCTGCCGCTGACCGCGGTGGGGGCGGTAGACCTGGTTATCACCGAGCTGGCGGTGTTTGGCTATCCCGAAGGACGCCTGACGCTGCTCGAATTGTTACCAGGGGCTACTCTAGAGGAGGTCAGGGCCAAAACCACAGCCCATTTCGTGGTGGGATTACCATAGCCTTACCCCGCTCAGCCTAAACACCTTTGCACCCACTGCAGCGGGTGCCTCATTCACCAGGAGACGTGCCACCCCGCCCGACCCAGCACCACCCAGGCCCCTTTTGGCTTCGGCATCACCTTCGCACCCCTCCCGTTTACCGATAGGCTCCGGCTTTCCCCCCTTGCGCCACCACACCCTACGCCCAACCGGCTGCGGTGTTCGTCGTAGGCCCACACTGCGCCTTGGCCCCCGTCAGGCGGGGAGCCTTCCCAGAGCCTTGAGCAGGACCCAGTTCGGGACTTTGTCGTATGTGGGAATGCTCCTGGCTTTGAGCGATCCGCTGGGCCTTAGCCACCGACAGGCTTCCATCGCTCCCCAGGCCTTGTGGCACCGCTCCAGGACCTCCTCGGGTTTGAGGTGGGGGACTACAGAGTATTACGCACCGGCCCCACCAGGTTGTCTAAGATCCTAGCATTTTTGATACTGTAATGCTAGATTGTCAAGGATGATACCCCGCCGGCTCCAGCCCATCCTGGAAGCCCGCCTGGCCCAGGTGCCGGTGGTGGTACTGACCGGGCCCAGGCAGGCGGGAAAGACCACCCTGGCCCTCCAGCTGGCCGAGCGTCGGGAAGCGCTCTACCTGGACCTGGAGTCTGAGCGGGACCAGGCCCGGCTGTCCAGCGCTGAACTCTACCTAGAGGCTCAGCTGGACCGCCTGGTGATCCTGGACGAGGTGCACCGCATGCCCGGGCTCTTTCCCCTGATCCGAAGTCTGGTGGACCGCGCCAGGCGACAAGGACGCAAGGCGGGGCTTTACCTGTTGCTCGGCTCCATCTCCCCCGAGGTAACCCGCCAGGCAGGTGAAAGTCTCGCGGGCCGGGCAAGCTATTTAGAGCTAGCCCCTTTCGACCTGCAAGAAACAGGACCGGGTCACGAGGCCACACTATGGCTCAGGGGTGGTTTCCCGGAAAGCTTCCTGGCAGCGGACGATGAGGCCAGCTTCCGCTGGCGGCAGGACTTTCTGCGGACCTATCTGGAGCGCGAGATTCCGCTCCTGGGGGGGCGGCTACCCATCGAGACGCTCCGCAGGCTTCTCACCATGCTGGCCCACCTACAGGGGGAGCTGCTCAACGTCTCCAGCCTGGCAAGGAATCTGGGGTTGAACGGGCGTACCGTGGGGAACTATCTGGATCTTCTGTCCGACCTCTACCTCCTGAGGCGGCTCCCACCGCTCGAGGCCAACGTGGGAAAGCGCCTCATCAGAAGCCCCAAGCTCTTCCTGCGGGATAGCGGCATTGTCCACACCCTGCTGGGGATTAGAGACCTCGAGGGCCTGCTGGCCCATCCGGTGGTGGGCGGGAGCTACGAGGGTTTCGTGGTAGAAAACCTCCTCCGTCTCCTGCCGGAGGGTGGGGAGGCCTTCTTTTACCGCACCCGCGCGGGGGCCGAGGTGGATCTGGTTCTGCTCCTGCCCGGAGGGAAGGTCTGGGCCGTGGAGGTCAAGCGAAGCCTGGCGCCAAAGCCTTCCCGAGGCTTCCACGAAGCCTTGAGGGACCTCAGGCCGGAGGCCGCCTACGTGGTCTACCCCGGGGAGGAGACCTTCCCCCTTACAGACAGGGTTATGGCCACGCCGCTGGGCTCGCTCTTGCAGGCGCTCGGCAATCGGTAACTCGATGGGCCTCGGCCTGTGCCCGGTAGACCCTGGAGCCGGGATCTGGCATGAGGTATTCCTCGAGCCCGAGCTGCGTCACCTTATCGCCGCAGACAAGCTGTCGCCACCTGTAGGGAGTGGTCTTGATGACGGCGGTGACTTCAGACTAGCCCAAGACACAAAATAGGTCGAACTCCCCCACAAAGCGGCCATCCTTGCCAAGGAAAGAGCTGGCCTGCCTCCGTCCCTTGGGTGCAGGCGGTACGGGTTCGCATCCCACTACCCTCCACGGGGTGCTGCTGAAGGAGCGATGAATGAGCTCTATGGGCTCTGCGTTGCGGCTGGCGATACCGCCGAAACGCACGGCCATACGTGCTCCATTCACACATTGCTCTGCAATGTTTCTCCATACCCTAGCCAGATCCTCTACGAAGCGCTCCGGGCTGCCGTGCCCTAACTGGCCGGACTGGTTGTACTGAACGGTGTCGGGCCCCCCCAGAAACCAACCCCGCAACCACTGATCAGGAAGGTAGGTCCGCATCCCAAAGTACGGCGGTGAGGTGATCACCCAGTGAAACTTTTGGCGAACACCCCTGAAGGTTTCACCCTCGCGGCTGTCCCCCAGCGTTACGGCTCCTTTAGGCGGTAATGGACAGGCGTAGTAGCGTCGGGCTCGGCGTTCAATCACCTCGAGCGTGTTCACCCGAGGGGGCCTCAGACCCTGAGAATGCCAGAAGCGCACCGCATAGGCGGGCTTGGGGGCGTAGGTGCGGGGGCACTGGTTGGAGAGGTAGCTGGCGCTCTTATACACTGGGCCGTGAAGGGCCCCTAACAGGATGCCCCGCAGGGCCTGACGGGCTGGGCTCGAGCACTCCTCCAGGAAGGCCTCGCGGAAGCGGCACACCTCCGCCAGCACCTCCGGGTGGTAGGCCCACTGCCAGAACTCCCCTTGGGGCACCTCTTGAGGTGCGGGCCGGGCGAGGATGCGGCGGGCTTCCTCCAGGATGTCGTCTACCGGCGGGCTCACCAACTTAGCTGCGGTAATGGCTACGGCGACCGGGCTCGAGTCCACCCCCAGCGAGTCCAGCCCCAGCAGCCTGGCGGCGAAGTTGGTGGTACCCCGCCCGCAGAAGGGATCGAGCACCCGTTCGGTGGGTCGAGCCTTCCCCTCCAGCACCGAGAGAGGGAAGCTCAAAGGGAACATGGTGAAGTAGGGAGCGATGGCGTTGAGCCGGGCAGCGTCCGGGTGCATCCCAACTTCTCCCTTCATTCAGCCCTCCGCAACCGCCCCCATACGATGTTTTTTGTACCCGCTTTGTTGGGGGCCTTGTATTTTTCCCAAGCATTCTCACCGAAAGCCGCGTTTAGGAGACGCGAAAGGTTGTGGTATGCCCACTCGTCCGGGTCCTCCCATCCCTTCTTCCCGAGGCGTTTTGCTACCCACTCCTGGAGGGCGCCATACTGTACTCCCTGCCCTGAACTCAGCCGCTTGACTACGGGGTCGTTATCAAGCGCTTTTCGGAGTTCTTCCGCCAGCTCCTCAATGGTCTGATTCAGGTAGTCCTGGTCTTCAGGAAGGCGGTGTCCTTCCTCACTTCTGGATTCAGGCAGCTCCGCTGTCTCGTAGTTTTTCAGCAACCCGGCTACGGCAGTGGGTACGGCTCCCTCGGTGTAATGCGGATCCCGTGGGGAGTACCTCTGCTCAAACGAGAGCACCCGCAGGCTCACCGGGTAGGGCTTTCCTCCTACCGAGCTCCAGAACACCCCCTGCCCTGGAATAGGCTCGTTGAGCAAGGAGGAGAGTAAGTCGTCGCTGAAGTGGGCGTTGGCCCGTTTTAGAGCCATCAAATCGGCTTGGGAAAGCAAATGAAAGATAAACCAGTTGTCCCCCTGGGAGAGGATCTCCACCGGGATGCTTCCCGGCTGCTGGGTCACCAGCAGCGCTCCTAGGTCGTACTTGCGCCCCTCCTTTACCCACTCCACGTAGGGCTCAGAAGCGCTCGCCTCACCCCCCAGCACCGACTGGGCTTCCTCAATCACTGCGATGGTAGGAATAGTCTCGGGGTTGGCCTTGGTAAACTCCTGTTGATTCCGGTCGAAAATTCGGCGCAGGATCAGGCCCGAAAGGATCAGGCCTTGCTTCCCCCGCATCTGGGAGATGTCTACCACGCACAGTTTGCCCTCCCTTAGGGCCTCCATGAGCAAATCGAGCATCCGGCTTCTAGGATCGTGCAGCATGCGCACGATGGCGGTCATGTTGCTGCGAGCAGCGGTGGCTTCGGCCTCTTGCCTGGGATACTCCAAATCCAGCAGGGCGCACACCTGCTGTAAGTCGGCGCTGTTGCCATCTCGGTGAATCATATCCACCAGCTGCGCCCACTTGCTGTCGTTGAGCCACCGGAGCTTGCGCACGTTCTGCTGCTCCTGCCGCTCAGGGTCAAGGGCGATGGAGATCACGTCAGCGGGTCTGAGCCGGCGGATGTCCAGCCGAACGTCGCCGGCCACGAAGGAGCCGTAATAGGGGCTGGGGGGCTTGCGGCTGGTGAAAACCACGAGTTTGTCCTGCAGATGGGGCACGTCGCACAGGCCAGGCCTTCCCTTGTCGTCGGGCCAGAAGTACTCGCCGTCCGGGTCGAACAGCACCGTACCCACCTTGGCCTTCCGCCCACCCCGCTTTTCCACTGTGGGGGTGTCGCGGTAGAGCTCGCTGAAGAGCAGCTTGTTGAGGTTGGACTTGCCGAAGCCCGCCCGGGCGAAGATAAAGCTGCGCCGGGCTACCAGCGAGCTTACGGGGAAGCGTATGAGCACCTCCGGGGAGAGCACCTGCATCCAGGGCTCCGCTCTGAACCCGGCGCTCCCCCCGGCGTAGACGTACTCCCCAAAGGCCAGGTGGCCGACAGGGGCTCCTTCGATGTTATGCCCAGCGATCTCCTGCAGCACCGCATCATCCAAGAAAGCCACCTTGCTGCCCACGTGTGGTAGGCGGCGGTAGGAGGGGGCGAAGGTGATTCTGGACTGGTTGTTGCGCACCACCCCCAGCACCCGGATATTTACCCGGTAGCGCAGGTACTGCTCACGCACGTCCTCCGGAACTTCCAGATCCTCCAGCATAGCCCGGATGTTGAACTCCTCCCCCTCACCGGAGGCCAGCTTGCCCTCAGCGGAGAAGGCGGCGATGCGACCCAAAACGGCTTCGTTGGGATTTTCCAGCTGCACCAAGAGGAACTGGCCATGCATGGGCAAATTTTGAAAATCGTTGCGGTAAGGCAACACCAGATCCGCGTGGAACTCCAGCCCGCCCTGCTGGAAGCCGCGAAAGATGCCTACCACCTTGCTCTTTGGGAAAAGTTCCATCCACTCCCTCAGTACCGCCGCCGGGCTGGGTCGGCATCTTGTAAACGGAAGATATCTAACGCACCCGACTCCTTTCCTAGACTCTTCTGAATAGCGGCAAACACCTGGTCTTGCAGCACCTGGAGGTCAAAGCCCACCAGTGCTGCGTTCTCGTGGGCTTTTTGCAAGCTAGCGGGGTAGTGTAGTATGGGGAATCCGGCCTGGGCATCCGCCAGGAGGTAGCCCAGAATTTCCTGGGCGCGATCCTTTTGCGGCTCGAAGATGTCCACAGGCCAGATAGGATCATAGCGGCTTTTGCCGAACTTGACCAGGAACATCTTGCCACCTACGAACTTGTTGGCCTCCCCCCCTTCCAGGGCCACCTCGCTGCCGCGGGCGTACTCACTCCAGACGTAGGCCTTTTCCTCTATCTCACGGGGCACCTCGACATAGGCCGGGTAGGGGGTATCCAGCACGCCCTCCAGGCGCATGGCCAGGCGGTAACGGTCGAGCACCTTGGAGTGCTTGGCCATACCCACCAGGTAGAGGTTGCGCCGGCTTCTCTGCTTCTCCTGGATGCGGGCCTTCATGCCCTCCAGCAGCTTCGCAAAGAGATCCCTGGCGAAGACCTTGCTCCGCAGGAGCCCGTCGAAGACCAGCAGGGTATCGCTGGCAAAGTCTTTCTCGAGGATGGCGAAGAGGGTGGCCCACTCCATCAGCTCGCGGTATACCCCTACCCAACTCGGCGATACCGGTCTGTTCGGCGAGGAGGGCCGGAGCATTGGGGAAAGCTCCTGTAGCCGGCGCACCCCCAGGAACTCCATCATCTGGCCTAAAGGGGTGGCCCCACGTCCGTCCCTAAAATGCCGCGCCTCCAGCACCTCAAGCGGCGTGTGGGGGGTGACTGCCTCCAGGCAGTACTCGTTATTGCTGGAGTCCACCACCCGGACCAGCTGGATCAGAAAAGGGTCAAAGCGCAGCTGGTTGTTGCCCCCGTCGGTGGCTACCAAGGAAACCGCGGTCGTTCTGCGTGGTTGGATTTGCCGCATGCTGGCCTTCAGGGGCGCGATCTCACGGCGGAGGGCGTCCAAAAGCTCCCGATCTGTCTCAACGCAGGCCTCGACGGCCCTGGCTAGTTTGGCGTGGGTGTCCGGTTCTAGCATGGCGGGTAGGAGCGTGCGGTGCAGCCTTTCCATCCCTGGGAGGATGGGAGCGCCCGTTGGCTGTAATTTACCGCCACGCCGCGACGCTTGACGTGCATTTTGCCCCCTCTCCGCCTGGCCCCGGCCCCGCTGTCGAGGTACCAACGGCGTCAAAGGGCGGCCCGGCGGCGCCGCAGCCTACCCGCCAAGCCCCCCTGGCTCTCGCCCGGCTTCTGTCCGGTCCGTGCACCAGCCCATCCCCTCAAGCTCCCCGTTCCGCTGAGAACCTACGCTAAAACGGTGGCGTGAAGCGCCGCCCATACCCCTCCGACGCTGCGCTGGTGTGGTACCGGCGCCACTGCCTCCTAGCAGGCTCTGGCTGGGGGTGCAGACAAGCACCTCGCCCCAAACGGGCGGTATCGGTGTAGACTCTAGGGATAATGAAGCGGAAAACCACAGAAAGCAGCGCCGAAATCATGCACTTTGACGAGGCCAATGTGGCGCGACTCGGCCTCATCAGCATTCAGGAGCGCATACCTGTGGGTTTCACCAGCTGGACCGTCGACTTCAGCCTGGACGGCCGGCCCGCGCGGCTTTCCTGCGTTGCGGTATCCGAACACGGCGGTGTCCCGCACGGTCTGGATAACGACGTGAGCCTGGCGCTGATCGCTTTATTTCAGGAGGCAGGCTGTCCTGGGGACGGTACGATCGTTACGACAGCCTACCGCATCCTTACCCTGATCGGCTGGGATACCAGCGGCCACTACTACCAGGCGCTAAAGGAAAGCCTCGAGCGCCTGGCTACCGCGACCTTCACCGCCAGCAAGGCCTGGCGCAGCGGCAAACGCTGGATCACAGTCAAGTTCCGCTACATCGACCGATTGGAGTACACCAGCGACGATGACCGGCTCGGGCTTTCGAGCCGGAGCATTCTGAAGATCCGGCTGGCCCGCGAGATCGTGGAGTCCATCAGAGGCAAGTACATAAAGCCCCTTGACCTGCAGCTGCTCACCAGCCTGGAGCGCCCCCTGACCCGCGCGCTGTACCGGCTGCTTGATGCCCAGCGGGTTCTGCCCGACGGGAGAGAGGTCATGCAGTTCCGGGTCAACATCATCGAGTGGGCCAAGGCCTGCAAGATCGTGGACCAGACCCCAGCGCGGGTCCGGCGCACCCTCGAGGGAGCCCACACAGAGCTGGTCGAGCGGGGCTACCTCAGCGAGGTCAGGTACGAGGGGCGGGGTTCTGCTCAGGAGATCATCTATGTGTTCGCTAGGGTTGCCAGGCTGTCCCAGGAGGCGCTCGAGGTTGTGGCCCAGCTTGGCCGCTACGGGGTTGCGCGGCCCGTAGCCCAGGACTTGATCAACGCGTACGGGCTCGAGCGCCTCAAGGAGCGCATCGCCCGCTTTGAGGCCATCCTGCAGGCCGGCTACACCCCGCGCAACCGGGCCGGGTTCCTGGTGGACGTGGTGCGGGACGAGGAGGGCAAGTACGCGGATCCTGCTGGCTTTATCTCCCACGCCAGCCAGGCCAGGCACCAGGCCACCCCCAGAAAGCCCTCGCCGGTCCAGCAGGCGCAGCCGGAGGAGTTCGCAGACTGGCAAGGCCTGGACCTGCGGGGCCGCGCCGAGAAAGCGCTGAAGATACTGGGCCTCATGCTTGGCAAAAGCTTTCCCACGGCCTACTATGGCGCTTTGATGGAGGCCTTTGAGGCCGGCGTGCTGGACCCCCTGGAGGTTACCAAGGCCGCCATAAAGGCGCAGATCGAGCGGCGGATAACGCCTTTTGCGGAGGAGCTGGCCCGCTTGCTGGGCGAGTGAGCGGGCTGCCTTCCTCTTGCGCTGGCGCTAGCGCACGGCTTGAGCGCTTGAAGTAGACCCAAGGTTTTCTTAGTATAGCGGTATGAAGGAAAGGCTGGTTCCCCTGCCGCTGTGGGCTGAGCAGCGGGGTATCCCGGGATCCACAGCCCGCAGGATGGCGGAGGAAAGGGAGATTCCCGCACGCAAGCTGGGGCGCTACTGGTACGTGGTCGAGGAGGTGGAGGAGGGAGGCGGCCAGGGGCGCATCTTCACTCTATTCAACCACGCGGGCGGGGTAGGAAAGACCACGCTGGCCCGGGACCTGGGCTTTGAGCTGGCCTCCAGGGGTCTCCGGGTCCTTCTGGTAGATGCGGATCCTCAGGCTAATCTGACCCACTGGCTCGGGATCGATGGCGTGGAGGAGAAGGACACCCTGCTCTCCCTCGCCCACGGCGTACTCCCCGAGCCCAGGGAGGCCTTCGGGGTGCACCTGATCCCCAGCAGCCTCCGCACTGCGGTCCTGGACGTGAAGCTGAAGTCACTGCCCGCCGGGGAGCTTCTGCTCCGGCGCAAGCTTCACACCATCCGCGCGAGCTACGACTTTATCCTGGTGGACTCCCCGCCCTCCCTGGGCCCCCTTTCCTTTTTGGCCGGCCTGGCGGGCGAGGGTTTTGTCGTCCCGGTAGAGACCACCGCCAAAGGGCTGCAGGGGCTCGACGGGGTGATGGAGGTATCAGAACTCTACGCCAGCGCCGCTGGTGCAAGCAACTTCATCCGCCTCCTGGTGCCGACCCGCTACGACCCGCGCTCCCGGACGGCACAAGAGGCGCTGCAAGGGGTGCTGCGCCTGGCCCGGCGGTTCCGAGTCGCGCCGCCGCTGCACGAGCGCCCAGGCCCCTTCCGCCGGAGTGCCGCGGAGCGGACGCCGATCCATATGGTGGAGGGAGCCCAGGAAGCGGTGAAGGAGATCCGGGATATCGCCGATGCCCTACTCCAGGTCGCTCAGGAGGCGGTATGAGCCGGCTCAGCGAGCTTCTGGCACACCTCGAGGCCAAGGCGGATCAGCTGGACAGGCGCCTGAGGTCCGGGGCCCACTTGCCCCTCTCGGCCATATGCCCCGGCCCCCACCAGCCCAGAAGGCGGCTGGAAGGTATAGAGGATCTGGCCCGCTCCGTGAGGGAGAAGGGACTGCTCCAGCCCCTTCTGGTCCGCCCGCTGGAGGACGGCCGCTACGAGATCGTAGCGGGGGAGAGGCGTTACCGGGCCGCCGTGGCAGCAGGCCTTTCCGAGGTACCCGCGGTGGTGCTCCAGGTTTCCCAGGAGGAGGCCAGGGCGCTGGCGCTGGTCGAAAACCTCAAGCGGGAGGATCTTAGCCCATATGAGGAGACCGTGGCCCTCCTGGATCTGCTGGCCCTCCGGCAGGGCGTGGGCAGGGAGGCGGCTGCCCGACTGCTGCAGAAGCTGCTTCAAGCGGAGAAGCGAAAATCGGGTCTGTCCCACGACGTCGTGGGACAGCTGGAGGCCGTTGAGGAGGTCTTTCGTACAGCGGCGCGCATGGACTGGCGGAGCTTTGTGCAGCACCGCCTGCCCCTCCTGCGCTTGCCCGACGAGCTTAGGTCGGCGCTGGAGGAGGGCAGCATCCCCTACAGCGCGGCGCTAGAACTCAGGAAGGTGAAGGACGGGAGGGCCCGAAAGGCCCTGCTCGAGGAGGCCAAGGCCGGTCTTCCTGTGCACGAGCTGCGCCGGCGGGTGCGCGCGCTCGGTAAGGAGAGGGAAAAGCAGCAGGAGTCGGAGCTTCACGAGCGCTTCAAAGCCCTCTTTCCTCGGCTGAAGGCCCTGCCACCGGAGCGGAAGAAGGAGGCTATGCGGTACCTGGAGGCCCTCGAGGCCCTCCTCGAGGGCCAAAGGTAGGGGCAGGTACCGAGGGGTGTGGGGCAGCCACAAAACCCAGCGGCTTTAGCCCTGGCCGCCTTGGCCTACTAACACCAGCCTACGGCTGCGCTACAGGATTCCGGCAGGTTGGGGCCAGCGGAGGTGAAAGCCGCGCCGGCAGAGCTAGAAGGAGCAGGGGCCAAGGCCATCCTCCGGCTCGAGGCCCTGCAAACTGGAGTGTAGGGGAAGGCCCGCCTGGCACTGCCTTAGCGGTAGCAGACGTTGTCGTCAAGGAAAAACATCCCGAGCATCTCTAACGTGGGTTCCGGCCTCGAGCCGCAGCGAAAGGCTTGTGGCGGGCGGCTCGGGGATGTGCGAAAACGCGCGCTACCCTCACGCCAGCCCTCCGAAGTTCACTCCCGATGGCCCCTTACGTTGGGAAACTTTCGAGAAGATGAGCGGCTGAGGGCCATCGAGCAAAGCCCACATAACAGTGCCGGGCGATGAGCCGTATCGCTGCGTATGTGGGATGCCACCCACGGACGGTAAGCCCTGAAGGCCTGAAAGTTCAGCATTCAAAATAAGCCGGCGCAAGAGAGCGCTTGGCCGAAGCCATCGCCCGGGCGAGGCGGGCGTACACCGGGGAAGCGGAACCCCTACCTCGGCCAGCCCCACCTCCACGAAGCGGCGCCCGCGGCTTGGGGTCATCCTGAGAGGAGGTTCCCAAGGCACCGGGCGCGTCCACTTACCCGCTGTCAATGCCAAGCGGATCCAGGCTCACCGGGCGGAGCCTCTACCTAACTACTGCCCTCGGCTCGACCTCCTGCCCCGCCGTCACCTCGCACCCCAAGCAGGCCCTTTTGTGCGCCGGAACTGCAGGGGTGATGAGGAGGTGCTTAGAAGGGCGGTGGCATCCTCCCGGGCCACCGGGGAACCATTCCGGTTGGAAATCCTCGGCACCGCGCAAGTCCGGTCACGGTTTCCATCTCACCCGAATACCAGGGCTGCGCTATCGGAATACTTGGCCAATTCGTACAACCTCGGAGTATCGGAATACTTGGCCAATTGGGCGGAACCGCCGTATCGGAATACTCGGCTAAAGTTCACGATTTTCGCGTCCAGTAGAGGTTTTCTCAACCGTATGACAGGTCCCGAAAGACTATCGGAATACTTGGCTATTCACCGCTGACTGGTATCGGAATACTTGGTCATTTGCCTGCTCCCAGATATCGGAATACTTGGCCAGAAGGGCGGCCTGCTATATCGGAATACTTGGCCAAACCGGGCAGTACACTATCGGAATACCTGGCCAGCTTCCTGCACAAGATATCGGAATACTCGGTCAGTTAGGGGGCAAAAGTGTCGGAATACTCGGCTGGTTTTCCTGTGAAAAGCCCCTCTAGGACGCTCATCAGCCCGGGGGCATGATGATGATCATCAAGAATTAAATCTTTTCTTCAAATTTTTTAATCAACATCAAGCGCTGAGCGAAACATCCAGCCGTACCATACCCCTGAAGGGGTGAAGGGGGTGCTTTGATCACGCCACCGGCCTCTCCCAGATCAAAGGCCGGGGGTCGTCAAAGGCCAGCATCACCGGGATGGGGCCGCCCACGTCCACCACCGCTACCGCCTGGGGGGACTCGCCCTCCTCCTCCCAACAGGCCAGGTTGCGCTCCACCAGCAGCCGGGCGGTTCCCTCGAGGCTCCGCCCCCTCGCCACCACCCGCAGGCGGGCCACCACCGCCACCGCGAGCTGTTCCGGGTCGAATCTCACCAGCAGCGGCTCTTCCCGCGGGGTGAAGCCCTCCGCTCTCAGGACGTGGGCGATCTGCCGCAGCGCCTCCTCCCGTGTGAGCGGGGGCGCATCCCGGAACTCCTCCCGCAGGGGCTGCCGTCCTACCCAGGGAAGCCTCGCCGGGCTGGGCATCTCCCGCATGGCTATCATTCGCACTAGCGGTTCGTACAGGCTCCACACCACCAGCGCCGCCTCCGCGCCCTCCTTCTCCATCACCCGGTAGCGCCGCCGGTAGTAGTCCAGGTGCTCCTGCACGAAGCGCCGGTGGGGTGGGGGCAGCACCTCCAAGGCCGCCTCCAGGGTGGGCATGGTAAGGGCCCCCTCCGCCGCCTCGAGGCCGTGCCGCTCGCGCATCCTCCGCACCCCCTCGGCGAGGGTCCGGTCGTAAAGCTGTTCCATGCTTTCTTGCATCTTTGCTATCATCTTGACACTCCCACGGCTAAAGCGCGTGGGATTCCTGGTTCAACGAGGACTGCCTGCAATGGGCAGGTCTTACACCCTCTCCCCAAGCGTTTAGCGTCTCCGTGTGCCCCACGGCGACAGGAATCCTGCGGATTCCTTCAGCCCGGATGTTCTGGGCCGCGTTCAGGTCTCGGTCATGCACCGCCCC
>Ga0209809_1002455_pt1 | contig 13019 bp, 13 predicted proteins | sample YNPMSTMetaG_FD_186172 | JGI IMG/M metagenome (GOLD analysis project Ga0209809, IMG submission 186172) | Anoxygenic and chlorotrophic microbial mat microbial communities from Yellowstone National Park, USA - YNP MS-T MetaG (SPAdes) (version 2) ... | reverse complement strand
GGGGAGAGAAGGGGGGCCAGGGGGGATGAGAGGGGTCAATGGGAAGTCGCCGGGAGCGTCTTCCATCCAACCATCAGGTAGCCAGACCCCCATAGTGGGATGTCTGAACGAATTTCTTAAAGTTCATTATCCTGCAGAGAACAGGATAAATCCTATGCTACTCGGCGGAGAGAATGTAGAAATAATGCGGCTGGCCGCCGTAGACGACCTCAAAGGTCTGGTCGGGATACTTCTCCTGCAGGCGGGCCGCCAGCGCCTCGGCCTCCTCCTGCCGCACACCCGCCCCGTAGTACAGGGTGACAATCTCCAGGTCGGCCACACCCATCCGGTCCAGCAGCGCCTCCACCACCTCGTCCACCGTGTCCCCGGAGACGACCAACTGGTCATCCTGCAGGCCGATGATCTGGCCCTGCCGTACCTGGACGCCGTTCAGGCTCGCGTCCCGGGTCGCCGTCGTCACCTCGCCGGTATGGACCTCGCGGGCCGCGCGCTCCATCGTTTCCGCGTTCTCCTCCAGACCGGCCTGGTGGTTGAAGGCCAGGAGTGCGGCAACCCCCTGCGGGATGCTCCGGGTCGGCACCACCACGACCTCTTTCTGACTCAGTTCCTGGGCCTGACGGGCCGCCAGAATGATGTTGCCGTTGTTGGGCAGGATGACCACTTTCGGCGTCGGCAGACTTTCCACCACGCGCAGGATTTCCTCCGTACTGGGATTCATCGTCTGACCACCGGGGACAACCGCGGACGCGCCCAGGCTCATGAAGACCTTCTCCAGCCCGTCCCCCGACACCACCGCGACCACGCCGACCTCGCGCGGCGGTGCCCCGGAGACCATCATGGCCGGGGCGGGCCGCGCCTGCTCCCGCGCGCGGACGAACTCCCGGTACTGGGCCTGCATGTCCTCCACCACCACGTCCCGCAGCGAGCCCAGCCGGACCGCGTAACTGAGCGGCACCCCCGGGTCCGGGACGTGGACGTGAACTTTGACCGTCTCCGAATCCCCGACAACCAGCGTGGAGGTACCCATCGCGTCTATATCCCGCCGGATGGCCTCCACATCCAGGTTCTGCCCGACAATCAGGAACTGCACATCGTAGCCGTACTCTTCCTCGGGCACCGCCTCGGCGGCGAACGCCGGGCCCATCACAGTCGTTGCCACTGCCGCCGATTCGCCCATCACCTCTCCCCGAAGAGCCCGCATCATCCCCTCCAGAATCACACAGAGCCCCTGCCCGCCCGCGTCCACCACCCCGGCCTCCGCCAGAACCGGCAGCAGGTCCGGCGTGCGGGCGAGGGCATCCCAGGCCCGGCGGACGGCCCGCTCCAGCACAACGCTGAGGTCCGTCGTCCGTCCAGCCGCCAGAGTTGCCTCCTCGGCGGCCTCCCGCGCCACGGTCAGAATGGTGCCCTCCACCGGACGGATCACCCCTTTGTAGGCCGTCCGGACTCCCTCTTCCAGCGCGGCCGCCAGGTCGGACGCGGTCAGCCACTCCTTGTTGTCCAGATGGCGGGCCATCCCGCGCCATATCTGGGAGAGGATGACGCCGGAGTTGCCCCGGGCGCCCATCAGCGCGCCGTGGGCCACCCGGTGAGCCACCTTGCCCACGTTGTTCTCATCCACGCCGGCCACTTCCTCCCATGCTGCCTGCATGGTCAGCACCATGTTGGTGCCGGTATCCCCGTCGGGCACCGGGAAGACGTTGAGTGCGTTGATCTCCTCCTGGTGTTGTCGCAGCCAGACCAGGCCAGCGTACACCAGTCGCTTGAACCGTTCCCCATCTACGACGCTTGCATCCGTCACCGCGATTTCCCCCTCAATCCAGGTCCGAAATGCGAATCTTTTCCACGTGGACGTTGACCTCCGCCACGGGAATGCCCAAACACTTCTCCACCGTGTATTTGACCACGTTCATCGCGCTGCGGGCGACGGCCGCGATGCGCGTGCCGTACTCCACCACGACGTAGAGGTGGATGATGATTTTCCCGTCCCGCACCTGGACAACCACCCCCCGGTGGCTGCCGCCCGACAGGACGTCGGCGATGCCCGTCGCCAGGTTTTTGGGGACGGTTCCCACAATCCCGTACGACGAGGTGACGGCCTGGTGGACCAGGCTGGCAATGGCGGTCGGCGAGACCTCTATACGGCCCCTGGGTCGGATCTGGTCTTTCATCCCTGCTCCTGGTTATGAGTCAGAAGAATCTTCTAAAGAATCACGAAGCCGCAGTGTTTGCACAAAACCCACGGATGTGGTATGATTATCCCATGTTGAGTCCACTGCAAAAACTCATCGCAGAGAACGCGGAGAGCGCAGAGGTTTTCTTTAATATTGCTCTGCGTACTCTGCGGTAAAGAGACCTTTTTGCAGTGAAGTCAATAATGCTCTGCGTACTCTGCGGTCTCTGCGATAAAGAACCCTTTTTGCAGTGGAGTCATGTTTCTAAACACCGGCCTGTCGGCCAGGTTACAGGAGGGATGATGGCAAAGTGCGAAATTTGCGGCAAAGGTGCCCAGTTCGGGCACAATGTGAGTCACTCCAACCGGGCGACCAAGCGTCGCTTTGACGCCAACGTTCATCGGGTGCGCGTGACCCTGGGCGGACAGGCCCGTCGGCTCTGGGTCTGCACCCGCTGCCTGCGCACGTTGAACAAGGGCGCGTAATGCTCACACAGAGACACAAAGGCACAAAGTTTTTCAGTCTCTTTGTGTTCTTTGTGTCTCTGTGTGAGACCGATCCATTCTTAACACGTTTAACGCCGACTCCCGCAGGGCGCGAATCGCTGCTTCTACCCCCACTCCGGCGCCGTAAATCCCCTTTCCAGCCACCAGGACCCGCGCCCCGGCCCTCACCGCCAGCGGCGCCGTCTCCGGATTGATCCCCCCGTCTACCTCCAGTTCGGCCGGACTGCCGGCCTCATCCAGCATCCGCCGCACCTCGGCGATTTTCGGGACCATCGTCGGGATGAAGACCTGCCCGCCGAACCCCGGGTTGACCGTCATCACCAGCACCAGGTCCAGGTCAGTCAGCACCTGGCTGATCATCACGGGCGGAGTGGCCGGGTTGAGGGCCACCCCGGCCCGCATCCCCAGCGCGCGAATGTTCTGCAACACCCGGTGCAGATGCGGGCAGGCCTCCACCTGCACCGTCAGGATGTTGGCGCCAGCGTCGGCGAAGGCCCGCAGGTAGCGCTCAGGCTGGACCATCATCAGGTGGACGTCCAGCGGCAACCGGGTGACCCGGCGGATCGCCGCCACTACCGGCGGCCCAACAGTGAGATTGGGCACGAACTGGCCGTCCATCACATCCACGTGAATATAATCCGCCCCCGCCGCTTCCGCCTCGGCCACCGCGTCGGCCAGGCGGGCGAAATCGGCGGAGAGAATGGACGGCGCCACTTTGATCAGCACTTGCGACTCCATTAGGCCTTTATGATACACCGGAACGGCCAGAACGTCAATTCGCTTATCGCGAATCGCTTATCGCTAATCGCTTATCGCTGATCGTCTATTGCCGATTGCTCAATGTGCATCCGTATCCATCCGTGTCCCATTCCAACAGGACACGGATGAACACGGGTTGGACGGATAGGCACGGGTAGGAATCCGTGAAAATCCGTATCATCCGTGTCCATCCGTGTCCTATTCAAATGGCACACGGATGAACACAGGTTGGACGGATGGGCACGGATAGGAATCCGTGAAAACCCGTATCATCCGTATCCATCCGTGTCCCATTCCAACAGGACACGGATGAACACGGGTTGGACGGATGGGCACGGATAGGAATCCGTGAAAACCCGTACCATCCGTGCCTATCCGTGTCCTATTCAAACGGCACACGGATGAACACGGGTTGGACGGATGGGCACGGATAGGAATCCGTGAAAACCCGCATCATCTGTGTCTATCTGTGTCCTGTTGCCGATGAAGTCTAATGTTGCCCAACCCGCGATCTGTAGTACAATGGAATGATACGCGATAGTCCATCGTCTGTCGCCTATCGTCCATTATGACCGTCTCCGGTCTCCTTTCCTGGCTGAGTGACCTGCCGGCATACAGGGATTTGCGAGAGGAAGTGGGCAGCGGCGATTTTCCCCCGCCGCTGGGCCTGCTCCGCTCCGCCCGGCCGGCCGTGGTGGCCGCGCTGGCCCGCGACCTGAAGCGCCCCATCCTGCTGGTCACGGGCAGCGTGGCGCGGGCGCGCGCCCTCCACCAGTCCCTGACGGACTGGCATCCGGAGCCGCCCCGCGTCCTGCGCCTGCCGGAGCCTCCCACTCTCTTCTACGAGCGCGCCCCCTGGCCGCGCGAGACCGTCGCCGCGCGCCTGGCAGTCCTCCGCGCGCTGCTGGACCCGCTCCCCGGCCTGGTCGTCGTCGCCTCGGCCCGCGCGCTGATGCAACCCACCCTCCCCGTCCGGGAGTTCCGCGCCAGCACCCACACCCTGCGCGTCGGACAGGCCCTGGACCTGGAGGCCACGCTGCGCCGCTGGGCCGGCCTGGGCTACGAGCCCGTCAGCGTCGTGGAGATGCCCGGCCAGTTCAGCCACCGCGGCGGCATCCTGGACATCTTCCCCCCGGGCGAGGAGGGGCCCGTACGGATAGAACTCTTCGGCCCCAACGTGGACTCCATCCGCCGGTTTGACCCCGCCACCCAGCGCTCCGCCGAACGGCTGGAGGAGGTGACCATTATCCCGGCGCGGGAGGCTCTCCCCCGCCACGGCCCGCGGATGGTAGCGCAGGCTTTCAGCCTGCACGATTGGCTGAACGCCCTCCATCCCCCCGAAATCGCCGGGGAACTGGCCGCCCACCGGGAGGGGCTGGCCTCTGGCGCCCACTTCCCCGGCCTGGAATTCTACCTGCCCTACCTCTACACCCACCCCGCCACTCCGCTGGACTATCTCCCCGCCAACGGATTGCTGGTGGTGGACGAACCGGCGGAGTGCCGGGACGCCTGGGCGGAACTGGAGGAGGAGGCGGTGGACCTGCGCCGGACCGCGGAGGCGGAAGGCCTCATTCCCCCCGATTACCCCATCCCCTACCTGACCTGGGACGAGTGGCAGGAACACCTGACCGACCGTCCCCACCTGATCCTGGGACACGGCGAAGAAGAAGTCGCCAGTGATCTGGCTCTGTGTTTCCACCCGGCCCCCCGCTACGGCGGCGACCTGGGTGACCTGATGAAGGATATGGAACGAGCGCTCCGCGCGGGCGATCGGGTGGTCCTGGTCAGCCGCCAGGCCGGGCGGCTGGCGGAGGTCTGGAGCGAGCGCCATGACCCGACCCTGCCGGTGGACGGACTGCCCCAAGCCCCCAGTCGCCCTCTCACCTTCGTCCTGGGGGCGCTGGAGGAGGGGTTTGTCCTCACCCCACCCCCTGCCGCCGAAGGCGGCGGGGGAGGGGTGAGGACCCTCACCCCCTCCCCCCTGCCCCCCTCCCCCTCTCCCGCAGAGCGGGAGAGGGGGAGGGGGAAGCCGCCGGAGGCGGCGGGGGTGGGGGTGAGGAAAGTCCTCACCCCACCCCCTGCCCCCTCCCCTCTCCTGATCAAAGGTCAGGAGAGGGGAGGGGGTGCCACCGAAGGCGGCGGGGGAGGGGTGAGGGTCCTCACCCCCTCCCCCCTGCCCCCCTCCCCCTCTCCCGCAGAGCGGGAGAGGGGGAGGGGGAAGCCGCCGGAGGCGGCGGGGGTGGGGGTGAGGGCCCATCTCCTCACCGACGCCGAAATCTTCGGCTGGCGGATGCCCGAGCCCCGCCGTCCCCTCTACCGCCGCCGGATTGCCCCCGAATCCCTCTACGCCGACCTCACCCCCGGCGACTACGTCGTCCACGAAGACTACGGCATCGGCATTTTCCGGGGACTGGTCACCCTCACGGTGAGCGGGGAGGAGCAGGAGTACCTGCTGGTGGAGTACGCCGGGCGGGACCGACTCTACGTCCCCATTTATCAGGTGGACCGACTGAGCCGGTACGTGGGCGCGGACGAGGCCCCACCGGCTCTCAGTCGCCTGGGGAGCGCCGAGTGGAGCCAGGTGAAGGCGCGCGCCCGCCGGGCCGTAGAGGAAGTGGCGCGGGAACTGCTGGAACTCTACGCGGCGCGGGAACTGGCCCCGGGGCACGCCTTCAGCCCCGATACCCCCTGGCAGGCGGAACTGGAGGCCGCCTTCCCGTACGTGGAGACCCCCGACCAGGCCCGCGCCATCGCCGAAGTGAAGGCCGACATGGAGAAGCCCCGTCCTATGGACCGCCTCATCTGCGGCGACGTCGGCTACGGCAAAACCGAAGTCGCCCTGCGCGCCGCCTTCAAGGCGGTTATGGACGGCAAACAGGTGGCCGTCCTGGTCCCCACCACCGTCCTGGCCCAGCAGCACTACACCACCTTCCGCCACCGACTGGCCCCCTTCCCCGTCGTCGTGGAGCACCTCTCCCGTTTCCGCACCCCCGCCGAACAGGCCCGCATCCTGCAGGGACTGCGGGAAGGGACGGTGGACATCGTCATCGGCACCCACCGTCTCCTGCAGAAAGACGTCGCCTTCAAGGACCTGGGCCTGGTCATCATAGACGAGGAGCAGCGGTTCGGCGTGACCCACAAGGAGCGGCTGAAGAAGTTGCGGACGGAGGTGGACGTCCTGACGATGACGGCCACCCCCATCCCCCGCACCCTCTACCTCTCCCTGACCGGCGTCCGCGACATCAGCGTCATAGAGACACCGCCGGAGGAGCGGTTGCCGGTGGTCACCTACGTGGGCCCGTACGATGCCGGGTTGGTCCGGCGGGCGGTCCTGCGGGAACTGGAGCGGTCCGGGCAGGTCTTCTACGTCCACAACCGGGTGCAGACGATTGAGGGCGCGCACCGTCGGCTGAAGGGACTGGTGCCGGAGGCCCGGATTGCCATCGCGCACGGGCAGATGCCGGAACGGGAGTTGGAGGAGACGATGCTCCGCTTCGTCGCCGGGGAGGTAGACGTCCTGCTCTGCACCAGCATCATTGAGAGCGGGCTGGACATCCCCAACGCGAACACGCTGATTGTGGAGGGGGCGGAGCGGTTCGGACTGGCGCAACTCTACCAGTTACGGGGACGGGTGGGCCGGGGGGCCCGGCGGGCCTATGCCTACTTCCTGCACTCGCCGGGCCGTCTGACCGAGGACGCGCGCCAGCGTTTGGAGACGATTCGGGAGTTCAGCAACCTGGGGGCCGGCTACTCCATCGCGATGCGGGACCTGGAACTGCGGGGGGCCGGGGAGATTCTGGGGACGCGTCAGAGCGGGCACATTGCGGCCATCGGGTTTGACCTCTACACCCGCCTGCTGGCGCGCGCGGTGGAGGAGTTACGGGCCCGGCGGGAGGGGCGCCCCCCGCCGCCGGAGCCGCTGAGCAGCGTCCACATAGACCTGCCGCTGCCGGTGGGCCTGCCACCGGACTACGTCCCCGACGAGCACCTGCGCCTGCGCCTCTACCGGCGCCTGGCCGCCCTGAGTGAGGAAAAGCAGATTGCGGAAATGGAGGCGGAACTGGCGGACCGGTTCGGCCCGCCGCCTGTTCCGGTCCGCAACCTCTTCCTGGGCCTGCGGCTGAAGGTCCTGGCCCGGGATGCGGGTGTGACCCGCATCGTCACCGAGAACGACCACCTGACGCTGCACCTGCCCGGTCTGGACGGTCCCGCGCGGGAGCGGTTGCAGCGGCGTCTGGGCGACCTGGCCCACGTGGGCCGGCAGGGCATCTACCTGCCCCTGGAGCGAGGCTGGCCGGAGCGGCTGAGGGAAGTGCTGGAGAGACTGCGGGGAACAGTTTAGCCTCACCCCACCCCCAGCGGCTTCGCCGCTACCCCCTCCCCTCTCCTGACCGGCGGTCAGGAGAGGGGAGGGGATGCCGCCGCAGGCGGCGGGGGAGGGGTGAGGAGGACTAAAGCAGGTAGAACGCCACCGCCTGCGCCAGAATGGCCAGGCCGACTTCCATCGCCTCTTCGTCAAAATCAAAGCGGGGGTTGTGGTGCGGCGCGCCCAAACCTTTGGCCGGGTTCGCCGCCCCGATGAAGAAATAGCACCCCGGCACCTGCCGCATAAAGAAGGCCGCGTCCTCGCTCCCCATCGTCCGCTCCCCGGAGGTGACCCGCTCCGGGCCCAGCACCGCCTCCGCCGCCCGCCGCACCACCGATGTCACCGCGTAGTCGTTGATGACGGCCGGGGTGAGGGGGGTGATTTCCAGTTCGGCCCGCGCGCCGCAGGCCGCCGCGACGCCTTCCAGCACCTCCCGCACCCGCCGGAGCACCACCTCCCGCGCCGACGGCTCGTAAGTGCGAATGGTCCCCGTCATCTCCACCTGGGCGGGGATGACGTTGAAGGCGTCGCCGCCGTGGATGGCGCCGACGGTCACCACCGCCGTCTCCAGCGGGCTCACGTTGCGGCTGACCACTGTCTGCAACGCGGTGACCATGTAGGCCGCCGCCACAATGGGGTCCACCGTCTGGTGGGGGAGGGCGCCGTGGCCGCCCTGCCCGTGAACCGTACAGGTCCACCGCTCCGCCGCCGCCATCACCGGGCCCGGAGTGATGTCCACCGACTCCAGCGGTCGGTCCGTCCAGATGTGCGCGGCCAGGAAGACGTCCGGACGGGGGTCCTCCAGCGCACCGTCCCGAATCATCGCCTCGGCCCCGTTTCCCCCCTCCTCGGCGGGCTGGAAGATCAGTTTGACGGTGCCGGACATCCGGTCCTGATACGTGGTCAGTAACTCAGCCAGGCCCATACCCATCGCGACATGCCCGTCGTGGCCGCAGGCGTGCATCCGGCCCGGGATGGTGGACGCGTACTCCGCCCCCGTCTCCTCGGTAATGGGGAGCGCGTCCATATCAAAGCGGACCATCACCACCGGGCCGGACCGGGCCCCCTCCAGGACTCCGACCACACCCGTGCGGCCGACGCCAGTCTGCACCCGATACCCCAACCCCTCCAGATGGGCCGCGACGATGCCCGCCGTCCGCTCCTCGGCGTAGCCCAACTCCGGGTGGCGGTGAAAATCCCGCCGCCAGGCGACCAGTTTCTCTCGCCTGTCTTTCGCTGCCGCAAGGAATTCGTTCATGGCGACCTCCGGGAATTGTTGCAACAGTGGCGCAGGCTAACAGCCTGCGCTACGGGCTATACAATGCCTCCACGCGCGGGGCCAGTACTGACCAGTCGTAGTGGTTTTCCACAAAACGGCGGGCGGCCCGGCCGATAACCGCCCGGCGGGCCGGGTCCCGCAGGAGCGACACCACGGCCGCGGCGAACGTCTCCGCATCGTCCGCCAGGAGCAGTTCCTGGCCGTCCCGTACTTCGTACCCCTCCGCCCCCAGGCGCGTGGCGACGACGGCCCGCTCCATCGCCATCGCCTCCAGAAGTTTCAGCCGGGTGCCTCCGCCGATGCGCAGCGGGGCCACGTACACCGCCGCCCCGGCGATGTAGGGACGGGTGTCCTCCACATACCCGGTCAGCGTGACCGCGGGGTCTTTCCGCAGGGCCGCCAGCCGGGGATGCGGGCGCTGCCCCACCACCCAGAGCCGGACGTCGGGCACGTGCTCCCGGATGCGGGGGAGGACTTCTCCGGCCAGCCAGAGCACCGCGTCCACGTTGGGGCGGAAGTCCATCTTGCCGGTGAAGACCAGGGCGTTTTCCCCCATCCCCGGCGCGGGGGGAATCCCCGGGTCGTAGGCGGAGACGTCCACTCCGTTGGGGACAACCGTCGGCCTGAGGCCCGGGACCAGGGAGCGGAGCGCCGCCGCGTCCGCTTCGGAGACGGCAATCACATGGTCGGCGCGGCGGCAGATTCCGGCCTCGTACCGCCGAAGACGCCTCCACTGGACCAGCGAGTAGAGGGCACCGTGCCAGCGGCGGGGATGGCGCAGGTCGGTCAGGAAGGCCCGCTTCTGCAGGAGAAACTCGCAGTTGAAGTCGTCAAAGACAATCCGCGGGCGCGGGCGGGCCCGCTCCAGGACGTCCAGAAACGGGGCCATCTCAATCCCTTCTATGTGGACGGCGTCAAAGGGCTGAGCGGCCAGTTGGTCAGCCAGGCGCCGGCGAAAGAGGGGACTCTCCAGCCGGAGGGCCATGTCGGGCTGACGGCCCAGCAGCAGGTCGCGCAGGCGGCGGGAGAGGGGACGGGGCGGGGGCTCCGGCACAACATCCAGCGAGATGTCGCCGAAGTCGGGGGGCAAAGGGGGAACTTCCGCCGTGTCGTGAAACGAGAGGATGGTCACCCTGTGGCGCCGGGCGAGGGCGGAAATCATCCCCCAGGCGCGGAGGGCGCCGCCCTGCCGGGGCGGGTACGGCACCTGAGAGGTCAGGAAGAGCAGGTTCATGTGGTGAACCGACGGTCCGTTATGGGTGTGTACCAGGATTGTAGGACAACTGCTCGCAGTTGTCCTACAAAGCGGCCAGGCCCGAGAGAGTCAGGACACACCAGACTTCATCGGAAATAGGACGCGGATGGACGCGGATGAGCACGGCTTTTTCCGTGCTTGATGGCGCAACCTGGCGTTGCGCTCTAATTTCCGATGAACTCTCCCTCTGTTACCCTGGCTCAAACGGAAGGAGCGCGCCGTTCGGCGCCAGTTGGCTGATCTTCAGTTCGGCTTGGTCCAGTTGCCGGTTGCAGTAGGCCGCCAGGGCCTGCCCCCGTTCGTAGAGGGCCAGACTCTCCTCCAGCGTCAACCCGCCGGCCTCCAGTTTGCGGACCACCTCTTCCAGTTCGGCGAACGCTTCCTCAAAGGTCATTTCCAAGACGGGTTTCATCTCCACCGCTCCGCGGATAGTACTTACAAAACGCGGGCAACCAGCAGGCCGAACAGACTCAGCAGCAGGCCCACGTGGAGCCAGAGGTGGGTCCGGGCCATCCAGCCGATGACCGGCCAGGCCGGGAGCAACTGGAGAATGAAGTTCAGCCCGATCATCCCCATGCCGATGACCACGAGGAGCCCCGGCGCCCGGGCCAGGAAGTCACTGGTCGTTTTGACGATCTTTGCCAGCATGCCGTCCTCCCTGGCCCCGATTGTAGCACATCCCGGCCGGGACGTCAACAGTGGGTTGTGGGGCAGGCGGCTATGCCGCCTGCCCCACCGTGCCTCCCGGACTACCGGAGCGCCCCGCCGGAGGTCCCGCAGACCACGCCGACGCAGACGGCCCTGCCGTGGACGAAGGTGTAGAGGTAAAGAGTGGGTTGCATTTCGGCCTCCTTTCCTCAGATGAAGACCAGAAGGGAAATGACCACCACCAGAAGGCAGCAGAAGAGGAGAGCCAGCACAAAGAGTCCGACAGCCTCCCGCTCCCGCTGGGCCATAACGGCCAGAATCAAACAGAACAGCGACGCAAAGACCCCGATGAGGAGAACCACCCCACATATCGCTTCCCACGGGCCCCCGACCATCGCACCCTCCTTTCAGCAAACCGTGACCGACGCCTCCGGGACTGCCGTCAGGAGCAGAACCGGCAGATGGACCTCTCGCTGGAGCCAGTCCAGCGTGCGGGTCATGATTCCGTACCCCTGGGGACACATGAAGACGCGGGCCCACAGGCCGGCCCGGAGCGCCCGGGTATGCCGACACTCCCCCTTCGCCCGGGCTTCGGGACAATCGCAGATCAGACGGCCGTCCCGGTAGAACACCAGAGCCAGGGTCCCGGCGCCCCGGACCATGACCATCCTGCCGTGGAGATGAAAATAGCACTCCACCCCCGACGGCAGGCACTCACAGGGAAAAGAAGGGCCGACTTCTATCATCCGGGGAAGCACGGTACACCTCCTCCATCTCTCCCCGCGATGGAATCAAAGAGATGGGCGGGGAAAGTCCACTTTTTGTCTCCCATTACCCCCGTGGCCCGGAGCAGCAGCATCAACCGGGCAGGCAACACCTGCCGGTCGGGGATAGATGGTCAGCCGGGCTGGTGACGCCACCGGAGGGTGCGTCGGCAGGGCAGATGGAGGAGTGGCCGCGATCTGCCGCCCCTGGGCAACCAGCCAGGTCGTCACGCCGTAGGCCACCATCAGAATGGCCGCCGCCAGGGCCACAGTCAGGACAGTGCCAGCAAATTGCAGAATCGCCAGTTCAGTCTCCTGCCGCCGCCGTTGCCCCTCCAGCCGGATTTGCTCCTCCTGGCGCTGGACTTCCAGCGCGAGTCGCTCCCGCTCCGCCTGGATTTCCGACCCCCGTTCTATCGCCTGGGCCTGCGCCATACTCCGGTACGGGTTCAGAATATCGGCACCGCCCAGGGCCACCCCCAGGAGCACTGCGATGATGGCAATCACAATGGTAAACCCGATCAGCGAATTTCCCCGTTCCATGACAACCTCCTTATGCAGAGCCAACCGGTTTATGCCACCTTCCATGATAAACAAAAATGGACTGCCACCACTCTCATTTTTCCGCAATAAGTCTGACAGTTTTCTATCCCCAAACCCAACGCCCATTTGTCAGCACCTGACATCAGCCTTACAGATACCTCACGCCATGTTCAGCCTCACCCCTCAGCGGCTTCGCCGCTACCCCCTCCCCTCTCCTGACCTTTGGAGACTGCTGAGAAAGTGGGGGCAGGCCCTCCTACCAGGAGGGAGGGATAAAAGAAAAATATTGTTTTTGTGGCGGCGGCTTCGCCGCCGCCACAAAAACAATATTCTTATATCACTCTCCCCCACCGTGAAACGGCGGGGGAGAAAAGAGCAGGAGGAAAGGGGGCGAAAAAGATTCCCTCAAAGGGGACTTTTTCGGCGCCTTCCTTTGGTCAGGAGAGGGGAGAGGAGCCGCCGCAGGCCTCGGCCCGAAGGGCCTTCGGCCCGAGGGCGGCGGGGGTGGGGTGAGGAAGCCTGAATGGTTACTGCAACTTCAAGTGTGGAAGGAGGGGAATTGCGGCAGGGTGATTGTTCAAAATTCGGCAAAGGGGGGGGGAAAGAGAGGCCTATCTCCCTGCTGTTCTTGCTTTTCTTCCCCAATCCCTCAGGCCAGCAGGAGGGCCAATGGCGCTCCCCCCTGGTGCAGATGATTCCCGCACCACGCCAGAAGTCGGCTCACA